>OLYI01000031.1_pt1 | contig 74301 bp, 109 predicted proteins | sample 1644251 | NCBI WGS metagenome assembly OLYI01 (sample SAMEA103958140, study PRJEB25191) | human gut metagenome | biome: human-associated habitat [ENVO:00009003]; feature: intestine environment [ENVO:2100002]; material: feces | place: Germany | collected 2013/2015 | reverse complement strand
CGGAGACGATGACGAACTCATTTACAAAAAGAAACCTGCTGGAATCTTTTACGCGACCGAAAGCAATGCGGAAACGAACAGCGCAAATATGCTCGCAGGTGTCTTTATGACCGAGCAATACGATGTTTTGCTTGAGAGTTCGGATTGTCTTGATGGGCTGTGTAAAGATTGCATTGTAAAATATAACGGCGAACTTTGGCGCGTAAACGAAGTGCAGAAGAAGCCATATAAAAAAGAGAGTCAATTCCGAACTAAGAAGACATATAAATGGTTCATAGGCTTAGTAAGGTAATAACATGTATTTGTATTTCGACAAAAAAGGTGTCTTGCTCGAAATCGTAAATGACGAAGCGTTAAGACAATATAATCACCAGGTAAATACGATGTATGTTTACATCGAAAATGTGCCTACCACGGAACTCCCCCAAGGGCTGCTCAAGTTACAATATTGGTTTGAGCGTCCGAACGGTGAAACCACGGAGGTATATGATACATTGTCACATCCTGGTGATGTTGTTGTTACAGAGACTGTGCCTTTCGACATCAAGCGCGATGTGAGGAAGTTTAGGTACGGGACCAGATACAAAATGTTCAAAATCGAGATGCCGAGTGGGCGCATTATCGGTCAAGACGAAAGCGGCAATCCCGTTTACGAATACAATATCTTTGAAGATGACGGACCCGTATCGCTCACTATAAAAGCGATTTTTGTCGAAGGTGCGAAGGAATTGACGCTTGGCAAGGTTGTGTTCACAATCGAAAAAGAAGTCGTAATACCCACGGATTCAGTTTCGGTTTCACAATATGAATATATCTTGCGAGCAATAGATGCGTTGACGTTCACTGTTGGAAAAGTGACGACAGAAACTCTCGACCCGACGTCGGAAGCGTCTGTAACGGTAGCGCAAGACAAATCAAGTACGGAACTAAAAAATTATCCTGTCGATTTTGAATTTGGGATTCCGAGAGGCGCGACTTTCACTCCTGATGTCGCTGAAAACGGCGATATATCATGGACGAATGACGGTGGATTGGATAATCCGCAAACTGTAAACATAAAAGGTCCGATAGGCATAACGCCAGATATAAGCATAGACGCGACTGTAGATGCGAATGTCGGTGTTCCCGAAGTTAAAGTTACGAGATTGGGAACGGCAGAAGCTCCTTCGTTCAGATTGAGTTTTAGGAACTTAAGAGGAAAAGACGCGGAAATTCCCTCGTCGTTGACCGACCACTTGAGGAATTATTCGAATCCGCACAAAACGACTGCCGCACAAGTTGAGGCTGTGCCTTTGAGACTGGCTCCGTTTGGGGAGCTGAAAGAGCCGACATCAGTTCTTAGAAAGGCAGCTTCTGTGTATGTTGACGACGGCGAAAATAGCTATAAAATGTCATTAGAAGATATTAAGGCTATGGGTACAAAAATCGTTAGTGTAGATAACGTAGAAGACGCTGATTTTGATAAATTATCAATAGGCGACTATATATATTCAAAAAATTAAAAAAGGCAGGTATTATTAAGATATGGGACAAAGACTTACTACGGTTATTAAAGAAAAGATGTGGAAGGTTAAGAACTCTGCTGGCGATGTTGAACAAATGTTGCCAGAAACTTCTGCTGACCAAGTAAGCATTGCTGACGCCGCAGGGAAATACACGGCGACAGATGTTGAAGGTGCGTTATCGGAAATCGCGACAAGCATTTCAGACCTCGAATCAGGGCTTGCAAGTGCTGGAAAGGTCGATGATGTGCGCAATAACGCAAGTGACGCAAGTACGAGCATAGTCACGAACAAGATTGCGGACTTGTCGAAAGCGGTCGTGAAAGAGGCAGGTCATGTCGGGCATACGCTTACAATCGAGAATGGTAGTCATAGTGTTGACTTTAATGGTGGCACTAATACGGCGGTTTCTTTGAACACGGGTTATTTTGCTTCTACTACCGATACTGCGTCTGGGACGAATAAACTTGTCTTAACGTTGGCAGACAGTCGTGTGACTGCTGGTACGTATCAAGGCTTGACAGTGGATGAGAAAGGTCGTGTCACTGCGGCAGAAGATAAGGGCTATGCAGTAAAAGCAAATGTTGATACCGAACTTGCCAAGAAACTCGACAAAGCGGGCGGCTCTGTAACTGGCAACCTCACGATTGGTGGGAACCTTACTGTCAACGGCACTACTACTTCTATCGATAGCACAACGCTTAAGGTGTCGGACAAACTGATTGAAGTCGCGAAAGACAATACAGTAAAACTCACAACCCCTGCTGGTATTGTAGTCCCGAAGTATGACGGTGGTACAAGCTATGGCGCACTCGTTATAGATGGTGACGGTAACGCACAAGTTGGCGATGTTAAACTCGACGCGAGCGGAAACATTGATGTCACGAATAGCGATTTGCAGATTTTGGCGACACGCGAAGGGCTAACAGACGGCAATCTCGTTAAGTGGGACGGCACAAAAAAGACACTTGTACCCGATACAACAGTTGCATCGAACGCAAGCTCGGCACTTTCAAAAGCGAACGCAAACGCAACAGAGATTTCAACGATAAAGACAACATACCAAACCAAGACCGACAATACTCTTGGAACCGCTTCAAAGACGGTCGTTGGCGCAATCAATGAAGTAAAAGGCACTGCCGATAGTGCGCTCTCGAAAGCAAACGCAAACGCTACCGAGATTTCAAACCTCAAAGACGGCACGACAAAAGTCAAAAAGGCAGAACACGCAGATAGGGCAGACCAACTTGGACACTTATTAGAGGTTACGATTTCGCACTCATCTGGACCTAGTCCTGCTTCTGTAGTGTTTGACGGTAGCAAAGTCCAAACAGTGCTTTTTGATAAAGATATGTTTTCTTCTAGCTATATTACTCAAGCTGGTGAGAATGTTGGAATCCTTATAAAACTAACAGATACTGGTGTCACCGCAGGAGAATATACAGCTATAAAGGTTGACGGGAAAGGTCGTGTGACGGCTGGCGGAAAGGCATTTGCTTTTATTGAAGCGGGCGCAGCTATACCTGAGGACGTTATGATTGGCGGAATCGTTTTTGAGGCAAAAGCATAATATATATAGTTGAGGAGAGTCAAAATGGCTGACACAACTAAAATTTACGAAAACATTTTTATAAAGAAAAACGCAGCAGGGGACAGAGAGTATATCAAAGTCCCTTATGCGATTTTAGCTGACCCGCCGACGATTCCAGATGTTAGCGGGTTTATGCCAAAATCAGGCGGCACCTTTACAGGCGATGTCACGTTTAACAAGAAAATCAACCTTGGTCAAGGTGACGCTAATTGTTTATATCTTGGTTCTGATGGAAGATTGAACGGTCCAGAAAATAGGACATTGTTCGGGCTTGTGAGTGGCGCGACAACTTTCGGTCATCAGGCATATTCTTTGCATTTTAGAGGTAGTGCAGCACGCCCACAATATACTACAGATGGCTCAAACTATAAAGATTTGGCTTTGAAGTCAGACATACCCGCGGCAGTAACAGAATCTACAGTTTCTGGTTGGGGTTTTACCAAAAACAAAGGTACAGTTACTTCTGTCGCGGTGAAAATGAACGGTGTATCAAAGGGGACAGTCACAAGTTCTGGTACGATTGATTTAGGGACTGTTTTGACAGATGCTAGTAAGTTCGCTACCGCAGCACAAGGTACAAAAGCAGACAACGCTGTGCCTAACACAAGGAAAGTCAATAATAAGGCTTTGAGTTCGGATATAACTCTGGGAGCGGCTGATGTTGGCGTTACCGAAACAGCATTTCCTGGCTTGAAGAAGACGGGAACGGTCACTGGGGTTAAGATGAACGGAACAACGAAGAATCCTTCTTCTGGTGTTGTCGATATCGGCACTGTTATTACGGATGTTAGCGGTAAACAGGACAAAATTACATCAAGCAATAAGTTAGCTGCTTCGTTGGTTAGCGGTCTGTCTGCTGTAGCGACTTCTGGTTCATATAACGATTTGAGTAATAAGCCTACTATACCGACAGTCAATAACGGCACTCTCACAATCAAAAAGAATGGAACGAATGTGGCGACATTTAGTGCAAACCAAAGCGGAAATGCGACGGCTAATATTACGGTCCCAACATTTTCACTTTCTGGCACTACTTTGACGATAACTGTATAAGAGGTGGGTTATGGCATTAAACATAAATGGCGTTGAACCGACTGAAATCAGGTTTATTGATAGCAGTGGGCAAACACACACACCAAACATATACAAATATGCCACAACTGGTGATGATTTAAAAGAAGCGACAAGAAGCGGTGTTTCATCTTATACATCTACACAACTTAACAATTGGGTTGGACTGCAAAATGACACTTGGAGTGGAATCACAAACGCAAGCTCTCTTGTTGCGGATAGATACTATTACATTCGTGTGTTAGTATCAGACACAAACAAATATGGTAAGTTTTGTGTTAGATTCAAATCATACAGCGGACAAACAATCACAGTTGACAATATGGGTTGGGGATATGACGGAGAGGTTATATATTCAACACCTGTCTGGGGTAAGCCCTATTCTTTTATCGCAAATGGTTCAGATTGCACAATTACAGCATCCAGAACTTCATCGCCGAATGAACACGCCAGCACGAGCGATGCTTTAACAACTGGCTCAAAAATTTATCACGGCGATGTGATTCAGATTACTGTTCTTCCAACTACTATTCAATATCAAGTTACAGATGTTACAATAAATGGTGTTGCGCAGACGGTAACAGGTGGGACTTTTGAAACGACTTTAACTGTCACTGGGAGCATAAATATAAATGCTGCCGCTGGGAGGGCTTCAAAAACTTGGCAAACGAAATTTTCTGGTTCAAAGGCTTCATCATTTAGTTATACGCTTGAAAACGACCCTATGACACAGGAGTTCCCCACAAGCGATTGGGATTACATAAATATACCGTTGTCGGCTTATAATGTCACATTAAGTGCTACTGAAAATCCTATACGAATAACTGGCACACTAAAAGTCACAACAAAGAGTGGTAGCACATCAAATTCTGCAACGACCACACTAACAGCAAACGAGCTAACGACAAGCTGGGAGCGAAAAACCAACAACGTGTCTATAACGGTAAAGGTTGGAAGTAACAATTATTCTGCAAATTCTTCGGCGTGGTTGAGGGCAGAAACGTCAAATCTCGGTTTGAGAATAGACGTTAATAAAGCCAGAAACTTAACCACTGCGACTGGTACGGTCGTATTAACAGTGACAAAAGTCGAACAGTATTTGACTGGTGGGACGGCTACAAAACTATCAGTTCCCAGTATTACGGGACATAGCTGGCTAAATGAAAATATGAAAATAAGGCTTACTGTAACTAATAATAATTCAGTTGCGGCGGTGTTTCATGGCACGTTGTATGATACCGCATATGATGATGCATATGGTTCGATAAGTACCACCATCAGTGCTAATAGCACTAAAACTGTTGATATCGCATTAGATAGCTCATTCGGTGAAGGTATCGGCTGCTACGTACAAGCATACTTTACTGCTGATGGTTATAACCAAAGCTCAACTACAAAGTATGTGGCAGAATAATAGTAGAGGGATAAATATGAATATAGAATTATTGAAAGAAGCATATGGAGATTGGATTGTGAGCATATATAGAATAGGTTCAAGTGTTATACCATGGATAGATTATCCACACGACATTGATTACTTGATTTTCGTCACGGACAATCACGATAGCAGAATGGGCGAGTTATTTGAGAAAAGACCCGAAGGTGAGTGTTGGTTTGTATCTTGTCCAAATAAGACCCGCCATCCTCGTAATTGGTCTTATATATGTAACTTCAAAGAGTTGTTATATGGGGAACCTGTGCCGAGTGAAGAATACAATATCTTTGAACATGAACGTGAGTACAAAATGCACATAGCCCAGTATGCATCAGGGAAATCTTATAGTCCACAATATAAGTTTTGGTATCATGTTCTTACAGCAATATACTTATTTGACAACGGCGGCTACTTTTTGACAGAAGAGCAAAAAGCAAACGTTGTTTTATGCAAAAACAAACAGATGACCATTGAGTTGCATGATTTTATCCAAAATCGTTTGAAAGAATGGCAGGAGGAACTATGTCAATAGATTTTATGAAATTAGCGGAACAAAATTTGCTCACGTTTGATGATGAACACGAACACTATTATGTTAAGCCAATAGATAGACACAATTTTATCACATTTCCGCTTGAAGATTTGGGCGGGACTGTGATGGTTACTATTGATGAATATCTTGGTTTGCGAGCAAACTACTATCAATTCACAGAAGATTTGAAAGGAATAGAATTATATGAGCCTCCAACCGACACTGAAATTGCCGATGAAACTTTTTTTGAACAAAATTGACATAAAGTATTGACATTCTCGGATAAAGGGTATATTATTCGAGACGAGTAGGTAGAAGTATGATAGAAATGATAAATTTTGACGAACCTGAAAAAGAACAGAAGCAAGAAAAGGCGATACAATCGGTAGCCCAAACTTCCGATAAGTCGATTGCCGATGTTTCTTTGAAAGATGTCAAATTCAAACTCGATTCTAACCAAACCTACGAACAACAAGCGAAAGATGTTGTGAATGCAATGGCAACTGCAAAGGCGGTGGAAGACGAAGCCACTGTCCAAGCACTTGCGAAAGGCAAACAAGACGAACTCATTGGCGAGCAACAATCAAAAGTCAAAAAAACACAAAAGGACTTCATTGACGCTCAAACCGAGGTGCAAAAAGCTGAATACGACAGCAACAAAGCACTGTTCGACACGTTCAACATCATCTCGCACTTGCCGAAGTGGTTGCAAATGATAGTCGTGCCGCTCTTGACACCATTCTATCTCATTGGCGTACTCGTAATCAAAGTACCGTGCGGATTTGTAAGAATGTTGATTGACGGAATCGACGGAATCATATGCAGATACGAAAAGGCTGACGAACGCACACGTCCGAGAATCAAGGTCACTGTCTGGATTATACTCGGAATCACAATCGCAACCGCAATTACGCTCGGAATATTGGGCGGGTTGAAAATCATATAAGAATATCATTAGGAGATTAAGATATATGGAAAATGTAAACAGCGTAGAAATTGTCGACTATGACGAACGTATGCGAACCAAACTCGCCGAATGCGACAGGTTCTTTAACGGCAAAGACGCCGCTATTGAAAGAGTTGAGCAAGCGCGAATCGAACTCGAAAATGCAGAAAGCGCACTTGCGGAGTATGATAATGTCGAATATGTCGAAAAGCTTACGGCATATCGCGAGTATTTGAGACACAAGCTCGGTATCGTTGAACCCGAAGTCGTAGCGGAGGTGCAAGATGAACCCGTTGCCGAACAAGAGTCCGCACCCGTTATCGAGTCCGTGGCACCGCTCTTCTAATCAACTACAAGGCAAAGGGAATTCTTGTTCTTGGATAAAAACGTTTTGTAAGGGATTCGGATTACTTCTTACTTACGAAATTATAGAAGAACTTATTGAAGAAGCAATAGCCTACACAATAACAACCATTATTGCGAAAGCGGTATCATTTTTATTAGTGGTAGTGCTGACGCAAACAGTCAAAGTGACGGCAAAGGGATTAGCAAAAGGAATCACAATAGCACTTAAACCTGCAGTTAAAAAACTTACCTATAGAGATGGTAACGACAAAATAACTAAAATAATGAGGTTTATAAATATGTGTAAGGAAAAAATCAAGGAAAACAAATTCTTGAACTTTTTGAAGAGAAACCCGAAATCGATTTTGGGTATTATCTCTGGTTTCATTGCTTCTCTTGCAACTGGCGCAGGCACCACATGCGGTCTTATCGTCGGGAAAGTCGAACTTCCGCTTTGGGCGAACATTTGCTTCGGTGTCCTTGTGTGGGTTGTGTTGTTTATTTTCAATGTAATCGGCGTCAAGAATGCAGGCTTTGAAGGTGCCGCGAAATATCAAGTAAGAAAGCTCGCCGAGAAGCTTGGTTTTAGCAAAGCAGCAGAAGAACTTGAGAAAGTCGAACAAGCAATCGAAGCCGAGGACAAAGAAAAAGCAGAACAAGAAAAATTGGCTCTCGAACAGGCAAAAGCGAAATATCAAGAAGCTTGGAGAATTGACATCACAAGTAAAAAAATCGATATACACGTTTCGCTTGAAGATTATATAGCGCAAAAACAAGCCGAAGAAAAGGAAGCGGAAGAGAAAGCGAAACAAGAGAAAATCGATGCTGAAGCCGAACAAGAAAAGCTCGCAATCGAAAATGCATTTTTGGCGGCAGTTTCAAACGGATATGCAGGCTCGTTCGATGCTTGGAAAGCAGAGCAAGAAGCAGCAACTAAATAAGATACCAAACCTATCCCCTAATGATGAAATCTTGAAGATGGATTTGTTAGGGGATTTTCATAACTAAGAGGGGAAATGAACAAAAAAGTTTTACACACAATGATAATACTTTGCTGGGTTTTTTTAGGGATATATGCCTTATTGAAACTCATTCCGCAGATGGCAAACAAGTTCGTTATTGTAGTCAACAACGAACGCATAGTCGAAGCGGGCAAGTTTATTGACGAACGCGTTTGGTTGCAACAAATCATATATGGGCTGACAACATTGCTTACATATCATTTCTATTTATGTGCTTGTTGTCATAAATGGTTCTTGTCTTGGAAACAATATATTGTTCTTGCAGTTGTCATTGCTGCCACGAATACATTGAAATATTATGTTCCTGGAATCGCTGTTCAGTTAAATGTGTTGATAATGGTAATTTATCCGTTCTTATTAAAAAGTGATTATAGAACATTTATAATTATATTCATAACACATTCTGTCGGGCAGTTATTGATTAGTTTTATTCGAGGGACAGAAATGTCGCTTGCAGATTGCAATACATTGACATGCCTTATATGCTGTTTAGATATGTATGTATGGCTATTGCTATACTACTTATATTCAAATTTATATAAAGGAGAAAAATTTATGGGTAACGTTGCGCCCCCGTTTTGGGACAAAATGAACAAAGAAATCAACGCAGAAATTGCGTATCTCGACAAAAAGATTGCCGAGTGCAAAGACACAGAACAACGCAAAAAATACGAGGCTAAAAGGGCTGAATATGAAGAAATGCGCATTAAAAATTCAAGCAAGAAGTAAAATCGTAGTGAAGCACGCCCTGCATTGGTTGTCAGTGCAGGGCAAACTTTACCTGCGAGCGATGCCGCAATTTGTGATTGTGGCGGTTTTGCTGTTTCCTGTTGCCTATTTCACAGAAAAATACATTGAAGCCTGCTTCCAAATAATCGCCTTATTTGCACTTCGGTATAAATTCCCTAAAACATATCATTCGGAAACGACCATGAGATGTACGTTTTTGACTTTAAGCATAGGCTATCTTGCAATTCCGAGAGTATTGCCGACAAATGTTGCATTGTTTAGCGCGGTATTTGTCAGCTTTGTTATCGCATTTCTCTCGTGGTTAGCACAAGAATTTATCGACCGAAAGGAGCGTATAACCGAACTTGAAGCCGCGCCCGTTCCCGAACCATTATCGTTCATGACTTGTTCGCGAGAAGAATTTGATATATTGTGTATAAATAATGGAATCAAGCCGAATCGTATAGAATACGTATGGGATTTGCTTCGAGGGAAAATATCGACATCTGAAATGATGGACAAATATTGCGTAGCCGAAAAGACTATTAGCCAAGACCGTTGGAGATACAAGAAAAAATTTTCTAACCCCATTGACAGTGAAGAATTAAAATGATATTATACAGGTGTCGAAAGCGCAATACGAGGACTTCATTTTTATCCTCCCACAACACCTCGTTCGGCTGAAAAAAAATTGCGCATATTAACGGCAACTCGTGTCTTGTAGTGCGAATTGTAGGGGCAGTGCCTACGTTGCCGACCACTAAGGGGCATAGAAAAGTTTCGACTGCGCTTAAACCCGAAGCGGACTGCGCAGGACCTGGGAGCATTACCCAGATGTTCCACCAATCCCAACAGCATGAAGGGCATTCGTAGAGGTTCGACTCCTCCTGTTGGGCAGAAGGTCCGCGATAGCCTTCTGAATTATCGCATAGACTTTCCACATCTGTCTTAAAACAATGTGGCACTTCGCAACCCTCCTAAGTGTTTGAGTTAGGTGAAGTGGAACGAACCGCGAGGCACGCTATATGCCAGTGCCTTCAAGATAAACCCGACACGATATGTGCCTGGTTTTTCTTTTTATAGATATTTTGTAGAACATTTTATCTGTTTTGTAGATTTGCCGTAGGTGTACATACGGCATTTTTTCTTTTATGCTCAAATTGAAAAAAACGATAAGGCGGTGTGCTTTATGGATATTTTTGAAGAATTAGGTTTAATCCAAGTTGAGCCGAGTTCAATATATATCGTGCTTGATGACGATGAACATATATTTTTAATTTTGGAGGAAAATGAAAATGGTTAATTATCCTAACTATTTTGCAGGCAACACAATGCCGACAGCGACTCAGCCGTATGGTTATCCGTTTAACATTGCGCAACAGCCTTCGGTACAGCCACCACAAGCCGTTAACACAAACAAAACTTATGTGAGCGGCATTGAAGATGTGAGGCTTCGACCGCTTCCGCCCAACAGTGAATTCATATTCCTGGACAATGAAAAATCTATTTTATATCAAAAGAAGGTTGATTCGAATGGGCAGTTTGAAGTTAAGGCTTATGAGATAACCGAATACAACGCTGATACGGCGCCGATAGCGCAACCGCAAGTGGATTTGTCGGGATATGTGCCAAGAACCGAATTTGAGGCACTACAACGCGAAATTAAGGCTTTGAGCGACAAAATATCAAATATAAGGAGCGTAGCACAAAATGGACCAACAACAGCAGCAGCAACAACTGGAACAACCCAAGCAAAGCCCGCAACAAACAGCATATAAGCGAGTTGTTGCCGAAAACAAACGCTTGAAAGAACGCGTTGAAGAACTCGAACGTGAACTCGAAATACTTAAAACTTTTGTCGGGATAGGAGATAAAAAATGAACATTCTCGGTAACGGTGGCGGCGGCGGCGGATTGCCCCCACAATTAATGCAAAGTATACAACAAGTGAAAGGAATTATGGGCATGGCAAGAGGCAATCCGATGTCTATGTTGCAAAATGACCCAAGATTCGCTCAAGTTATGCAAATGTGTAAAGGACAGAATCCGCAATCGGTCTTGGAAAACATGTGCAGACAGCAAGGTATCAATCCGCAAGATTTGATAAACGCGCTGAAACAATGATACAACTCGGCGATGACGTCTAAGCCTTGTGTATAAATAAAAATAAAAAGGAGAAACAACAATGGAAGGTAGTGGTATTCAACCTGTCATGAGCATGAACCCTGGCTACGGCTATGGTGGTGATGGATTCTTTGGAGGCGATGGCTTGTTTTTGTTCGCTATACTCGCTCTTATGTGGGGCGGTGGCGGCTTCTGGGGCAACCGCGGCGTAGACGGTAGATGTGCAACAGTCGAGGATTTGAACAACAGCGCAAATTTCACAAGACTCGAAAGCCAAGTTATGAACAACGGCAATCGTATCGAATACAAGGCGGATGCGGTTCAGAACGGACTTTGCACGCTCGGTTATGAAATGGCACAACAATTTGGCTCAGCCTATTCTCGTATCGACCAATCCACCGCGCTCATCAACGCAAACGTCACGGCGCAAGCTCAGAAGATTCTCGATAAACTCTCTGAGGATAAGATTTGCGCACTGCAAGGGAAAATCAGTCAGCTCGAATTGCAACAAGCATTGTCTGGCGTAGTTCGCTATCCACAAGCGATTACATACAACGCGGGTGCATCCCCGTTCTGTAACAGTTGCGGTTGTGGTTGCGGATACGGTTACGGCACAATCTGATTTGGGTCTAAAACCGAATTAAGGCTCTGTTAGCCGATTGTATAAGAGGGGCAGGGCAAAACCTGCCTCTCTTTTAAAAAATAAAAAAAGGAGATTCAAATATGTCTTGTAATTCATTGATTGATGTTGCAACAACGACTTCGACATCGGTATTGGCGAACGCGGCGATTCCGTTCAGTACGATTGTGCGCAGACGCGGCAGAGAGATAGGTCAATCGGGTACAGCCGTCGCTATAAGCGATTGCGGTTCCAACTTCTATCTCGTGAACGTCACGGTCACATTTACGGCACCTGTAGCGGGTACTGTTACGGTCGCGCTCCAGCAAAACGGAGCGGCAGTCGTTGGCGGTACTGCGAGCACAACGATTACTACGGCAACGACAGAAGTTCGTAGTTTGTCGTTCTCGGCGATTGTCAGAACATACAATAGCCAAAACATTATTGACACACTCACGCTCTTGAACAGTGGCGTTGCGATTACAGTGTCGAACGCAGATATGACTGTGGTAAAACTCTGATTTGATTGACGGTCTCCAGTATGGATAATTTGAATTTAGATTTTTTAGATATCTTGACCATACTGTCGTTTATAATCGGGTTAGAGAACCTGAATTTGAATCAACAGCAAGTGAGCGGTATCATGGACGAACTCCGAAAGAACCAAAATGCTATGCTGGAGACCATTATCAGACAGAACGAGGAGATAATCAGACTCCTAAGGGAACAAGAAAAATGATGCTGAAAAGTGATATCAGGCACATAATCGAACACGGTAAGCCCGAAGACATGTATAAACTCGAAGAATTGTTTAACGATGTAGTTGAAGATTTGCGCGAGAGCGATGAGGATGAGTATTGCGAAATCGTTTACAAAGTCCACAAAATCGCTTACGGCGGGCATCTCGGCGAAGACCTTGCAAAAAAGTGGGTCGATTCTATGGAAAACAAAGACGGCACACACGGTGCGCATTGGTCGTGGGATGAAGTCGACAAAATACGCAAACAATATGCGCCCGAAACGGATGAAAGCGATTTCTACGCCGCAATTTCGATGATGTATTCGGATTATTATAATTCGCGTTTCGATACGGCAACATATGCACAGCTTGCAAAAGATTGGCTCGACGACAAAGATGTCGGCGGATGCAAAACGCTCAAATACTATATGAGAATCGTAAAATAGGGGATTGACTTATTGTTATGTTTGAGTTAAAATATGACCGTGGTATTGGGATAAAAACATACTACGTCTTTTGTTGCGGGTAGCGAGTTATTTAATCTTGCCGTGACCCCGTAACAAGCCGCTCTCGGATTCGAGGGCGGTTTTTTGTTTTCTTATTGACTTTAATTATTGTTTGTTTTATACTTAAAGTTAGAAAAAAACTGAGGTGCAATATTATGTATCTATATTTCGATTATAAAGGCACATTGCTCGAAACCGTGAACGACCAGGCACTTAGGCAATATAACAAAGGTGTGAACACGGTCAACATTTATATCGAGAGTGAACCCGATTCCGCGACTGGTATCGTTCCAGACGACGGAAAAATTCCGAGTTATATTACTGGCATACAATATTGGTTCCAACTCGCAAACGGCGACAAACTCAACAACTTAGTGTATGAGGCTTCTAATAAAATCAAAAAAACGATTCCTTTTGATAGGAACCGTGATTTGAGGCATTTCAAATACGGGAAAAGTTATGAGTTTTTCTCGTTTCAGGTTCCGAGTGGCGAGTATAAAAAAGACCAAAACGATAATGTAATTGATTTTGTGTGTGAAGGCGATGTTTTTAAGAGTAGCGGGCTTGTTTTAATGACAGTTCAGGCTCTTACTATGAGAACAAACGATGACGGAACAGAAAAAAGAGGCACGCTTTCTCTCGAACGTGTCGCATTTACGGTTGAGGACGCAGTTGTTCTTCCTGACGATATAGTAAGCAGTTCTGAATTTAACTGGCTTTTGCAACAGTATGCGTTTGGCGATTATCTGCGCGCGCAGCTTGTTTATATGAAAGTTGACAAGATTACAGATTCTCACGCGTTTACTATCGATGGCGACAAATATAGTATCGACCTCGATACAAGTTTGTTTAACCGTCAACCGCCGAAAATCGGAGATGCGTTTTTATATATTTATGAAGACAATTCGGCTAAAAAAGCCAACATCACAATGGCTCTTGTTCAAGAGGTTACAGGTGATGTGACTACATGTTCGTTTTCTATATCGGATACAATTTCAATAAAAGGAGAAAAAGGCGAAACTGGCGAAGCGGCTCTTGTTTATTATAGGATGCTCGATTTTGAAATCGTCAAAGGCACTTCGTATCAAATCGAATACGATTTCAATAGACTGCCTAAAAAAGGCGATACCTTTATTGCATATTCGAGTAAAAGTCAATGCGCGCTTTTCAGAGTTAGCGTTTTTGAGGGTGGTTCGACAACGGCAACGGCAATCGAAGTTATCGACGTAAAAGGCGAAGCTGGTACAGACGGAAAAGACGGGCTTAACACGTTGATATATACTATTCCTATATACGCAACCGCTTCTTTTGGTAAGGATAGCGTGTTTAGTGGATTGGTAGGTTCTAATTTTAATAGAATCCCTGTCAATGACGAAATCGCAACGGTTGCAATTCAATATAATAAAAGAAGCTATTTAACAACGGGTAAAGTGAAGTCGTACTCGAATCCAGAATTTCCTAATTCAAAACTGTATGCGGTAACACTGTTGAGTACGGGCTTGGAGACAACAGGCGCAACAGGCGCAACAGGCGCAACGGGCGCCGCAATAGTAAGCACTACGAGTGTAGGTCAAGACTCAGAGGGCGGCAATATTTATGAACAAGTTTTCGATAATGGTTCTACCGCGCGTTTTACTGCGCCTATGGGTAGGCATGGTAGCGACGGAAAAGACGGAACTAATGGTGTAAACGGTGTAACATATACGCCTTCTGTTGCCGATGACGGTACGTTATCTTGGACGAATGACGGAGGCAAAACGAACCCAAAATCGGTAAACATTATGGGGAAGCAAGGTCAAAAGGGCGATACGGGCGCAAAAATTGTTAGTACCGTTCTTACGGGACAAGATACAAGCGGTGGAAATATTTATAAACAAACATTTGACGACGGCTCAACAGCTTTCTTTACTGCGCCTAAGGGAACAAAAGGCGATAAAGGTGATGATGGCAAAACTGGCGGCGTGGGTGCAAAAGCGCTAGAATTCGACGGCGTTTTCGTGCTTAGTTCGGATATAACGAATTACACGTCGGAAGGTAGTTTGTCGCTTCTTGTCAGCACATATGAAAGTAATTTCAATCGCACACCAACTCTCGACGACTCATTCTTGGCATTGGCAAGATATACTTATTCACAAAACACCGTCTATGTTGTAACCGCGACGATAACAGGTTTACGAGCGGATAGAATAAAAATCGTAAAATATTGCGATATTTCTGGTCGTGTTGGTGCAACGGGTGCAACAGGCGTCGGCATCTCAACCGCGACCGTGACCGCAACCGCGACCGACGACGAATATACAACAACAACAGTTACGTTGACGAAGACGGATTCGACGACGGATACGGTTAAAATCAAAGCCCAAAACGGAATCAACCCAAACACGGTGTCGTTCATAGGAACGGTTACAGTTGATATGTGGCAAGATTCGACAACATATTCGACATATGGCTATAAATATAGTGCATTAATGCCGTTTACAGGTGGGGCATATGCGACAGATACATATGTGCCTGATGTCGTTCCGTCGGTGGTTTCGGATATTACAAGCGGCAACTTTGCTCCGTTCGCAAATTCGCTTTCGACAGGCGTTCAAATATATGCGAAAACGAAGCCGACAGCGACTACGAATTTTAACGTATCGCTTTCGCACGTGCAATAATAGGAGGACGAAAATATGTTAGGTAAAGTATTGTCCGTGGTAATGGGTTCGGCAAATAACCCGTGGAAGCCTACGACGCAAGAAGAATATAACGCAATGGTTGCCGATAAAGACAAAATCGGCAACTATGTCGAATATGCGGGTAAGACGTATCGTATTGAAGCGGCACATTTCGAAGGTGCGTTTAAGGTTGGCGAAACATATAGAACCGTCTATTTCGACACAACGAAAACACCGTATTCTTATGTGGGAGCCTCCGACGAAACTACTGTTTTTGTTGAGGGGATAAATAAAACCCTCGGCATAAAATATCTAATGGTAGATGATAATAGGTGTTCAGAAGATTTTTTTACTATAAAACTAAAAAGAGGATTGGTTTACGCTTATTACACTGACGGTACAGGACGGGCTATTATCGGCGTTGATAAAAACGGGTATTCAGCCGTCTACGATGACGGACTCGTTGCCTATTCAAATAAATGGCACACAGAGAATATGGGCGAAGGTGGTTCTGTTTCTTTTGAGGAAGATTTCACGCCCACAATGGTACTCAGTAGCCTCTATACTTGGAATAGCTATATAGCCTATCCTAAGTTCGTCCCTCAATACGCACGCAGATACTATCCGTTGTCGGCACTTTCTACGCCTGCGAGTGCGAGCGACATCAAGAAAGGCAAACAAGCATACGACGAAACGGGTTCTAGAATTACGGGTACGCACGAAGAGCCTCAAAACCCGTGGGCGCCCGCGACCGAAGCCGAATACAAGAAATTGCTTGTTCCGAGCAATGTCGGCAACTTCTTCGATTACGATAACAAGATAACACGATTGAAAAACTTGTCGGTTTCGGACTCGCTTGCGCTCGGTGATTCTATCACTGGTCTTTATTTTGATACCACTAAAACACCGACAGTTCCCGACTTCTCTTCGGGCTATGAGGAGGGGAACGAGATGAGATTGAAATATCTCTTCAAGACCTCTACTATGAGTGAGGGTCCCGTCCCATATTGTGGTTTGTTTTGGTATTATGCTGAAGACGCGGGCAAAACGTTTATTGCGTTGGCATATGCGGCTTCAAACGGCAGTATTAAATATGTCTATGGTGCGCCCGAAGCCGACTCGGAAATGACATGGCTACTTAGTATGAACGAGGGCGGCGACCCGACGGGCTTTACGCTTTCGACTGCGGAAACGATAACGTCTTTGAATTCGGACACGAACTGGAATGGGGTGTATGTGTTTAAAAACAAAGTCGTTGACGTTGCCGAATACGCAGAAGTTGACGGAGAAACAACTGGTGCTTATACGGTTAAAGTTATCGATTATGATGGAACGGTTTTGCTCGAACAAAAGGGCAATGCTGGCGACGTAATTGAATTGCCAACCGCGCCCACTCATGATAGGCTCGTGTTCCAAGAATGGAGCGCAAGTGTTGCCGTTTCTAATAACAAAGTTACTATCGCCGACAACGATATTATGGTCGGTGCGGTTTATACTACAACAAGTGGGGAAAACGAATTCGATATAACGCTTACAAAGGTTACGGGATTGTCCGTCACTCTTAATATGGACGGCACAAAAGATTGGGGCGACGGCACATCGGATACGGAAACGACGCACACATATACTGCGTACGGGGATTATACGATTTTGTGCGATGGTACTAAGATGACCACATCTTCGAGCGCGGGATTGTTCGGGCAATCGTCGGAGGCAATAAACTATTATTGTACAAGAGCAAGGTTTGTAGGAGTTACAAATATAGAACAATATGCATTCCAATATTGCAACTCTCTAACGAGTGTAACAATCCCACATAGTGTTACAAAAATAGGGGACAATGCGTTCGAAGATTGTTCCGCCTTAACGAGTGTAACAATCCCACATAGTGTTACAGAAATAGGGAGCTATGCATTCCAATATTGCTACTCTCTAACGAGTGTAACTATACCTTACGGTGTTACAAGTACAGGTTTCCGTGCGTTTCACTATTGTTCCGCCTTAACGAATGTAATTATATCTGACAGTGTTACAAGTATAGATACGAGTTCGTTCGACACTTGCTACTCCTTAACGAGTGTAACAATTCCACATAGTGTTACAAAAATAAGGAGCTATGCATTCCAATATTGCTTCTCCTTAACGAGATATGATTTTTCGCAACACACTAGTGTCCCAACATTATCAAGCACAGACGCATTTTCCAATATAAATGCAATCTGCAAAATAATCGTCCCCGATAGCCTTTACGACGAGTGGATAGCGGCATCGAATTGGTCAACATATGCGGACTATATCTACAAAGCAAGCGAGGTGCAAAATTAAAACAAATTCAAAAAAATTCAAATTTATTACGTTAACCCCATTGACAGCAGTCGGTGGGGTTTGGTATTATATAGGCACCGAAAACGAAAGGAGAACAAAAATGAAAACGACAATTGAATGGTTCAAACCCGAAGAGAAAAAGCCCAGAAACGGAGAAGTTCTCTGTCTTTGTGACGCAGGTTATATGACTACGTTGAATGTCTATGACGGGCATTTCAACTGCTCGTGCGGTGATAATTTCGAAACCGAAATCGAAGTCGCAATGTGGGCATATCCTCCGAAAAGCCTCAAAGATGTCGCAAACGTGAGATGGATGGCGAAATATGATAAAAACTGAACAACTTTCACTTGTCGAAATGCCGCCAAAAGACAACACTGCCAAGAACGCAAAACTGCGGTGGGAAAACGGATTCCAACGGTGGAGCGATGAACAAATGAATGAGCGTGACTATTATGGCAAGTGTGGTTACAGCAATATATGCGACTACTGCACTGATAACACCAAAGGCAGACCTTGTGTGCGAGCCTTAAACGAAATGTGCAGAGATAGAAATATTAAACTTGACTACACAAAAAAAGACTATGCGGATATATGGGATTTATGAAAACTGAACAAGAACAAATCGAAGAGATGAGTTGCATTTTAACAATGCTTATAAATTGCGGCGGCGGTTGTATGGCGCAATATTGCCACCTAGTAGACAATTACGCAAAAAAACTTATTGAGGCGGGCTACGGTGATGTGTCCGAATATAAAGCCGAGATTAAGCGGTTAAAAGAAGAAACGAGCAATATCCGCAAGGAAACGGCAAAAGAGATTTTGGATATGCTATATGATATAGGCATCGATAAGGAAACACTCGAATGTTGTAGAATATTTGACGTGAACGGGGTTTCGCTTGCCAAACAAATATGCGAAAAATACGGTGTGGAGGTAGAGCAATGACAAAAGACGAGATTAAAAAAGCATTGAAGTGTTGCTCAAATCCGAGCATTAGTTATTGTAAGGACTGCCCGTATGCTAATTGCGGCAAGTTTGATTGTTGTAATGGCAAAATGTGCAAAGACGCACTCGCACTCATAACCGAACAAGAGAAATCAATACAAGTGGCGCAAGACAGCATACTCTCTTTGGCACAACAAAATCAAGAATATCGAGAGCAACAAGTCAAACAAGCCAAAATTGACATACTGAACAAGTTGAAAGAACGCCTATATTCAATATTTGTCACCAAGAGTTCACCGCTTGGCGATATAACAGTCGAGGATATCGCCGAAGATATTGACGAACTCATGGCGGAGGTGCAAAATGAGTAAATATACAGAGCCGATGAAGCTTATAGACTTTGTTGAGCAGTTTGTTGCTCATAATACCGTTGTCGAGATATATAGTCTTGAACTTGTTCCTGAAAAAATAACCGATACTATCACTCGTTATTGCAAAAAATTTGATAAACTCGAAACAGTTATGGAGTGGCAAATAACCGAACCTGACGATTGTGCATATTACAAAGCGCACCCAGATGTAAAGCCGAGTAAATATCGCTATCATAACGTTGAAATGATAGTCGGCGTTCCAAATCACATTGATAGAACAGACCTTGTAGGGGTTGTTGTGTTCGATAACGACGAAAAAGTTAAGCGTATTTTTAATGAAGCGGGGCTTACAGTAGAAAAACGGGAGCAACCACTGACACGCGAGGAACTTGACAAACAAGTCAAAGAAATTATGAGCTGTTTTGGGAAGGTGGAAAATGGCGAAGATAAGGGTTGAAATAGAAGTGCCGAAAGATGAAAATTGTATTAACTGTGAATATTGCGGACGTGGCGTAAGAAGCTATTGTTATCTTTTTAACAAAGGACTGAAAGTTGAAAGAACTGACTGGAGCTGGGGTAAAATGAATATTCATCGTTGTGACGAGTGCAAACAAGCTGAGGTGAAAGAACAATGACATTAAAAGAATATATAGACAAATATAGCCCTTTTGGTTTTTCAGATGAAGAACTCATTATAGGGTTTTTGAAATCTCGCCCAGATGTTCTCGCAAACACCATTAGCAGCCTTTGTATGATGAATTATAAAGCTGTTTTATCGCTTGAACATAAGGTAAACGTAAAGGACGAGTATCTCAACTGTCTTAAAGATTGGGCGCAAGGCAAAATACATAAAGACGGCGAATTTCACCCTGAACTTCGCGATAAAATGGTCGAGAACATCGACAGAGCGTTAGGAGTGAAAGATGAGGCAATATAAGATTGAAATCATTTGCGCAGAAGATTTTGCAGACAAGGGCGTTGAAGTGCTTGAACATATCACAGAAATGCTTGATAACATTTACGGTGACGCTGAATGGATAGGATTTGGCGGTTATGTTGACGACGAGGAGGACGAAAAATGAGCAAAGAATACGAAATCATAGAGGCAACTGGCGAGATTTATAAGTGCAACGACCACTACCCCGACACATATGCACTCAACATAGAATGGGTTGCAAACGGTATAGGCTTTGGCGAATTGAACATCACATACAACGAAAAGACGGGCAAATGGACGAAAGACACCGAATATATGTCAGACGAGTTCTGCCAAGCAGTTCTCGCAAAGTGGCTCGCAGATATGGAAAGGAGTTGAAGAGGATACTATGATACGGAAAAAAGACATTAACGAAATCAATACCAAGCTCGACTCGCTTTCGGGACCAGTTATGCGGAAAGCGGTTGCATACGAGAGAGAACACGATTTCTTGAAAGAAATCAAGGTCAATATCGCAAAATGTTCGGTAGTTTTTGACGAAAAATCAATCCGATATGCGGTTAAAATCGAATATGATTTTGCGCCGACAATGCTTTATATCGAAGACGACGGCGAGGCTGCATTGAACGAACGGTTCCGCGCAATGAACGAACTGAGATTAATCCCGACAAATCAACTCGACCAAGTTCAATTAGCAATTGAACGAGCAAAAAAATTAAACGCAGGAGGTATAGAGTGAATCCGAAAAAATTTGGAGCATATGTCAAGTCGAATCGATTTGCAAAAGGTTTTTCTTTAGCAGATGCGGCTGACAAGATAGGGCTTTCGCAACAGCAACTTATCAACATCGAGAAAGGAACGAACAGCCCGCAACCGACCACATTCATGAAGATTGTGAACGGACTCGGCTTGGACATTAAAGAAGCCATTGTGATATTGGAGGACGAAGGTGACGATGACGCCATTGACTAAAGAAAACTACCGAACTAATCACGATTACATGTCGTATTCGAGATTTTGTAGGTTTCTTGAATGTGAAGCGAGCGCAGCAGCAAACTATCATACTCCCGCAACAGAATCACAACTCGTAGGTTCATATGTCGACGCTCATTTCAGTCACGAAATAGACGATTTCAAAATAGAACATCCTGAAATATTCTTGAAATCTGGTGAACTCAAGGCGAACTTCAAAAAAGCGGACGACTTGATTGAACGAATCAATCAAGATAGCGAAATGGTACGTCTTTTAAGCGGTGAAAATCAGGCAATAATGTCGGGCGAAATCGACGGTGTGCCTTTCAAAATCAAAATGGACTCATATCTTAAAGATGAAGCCATAGTCGATTTGAAAGTTATGAAAGATTTTAACCGAGTATGGTCTGACGCTTTTGGCGGATATACTAACTTCGCAATCGCATACAACTACGACATTGAACTCGCAATCTTCCAAGAAATCGTGTATCAAAATACGGGCAACCGCCTTCCTTGCTATCTTGTGTGTATAACAAAAGAAACGCCCTCAGATATCGGCATCTTTGAAATCCCACAAGAAGACCTCGACAAGGCGTTGACAATCGTAAGACATCATTTGCCTCGAATAAAAGGCATACTCGACGGCGAAATTGCACCGCAAAGATGTGAAAAATGTGCATACTGCCGAGAAACAAAAAAAGCAACAATAATCGATTTTAATTACATTGGCGCAACAGGCGACCAGCTGAGAGAAGCAGGCTATGATTGCGTTGATGACAAACTAAAAAAGGAGTAACATTTATGGCTCATTGGAAACAACTTGCCGACTACAATTATATGGGCGCATTTTCGCTCGACGGCATAGCAAAAGAAGTGGTGGTAACAATCAAAAGTGTTGCGCAGGAACTTGTAACGGGTCCAAACGGCAAACAAGACCCCTGCATTGTAGCTCATTTTGTTGAAGAACACGTAAACGGTGTTGATATCAAACCGATGATTCTCAACAAAACGAATTGTAAAGCAATCGAGAAAGCGCTCGGAACTGGCGATATTGACGGTTGGATTGGAAAACAAGTAGTAGTTTACGCAACCACGACAAAATATCAAAGGGATATGGTGCCCTGCCTCAGAATCAAAGACACACCTGCTCCGAAGCAGCTTAAGAAACCGCAATTTTTCTGCAGTATCTGCGGAAAAGAAATCAACAAAAACGTTTACGATGCAAGTGTAGCAAAATACGGCGTAGCATTGTGTTCAGCTGAATGCAAAGCAAAGCATGACGAAACAACAACCCAAAACGAAAACAAATAAAAAAGGAGAATAAAAAATGGCACTTAATTTTTCAGGCAAAGTCGATTCTGATTACGAACTTATCGAAAAAGGCGATTATGAGGTAACGCTTAATTGCGAATACAAAAAGACAAACGCAGGCACTCTGTATATCAACTGCAAATTTGCAATCAGAAAGGATGTCGAACAATCTTTCGGCGGAAGATACATTTTTGACGCAATTTACAAAACACAAGGTACAGACGATTTCAACAAGACAAAAATCAACGCAATTTTGGCGGCAATCCCGAATGCAAAACTTGACTTTGCGGATTATGACGAACTCGTTCAATATCTCAACGGTCAAAATATGGTCATTTCGGTTGATATCGAGCCTGCAAACCAATATCACCAAAACGACAAGAACATTGTCAAATATCTCTCTTATAGACCGTCAGAAGTGGGAGCAATCGACAGCGACACAAAAACAAGTACATCGTCCAACGAAACGGAGAGTTGGGAACCTGTTGACGGAGACCTCCCGTTCTAAAAAAAATATTTTTTAGCGACTAACCCCATTGACAATCTCGGTGGGGTTTTGTTATTATAAAAACACTCAACAAAAAAAGGTCAAAGGGAAAAATGACAACAACAGAATTAAACAAAAGATACCAAAACATTCCACAAGAATTAAAATCTTTAAAAAGGTGGGTAGGCTACAAGGTCGAGACCCTTGCAAGCGGGAAGCAAACGAAGCGCCCATATAATGCGCTTTCGGGAATGCTTGCAAGAGTCAACGACTCTATCACATGGTCTACTTTTAATCTTGCGCTTTCAGGCTGTGAAAAATTCAATTTTGACGGAATCGGATTCGTTCTTGGCGATGGAATCTTTGGCGTTGACTTGGACAATCATGCAGATGAGAATACACCCGAAGAAGATGTTGCCGAATTCAAACGTCTTGCAAACGAATTTGTTGCGACCCTGAACTCGTATACGGAATGGTCTCAAAGCGGTAAAGGCATTCATATTATCTGTAAAGGCAAGCTTCCCGAAGGCTCTCGTAGAAAAGGCTGTGTTGAGATGTATGACGAAAACAGATTTTTTGCTTTTACGGGGAACGCAATTCGCAACATACCCCTACAAGACCGCCAAGAGGAAATTAAGCCGCTTTGGGAGAAATATGTATATACACCGATAGTTACACCTCAACCACAGTATAATAGGGCAAACAATGGCTTATATGAGACATTGAAGCTATCGGACCAACAAGTTCTCGAAAATGTTGCAAATTCAAGGCAAAGCGAAGTATTTTTCCGCTATTATGATAACGGCGATATCAGCCTTCAAGGTGGAGACGCTTCTAAAGCCGACATGGCGTTTTGTAGTATGCTTGCGTTTTGGTGCAATAAAGATGTTGTTCAAATGGACAGAATCTTCCGTAACAGTGGTCTTATGCGTCCAAAATGGGATGAGCATCGTGGTGCAAAAACATACGGGCAAATTACACTCGACGTCGCTTGCCGAAATGTTGGTGAAACCTATATCAAAAAAGAACTTATAGATAGAGTTAACATTGGCAAGAAAACGGTTGTAATCGAAACGACAGCAACACCAGACGAAACCGAAGAAGGCAAGACCGATAAAAGCGAAATTAATTATGTTCCAAGCTTGGATGAGAACGGAGAGCCTATATTCAGAATAAGAAAAGTTTATGGGTCATATCCATATTCGGATACGGGAAACGCATTAAAATTCTATGACTATTTCGGCGATTTGTTCAAATATAATGTTACCGATAAAGTATTCATGTTTTGGACTGGCAAAACTTGGGTAAAAGACCATAAAAATGTCATCCGCAAATATGCGAATAAACTTATCGAAATAATGAAAGAGGACGACCAAGCAATGGCAGATAAAATCGAAGTCCTCTCTGCGCAAGGTCGTGTAGACGAATCTAAGCGTTTGGCAAAGATTCTCGATGCGTCTCAAAAGAATACTGCTCGTGTCGCAAACAAGGCAGGTAAAGACGCAATGTTGTCGGAATTCCAAACACTCAAAGATATTCCTGTAACGAACGATGTATTCGATAAATACGATTACTTATTGAATACGGAATCAGGAATTGTCGACTTGAGAACGGGCGCAATTTCGCCTTTCGATAAGACGAAGCTTTTGTCAAAGAACACACACACAAAGGTGTCGTTTGAACGGTCGGAAGTATGGGAAAAATTTCTCTGGAGCATATTCGATAACGGCAACATTTCTGATACGCAAGAGGTAATAGACTCGCTTCAGACCTGTATCGGATATTCGTTGACAGGTTCGACTGAGGAACAGTGTATGTTTTTGCTTTACGGCGATGGCTCGAACGGCAAGTCAACACTTGTGGAAACGATATCGAACGTTATCGGAGATTACGGAACGAGTATGGATTCAAAACTTCTCGTTACGCAAAAAGGGCAAACAAATTCACCTGCTGAATACGCAATCGCAAAACTGCAAAAAGTTAGATTTGTAACTACGGGTGAAACCGATGAGGGCGGACGATTGTCAGAAGCACAAACAAAGATATTAACAGGTAGCGACCCTGTAAACGCACGTTTCCCATATGGCAATCCGTTCACGTTTATCCCGAATTTCAAAATTTGGATGTCGTCGAACTATTTGCCAAACATCCGAGGTAAAGATTACGGAATTTGGCGACGTATTTTCTTGTTTCTCTTCTGCAACATATTTACAGAAGAACAAAAAGACAAGTCGTTGCCGTCAAAACTGCGCATGGAAGCGGATAAGATTCTTGGGTGGTGCATAAAAGGCTTTTTGATGTATCAAGAACACAAGGGGCTTATAAAATCGAAGCAAACATTAACAGCAACAGCCGATTTCAAGAAAAAGAACGACCAAGTTCTGCAATTTATCGACGAAAAATGTATCATTGATTCACATTCGAGCATTGAATGTACCGAATTATATGAAGCATACAAAATCTGGGCGCAAAACAATACCGACTTCGTTAAGAAAGAAAGTCAATTTAGTACCGAACTCACAGCGAAAGACGGTATAAGACGTGAAAGAAACGGCGTAAAAGCCTGGTGCTATTACGGCATAAGACTTAACGGCGTAAATATCAGAAGAAAGGAGTAAAAGATGGGAAAAATACAAGGCGACTGCGGCAAACAAACCGAACAAGAACTCGCATTGTTTCTGCGAGGATTAAAATACTGGGCGTATATTGTCCCTAAAAAAGTTGGCGGGCAGCCTTTTGATGTAATTGCGTGTAAAAAAAACAAGGTCTGGCTTTTGGACGCAAAACATCTTGAAGCAACAGAAGCGTCTTTCCCGCTGGACAGAATTGAGCCAAATCAATGGACATCAATGGAATTCGCACACGAACTTGCTAATGTCGAAAACATGGGCTTTGCAATATTCTGGGAAAGAAAACACGATTTTTATTTTCTCCATTATAACGATGCAGTTTGCCTCAGAAAAAACGGCATTAAATCGGTAAAAATCGACGAACTCCCGTTTTTGTTGTATGAGGAGATAGAAAGATGAGAGCAATAATTTCAAATGAAATCAGAATCGAAGGTGCGTCACCTGAAATCAAAGCGTGGTGCAAGCGGTTTCTTGTTTTCGATAATCCCGAATATCAACAGTTGATGAGAATGGGTAAAGAAGATTTGATTCGCTGGCGACACGTCCCAGAAAAGATTCAGCTTCATTATATTGACGGGGACATTCTCGTTGTGCCATTTGGCTGTCTGTATGCCCTTTTGCCAATGTTTAAGCGAGAGAACTGCACAATCTATCAAAAGTTCAACAATAACGCTGAAATCTCGTTTAAGAACGACAAGGCGCGCGGCATCGAGTTCTTCGACTATCAAGAGGACGCAATCGCTGCCGCAATGGATGCAGGAAGCGGCGTAATCGTTGCTGGCTGCGGTTCGGGAAAGACTTATCTCGGTATGGAACTAATCCGTAGAATCGGCAAAAAGGCTCTTTGGCTCTGTCATACAGGCGATTTATTGCGACAGGCGAAAGACGACCTTCTCAATCTTTATCCAACCGCTAAAATCGGACTCACAACCGACGGGGTGCTCAATATCGGAGAAGATGTCACGATTTCAACAGTACAAACTATGTGTAAAATCGACCCATGCTTGTATAAAGACAAATTTGATGTTATAATATGTGACGAAGCTGCTCACGTTTGCGGAACGCCTACAAAACTGAAAATGTTTACGAGTGTGTTATCAAAGATTCCTGCTCGTTATAAGTTCGGTCTTACAGCCACACCTACTCGCGCTGACGGGCTTATAAACGCAATGTATGCTTATATCGGAATGAATCCTAACGGAACGTTCTCGCCTACATACAAGGTCGAAAGAGAGCGCGTAAATACGATAGAAGCGCAGCATATCGAGGTCGATATCGATAACAAGCTAACAATATTAGATAAAATGCAGTTTTTGGATACGGCAGGAATGACAGATTATACGAAACTCGTTAATTTCCTCTGCGGTAGACAGTCTCGAAACGAAACTATTGTCGACAATATTGTAAAATGCGCAAAAGAAGGGCGCAAGCAAATCGTTCTCTCGCTACGTGTTGACCATTGTGAAGTCTTGGTTAAGATGTTACAAGAAAGAGGCGTCAATGCAAAGCTGTGTGTGGGGAAAACCTCAGCAAAAAAACGAGAAGAAATCCTAAAACAGCAAGTCGATTGGGACGTTATTGTCGCAACATATTCGCTTCTAAAAGAAGGCGTTTCAATAAAAGAACTTGACACATTGCATTTATGCTCGCCTGCTAAAGAAAAAGGCTTGATTGTACAATGTGCAGGACGTATCGAACGCTATCTCGAAAATAAAAAACAACCGCTCATTTACGATTATGTCGATATGGATATCCCATATTGTGAAAGAGCGTATAAAAAAAGAAAATCAGCATTAAGGAACAGATTCTAATGAAAGAAAAAGGAACAGTATACAAAATCAAAGAAGGCGCAGACCTTAACAAATTCGCAGAAAAAGGCTATGAAATCGTTCAGGTAGGTTCTTATCCAGTCATGATAAAAATTATTCCGCAAGATTTCGATGGCGAACTCGTACAGGGAACGCTCAAAAACATCTATAACAACAACGAATGGCGAAAAAAAATCTATTCGTATCACAAAAAAGCAATCAAAGAGGCTTTAGACTTGGATTACAAACGGGGGAAAGCCGTTATAACCGATAAATTCAGACACGTTCTGACCGATTGGAGAATACAAGTCGAGATTTTTGACGACGCTTGGCTCGGATTCAAGAGCATGGACAAGTTTGAACAAAAAATCTATTATAACAGTTGCTATCTCGACAGATATTGCGCCGACGAAATAAAGGACTTGCTTGCCGATGATTTGATTGAACTTATCGAAATCGAACAAGAAGTGCCAGACAAGAAAAAACAGGACGAAACAGAAACGAAATGAGAGATGATATCTTTTTGCCGAATGGGGACTTGTCCCTGCGAAAACTCATAGGAGACGGATATACAAAAGCATGGTTTATGAACAATACATGCCGTTACCGCCTCTTCTGCGGTGCCCGTTCGACTAAAAAATCTAAAAACATTATCGGTTATGAGCCGATTATGAAGATAATATCAGACCAGCGTCGAAATGTTCTTATCGCACGTCAAAACGATAGCGATAACAGACAATCCACTTTCGAAAACGTGTGCGGATGTATTGTTGATTTAGGACTCGAAGACGCTTTCAAAATCTCAAAAAATCCGCTCGTAATCGAATATAAGCCGACAGGGCAACAAATCATTTTCCGTGGACTGAACAACCCAACGTCTCTAAACGGTATCACATTCTCTAAGGGCTATTTTACCGACGCTTACATCGACGAAGCATTCGAGGTCCCGTCTTACGAGGACTTCCGTAAAATCGACGGTTCATTGCGTGGTAAATTACCTGCTCCGCTAAAATTTCAAATCACAATGTGTTTTAACGCATGGGACGGCGATTCTTGGCTTAATCAAGAATTCTTCAAAAATAGGCTCGAAGACGATTACGCTACACTCGACCGCGACGACGTTACATATATAGACTATTACGACCCAGAGTTTATAGGACCCTACGGCAAAGGTTTGTATTTACACAAATCTACCTATAAAATCAACGAATTTCGCGATAAGGATTCATATGACGCGGCGGCGCTCGAAATGAAACGCAAGGCACCTGAAATCTACAAAGTTGAATTCTTGGGTATGTTCGGAAACACGACGGCAGCTGTTTACCCAGAATGGAACGATGCGCTTGTTGTCCCGCTTCCGACATTGCTCAAATTAAACGAGCCAAATCGTCAACAATGGGCGGATTTCTCTATTGGCGTCGATACAGGTCTCTCGGACGGTGGCGGTCACGTTCTCAAAGTCGGCAAAAACGAGAATGCGGATTTAAAAGTGCGTGCGGCAACCACTATGTCTCTGTGTGCAATTACGTCAGATTTGCAGAAAATCGTTACAATTGACGAATATTTCCATAGCAACAACAAAGCCGACAACTATATGAATACGGACGACCGCGAGAATATAGGCTTGCCCGAACAGGCAGATAGGCTTATTCGAACAATCATCGAATGGATGAATTACTACGGCAATATGGGAACAATTCTTATGTGCGGCACAATAAACGTTTACGTTGATAGCGCCGACGTCGGCTTCAGACAAACGCTCGAAGTAAAAGCTCGCGAATACGGATTGTATAATCTACGATTCATTGCGTCGACAAAGCTTTCTATTCAGACTCGTGTTGACTTCGACCGACTTTTGATGGCATACGGAGATTATCTCGTATCCGATAAGTGTAAGAATCTTGTCCGCGAAATCAAAAACGCACGCAGAGGTAAAAAAGGCGAAGCTCGTGAAGACGGTAACGACCACATGTTAACCTGTGTAGAATATGCAAAAGCGCCGTTATTGTCGTCGCTAAGAAGATGGAAAACGTTTAAAGTCCATTAAACAAAACAATAGATTAAGAGGTGTTTGCAGACACCTTTTTTCTTTTAACCCTATTGACAACGGTTTTACGGTTTGTTATAATATGGCTACAAAATCAAACAAAAGGAGACAAAATTTTTTAATGAACACAGTAACACTAAAGGGCATTGTAAAATCTATTCCCGAAAAAAGCGCAAAAGGCTATTATGAATTCGAACTCGGAATCAAACGTTATTCTGGATACGAAGATATGATTAAAGTCGTTTTCGAAGACGCCATGTCAAATTTTTCTATCGCTTTAGGCGAGCCAGTTGCAATATTGGGTAGCATTATATCATATTCTGAATATGATGTGAACGCGAGAAAAACGCGAACTCTTATTCGAGTAAAAGCGTCGAAGATTACAGACGGGAATGAATTCGAAGACGAATATGTAAACGTTGTAAATATCTTTGACAACACTTTCCTTACTGAACCCGTGATAAGGAAAACACCCAAAAATATTGTTATCACAGATTTCGTTCTCGTGAATAAAGAGGGCGGTGTTGTGACAGCGCATATTCCTTGTATTGCATGGAACGGTGTCGCTCGTAAGCTGGTAGCAATTGGGAACTGGGGAAAATTTTCGGCTATCGGAAGATTGCAGTCGCGTGAATATACGAAACAGTACGATGACGATACAATGGAAATAAGAACCGCTTATGAAGTATCCATTTCATCGTTTTCGTTCTCGGTGGAGGGCTGAAATTATGACAATCGTTTTTAAGGACCCAGAGCAAGCCGAACTCGGAACATATACGTATCGTTGCAAAGGCTGTAACGGAAAAGGTTGCAGATGGTGTTGTTTCGGCGATATGTGGGAATCGGAAGAAGAAATAAACACAGAATATGAAGGAGAAATAAATAATGTTTGACAATATAATACCTTGTACGGAAAGTCTTGAACAAGTAAAGAAAGTAATCGATTTTCGCGAATTTGAAAAGAAAAACATCGAAATCGAACTGGACGCCCTCAACGGCTATGCTGCTGCAATCGTGAGCAAATTTGAAGATTATGGCTTGTATATGGACTTGCATAACGTATGGGGAGAACCTAAAGATGAAAAAACAGAGAAAACAATAAAATTCATATTTAAGATGTTTTTCGGAGATAATGCCGATAAGGTAAAATTCGATTCGGTAATCGAATTCAATTACGGTGCGGCTATGGAGTTGAGATTTTTTGTCGGCGATAAAAAGTACCAAATACAAGTGCCTCGCTTCAAATCAGCGAACATGAAGAATTGGAAAGATTGTATATTCCAATTGTACGAATACGACGCACCGAATGCGTGGATGTTTGTATTGAAAGATTATCAATGTATCCAGTTTAAGAATGCGGTAAACGAATATATTTTCGGAGGTAAAAAACAATGAACATTATGGCACTTATAGTATCAATTTTGAGTTTTCTCGGCTTTCTTTGGCTTTTTGGAGGTGGGCTGAAATGAAAGCAGTAATGAAATCGGTATCGCCCCGAATTTGTGAAAAAGTCGCAAATGGCAATTGTACCATACTCGTGTCCAAGACCGCACCGAAATGTGGAGTGCCGTTCAAGGGATATATATATTGCACAAGTGCAAAACCTTATCTTTACAAAGAAGCAAATCCACCTTTCGAGTTGTTTTTAGATAGCGACCTATACGAAGGCAAAGGTTATGACGATAGGCTTTTTAGCAGTAAAGTTATCGGCGAGTTTGTATGCGATAGCGCGGAGTGGATGTCAATGAGAGATTGTGACAAGGCTTGTATGACACTTAAAGAGGCGGTTGATTATAGTAAAAGCAAAAAACTTTACGCTTGGCACATCTCCGACTTGAAGATTTACGACAAACCGAAAGAGTTGAGTGAGTTTTATCGTCCTTGTAGTTATAGCGGTATTTGCTATTCGTGTAATAGATTTAGACCAAACGGTACTCCGAATGACAAACCGAATGATTTTTGTGATGGGGAGATAACCCGCCCGCCGCAAAGTTGGTTTTATGTTGAGGAATTGTGATTATGGAATATAAAAGATTAACAAAACGAAGAAAAGACGGCTCGGTTGCTTTAGATTTTTACAGCAATAGTAAAGACTTCACGATAGCCGAACTCAAACTGCGCCTTGCGGAGTTGGAAGATAAAATCGAGAACGGGATACTTGTCCCGAAATATTCGGTTGTGGAGTCTGGCAACACATATTGCGCCTGTATGGTAGACACTAGCAAGTTGCTCGTAATTGACGAATACGAAACAAAAGCCGAAGCCGAAAAGAGATTGGAGGAATTGAAAAATGAGAGAATATGAAAGATTAACAAACCAGAAATGGTCTAAAGATATTGACTTAACGCAAGAACTCGGTTATTCGTACATTTACAAAAGATTGAATGAACTCGAAGATAAAATCGAAGCGGGGACACTCATTGAAATACCTGGTATTCGCAAATTGAACATTGCTGGTATGGATTGTGTCGAAGCCGTTTATATCCAACGCAATGGTACTATTGGCGAATGTGTTTGTTTAAACGAAGCCAAAGCCGAAAAGAAGTTGGAGGAGATAAGAAATGAAACGAAAAGCATTGATAACAGCGAGAACTGAGTCTGAGTTTGTGTCAAAATTAGGCAGGGTGTTAGCTAATGAAGCGCATATCATGGTCGAAAACAAACCGAGCCGTATGATTGTTGAAATCAAAGATTTGGATGTACACGAAATGATTGCTGCCATAGGACTGTTCGAAAAAGAAGAGTTAAACGGTAAAAAAGGTGATGGCATTGCCATACGTGATGTAATTAAGGATAATAGTAAAATGGTGGAGATTAACTACGAGTCTATTACGTAATCAAGACCAGAAAAAATAGAAATAATGGATGAAAGAGAAAGCAATGAAATTTGAATTAAACAACATATACAACGTCGATTCATACGAAGCGGTCAAAGATATCCCCGATAACAGTATTGACCTCGTTATCATCGACCCGCCATACGATATCCCGCACACCACAGGCGGAGGGATGCTGGAAGAAAAAGGTATCCGAAACATGTTCGATAATCTTGTCGAGAACGATATCACAAACGCTTTCGACTTCGAGATTCTCAAAGAACTCGACCGAATTATGAAAAAGCGCAACATCTATATCTGGTGCAATAAACTTCTCATACCGAAACTGTTTGAATATTATAAAGGTTCGCTTTTTGATATAATCAGCTGGCATAAAACAAACGCTATGCCGTTGTGTGGGAGCAAATACCTTACCGATACCGAATATTGTTTGTATTTCCACGATACAATGAAACTCAATACAACATACGATACGGCTAAAACACATTACGAACAGCCTATAAATGTCAAGGACAAACAGAAATATGGGCACCCGACCTGCAAGCCCGTAAACATTCTTGAAAATTTAATCATAAACAGCTCGAACGAAGGCGATATCGTATTCGACGCTTTTGCTGGTTCAGGCTCAACTTTGGTCGCGGCAAAGAATCAGAACCGACAATATCTCGGATTTGAAATCGACCCGAAATGGGCGCAGATTGCCTCTGACCGTCTAAACAATATAGACGCTACGGGACAAATATCATTATTTACATTCTAACCCTCTTGACAACGGCTTTGTGCTTTTGCTATAATCTAAGTACAAAGTCAAAAACAAAGGAGTGACAATTATGAAAGTTAGTGAAATGAACCAAAGACAGAAAAAGGCATTCTACAATATCAAGTACGCCGCATATGACCTTATCGGAGGACTTGAAAACACGCTCATGGACTATCCCGAAGACAGTGACGAATACAAATCCGCTTACGCGTTTCTTCACGACCACGATGGACTCGTGAAAAGATTGTACGAGGATGCAACTTCGTGTGTGTACGGTCCAGGCTATTGTGGATTCGGACCCGAACATGAGAGGCTTATTCGTGACATTCGTTTCTGCGGCAAAGACTGGCTCATGGAGCGTTGCGAAAAAAGAATCCAAAAGGAAGGATATTGATTATGTTAAAAGATTTTTATAAATACAAAGAACTTGCGGAACAAAAACAAAATGAAATTGAACGTTTGAGAGCCGAATACTGCTGCATTTTGACACAATGCGGCGAAGAGCTTAGAACGATTTCACAAGTAACGAATTTCGACAATCTCGAAGACGTTTATAAAGAATACAGTCGCCATTTTGAACCAAAGCTTTCTAAAGTTACGCAATGCAAGCTCGAAATCGAGATGTCTATGTTCCTGGGTCAGGATGTGCCATTCGAATTCGAATCTATAGAGCACACTTTTGTAGACCGTTACGACATCTGCTTCAAGCTCGAAAACGGGAACGAATACGAGCTTCGGATACCCGAATTCAAGAAGTTCTGGGGGCAGAACTTTGATACGGCACAATATTGTTTCGTTCGCGTCGACAAAGACGGTGATTACACTGCTTTCGTCGATATTGTTCGCTCATTCGAGTTCAACGATATTACAGCTGCAATTCGAGAAGAACTAAAAACGAAAAAGGGGAAGAAAAAATGAAAACAGTAACAAGGGAAGACACAATCGAACTCAGAAAAAATTTCGACAAATACACAGAAACGGCAGAACAACACGAATTCACATTGCTATTCACAATCGATAGGATGATGACGAGAACAATCCACGAGTGTGATAAAAATAAATCCTGGTCAGACCCTAAGATACAAAAGGAGCTGAGAGCAATGTTTCGTGTTGTAAGCGATATTATCGGACTGGACGCAAGCGAATATAAGGAGAATGAGACTGAATAAATTTCAGTCTTTTTCTTTTTTAACCCCATTGACAACGGTTTTATATTTTGATATAATGTAAATATAAATAAAACAAAAGGAATCAGTAAAAAAATGAGAAAAGGAAAATGTGTTGCCATAGTAGATTGTACGAAAATATTCGAAGACGAAGACGGCTTCTATATGGTTGAACATTACGGTTATGGTAATGATGTGCGAACGGTTGAAACGTCTTTGGGGAAAACCGAAAAAGAACTCGAAAGCGCGCTTGCAGATGTTCTTGACTGGAACTATCGAGCGTGGCATGGCGAAATGAGACGAATTTTGCAAGCAGTAGAAGATGTTAGAAAAATAAAAAAGAATTAACCACAATGGCTACAAATAAAACAAAAGGAGGACGTTTATGAATTATAACGTTTATAAGGTTGAAAAAGTTGGCAATTATATTAATACTGCGGATACAATCGATTACGATTATACTAAAGATTTTGAATATCTGAAAGCATACAGAGGTTATATAATGCAGGACTACGTTATTTCTGATTCCGAGTTCGAACTCGGAAAGGTTTACTTCAATGGAGACCTTATTAAACCAATTGCGAAAGTCGCATCGTTTGAGGGAGAGCCTGCTACGATAATAGTAGCTATGAAAAATAATGAATGAAAAATATGAAAGACTTACAGTAACAGCATCGGACGGCAGTGTCGGTATCAAACGCGGATACTCAAAAAACGATTTGATTGCGCGCTTGGTCGAACTCGAAGACGGAATCGAACACAATCGTATCGTGATTCTTCCGTATAATGAAGGTAGCTTTGTTAATTACGGCGATGAGAAAGCAGTCATATGTGGATATGTAATTCAAAACAATCAATTATATATTCAGCTCGATGCCTATGAGAGACCAAACGAAAAATATCGCTATTTTTTGATAGAACCCGATGACAGAAAATTGCTTGTCCCCAAAAGCGAGCCACGTCCAATTCCCGACGGAATGAGTCGGGTAAAAATCGAATTCAAAGACGAAAAGGAACGATTCTATCCCGAATTCGATTTCGATAACGATATAAAACCAGTAAAAGAACAAACAACAAAAACAGGAGTGTTTTATAATGGGAAAAAAATTTGGAATAGTAGAAAAACAATTTGAATACAGAGGTCATGATTGTCTTGTCGTGTTCACGTGTCGGGGATACAGATGCGGCTACGTTTCCGTAACCGAAGACAAAGATTATATCGATTACGACATCGATTGCCACGGCGGATTATCTTTTTCGGGCAAACTGCCTTACGATTACGGACAAAAAGCAAAATTTTATATCGGATTCGACTGCGGACATTGCGGAGACGGCTTCGACTTCGATACGGCTTATGAGTACGGTCTAATCGATGCCGAAACAAGAGATAGAAAAGAAAAAGAATTTTCATATTTTGAAGGCGGCGGCGGATTGTGGCTCGAATACGTTGAAGACCAGTGTAGGTATATCGTAGACCAGTTGGAAGGAGAAGGAGAATGGGCGACAGAATTGAAATAGAAGCAATCGAATTTATCGGCAGTATAAACACGTATCAAGTCGATTTGTATAACGAAACCAAGGACGAACACTTTCGTGTGTTTATTCCCGAAAAAGATATCGAGCAAGCAAAAGACGACGCTTTTGAAGCGAAAACGTTTAACGACTTCGTAAAAAAAATTATAAAAGCAAAAGACGTTGCATTGCGCGAAAAAGTGTTCGCAAACACAATCATGATAAACGAAAACGTTTGCGAAGTCCCATCTGCTCCTGTATCTCTCGACCAGGACGGTGGAGAAATGGCGCAATACGCCTTGCCTTCGATGATATGCGGTCTTGAAATTATTCCGACGAAATATTTTCTTCCCGATAAAATCCCGTTCGCGATTTTTAAGTCGCCACAGACCGAATTCGAACGCAAACTCGATGAAAAAATGAACAGGTTTACGGATATGGTTGCAAAACACCTTGCAGACGGTTTCGATTCGCCTTGCAACTATTCACCGCTCGACGAAGAAATGTTTAACTACTGCGGCGGTGTCGAGGGCGAATGCGAATGCGACGATGCCGTTGAGTGCTGGAAACGCGTTTTCAAGATGTGGCAGAAACAAGACGAAGAAGAAGCAGAAAGGAGATGGAACGAAGGTGATGAACAATCGACTTGACCTTTACAAAAAACAGCAATATACGGGACCGTTCGCGGAAGAACTCGAACTCATTCAGGGGCGATATATTCGCGAACAAACCCGTCTTGCAATCGAGCATTTCCCCAAATACTTCTATGACGTGATGTCGAGTTCAACAGGGAAATATCACGCAGAAGGCGAAACGCTTTATCTCCATACTCGTCGCGATGCCATACTCGGCGCTGATATCGTTAAACTCAAAATGCTTGAACTGTCGCCCGTCGAAAAAGACCTCGTAATCGCAGCTCTCATTCTTCACGATTGTTGCAAATACGGCATGAACGATACCCCGTCCGAATATGTGCTGCATCAACATCCGATACTGGCAAGTCAATTCGTGTGGTCCGTATGCGAACCCGAATTCGCAGAAAAAGTCGCACCTCTTGTCGCCGCGCATTCGGGGCAGTGGACGAGTTCGAAATATTCTCAAATAGAATTGCCCGAACCCAAAACGAAACTGGAAAAAATCGTACACCTTGTCGACTATATCGCGTCACGCAGATATGTCGAAATCAAAATAGAGGAGAAATAAACTATGTATAAACCAGCAAAACCTATAAGATGCCCAAATTGCGGTGAAATTGTACAAGTAGATACAAGTATGATTCTTACAAGCAACCCACCACAATATAAATGGGAATGCCCAAAATGCGGCAGAACAGGGACTACGAGTTCAAAAGATATTATTACTTTTGAAAACCAGAAACCAATGATGACTTCTGGATATATACAAAAAATTGACGAACCTGACCTCGTTGTTGATGTTACAACTACGAACGCAACGGGCGACAGCTACAATACAATCAATGCAGTGCCGTCAATATATTCACCAATGACAGAATGTGAGATTTGCGGCGAAGAATTCAAATTCGACAGCAGAAGTTATATTTGCCCCAAATGCAGAGAGGCTGTTGTAAAGCTTCGTGGAACAGCAGATAGTACGGCTAACACTATGCCTGAAAACAAGAGTGCAGTAACCGCCCACAAAACAACGGAGTGCAATATTCCTGCACCGCAATTTATCCAACAAGGTTGGGAATGCCCAAAATGCGGAGCAATCCTTGCACCAAATCAACACTATTGTCCGTTTTGCAGCCCATCAGAATACGGCAGAACAAACTGGCTTGGGACAAACACACATCCATCTGGACAATATACGAACCCGAATCCGAGTACAACAATTTCAAAGGTGACACAATGAAAAGATTTTTCTACACACTTATTCAATGGACGTGGGGTTTCCCGCAAAACTTCATTGGTCTATTGATATTTATCGGGTGCAAAATAGCAAAATGCAAAAGCAAGAAATACAAGAATGCTATCGAGACAAAATGGGGCAACAAATATGGCTCGGTTTCACTCGGTATGTTTATATTTTTGGACAACGACAAAGATGAAACGCTTGCAGCTCACGAATACGGGCACTCAATTCAAAGCCTTATTCTCGGACCGCTCTATCTGTTTGTCATAGGCATTCCGTCTCTTTGCTGGGCAGCATTCGGCGACAAATATAGAACGAAGTACAACAAGACCTACTACGAATTTTACACCGAGAGCTGGGCTAACAAAATTGCGGGGCTTGATAAATACCGCATATTCATTAAAAAGGAGAAATAAAGAATGTTGAAATTTTATATGAAAGATGGAGTTACAATTAAAAGTAGTGCCGAATATAATTTGGGACGACTTCGTGACCTAATTGCCGACAGGTATACAATTAGTAGCGATGAAGTTGTTAAGATATTCAAATTGTCAAATCTCCCTTTGTTCGCAGATATTTGTGATATATCGGGGAAAAAGGTATTCATCAATATGGACAATGTACTTTATATAGAGGAGGTAGAGCAATGAACAAGGAGATGTATATGAAAAGAACACAAAAACTTATTATTGTAGCAACATTACTTATTGTAATAGCACTTCTTACACTCGTGGCTTGCGACACCAACAAATCCGCTAACAAAAAGTTGAACGAGGGCGTAAATAACGCAATGAACTCTGGCGCAAATATCGTTGCGAACCAACCCGCACCAACCGACCTCGACTACAGTCTTGAACGCTATAACGTGATTAAACGCGCATACTGGGTAAACGGACAACGTGAAAAAGCAATGACATTGCCTTGCTCTGTAACAAGACCGCTCGGATATATCGTGCTTTTTTCTAAGAGCGGCGCTGTTGTCGGCAGATTCGTTGTGGACGGCAAGGTTTCGAGCTTGAATAGTTACTTGTTCCCTGCCGAGTGGCTTCAACGTTTGGAACACAATGGCGACTGGTCTTATGAGATTGTTGAAATCGCAGGCATTGACGGTTGTTATGGCTCAAACGTAAGCGGTATTTTCTTCTTCACAACAGACGGAAAATATATCGAGTGGACTGGCGATTTCCTTTATAGCGATATACCGTTCACAGTTGACGAGCCTATTCTTAAAACGGAGGGTTAAAAAATGAAAAACGCAATACTAATAACACTTGTAGTAATACTCGTTATCGCAATCATAGGCGTTTCCATCTTCTTCGGTGCGACACCGCTTGGCAGAACGATTATAAACAAATGGAAAGAATCTCTGCACAAAGCCGACGACAGTTCTTCTTATGAAACGCGAAAAGAAGTCGAAAATACTTGCAGAGCAATGATTTCGAGTTATAATCAAGACAAGCTTATTTACGAACAATATAAAGATAGCGCCGATAAATCACAAGTCGAGTTGGCAAATAACGCTAAAATTCGAGCAAACAATACGGCAAATACATACAATAACTATATCCTAAAAAACAGTTATGTATGGAAAGACAACGTACCGAGCGACATTAAAATGAAACTCGATTACGTTGAATAAAAAGGATATAAAAAAATGGACTTCAAAGTAGAGATTCTCAAGCATCCAACCGACGAGGATTGGATGCTTTGCAAACAATGTACACTCGTTACAATCGGCAAAGAAGCAAAACAGCCGCCGACAGACGAGTGGAAGCACAAAATACTCGCGTCCGAACATAGTCCCATTCGTGTTCTTCAATTCGTATTCAGAATCACGAATTTACCATATTGGGTATCTGTTCATCTCGTGAGACATCACGTCGGCGTAACACCGTTCGTAAAAACACAACGCAATGACCGTCAATCCGAATATGATAGAGGCAAGGCACCGCAAGACGCGCCTGTTGATATGTGCTGGTGTGTTAATGCCCAAGCGCTAATGGATATCGCTCATAAGCGCCTCTGTAATCAAGCCAGCTCCGAAACCAGAGCCGTTGTCGCAGAGATTTGCAGACAAGTAGAAGAAGTAAATCCTGAATTCAAAGGCTTGCTCGTTCCTAATTGCGTTTATCGCGGCGGCAAATGCACTGAATTTTATTCTTGTAAGGAGAAATGATTATGAAAAAGAAACTTATCGTATCAATCGCGCTCGCGCTCGTCATCGTTACCGTTCTCGCTATGTGTTTGAGCGGCTGTGATTCGAATAATAAAGAATCAGCTGCCGTTCTCGAAGAATACGAGGGAAACGGATACAAAGAAATTTATGCCAGACTTTCTAATGCCATTTCAGGCTGGATTCGTGTTGATTCTTATCGCATTTACGACAATGGAGTCATTGTCATAGAAACGAGTTACACAACAAATAATGGCAAAACACAAAAACGAAAATTTGTCACCGATATTAGTCAGGTCACATTCCAGTGTACTAACAACGGTCTGCTGATATAACGCTTTTCTAAAATCAATTACGAAGCCTTGTTGTTAACCTACTTGACAAGGCTTTTGTATTTTGATATAATATATTTTGTCAATAAGATAAAACAGAAGGAGATTTTTTATGAAAACCGAACAAGAACAAATCGAAAAAATGGCGCGAACTATGTGTGGGTATTGTAGCACTGATGGCAAGTGTGCAGTGAGTAAGAATGGGCGTGAGCCAGACATCTGTGCCAATGTTGATACCCAGCATTGCTTATATAAGGAATACGCCGAAAGACTTATTGAGAGTGGTTACGGCAAAGTGTCTGAATATGAAGCCGAGATTGAACGGTTGAAAGACGAAATTATTTATCTTGAACGAAAAATTGCAATTAGAGATAATGCACTCAAAGATAGCGATAAGGCAATTGAAATGTTGGAGGGTAAACAAGATACCATAGTCAAGCAAGCAAAAATCGATGTGCTGAATAAGGTAAAAGAAAGAGCCGTCGGATTGGCAGCAATCGAAACATATCATATTTGTAATTTAATCGACGAACTCATTAAGGAGGTACAAAATGAGCAAAAAGACTAATATCACAAAGCAAAGAAAGTGGAAATTCTTGTTGGTTGAAGACGGTTCTGTTGATGTAGATGAACTACAAAAGTTTTTTGACGAACAAGATATGAAAATAAAAATCGTAATATACAGGCAAGGTGCGCCTAAACCTGAATTGAAAGATTTTTAAGGAGTTGGAAAATGATGCTGAAATCTGATTGCCCTTGCAAGGACTGCACCTCTCGCCACCCGTCCTGCCACGCTTCGTGTTCGGGCTATGCCGAGTTTAAGCAAAAACGCGAAACCGCTCTCGCTAACGAACGCGCAGAAAAATACGACAAAGCTGCGTATGTTCACAGAGTCATTCAACGTTCATATGGAGGTGGTAATAAAAAATGAACCGAGACCAAGACATCGACATCCAGAAATGGAAACTCGTAGAGATTTTGAATACGAATGTGCTTTGTGTCCAAAATACTCTACGCATGATTACGGACACTCCCGCTGTCTCAATCGAGACACTCAAATCCGTCGCAAAACTTCTCGTTGAGAGCGATATCGTGAATCTAACCAGCTCAATCGAGAAAATTTCAAAAATAAAATAAAATCAAGAGGTAATTTTTATGGCAACAAAAAAGAATACAAAAGTTAACGATTCAGTTAGCGACGAAAAAGTAAAATCAGTTAGCGACGATTCGGTTGACAATGCAATTAACGATTCGACGGCTGCGTTTGCCGATGATGTCGAAGATAACGATACACTTGTCGAACAAGAGAGCGACACTGCCGTCAGCTACTGCCCCACCCGACCCCACCGCAAGCCGCCTATTATCCGCGTCAAACGTGTAGAAAATAAGGACCTCGAAGCCACTTTGCAAGAGGTCGGATACAGAAACGTAGCCCAAATCCTTGTCGAACCCTCTCTCGGTTTCGCACTCTTCGATATTATCTACTGGGAATCAAATGACGAGGACTAAGCAGCTATGGACGAAGCAATAAAAAGACTTGAGGCGCTCAAGGGCGCAAAACGCGGAACAAGCTATTCTGGTCTCGAAGAAAAATGGGTTATTGACGGACGCGCTGTCAACATCACCCGTTCCCCTATCGACTGGGAAAAAGCAACTTCCCCCATGTATACAGAACGAACCACACTTACGTCCAACGAAAAGAAAAAATACGGCGCTTATCGAACATCGTCTCTCCAAAAAGCAACGCAAACGGAGAAGACTGTCGCCGATAAAAGCTCTTGTTTTTGGGACTAAAAAGGAGATGAATTTTATGGCAAACAACTCAAAAAAAGAAACACTCAAACAACTACAAGCCCGTCTTGACGGCGAGAAGTGGATGCGTAGCATCTCTACCTCTTGCGACCAGTCGGGAATGATGTATTATTGCAAGGGATGTTCTCATTCCAACGGCTATCATTGTGATGCCACTCAAGACGAACGCGTTTCGGGTTCGCTCTGCGCTCGCTCCTACAGGCGTGTTAAAGGAGGCAAAACCGAGAAATGATAAAAGACGAAAAAATAAAACATTTTTTTGCGACACTCGCCATTCCCGACGAAGATATTATCGGACATAGATTCGGGCTTTTGTATGTCGTAGGAAGGAAAACCGATTCAGCCGATGACGCCGAACCCCAATATATCGTAAGGTGTAACGACGAGTCGGCGCCAGCCCTTATTTCGCAAAGCGATTTGCTTATGTGTAAATATCTTACGGCACCCTCCCAAAAGGATTCTCGCACTATCCGCCGCTACTGTGTAAAAGAGTACGGCGCCCTCACCGATTTCGATTATGCAAAATACGGCATCGAGGTCTGTTCCTACTGTGGACACCCCGTTGTCTACGCTAAGGGCTTGTGCAGAAACTGTACTGCCCGCTCTCGCACTCGCGTCGGACTCGAATACTTGTCTATGGACGAGCCTCACAACAAGCTCACCCGCATCCCCAAAGACAGCCCCGAATACAACGTCAAGACCGCAATGCTTATGCTCTCAAAATCGGCGCCGTATGCCGACGAGATGCGCAACTTGTATCTTGAGGGCTATACGTATCAACAAATCGCAGACAAATACGGCGTCACTCGTCAACGTGTATATCAGATTCTACACAAGGTCTATGTGAACGGAGGCAAGGTCGGTCGCCCGCCAAAAAAGAGAGACGACGTAATGTAATCGATTTTAAGGCTATGTTGAGGGCGAGGTCGATAACTTATTCGGTTCCGCCCTCAATTCGCTCTTTTGGGCTATTAGAGAGGCTAAAATGCAATTTGAAAACATAAATTTTAAGACGCAAAAAGGTTTAGAGACGTGCGGGAACGCTTGGGCGAACATTCTCGGACTCGGCGACTGGTCGATTTCGTATGTGCTATGCGATAAAGAAAGCGCCGAACTCGAACTCGGTCATAACGATTACGATTTTGAGACTAAGACGAGCATAATTACGATTTACAAAATGCCCGCAAACGAACATTTCAAAATCCCGCAAGAAGAAACGCTCATTCACGAACTCTTACATTGCAAATATCCGATTGACTACGATTCGAATAATTACGAGTCCGTTCGGTGTGCGCAACTTCAACATCAGGTCCTGAACGATATCGGACGCGCTTTGTTTATGGCGAAGTACGATATGACTCTTGACAAATACAAGAGCGAGACGAAGAAAACGAAGCGGCAGCAGCAATCGAAACAAACAGGGCGAGCGATTATTGCGGACAGTACGCTCGCTAAAATGTTTTAAGTCTTGTAATCGATTTTAAGACGGTGTTAGCTTCGGGGTCGAACAAGTTGTCGATTTCGGGGCTAACGCTTGATTTTGGGCTATTACAGAGGCTCAAACTCTATAATGCGAACTATTTTTGAGGTGAACTTATGAATGAAAACGAAATTTTGAACGAAAATGCTGATGACTGCGACACTCTTCCTGCCGTGAGCGACAGAAAGAGTGTGGGTATCTGCTTTGACCGAACAAAGAAAAAATATAAAGCCTATGTCGACGTCTTCGGAACCCGAATCAACCTCGGCTCCGCTTTCCCTACTTATCAGGACGCCGCTAACGCAAGGAGCAGCTATCTCAATAAAATCTTCGACTCTTCCTCTTTCCATTACGATTCTAACGGCGACCCCATCCCCGAACTATACCCGCTCCCGAAATTCCTTCAACTCTACTTCGGGCTCTCTTCTTCCGATTCCGTCCGCGTCCCCCTCGCCTGCATCAAACCCTACCTCGACCTCCCGCCCCAACAACGTAAGGTCTTCCCTAACTTCGTCGTCAACTGCGTCAAGAAAGGAACCGCTGTTCCCGATTCCGACTTCGGGCGTGGCTATGGTATAATAACCCTCGCCGCCGCTTCCGTTATCTTCGGGCTCTACTCCTTCAACCTCGCCCGCCTCATATTCGCTTGCCGCTATGAGGATATCATCCAACAAATGCAGGACGTCGTTGATAGCGGTCTGAACTGAATCCTACACTCTTATCTTCGCCGTCACTACCGCGCTTACCTTACGAAGGCAAGCGTGGGCGTCGGTGACGATGAGAGTGTTGTTTTTCGTCCGTCTTTCTTTTCTCTTCCTTTATTCTTTGCAAGGTTTCTTGTTTCCTTAACATCCACTCTTTTCTTTTCCACCCTCTTCCTCTTTCCCCTTCTCCCCCTCTTCCTTATTTTTTCGCGGCTGTGGCTTTTCGTACAAATGTTTCGTAAGTCGCCCAAAAAACACCTTTCGTGTACCAGCAAGAAAAAGAAATCGTAGAAAAAGAATCCCTACAAAAGAAACAAAAGAAAAATCCTGCGTAGCAGGATAAAAAGAAAATTAAAGAAAAGTGGGTATTTTTTATGCCCCAATAGTTGACTTGTTTACCAATTTTGCCACCTTTTTTAAGAAAACCACCCCTCCACCCCAAAAGAACTCATTCTCTCATTAGAAGAAAAACGGCGATACGTAGTATCGCCTCAAAAAGAAGAAACTCTCCCTTTCTCAAATACGATTCGTGTCCCGAATTTCCCCCTAAGGGGGGAAATTTTAAGCGGGCTAAATCTGTTCCCAAAAACCACAATCTCCGAGAATTTTTTTAACTCATAATTAAAATATAAATATATATGCTTCGCATGTATGTTGCTCTGCAACATACCTATATATTTATATTTTTATTATCTTTCGACTTTTTTACGGCGTCCGCGCGCGAAGGAGTTTTTTTTCGTTCACCTCGCTCCCAATTTTATTTATATGTTTTTTGGCAACTTTTTTTACGATTTTCCACCCTACGCCTAATGGTATGAGTATATTTATGAGTATATATATTTTAATATATATACGAAATAATATATACGAATACCTTAGGCTAATACTCAAAAAATTCTCGGAAGTTGTTGCTTTATACAAAATCGTTATATACGTAGTATATAAACCATCTTTTTGTCAAGTACGTTTAGCACTTTTCTTCTCTTCTTTCTTTTTAGGTGTACTACGTACACCTTTTTCTTTCTTCTGTTCTTTTGCTTCTTTTGGCGCACCTTTTCTTACTACAGTATTTTTGTGAAACATCCTAACCCCCTTTACAAAACCCTCCCCACTGTGTTATAATCTCGTTATGAAATCAAACTACAGAATCCCACCAGTTTCTTCTAAAGACCTCTTCGCTATGCTCCGCTACTTCGGCTGTAATGCCGTCGAAATTGACGATGCTGAAGACGAGGATATGGGAGAAAATCGCAAAGGCGATTCTCTCCAGAATTCATCCCTTCTTCGCCGTAAACTCTTCTACTCTATCCACGTGTTCGATTCATCCCGACTCCCCCGCATCGCCTGCCCTCTCACTAATAACCCCAACTCCCTCATCATAATCTCTTTCCCTGGTCCACCCTCTTTCGGCTCCCAGTCTTTTTCTTTTGAACCCGAATCGCTCCTGTCCGCTATCTCGGACTCAAAATCGAAAGCAAATAAAAACTTCTCACTCTCTGAACTCGTAAGACAACAAAGCGAAGACTTTGCTGCCACTGCCTCTAACCCCTTTATCGACTTCATTCTCGACAACTTCTCTATCTCCCCCACTATCATCAACCGCCTCTATTATCATAAACGCGGCTACCTCAAACTCGTCCTCCAACCTTCTGTCACTAAATTTAATAAAAACATCATCGCCCAAAACCCTAAAAAATAATTTTTTTCACCCCACCCTATTGACACTACCGCTTTTGTGTGTTAACATATACCCAGAATATGATATCGCTATGAGGTAATGTGTTTATGCCTTCAAGAAAAAATAACCTCCAATCAAGCGGCTCTCCCGCTCCGAAAAAAAATCCGCTACCGAAAGTGTCCCTCGCCGATACCCCTCATACCCCCGACGGCTCCTCTCTCGGTCGCGTTATCTATTACGACGACTTCCTCGAACCTAACCGCAAAAATCATAAAGTCGAAGGCTTCTACTTCGACCAGGATACTTTCGAAAATATCATCGCTAATTGGGCTGACTTCGAAGATATCCCTATCATCCTCAAAACTTCAGTCGAACAACTCGATATCTTCTGCAAGGTCCTCTACGGTCAATCCTTCAGAGACGCCTTCAACCGTATGCGCGCCGTCTCCCGTATGCGCGCCCGCCAGGTTATCGATAAACTCGCTTCCAACGGCAACGCTACCGCCGTCGCTATCGCTAAAACCCACTACGCTAAACTCCTCGACGACGACGGCTCTAAACCTATCAATATCACTATCAGAAACGACCTCAAGTCCGACGACGACAACAACTAAGGGTTTTCGCATTCTAACCCACTATAATCGAAATATTGCTCCACTGGCAGTAATTGAACTTCTTAAGTCTTTTATTAGCAACTGGAGCCTTTTTTATGCCCTCTTTTCGGTTTGATATAACTATACTTTCGGTTTAGTATTACTATACTTTCGCCTCGCTTTTCGGCACTCCCCCGACCTGCTTCCGCCCCTTTTTTGCCACCGCCTCTTGACATCTATTTGCTGCTGTGTTATACTTCTCTTATCAATCTACGGAGGCGATTCTTTCTATGCTTTTGGATGCGCTTAATCTGGAAATGGCGGCGTCTTCAGAGCCAGGCACCTTCCATACGCGCGTAGTCGTCAGAACGGACGAAAAGTTGCTTTCTGGATATGAATTTATCGACGGTGACAAGACTTTTATGGTCATAAATTCATACAGTTACCAGATAGAATATCAGCCAAGAAATGACCAACCACGTTATATAGGGAAGCCGTATTTGTTTTCGTTTCCAGCAGAAGTAAAATTGCGAAAACGTTATGCGAACTGGGCAGATTTTTGTTCTGAGTGCAAACACGAACCGCAGCTGAGATGGTTGAAAAAATGGAGCTATATCGACGAGAAGTTTTTCGAGATGGTGAAGAATAATAAAGGTTTAAAATTCAGCATTCCGTTCAATCTCGTAGGGTATGACGCATACTTACGTGAACAATTCCAAAAGAAGTTCGGCGAAGACGCAGGCGAGAGGGCATTGTTGTGTGCGCCTTATGAGGGCGAAGCGAGTGCCGCCGCCAAAGACGAATATAAACAACAAATATACGCAGGTAGTATAGAAAGAAAGATATCCAAATATAAAAAGGAGACAAATAAATGACGATATTAGAAAGGATGCGCGCGCGTATACGAGGCGTAGCGGGTTCGGTATTGAAGACGAAGCGACCAGACGACGACAGGACGACGTTCATAAACGACAACGAGAAGTTGGGTCGAATGAAGTTGAAAGAGTACGACGTGTGGTATGACGGAGACGGAGACGAGTTGTTGAACTTTTACACGCGAGAGAACTACATAGGGTTCAACTATGAGCCGTTTTACATGCGGAACAAGAAGAACTATTTTTGGGCGATATCGAGTACGGAAGCGCAGATAAAGCGAACGCATAGCGGACAGCCTCGAAACATAGTTGACACGTTAGTGAACATAATGCCGTTTCCGTTGATATCGGCGGGCGAGGACACGAATAAGTTGCAAGCCGTCGTGAAAGAGAGCGGATTAGAGCAAGTGTACAAAGACGAGCAGTTGCCGCTGACGTTGGTAGAAGGCTGGGGATGCTGGAAGATAAACTGGGACAAAGACGTGAGCGACTATCCGAGTGTCGAATACGTATCGGCAGAGAACGTCGACTTCATATATAAAAACGGTAAAATAATAGGGATAGTATTCAAGAACTATTACACGAGCGATAAGAAGAGATACTTGTTGTTGGAGACGAGGAGTATCGAGTGGAAACCGAATAGCTCCGCCGCCGCCGAAGGAAGTGAGGGCGAAAGGGTATTAGTTATCACGAACGAGTTGTATGAATTGCCGATGAACATGGCGGCGACTGACGACGATACGCCCCTGAAGAAAGTGGATTTGAAGACGGTCCCTGAGCTTGAGTCGGTAGAAGAGCGGATAGAAATCGGACCGTTTGACAAGTTGTTTGCAGTGCCGTGTGTATTGTTGGGCAACACGAGTCGTCAGTGGGGATATGGACGAAGCATATTCACAGGAAAGATAGACTTGTTTGACGATTTGGACCAGGCATTGTCGCAGTCGTCGAATGCGGTGAGGTTGTCGACTCCGATAGAATACATCGACGAAGAGTATTTGGAAAGAGACAAGAACGGATTGCCGAAGAAGCCGAAAGCATATGACCGAAAATATGTAATGATGAAAGGTCAGAAGAACGGTGACGGAGTGTCGACGGGACAGCCTGTACAAATAACGCAGCCGAGTGTAGAGTTCAGCCGATACAGTGACCACGCCGTACAAATATTGTTGCAGATACTGAACGGAATATTGTCACCCGCGACATTGGGAATCGACATAGCGAAGAAAGACAATGCCGCCGCCCAGAGAGAGAAAGAAAAGGTGACGATATTCACACGAAACGCACTTATCAACGGGGAAGAGCGGATACTGCGTTCGCTTATGGAACAGATGCTGATGGCGAAAGAGTTTATGGATACGGGCGCAGTGAGTGTGCATTCGTATGATATATCGGTAAAGTTTAATGAGTTTGCGGACGACAGCTTCGAGAACAAGTTGGAAGCGTTGGGAAAAGCATACGACATGGAAGAGATATCGACGGATATGTACTTGAACAAGTTGTATGGAGACACGTTGAGCGAAGAAGAGCGGGCGGCGGAGAAAGAGTTTTTGGAATCGGCTCGTCAGGCGCGAACGGAAGCGTACTCGAATGCAGACGGCGGCGGGGCGAATACGCAGGGAATGATAGACAACATCTTCGACAGGAAGAACGGCTAAATGCCGTTCTTTCATTTTCCGATACCGTGCTCGTATAGGGTGCGGAGGGGGTACCGTGCTCATTGGGGCGCAGTATATAGGGGTACCGTGCTTCTTCTGCATAAAAAAAGAGAGTGTATTTTGTGATACACTCTCTAATGGCGACAGTTGCTGCTGATGTTAGTTGGCGGGAAGGAGTTTTTTATGTTTTACCTATTCTTTTTGGGGACTGTTTTGAGTTTGTAAGTGTTTTTTTGTCCCGCCGCCGAAGTGACAACAACAACTGAAGCCGAGTATGGGGTCATAGTTATAGAGGGGGGAGGAATCGCGACAGGGACGAGTGACGTTTCGTGGGATGTGAAAAGTGGTCCCTATCGCGATTGTATATACATTATAACACAAAAGGCGGCGGCTGTAAAGGGGGTTAGGAACGAAAATTCATAACTGCAAAACGTCTACAAATGTATATTTATGAAGTATTTATGTATTATTATACATTCTCCACCGTGCTCACTCTGACGCGTTTTCAGCCACGTACCGTGCTTACCCCATAAAGAAAACAGCCGCCCTCGTGGACGACCGCTTTCCTTTTTAGGAGATATGCCAAATAATGAGCAATGCTTAGATGAATACGACGCGAGCCATGCACTCGTCGCGGCAGAACAAGACCTCGCCCGTTTCCGCGTCGATAATGTCGATGACGGTGGGGTCGGCTATGAGTCCGTAATAGATTGATTTTGTGTGTTCGATGTACCCGTCGCGGTTCTTAAATCTGACCAGGATGTTGTCGCTTTTTTGAGCCATAGTAGTAGCTCCTCCTTTGTATCTTTATTATACTAATATTATACCACCCAAGCCCGCCGCTGTAAAGGGGGTTAACGAAAATAATCAAGATAAAATCGGGTATTAATGGGGGCATATTGTTACCGTGCTAAGTATGCAGCAAGTTACAGGCAAGTACGATTTCGTATATCTAACCGTGCTAAATTCGAGAAAAGAAAAACGACGGCAAATAATTGTGCCGCCGCCGTTCTCATTTCGCGATTGTGATTATCTCAGGCTTTCCGCGAACTCGAACCCTCTCGCGTGTCCGCAGTAGAAGATGTCCAAGAGCGATTGCCACATGTTGTACGCGCTTCTAAAATCGGTCGAACTCGTTCCGATTAACGTGATTTCGGGATTGTCGTCGGTGTCGGTCTCGTACTTGGTAATCGTGAATTTGAACGTTTCTGTGCCGTCGTCTGACTTCTTCATTTCAAGGACGTTTCTGCGCCCTCTATAAAGTCCGAGGTCTTTTGCTGCAATGATTTCATTTGGTGCGAACATAGTGATGTTCTCCTTTGGTTTTATTTGTACTTAAATTATACCACAATAGCAAATCGTTGTAAAGGGGGTTAATGAAAATAACCCAAACAATTTTTATACATTTTTTATACATTATGCACCGTGCAAAATATGCACATTGCTTCGGCGCGATACCCTGACGTTACCGTGCTAAAAACATATCGAAAAAGGCGGCGGATTTGATTCCGTCGCCCTCTCGGTTTATCTTCTTCTGAGCGGGAGAAGAATTCCCTCGTTCCCAAGTACGTCCATAATGTGAAGGACGTTGGGCTTTGTGTTCCTACTGCCTTCGGTGACGATTCCGAGTGCGGGCTTGCCCGCGAACGTCTTGAGCATTTTTTTGAGTGCCTTCGCATTGTAGAAGTTCCCAGAGATTTGCAGCAAGCTATCGTCGCCCTCTACAAGCTTTATGTCGTCAACGGATACGATGTCTTTCCAGTCCGCCGCCGCTTCGTCAATGAAGTTTTTGAATGCCTTTGTGCAATTCACAGACGCCTTTGCGATGTCGTCGTTTGTTACCGTTTCCGTATATCTCACCACACAAAATTGATTGCCGATATACTGCTTGCCGTCCTCGTCACTGATAGCATAACCGCCGAGTGCGTGGTCGATGTCTTGACAGTATTTCGCGAAAACGCGTCTTGCTTGTTGTTGTCCTTTTGTAACGCTCATAGCATATACCTCTCTTATTTGATACTCTTATTATATCACAATGGCAAACGCTTGTCAATAGGTTTTTTATATTTTTACATATCAAAATTAGACAGTTTTATACCTTGTTCGTCACCGTGCTATATGAGGATAAAAAGAAACACCCGCCGCCCAGGGCAGCGAGTGTACTTCTTTTAGATTTCAAAGTGTTCAAGCATATCAATAGATTTCTTATACCTATCGACTTCGTTCAGCAGTTGGTTCTTTATCGCCTTCCAGTCCTTTATCAGGGCATATGCGCCTTCTCTTGAATGACTTGTACACAAGTCGTCAGGTGCGCCAAACTTTGTCGTGAGCGAGCATTTCAGGGCGGTTGTGTTTCCGTCAATGTCAAGCAAGTGAAACTCTTCACCTTCGGCATAGATATTAAGTACGTATGTACTTGTTGTGTTAAACGTTTTCGGAGACGTATACTCTCCGCCAAACTTGATACGGATTGTTTTCGATAGATATGGCGCGATTTCGGTTTCAAGATAGGTCTTGATTTTTTGTGCGTTTTCTTTGATAAGGTCTTTTTCTTGTTGGCTAAACTCCATAGTGGTATCTCCTTTGTTTCGGTTGTTTCTCAACCTCTTTACATTTATGATTATATCACAATAGCAAATGATTGTCAATAGGTTTTTATAAAGTTTTTCAAAAAAGTTTCAGGTTTTTTTATTCGCCGCTGCTAGATGATATGCCACCGTGCTATGAGCAGAAAAGAAGACGGCGGGAATTTTTATTCCGCCGCCGATGTTCTTAAAATATTGCGCCTGTCGCAAGCTTGTATGCGAGGTCTTCGATTTCGGTCTCGGTATCGCCTACGCCCACAAAAGCATTAAAGCATTTTAGGGCTTTTGGTTGGTTGTGTCCGAATCTCTCTATCCATTCGCCTGTCTTTGGTGAATAGCGGGTGACTGTTGCGTTTCCTGTTTCTATGTCGATTTCGTATCTGACATTGACTTTTGTTTGTTCGTCATAGCTTACGTTGATAATCATTGTTTTATGCCTCCTCAATGTTTCCTGTTGCTGCGATTGCCCAGCCTATGCTTCTAAACATAAGGTCTAAGTTAAGGCGGGGCTTGTTAATGTTCTTGCGTACCCATTCGTACCATACCGATTTCGGGGTCTCTGTGTGCATTCTGTAAAGTTTCGAGTCGAAGAATTCGTCAAGGTCTTCGAGATTGCGTTTCAGCTCTCCTATCTTGCGCCCGCTACGATTTGTCTTTTTAAGCTCTTTTGCGAGGTCATACGAAAAGTTGTAAAGGTCTTTGACGGACTGCATTAGGATTGCGCCGTAAAGCGTTTCAGCCGCTTTGTCGTCTACGATATAGCTGCCAAAGCTTTGGTCGTCTTGTTCGATTGCTTGTGTAGTGATGTCTCTCATGGTTTTATCTCCTTCCGATTTCGGGACTCGTTCGTTCCCTTATCTTCCCTTACATTGTAATACCATACAAAATATTTGTCAACTACTTTTTTATTGTTTTTTTGATTTTTTTTGATTTTTTTATTTTTACCCCTGTTCGGGGGTAAAAGTTGCCGCTCCGATTGCCACCGTGCTACACAAGATAGAAAAAAAGCGGGGGCGTTATGCCTCCGCTTCGTCTTCTTCGTCTTCTTCGTTTTCGTCGAGAATTTCTCTGATGTCGCTGTTGCCAAAATCTTCGTCGTTTTCGACTGCGTATTCTGAGATGTCAGAAGCGAACCAGCCGTCTGCTCTGTCGGGATAATTGCTCGATACGATGTTACCATAGCCGTTGAACCAGAACCACATATGGCAGGGGTCATAGTCGCCGAATGCAACTCTGTTTGCGATTTCGGTTGGTGTCATCCCGTCCATAAGGTCATCAAAATCGTCTGTTGAATAAATGTATTTGTCGCCATTTATACAGTCTTGATATGCGTTGTTTACGTCTACGATTTCGTGGTCTGCGAGATTGTCAAGGATTTCTTCGATTGCTCTTTGTTTTTGTTCTTGTGTCATAATGGTATCTCCTTTGTTTCGGTTGTTTTTCAACCTCTTTACACTTAGGATTATACCACCATTGTAAATCGTTGTCAATAGGTTTTTATAAAGTTTTTCAAAAAGTTTTAGATTTTTTGAAAATTCGTTCAGAAGCCGCCAAACGCGATTTAAGCACGGTTGGGATTAATCCGATAACTTATTCGACTTCGATGTCAAAACGTTCTCGTTGCCGCTTACATTCGGTTTCCGAGTATGTCCCGATTATCGCCAAGAACTCTTTTGCATGTTCACGCATGATTTCGTGAACTCTTTCCCTATATGCCTTGTTGAGATTCGCCATGTCGATGTCATGCTCCTTGCACGCATTGTATGTCGTCGCAATAGCCCAAAGACTGATTATAATTGCGATTACCCCTAACACGCCATACATTATTCCTGCATGCTCAATTATGTCCGACTTCAACAATACAAGCGCACCCAACCCTGCTGTTATGAACATTAATATAAGCCAGGTCACCCAGCTCGTTATTATGCTCTTTCTGCGCTCTGTTTTTATGCACTCCTGAATTATGTCGTACCTGATTGCTGCTACTACCATGTCGTCTTTGAACTTCTGCGTTGCGATTTCGTATAATATATCTTTTGCTGTCTTTGCCATTCCTGTACCCTGATGTTTAATGTAAGCATTATACCACAAAGCCGCCGCCCTGTAAAGAGGGTTAGCACGGTAACTTATATAAAAGAAAACGGCGCATCGCCGTTCTCATTTCTTTATTGCAGAACCTTTACCGCTCTGAGTTCGATTTCTACCGTTTGGTCGTTGAATCCCTCTTCCGATGTCCAGTAGAACAAATGGTCGTTGTTGTCTTCGATAACGCCATCATTCCCGCACCCAAAATCGTTAATATATGTTCTTTTCTGCGTCTCAAAAAACGCTCTCGCTTTCGCTTCCGTCGCAAATGCGTTAATGGTGGTGTCGCTCGTTCCGTCTGTTTCTGTGGTCAATACTACATAAATGGTCATGGTTGCTGTTTCTCCTTTTGTTTAATTATTCTTCGCAATACTCTTCGATTGCGCCCATTGCGTATTCAAGGTTATCCTTGCATTCTTCGATTGCATCGATTTGCTCGTCAATCTCGTAATAGCGTTCTTTCTCTTTTTCGGTCATATTTCTGTCTTTGTCGATTGCGTTCTCTTCGATTGCATCTCTTGTTTCTTCAAGCTCTCCAATAAGGTTGTCAAGCTCGTCATATATTGCTTGAATCTTGTTGTAATACTTGCTCAAATTTTTCATGGTCGTTACTCCTTTGTTTTAGATTGTCTTAATTGTATCACAATACCAAATGGTTGTCAATAGGTTTTTATAAAGTTTTTTTATTTTTATAAAAGTTTTTTTCGGCGGCGGAATACCACCGTGCCGTATCCACCAAAAAGAAAAGCGGTGACTTCCGTCAACCGCCTATCGATATAATATTGTCAAGCCATACTGTGATTAGTGTCGGCGCACCCGATTTCGATTGCTTACCAATTACTTTCTCGATGTCGTCTTTGTCGGCAAACTCCGCACCATTCACAAACCATTTCGATTTCGTTCTCGTTGCCGTCTTGCTGTTGAACAACTTCACCTTGTACCTAACCTCGCCCTCTTTCTCGTTCTTGATAAGCAAGTTCTCGTATCCGCTCAATGGTGTGTCGTATTCGCTCGTTCTCGATGGTGTATCCTTGCCATCCGCCGCCACAACCTTTGTGAGATAGTCCGATGTGTGTCTATAATCGATTCCAAGCCTTGCTACGCCCTCGCTGTACTTCTCGACCATTGTCGCACCATTCTCTTTCTCGTACCCTTTCAAAGCCTTTCTTTCGCTCTTGTACGCAACCTTTACATATGCGCCTTTCTTGATTTCGTTGTTGTCAAATAACGCTTTAATGGTGTCCAGTTTTTGCTCCGATGTCATACCTGTGAATACAACTTTCTTCATAATGGTGTCTCCTTTGTTTCGGGTTTTATCACCCCTTTGATTGTCTTTATTATATCATAATAACAATTCGTTGTCAATAGGTTTTTATAAAGTTTTTCAAAAAAGTTTTAGATTTTATTTGCCGCTTCCGATGTCCCGCCGCAATAGCACGGTTGCCGACGCCACTCACTCCTCCACCGCCGCCGAAAAAGAAAGAGGACGGTCATCGTTCGATGCCGTCCTGTCTTTCGTTGACTTGTTGCTTCCAGCGGTCTGACTCGCTGCGGATGGGTGTCAACTTTCCTCGCCTGTCCTTGAGTCGTAACATTTTTGCTTTTCCCTTTGCTGCTATCTCTTTGTTACACCTATATATTACCACAATACGCAATGGTTGTCAAGTAGTTTTTTGAAAGTTTTTTATTTTTTTAATTTGTTTTAATTCGTTTTAACTTCTTTTAATTTTTGGCGCATTTTTAAGAAAATACTCTCTTTGGAATCTCACAAAAGAACCAAAAGAACAATAGAAAGAAAACGTGTACGTAGTACACGCAAAAGAAAGAACATAAGAAAAGGTACAAAATACCATATTGACAAACACTTTATGTTGTTGACAACTGTTTGGTATGCCCTGCGCCAAATCCGTTCTCATACCCACTTACACTATATATAAGTAATATCTACTACTATGCACGGTTACACAAAATCTCTATCTCTAAGAAAAGGTGCCCCAAAAGAACCAAAAGAACAGTAGAAAGAAAAAGGTGTACGTAGTACACCTACAAAGAAAGAACATAAGAAAAGGTATGAAACATTTTTTCAAAAGCCTGAATTATATACTACGTATATAAAAGCGATTTCCTCAAAACAATCTCCGAGAATTTTTGAAGTATTAGATTAAGGTATTCGTATATATATTTTCGTATATATATTAACATATATATACTCAATATCTATACTCATACCATTAATCGTAAGCCGAAAATTTTTAAACTGTCCGCGCGTAAAGGAGTTTATTTTCAACTTTCCCCTTCCCATTTTTCCTTCCTTGCGCACGGAAAACGTAAAAAAAAACAAAATACGCCTAACGGTATGAGCATATTTATGAGTATATATATGTTAATATATATACGAATAATATATGCGATATACCTTAGGCTAATACTCGAAAAATTCTCGGAGATTGTCGAAAATAGCAAATCGTTTATATACTACGTATATAACTCGCCTTTTTGTCAAGTAGGTTTAGCACTCTTCTTATTTCTTCTTTTGTAGGTGATACTTCGTATCACCTTTTTTCTTCTATTGTTCTTCTGCTTCTTTTGTTGTTATCTTTTCTTGCAACAGTCTTTTTGTGAAACATTGCACGGACGGCATAATCTGCAAAAAAAACGACGACGGATTTGTATCCGCCGCCGCTCTCGTTTTTGGGCTTGTTGTTGTGTTTGATATTAATATTCCAGCAAGTCCTCCAAGTCATCTTCGAACCAATGCGCTATCACTGCCATTGCGTACTCGAACTGCCATTGCGCCAATCTAATCTTGTTCAATACCCCAAAACACAATGGGTCATTCTTGTCCATTCCGTCAAGGGACATAGGATTGATTCCGCCGTCGGCTGCAAGGTTGTCATTGATTTCAAGACGATGCTTCTCAAAGTAGTCAACTGCGAACTTGATGTCACCATACATCTCTTCTCGCACCTGCTTACCATTTGCGCCGTCTACAATCAATTGTGTCAAATCGTCAAGGTTGTTCTTGTTCGCTTGTCCATTTAAAAACAAGACTGCTTCGGATATGGTATCGTCACACAAAATGGCATCGTAACCATTGTCGTTTGCTGTTGCGTTAAGTTGCTCTTTCGTAATTTTTTTCGCCATATGGCATTTCCTCTGCGTTCCTGGGCTTCATTCGTTCCCTTTGAACAATTCTAATATACACCCATACAAAATATTTGTCAACCCTTTTTTATCATTTTCTTAAACTTTTTTTAAAATGTTGTTTTTCCGCTCCTGCTATGGTACAATACCCATATGAGAAAACAAGCATACACTCCTCAAAAAGCAACAACGCAACTGATGGCTGTCATCGCAAAAGGCGTAAACGAGAACCGTCGCCTCTCCGATATCGACGACGCTATACGCACGGTTGTGAACTCGTATGTGGGATTGAATCGTCGCGAACGCGCTCGACTGTTTCGCAATGCTTCTGAAAACGCTCGTCGCGTTAAGGCTCGCGGTATCGACGAACTCGCTTCAAGAACTGCTTATGATTCGTTTATGAGTACGTCAAGAAAGGTTATGGCTACCTCTGACACTCGTAACAAAATGGTCACACTCTCGTCCGATATGGCTGACTTCGAAAACGAAAAAGGATACGAACCAATCTTCTTCGCTTGCTCCTACCATTCGAATTGTTCCTGTGGACATGAAAACTTCCAAGGCAAAATCTACGTCGATAGGTTTTGGCGTATGAAAGTACGAGGCACGGACTACTATCGCGTTCTCTCATATATCAAGAACCGCAACATTCAAACCGTCCAGTCTGTCGTCAAGGCTCCGATATGGCTCACAACTCGCCCATACTGCCGTCATTACTTTGTTCCTGTACCGACTTCTGATGTCCTCGGCTCGTCCCCAAAAAAGATACTTCATGATTGCAACGCTTACCATTATACCCCCGACTACTACACCAACGATGAATACTTCCGCATTCGTTCTGATGTGTATACTGAATTAAACCAAATCGTTCCCTCTCCTGAATTTAAGACGATGATAGAACGGTCTCGTCACCGCAGGCATTAAGCACGGCTGACGACGTAAAAGAAAAGCGACGGTTTCGTTTCCGTCGCTCTCTTATTTTTATTCCTCCTCTTCTTCGTTCTCGTCTTCGTCCTCATTCTCGTCGCCGATTCCCAACCATTCGTAAACGGTTTCGGCATCGAACCATAGCAAGTCATTCAATTCTGTTTCGTCGATTCCGTCGGGATATAAATCTTCAAGAATCGCTTCAAGTTGGTCAAAGCCCTCTCTGCCTTTTTCTTCCCAAATACGATTCGCCGTATCTTTTGCTCCGCTCCAATACTCGAAATCTGCCAAACTTGTTTCGCTAATAATCTTCATAATCGTTACTCCTTTCGCTTCGGGACTCTTTCGTCCCCTTTGATTGTCTTTATTATATCACCATACAAAACAGTTGTCAAGTGGTTTTATAAAGTTTTTTCAAAAAATCAAAAAAATTTTCAAGCCCGCACCCGAATACGACGACGCCGCCAGAGCCGATTCCTTGCACGGTAGCCGTTGCGGCGGATACTTTCCCAGAGCCACTGCCGATACTGCCCTAACGCTCGCCACAAGCCGTCAAACGCAAGACCGAACGGGAGCCGATAGGGGGTAGGGGGTGGCAAGGGTTTCGAGAGGGGGTGGGTATCATATAATGCTTCCCCGTCCCCGTCACCACCTCTGCGAACGGATTTAGCCCACAGAGGGTCTGCTGTTACAGCGGACTCTCTTGCGAAGCGATAGCGAAGCATAATCGGATTTAGCCCGACCCACACCTCCACCCCCGCACTGAAAATTTTACGGCGTCGGTAGCGCGAACGAATTTAGCCCACAAAGAAGTTGTAAAAAGTGCATAAAAATACACGAAAGCAAAAAAAATTAAAAAAAGTATTGCGTTTTTTGAATTAGTGTGTTAGGATTAGGGATAGACAGGACCGAAGTCGTAAAAATCGGGTATAACTCTAAAATTTTTAACGAGGTGTAGCAGGATGAACGAAGAAGAAAAGAAGAGGCTGGACGAATCCACCGACGACCACTCGCAGACGGAAGCGGATGCAGAACAAAACCCACCCATCCAAGACCCTGAAGCGGCGGAAATCAGCAGCAGTGAATGCGAAGAAGAAGAAACGGCGGCGGAATCCGCAGTCTCTGAAGACGAAAACGGCGACGAAAGCGAACCTGAACCCGAAGCGGAAACGCAACCGCAACCGCAACAGCCGATGGAGAAGATGCTTACTCAGAGCCAAGTGAACGAGCTTGTAGGTCGAGCGAGGCAAGAGGGAAGAGAGAGTGCCTTAAAAGAGCTATATGGACGTTATGGTGTAAGCGGAGATTCGGAGCTGAATGATGTGTTTGGACGCGGGCAGGCATATTTGACGTTGGACGACGATTTTAAGGCAGAGCAGAGCAGCAACAAGGCTTTGTTGGCAGAGAATGCGTTGTTGAAAACGAAAGTCGACGAGAGCAGGTGGGAAGATATAAAGGCAATCCTCGGCAGCAAGAACATGGACATCACGCCAGAGAACATTGAGGCGGAGATACCGACGCACCCAGAGTGGAGACAGACGGTATCAGTACAACAACAACCTCAAGCACAAGCACAGCCTCAACAAGATTCACTTCAACCTCAACCTCAACAGCAGCCGCAACAAGCGGTATTGAGGAAGCTTGGAAGCGAGTCGACGGCGAAAAACGGCGGAAACGGCGATGACGAAGAAAGCGAAAAAGAGCAGGCAATGAAATTGTTTGGCTTTAATAAATAAGAAAGAAAAGGAGAAAAGCGAATTATGACTCTTGAAGAAGCGAAAGCGGCTATCGAGGATTTGAAAGCTCAAGGCGAGACCGAAGACGATATTCTCAAAGTTTTGTACGGAATGTTCACAGAAGACAAGTTGAGTTTGAGCGACTTGAGAACATTTATCGGCATTTTGGGCTATGAGTTCACAGAAGAGTTCGAGGCTATGTCGGACGAAGACAAGAAGACGAAAGGCTGGGAACAAGAAGATGACCCCGAAAAAAGCGGCATGGACAAAGAAGAAATCGAGAAGGCGAAAGAATTCGGCGACGATGAGGGCGAAGAGAAAGAGCCTGAAGAGCCTGAAGAAGAGAGCGAAGACGACGAAAAGAAACGCGCGATGAAGCTGTTCGGACTTGACAAATAAAAAGGGAAAAAGAGCAAACACGAAGAAACAGCAGCAGCAGGCGGGATACCTCAAAAAAAAATAAAGACTAAAAAAAAATAAAAATATGAGGTAAAACTTATGCTTAATCAAATCGAAACCATTACCAAGTATAGCCAACAAGGCTGGGATAAGGTTTACAAACAAGAATCCGTTACGAGTCTTCTTGACTCCGACCCGATTTACACAAAGTTTGAGGGTGCAAAAACCGTCAAAATCGCGAAGTTCCAAAACGGTGGTTTGAGCAACTACTACAGAAACAACGCGGGTGACGACAGAGTCCCGACTCCTCCTGCGGACGGCAAATTTGTTGGAGCAGCGAACTTTGGTTATCAAGCGAGTCCTGCAAGACTTGTGTGGGAAGAGTTCACACTCAAGTGCGACCGCGCGGCAGCGTTCGAAATCGAATACTTCGACAACGAAGAAAGCGGTGGCGAACTTGTCGGCATGGGCGTGACCGAAATCAGCAGAACGGCGTTGGTTCCTGAAGTTGACGCATACTGCTTGAGCACGATTGCAGACTATGCAAGACTTGGCGGCAAAGTGGTCGACACAGCGCTTGAATCGAAACCGCTTACGGCATTGAACGCGGCATTCCAATACATGGAAGAGCACGAAGTTCCTGCGGACGACCAACTCATTTATGCATCTCCTGCGTTCATGAACCTTCTCAGAAACACCTCTGAAGTCTACAAGGCGTTGGTCCAAGAAGACTACAAGGCAAGCAAAGACATCCGCTTCAAGATTGAGCAATACGAAGGCAGAACGATTGTCACGGTTGCTCCGCAAAGATTCCGCACCGATATCAACCTTTATGACGGTGGTTACAGCTGGAAGGCTGGTTCACAAGCGATTGATTTCATGGTTGTTCCGAAATCTGCAGTTTCGCACATTGTGAAATACGACAAGATTAAAGTTATCGGCGGCGATACGAACCTTGCAGCACGTGGCTTCGACGGATACACCGTATTCGTGAGAATCTATCACGACGTGTTTGTTCCCGACAACAAGAGAGTTGCTCTTTATGTTCACGTATCAGGCTCAGCAGCAGCGACCGAGACCTCGAATGTCACGATTGACATCAAGACGAAAGGCACAGGCGCATCGACTGAAATCACGTCAATCAACACCTTCCCGAACGACGCACTTTGCTTCGTGGTAACTTCTACCGATTCGGGTAAGAATGTCGGCGATACGCTCAGCAATTACACAATTGCTAAGAAGGGCGACAAAGTTGGAAGCGCAACGGTTGTGTACTATGCAATGGATAGCAACAAGAGAATCCTTGCAAAGGTTACAGTCAATCAAGGTGCATAATTACGAACAAAAGATAGCGTAAACCATTAATCGCTTGGGGCGAATTCGATAAAAAGGGTTCGCCCCTTTGATTAGAAAGCTATAAAAAGGCAAAAAAGGAGCGCGAATATGGCGACAGAAAAAAAGATTTGGAAAGATGTCCATTCGTCCTCGGCAAAGGCAAGAAAGACCCCCGAAATAGGTCAGTTTGAAGAAGCGGCGGGCGGTGGAACCCCGATGACGAGAGGTCAAAAAATTGACCACGTAGCGGAGACCCCAAAAGAAGCCGACGAATACAGAGCGGAACATCCAGGTGCGATTGTGAGGGTGAAACAGCCTCGCGACACGGACGGACAGTTTACGTATAATTCCGCGAACAAGAGAGAGCTTGAATATGGACCTTCGCGCGGAAAGACCGTTCCGCCATTTTTGGCGAATTTCAAAGTCACGTTTGCGAAAAAATCTGGCAGGGGTGCCGTAATCAATCTTGACGGGAAAATGTATACATTGCCTGAGGGCATAAAGACCAAAAACGATTTTGAAAGGTCTTACATGCAATACCGTAAAGATGAAGATAAATTTATGGGATTCAGCAAAAAGGGTAAGATGCTTGAAGCAGGGTCTCTTTCCGACAGGGCAATGGGTCGTGGTGGAAAAGCAGGCAAAAGTGTGACAATAAAACGCGGACGTTTCGATGACGATTACAACAACGTAAAGAAACTCGTGAAGAATAAACCGCCTTTTAATCCGAATAATATTTTCACTCCAATGGCAGTAAAACCCGACCGTGGTGATGACAAAAAATCAGCAATCCCGACACCGAAAACAGAATCTACACAACCCAAGGGCGGAGTGGATTATTCGCTTGCAAAAACTGACCCTGACAGATTTATTGAAGAGAACATGGACGAAATCGATAAACTTATCCAAGAAGCAGATGCGGCTGGATATGAACTCGATGCAGATGCTATGATTGAAGCGATTGCGAGCGGAGAATACAAAGACTTTGACGCAATCAGAGCGACTCTCAAATAAGAATTTGAGAACGGCAGAGAGGCGAGCATTAGCGTAATGATGATGTTTGCCTCTCTATTTTTCAAAAGGTGAGTTATGGCAGAAAATAAAGATGTAAAAGACGTAACCGAAGAGGTTATTAAATCGGATAACGAAAAAGGCAATCCGTATCATAAAGGGAAAGGCTCACCCGATGGCGGACAATTTACATCAAAGGATAGTACGGGACAATCGGGGAGCGAAAGCGGCAAAGCATTGCCTTCGTTTTTGAAAAAGAAGGGAGACGTAGATGTCGCAGGAAAAGAACAGCTTCCGAGCTTCTTGAAGTCGAAAACACAAGACGGAGAAAAAAAGAAGAGCAGACTCGATATTATTCGAAACAGAGTACAAGCTCCGTCGCTGAAAAACTTCTTAAAATATAGGCAAAAACGTCTGGAAGAAATGCGCAAGAAAAATGCTTTTAATTCCCGTGTGAGTAAAAATACGGAAATGCTCGTTAACGAAAAAATTACTGAGCTTGCAAAAACATCGAGATTGTGCGCAAACGTAGAATTAAAGAAGTTGGATTCGGTTTTGAGAACTGGGCTTAAGAATCAGTTTGAGATTCAATCCAGCCGTGGTATGTACAGACCGACATCAAGAATGAATGCGTCAAACTTGCTGTTCGGAACAGATAAGATTCAAGTTTTTGAAGACGGTGATGAAAAACACATGGGTTGGTTCGATTCTGGAAAAGGAAAAATCAATCCTGAAACGTTCTCGTTTGAAAAGTATGGGAATCTTGAAGCCTCAGACTTAAAAACCGCAATACAAAATACGTCATGTTCTCAATATGGTGAAACAAAAGTCTTTTTTAAGGACCATGTTAGAGATAGAACCACATTTACTCTTAATGATTCACTGAACGAGAAAGACGAATGTCAGCCAGGTTATTTGAACAGTCCTGCAGATATAGGCGTTTGGGGCGGTTCGTATATGAGAGACGATAAATGGGATAAGCTCAAAAATTGCAAGACATTACACGAAGCAGCGCACGTTATGGGGTCAAGTGCATGTTATGACGAAGCCCAAATTCACGGCGCATTAAAACCAGAAGATGTTGCGTATGTAAGTTTCTTATATGAAAGCGATATGAGTACATATAACGGAGTTAGGGCTATCAAGACGGCGGCGAGCATGGGAATACCTGTTTTATTCTGTGACAGTGAAGGGCAGGTAAGACGAGTAACAAATGGAAGCGAATTGATAGATTTCAATCCTCAAATCGAGAGCGAACCATACGAAGAACAAAAATAAAAATCTTAACCCCATTGACAGTATCCGATGGGGTTTGGTATTATATAAGAGCGAAAAAACAATGGAGGCAGAACAAAAATGAACGATTTGAAACTTGAATACGCGTCACAAGGCGAACCTGGAAACTATAAAAATTATGTTTTTAAGACTCGTTTTGGCGATTACTATATGGCGATGAGAGCAGAGGGATGTGTTACTTTCTTGGGGAAAGAAATCTTTTTGAAAGTTATGGACACACTCACGCCCGTTACAGAAGAAGATTATAACGAAAACGCAAAAGAAGCAGAAAAGCTTTTGGTCGATATCGTATCGAGAAAAGATATGAAGAGAATTAAAGTGATTGTCGTGAGCAGTTTGTATCCGAATTATCAGGGCGACAAAGACAATCTATTGTTTAGAATTTAAAAAAAGGAAGGGAAAAAACACAACATGTTAGGAGCAATTATCGGAGATATTGTGGGTTCAAGATTTGAATTCCACAATATAAAAACAAAAAAATTTAAGTTATTTACAAAAGATTCGTGCCCAACCGATGACTCGATTATGACGGCTGCGGTCGATGAGTGCCTATTGAACGGTTATAAAAATCCCAAAATAATTGTAAAAACGTTGAAGAAATGGGGCAATAAGTATCCTAATGCAGGATATGGCGCACGTTTTTATTATTGGGTGCTTGGTGACGATACGGAGCCGTATTATAGTTACGGGAACGGAGCGGCGATGCGCGTGAGCGGTGTCGGTTGGTTCGCGAATTCGGAAAAAGAAGTTAAGAAGTTGTCGAAAGCGGTGACGGAAGTAACGCATAACCATCCCGAAGGCTTAAAAGGTGCAGAAGTGACGGCTATGTGTGTATATTATGCACGAATCGGAAAAAATAAAGAGTTCATTCGTGATTATATTTATTCACAATATCCCGAAACGGCGATGCTCGATTATGAAGAATTGAGAGAAACGTATTATCATGGTGAAGAGATTTGTCAGAATACGGTTCCGCAAGCATTGTTTTGCTTCTTGATTTCGGAATCGTTTGAAGATTGTTTGAGAACAACGATATCTATCGGCGGAGACTGCGACACGACGGCAGCGATTTCGTGTGCGGTTGCAGAAGCGTTTTATGGAATCCCGACAGAGATTATTGACGAGGCAATGGAATATATTCCTAACGACATAAAGTCTTTGTTAATTGCTTGTTACAGGGAAAAGCATGTTAAGAAATTAAGAGATTGACAATCGATTTTGCTTTTTGTATAATAATCATATAAAACGATTCAACGAGGAACAATATATGATTTCTAACAACACAGAAGGCAATCGTTATCACGATGAAGACGGGAAATTTGCGAGCGCACCGAATAGCGGGGCAAAAACAGACGATAAAAAGATAAAAGCCAATACGGTATTCAAGAAAGTTGTTGTGCCATCTACACCGAAATTGCAATCGAAAATGGTTACGGCAGACAACGGTCCGAGAAAAGAAAACCCCGAACTCAAAGCGAAATTAAAAGGCACGATAAAAATGCTTGAAGGTTATCGTGGCAAGCCCGAAGGCACATATAATTTGTTGACGGGTGAAATGGTGGATTTGTCTGATGGTTTTATGGTGACGTTTCACCAAAACGAAGCCGACGAAAACGGACATTATAAGAGCCATTTCGGTCGTTATACAGAAGACGAATATGACCAAACGGCGTATGATTTCGCTATGGATAATGACGCAGAAGTTTTCGTAGGCGTTTTTGATAATGAACCCGAAATCAGTTTCAAAGTAAAAACAGAAGAACAGGCAAGAGCGCTTGCAGAAAAATATCATCAATATAGTTATTGGAATAATAAAAAAGGCAGACCTGAAAAAAATCACAAACGGGATAAGCGAGAAAATCCAATGCAAGGAGAATAAAAATGGACGCATATGAAAGATATCTTGAATATGAAGATAAAATATATGAATTAAAAGACGAGGGCAAATGGGATGAAGCGGACAAGCTTGAAGACGAACAACTTGCCATACGAAATAACGAATTCACAAGAAAAGATTGGGAACGTTTGATTGATGAAGCAAAATTCGATAAGCGTGCTGTGTTCGAATATACGCGAATGATGAACGCGAAATTCCCCGAAGAAGACGAAGCAATGCGCTTGTTTGGGCTAAATAAATAAGTTCTTGACAGCGGTTTGCGTTTGGTCTATACTAAAAATATGGATGAAATGACGACAGCAGAATCGACTTCAACAGCGGCACCGACATCAAATCATGTAAGTTTGATTTCGGCTCATTTGGCGAAGTTAAAGAAAACAACAGATAGCATACCCGAAAGTGCTTTGGAGCTTTTCGGGTTTTTGCCTAAAAAGAAGAAAAAAAACAAGGAAGAGAAATAACGATGCCTTTCATTGATAATATTAAGTTTAACGAAATTTTGAACGCATATCGTAACGGTAACGAGAAGGCGATGGCAATCATGCAAAGCATGAGAAAAGGCGGAACGCAAGACGACATTGACCGCCTTGTGAACGCATATTACGACATTTCGGATTCTCCCGAACAAGTTATCGAGGAAGAGCCTCAACCAAGCGCAGAAGCCGTTATGGACGACGTAGCACCCCTTATACCCGAAGGCGAAGAAAACACGGGTGAAATTAACGATACTCTTGTGACCGAAAACGATGCAGAAGCGGATACGCAATCGGTCGATATTTCGGATATACTTGGAAAAGAAACGGAAGGTCTGTTTGACGAAGACGAATATGAAAACGTATCCTTTGGCGATTTCTTGAAGAACAAGAGGTCGGACGCGAACAGAGCGGCAAAGAACGCAGATTATTTCAAAGCGTTTGATATAGACGGGAGAAATAAGTATGCAGACAGGCTTATCGATACCTATCGTCACAAGTTCGACGGCAATCTTCGCGATATCGAAAGAGATTATGCCGATAAGAGTAAGGCGATTGCGGGTTATACACAATCCGTGAACGATATGCTCGATGATAATATCGAATTCGCGTCGGATTCGGCAACGAAAGCATATAACGACTTCATTGATAACGACTCGGCAATGAGTGCTTTTGGTCGCTATTGGGATTCTGACGACACTAGCGCCGTTTTAAGCGCACTTCAGGAGTTGGCAGGTAAATACGGCAAGGCAAACGTTATCGCGGCTCTAAACGTCATTAAGGGCGATAACGACGCGCACAGGGATTATCTCAACAACTCGGTCGACGCGAATATAAGCAAATATTCAAAAGCCGTTGACAAAATACTTAGATAAAAGTTTGGCTTTTTGTATTTTGAAGCCATAATGATATCCTCCTTATTTGGGAAAAGCCACAAAATATTGTGGTTTTTCTCAATTTTTTACTTGCATTTATACAAAATATGTATTATTATGAATATAGCAGGTATGCCCTTGTGTGCATGTTTGTGTTTTTTCCCTTTGCAGTCGGACTCGGATAAAACCGAGTCCGTGCTCTTTTTTTTGAAAGTTTTTGATAAAGGGTTGAAATTTACTAATTCGTGTTGTACAATATTATTCATAAGTGAGGTGCTGCAAACTTGGCGAACGTGAGTTTATTGCCAGCAAGTCTCGAATCTTCGAGCAATGATATAGGCATTGAAAGCCTGGAACAGAGTTTGGCAAAAATCTTGGCAGACGAGTTTCGCAATGAATTCAGAACCATACACCTTTCGGGGCAATTGTTAAAAAGTATAAAAGTGTCAAAAGACGATTCTGACAATTATATGGTTAGAATACCCCCTCAGATATACGATATCGCGTTTTATCGCAGATATAAAGTAGTAAAAAATATAAGCACTGACAGCTATGCGATTGACGTAAATCTTAGTGGTGGATTCAGCGGGTTGCATAAAGATTATATACAAAAATGCCTTAGCATTGCAATACAGAAATGGGCGATGCAAAACAATATAAAATATAGGATAGACGCAAAGGTGAATTGATATGGCGATGGACGACGTTCAAAAACTTAATCTCGATGACATTTTGACTTTGATTCAAGGTCAGTTGCTCGAATATATGAATTCAGAAGAAAATTATGAAAAATACAAAAAACTAAATGTATTCATGTCAAAAGAGCAACAGTTCATCAAAATCAAAGACAAGGACCCGAATGCGTTATATATCGTGGTCAAATTCGGCGCGGCAGATGTCGTTTTCGGACAAACGGTGTTGCCTGCAAGTATTGTTGCGCTTGGTCCTCAGAACACACTCGAAATTGTACAGTCATTGTTCTTCGAATATGTGCAAAAATACAATCAAACCCGTGTTTTAGACAATACAATACAGCAGTTTTACGATTCGCCTGAAGTTTTAGAGAACTTTAACTCCGTATACGAAGGTTATCGTAATACGATTTCGATGTCGGCTGCATTTGTTATCGGCACGAATTCAAACGAGTATACTGTTTATTACTATAAGGCAGGAGACGACGGCAATTTTTACGCAAATAAGGTGCCTGCGATTTCGACATCGTTTGCATACGTTGCGAATCCAGATACGCAAGCGTTTTATAATTCTCGCGATTTCACACGAAGCGAAATGGGATTCGGCGGTGTTACTGTCGGGTTTTCCACATTCATTTTTAAAGACAACGATTTAATAAACGATGTTTTGGATGTGTTTGGGACAAAAGGAGACGGGAAAACGTACATTTTGGAAGACAGCACTTCAAAAGTTCAACTTTCGTTGTCAAATCCGTCCGATACGGCTATAAAAACAGCACTCGGCGAATTAAAAAACGAAGATAACAGTGCGAAGTATCCTGCGAGCATGTGGAATAATTTGTCTGTAATCGTTACAAATAATGACACGCTTTGGAGATATGAGGGGACAGAAGCAAACGGTTCTTGGGTCGAAAAAGAGGTTCTTGCTTGGCTGCCAGCAACAAGCGCATATCCTATGAAGAGTTCACCTGTAAATCAAAGATATAGGCTTGGAATCGTCTTTAGAGATGATAAACATGTAAGAATCGGGAATTTTAAATTGACGAACATGACGAGTTCTCAAGAATTAGAACAGATACCTGTAATTACAGTAGCTTTTGTGGAGTAGTATATGGCAAACGGTGATATAAAAATAACTATTCTCGGCAGCGGCAATGGTGGAGAGAATGGAGGCGACGGACGCAAGAAAAAAGAAAAAACGCCTGAGCAAATTGCTCGGAACAAATTGCAAAAGGCATTACATCCTATACAAACAGCAAAATCAAACTTAGAGGACGCGGTTGAGGCGCGTTTCGGTGAAAAAGCTGGTGGTATTATTGGAGCTGTCGGAATGGCGTCAAAACTTTTAGGGGATGTTGCAAGTACCACATATAAAATAACAATGATGGAGGCTAATCGTTATTTTTCATTAAGGGAAGATTATATAAGCCAAAATAAAATAAATATGATTCAATCGCAAATATCTTCGGCAAAAAGTTTAACTATGTCTGTTTTAGGCAGTGCTGCATCATATGGATTTTTGGGAGCGCAAGGAGGTCCTGTTGGGGCAGCAGTAGGTGCAGTTGTGGGTGCTGCGGTAGGTGCTGTAAAAGGAACAATTAACATTGAAACACAAAATTTACAAGCACGAGAACAATATAATATGCAATTGAACGCCATATCGTCGCAAACGAATTTTGCGGCATCAAGAGCTAATTTGATTAATAGCGGAAAAGGAACGGAGTATTAAGTGTATGAATCTTACAGTCAGAATTCACGATAAAGAATATAAAAACGAAGTTGTACAAGGTGTGACTTTTTCAGAAGAATACAATGAAACGCTTGATAGCGGGACAGTTAGGCTTACGCACGTTATAGGGCAGATTACGGACCTAAAACCTTATGACGACGTTTATATCTATGAAAGCGATTCTAAAAATGACTCGCAATATTTTGAAAAGCATATTGCAGATTGGAAAATTGGCGGGAAATTGCATGATGGCGATGAACCAGGTATTCCGTTTTATAGACATCTTTTAGTGGACAAATTCACAGAGGATATAATAAACCTAAGCGAGGGTATTTATTCATACACAATCGAGCTTTTTAGCGAAACAAGAGGCTTGGAAGCTATTCAGTGCCCAAATATCTCTGTTACCCAGCCATTAAAAATAAGTAAGAAAGTAGACATCTATACATATATGTTACGTTTTGTTGCCATGTATTCTCCAAAGCGGAAAGTAATTTCTCGTAATGGAGATGGGACATGGGTTTATCAACAAAAATATATGGTTGACCCGTCTCTGAGTAAATATAAAAATATCTATTGCCAAGACTTTTCCTTATCGAATCCTACTTTAAAAGATGTGCTTACTAATCTTTTATTAACGCAGGATTCTATCCCATATGTAAAAGATGATGTTATTTTTGCAAGAGATATTACTCAACGCATAGGAACGCCATATCAAATAGAAGAAGAACAACGTACTGGTCGTGTAAGTAGAATTGTTACTCAAATGTCCAGTGACGACTACTGTGATAATGTGCGTAGACAATATTCTAATGCCTTGTCTTCCAACGGTGTTTGTCATTACATAGAAACATTAGGTTTTCGGAACAGAGACGAGAAGATACTGACGTTATCAAATATAGAGGTAGAAACAATTCATAAGCTATACAAAGTTAATAGCTGTTTTATGTGTTATTATAAAAATGCAAAGGTGACATATGAGAATCAAGAGTATAATTTTGTGTTTTTGTGCCGTCAAGATATCACACCTCTTATAAAAAACACAACTGAGTGGAATTTACTCGAACAAGATTGGCGAAAACTAAAGGAGCCTACATGTGTGCAAGATTTGGCTAATTTTAAATTGACAACAGTGCATTATGATATAGGAGGCAATAGCATAAAAGGTTGGGGGACAAGATATACAAAACTTGGCTTAGGTCTTTTTTCAGTTTATAATATTGAAAAAACATACATAGAAAATATTTTTGCATATCTGAATTCTTTTTCGCCCTTTGGAGTAAACGATATAGAGGATATAAAAAATTATTACAAGCAAGTGTATCAAAAGACTGATTGGGACAATTCAAAAATGGTAATTACTCCAGTAACGAGTGACGACCCATCTGATATAATATATTATCCTTCAACTACTTCTGGTTTCTTGCCAAATACCACGAGTGAATTATCTGGTGTGCAAAAACTAAAAACCATTTTTTTCCAAATGGAATATGAGGGGTTTTTTGACGGCGCCCTTATACATACAAGAGATAAGGGTAATGATAATATATGTCAGAATGATAACTCTTCTGCATCTTTAACTTTGGTCGAAAAAGATGGTGTAGCACAAAAAGAAAAACTTAATCGCTTTGCGAATAAGACCTACCTAATAAATGGAAGGCTTAGCGAGGAAAATTATAACATTTCAAAAATGTTAAACCTAGGACAAACTGGCGCAATCGGAGAAGATGATGACGTTATTATATATCGCAGAGAATATTCGATTTATAATAATTATATATTGGTTTCTTATGCTGGCGTACAGGATTATGTCTTAAAAAATTTTTATACAAGCGTATATTCAAAATATAGGACTTATCAACTTATATCGTATGGAGAAAGCGTTAATAGGTCGGAAGCAGAAAAGACGATTCTAATTCTTTCAAAACAAGAAAAATACAAAAACGAACGCGATTCGTTTTTCAGAATGAGCGCAACAGTTTTGGGAGAGATTCTACAATCAAATGATATATCCATCGCTAATTTCTTTAGCGCCTTTTTGCCAACATCATTTAATGTGATAGGGTCAAAAAAGACGGAGACAGGAGACACTATCGATGTTGCGGATTCAATCGTATGCAATGCTATAAATTCCTGTTGCATGAACACTGGCAAATCAAAATTTATGTCAGAAGAACAAAGTTTCACAAGCGGAAACAATATTTGTTTTAATGTTGCCTTTTTTGAAAATAATTCTGCTGGAACATATATTGAAAACTGGACAACTGATTATGCGACATTAATAGAAGTACCCAGCGATAACACCAATCGGAATTATTATATAGGCTCAAACCAAAATTGGCATAACATTGTGGATGATAATGATACTGGGTTTATCGATAAAATCAACATATTTTTATATAACGATAAAACTTTTTATTCTACCACAGCGATGAGCAATGTAGAGTCAGTCTGTAAAAAATCTGCATTGTTGCCAAGCACAACAGGACTTCCAATTGGTTCAACTTCTATTATATCTGTTGATAAAGAAATCTATAAAGACAATAAAGAAAGATTAGATATAACGTTTCAAATAGAACCAATTGCGACAGAGGCAGACAAAAATAATATAGTTTTTGGAGAGCTTTTAGGCGGGTTGTCTAATTTGGTGGCAAACAAAAAATGGAAAATAGACAAAGATATCGAACTTACACAACCCGTTTCTCAAAGATATAATAAAACCTTGTGTCTAACAGAAACAAGAAGTGGCATAAAAATGGCAGTATCAAATAACTATACTGCAAACTGGGAGTGGGACGATTTCTTTACTCTTCTTAGCGAGCAAGAAAGTCATACAATTGCGTGCGACGCTCAAATAAATGGGCATGTGCGTAAAATTGCCACAAAGAAAAAGAAAAATTTCGAGTTCAAAGCTTCGACAATAAGCTATACAACGGATAAGACAAGCGGTATACCCGACAAAGATGATATGTCTGTTAAAATTATTGTTAAAGGTCACGGTCATTATACTGGATATGATGATGAGGAAGGATGGTTTGACAGAATAGAATTCAAGAGACCTATTATACTTGGTCAAACGGGCGCTCCATATTTTGCCAATCTTGATTTGTTTGACGACGATGGCATAATGACATTATATTCAAATCCGACTATCTTGTATTATAATTTAGTAGCCGAGAACAAAACATCTGTTCTTGAAAAAAACATGTTTGTACAATATTGTACAAAAGAAATAAATAGAACATGGCAATATAAAACTTTATCTGCAGATACGGATAAAGGAATTTTTAGTAGTGATAGACCGCAAGATGTTTTCTGTGTAACTAAAAACTTTAACAGTGCATATGGCGATGGGACAGGTTTAACAATTGATTTGTCCAATGCTCCAGCAGGGACAAAATCTGTAATCTATTGGTATTTTGATGCAAATGCCGCATATAGCCGCAGTTATGATTCAACTGAAAAGTTATATGAATACAACCCTTCTCAAAGTGCTTATTACTTCGTGTTTGGCGTAAATGTAACAGAAGCGGAATTAAACGCTGGCAAAGCAGATGTCTTGATATCAAAAGTTGTGAGCCGAGACAAACGAATTTTTGATATCTATGGACGTCAAATCGGGACAAATCACAATTATGGAGTCGGTGCGGCTGTTTTGCAAAAATATGATGCAAACAGCTCGGTTATGCCAATAACCGATAATTTAAGGACAATAACTATAACCTCTGCGACAGGAAGTCGACTTCAAGCGTCTTCTTATTTTAAGGGGGAAATTATAGAACCTAATTATGTTAGCCCGTCAAATGAATATGGTAGCGACATATCATATTGGGTCGATGGTAAAGGCAACAAGCAAGATGCCGATAATTATTTCATAACCGTAAAAGACAATGAAACCTTAACATTTTACGGTCAAGATTGGTTTTTGCCATCCACTCCATATGATATTTCTCAATCAATTATTGTATCAGGGAAAGAAGGTGAAACTTATACAGATGTGTCTATCACTGATGTTTTCCATATAACAGGTGCGGCAAATGTTTACCCCATAAAAGTATTGGGAGAGGTAACTGCTAAACTCGAATATAACGGGAAAACAAACGAAGTCACATTCGATTTTCCCCAAGAAGATGAGTTGCTTTTTAATGGATTTCTTGATGAAAGCGGCGGGATAATATCTCTTATAGCCACAGATAATGCTACGGGAAGCTGTTCTTTGGCTTATGTAGAAGAAAATGGGCAATATAAAATGCGCTGTAGAATTGCCGTAAAAAAAATATACATAAGCTCTTCTGAAAACAAAGGAGACGCAAAATTAGATGTTTCTGTTAAGATAAAACAGGTTTCTCAGGCGTATCCTCCAATAGAAGATTAAAAAAACAAAAACACTTGCAATCCGCAATCTATTGTGTTAGACTAAAAGCGAGGTAAAATTATGTCACAAATTCAGACTAAATACATAACTCCAGACGAGTTCAGGGATTATTTCGGTATCGATTTAATGCTTGAACTCCCTGACGATACAAACCCTAGTAATAAAGCAATGGCGTTTCTGAAGCGAATCGAAGATAGAGTCGAAACAATAATAGACACGGAATGCTTCAGACAAGTTAATCGGGAATATCCGAATTTTTCCGACTACCAAAAAATGCACTATAAAAGAGCATTATTGGAACAAGCTATGTATGTGTTTCACAACTCCGATATTTCGGTCGATAGCGGTTATGACCCCGAACACGGCGTCGTTGCCGATAGAGAAACGATTCAAAACCTTTCTCTCGCACCGAATGCAAAACGGGAGCTTCAACTCTGCGGGCTTTGGTGTAAAAAAATAAGAATTAGTGACTGGGCTGGTTCTGGACTTTGGTGGTGACATATGGCATCGGGAATTGACATTTATCATTCAAGACGGATAAATTATAACCGTTGCATATATTGGGTAAGAGATGAGGACGGTATCGGAGACGATGACGAACTCATTTACAAAAAGAAACCTGCTGGAATCTTTTACGCG
>OLYI01000029.1_pt1 | contig 77291 bp, 84 predicted proteins | sample 1644251 | NCBI WGS metagenome assembly OLYI01 (sample SAMEA103958140, study PRJEB25191) | human gut metagenome | biome: human-associated habitat [ENVO:00009003]; feature: intestine environment [ENVO:2100002]; material: feces | place: Germany | collected 2013/2015 | reverse complement strand
TAAACCAATATCAGTAAACATACCAAACCGAGTCAACCATTTTCAGGAACGGACAGTTTTCAGAGAGTTTAAGCTTTTTTGTGCGACTTTTCGCAAGATTTTCGCTAATTTTGCATCGGAAATATGAATGAACTAACCTTCTAATAGTTATGACAATCGACAATTTTGATTTCAAAGGAAAAAAAGCTATTGTTCGCGTAGACTTTAACGTGCCTCTGGATGAGAACGGTCATGTGACCGACGACACCCGTATCCGCGGTGCCCTCCCCACCATCAAAAAAATTCTCAATGACGGCGGCAGCGTTATTCTCATGAGCCACATGGGAAAACCCAAAGGAAAAGTCAATCCCAAGATGTCGCTCTCTCAGATCAAGGAAAATGTTGCCAAGGCGCTCAACACTGAGGTGAAATTTGCAGCAGATGCTGCCAAAGCAGGCGTAGAAGCAGCCGAGCTGAAACCCGGTGAAGTTCTCCTGCTTGAAAATCTCCGCTTCCACCCCGAGGAAGAAGGCAAACCGGTCGGTATAGATAAAACCGACGCCGGTTACGACGCAGCCAAAAAGGAAATGAAAGAGCGCCAGAAAGAATTTGCAAAGACCCTCGCAAGCTATGCCGACGTCTATGTCAACGACGCTTTCGGAACTGCCCACCGCAAACACGCTTCCACAGCCGTTGTCGCTGACTATTTCGATGCTGACCATAAGATGCTCGGCTACCTTATGGAGAAAGAGGTGAAAGCTGTCAAGAATGTTCTTGACAATATCAAACGTCCCTTCACCGCTATCATGGGCGGTTCGAAAGTTTCGACAAAGATCGGAATCATCGAGAACCTCATGGACAAAGTCGACAACCTTATCCTCTGCGGCGGCATGACCTACACTTTCGCAAAAGCCATGGGCGGAAAGATCGGCAACTCACTCTGTGAAGACGACAAACTCGATCTCGCTCTCGACATTATGAAAAAGGCTAAGGAAAAGGGCGTGAACCTTGTTCTCGGTACCGACTGTGTGGCGGCTGACAGCTTCAGCAATGATGCCAAGACTCAGGTGGTTTCTGTAATGGATATCCCCGACGGTTGGGAAGGTCTCGATGCTGGCCCCGAAACCCGTAAGGCCTTTGCCGAAGTCATCAAACCCGCCAAGACTATCCTTTGGAACGGCCCTGCCGGTGTCTTTGAGTTCGACAACTTCACTGCCGGATCGCGCGCTATTGCCGACGCCATCGTTGACGCTACAGCCAATGGCGCATTCTCGCTCATCGGCGGCGGCGACTCAGTAGCCTGCATCAACAAGTTCGGACTGGCAGACCAGGTCAGCTACGTATCGACAGGCGGCGGTGCCCTTCTCGAAGCCATCGAAGGAAAAGTTCTCCCCGGCATTGCTGCCGTTGAAGACAAATAATATATCAGACCCCATAAACAACAGGAGGGCATTTCCAATAGAAGCGCCCTCCTGATATTTTATAAGGCTGTTATTTATTCATCTTCATCGAAATCATCTTCATCCCAGCCATCGAAATCATCTTCGCCAAATGCCATCGTGAAAGCTGCCAAATCGCGTCCTTCACGTTTTGTCGGACGGCCAAGACCCTTTCGCCGGTCTACAAAACCGCTGATTTTGACCATATCGAGCAGATGAAGCTGATCGGCTGTCGTGACATTCTCCATATAGTCCGGCACGAGCTTCGCCCCCAGTCGGTTTTCAGTCAGCGCCTTCACTCTGAACGAATATGTGACAGGCGGTTTACGCACTTCGACAATATCGCCGACTTTCAACAACCGTGAAGGCTTTACAGCAACTCCACCAAGACTGACACGCCCTTTCTTGCAAGCATCAGCTGAGATTGTACGGGTTTTGAACACACGTACCGCCCATAGCCATTTATCAACTCTGACTTCAGACTTTGCCATTTCCTCGCTTGTTATAAAGATTCATACAGCGGTCAAGCCCCTGCAGGCAGAAAGTCTTAAGAGCCTCGACTGCCTCCTTTATATGAGGCCCCATCTCGGCAAGCTGTTCCGGGGGAAAATGCCCAAGCACATAATCTATCTGACATCCACGCGGAAAATCATTACCGATACCGAAACGAAGACGGGCAAACTGTTGGGTTCCGATCATCTCTGCAATATTCTTAAGCCCATTATGGCCGGCGTCGCTTCCTCCCGGCCTAATCCGTATAGTTCCGAATGGGAGAGCCAAGTCATCGACAGCCACTATCATATTGGCAATGTCGATATTTTCATGCTGGAGCCAGTAACGGACTGCGTTACCCGACAGATTCATATATGTCGAAGGCTTCAGCAGAACAACCTGAGCGTTTTTCACACGTCCGCGGCCTATATCGCCGTAGCGCTCGGTTGTAAAAGAGATATTGGATGCCTCGGCAAAGGCATCCAATATACGGAATCCAATATTGTGGCGGGTGCCGGCATATTCGCTGCCGATGTTCCCCAGCCCAACAAGGAGATATTTCATCTAATCTGAAGTTTTATTCAGCGGCAGCTGCTGCGGCGCCACGAGCAGCACGAGTCAGCTGAACGGCACAGACAACGGCGTTCTTGGCATTCATCAGTTCGAGACCTTCGAAGTGGAGATCGCCAATCTGAAGAGTCTTGCCGAGTTCGAGATCGTCGACATTGACAATCAGACGTTCGGGAATCTCTGTATAGATAGCCTTGACTTTGATTTTCTTCATTGAAAGAGTCAGCTTACCACCGGCCTTTACGCCCTTGGCATGGCCTTCAAGACGAACAGGGACACTGATGACAACGGGCTTCTCGTCGTTGACCTGAAGAAGATCCATGTGAAGAATGGTATCTTTCACGGGATGGAACTGAAGATCTTTCAGCACAGCCATGCAGGTCTTACCGTTTACGTTCAGCTCGATAGCATAGATATCGGGGGTGTAGACAAGTTTGCGGACATCTTCGTTGTTTACTACGAGGTCGGTGGTGATCAGGCCCTTGCCGTTACCGATTTCAACAACCTTCTGACCCGGAAGAAGAGCCTCTTTATAGGGGAGCTCTACTACGTCGCCTCCGTTGAGGACTACAGGGATTTTGTTCTCTTTGCGAAGGGCGGCAGCGGCCTTCTTGCCCAGCACGGTGCGGGGCTCTGCATTCAGTTTGAATACTTCCATTGTTTTGTTTAATTTGTTGTGTTACTAAAAATTAAGAGCTTCTTAATTTCCCATCACACGCAGAAGCAAGTCATGGTAATGCCTAAAAAGCGCCGCAAAGTTACGAATTATCTCCCTAAATTCCAAACAATGTCACGATTGCAATTCAAAAAGAGTGCCATTCCGGGCGACGTAATAATTAAACAATCTTTTCGTCAATGGTGTTTCAATGACATGAATGATGTTCTTATATATGGCGGCGTGATTGTAAATGTCATCGGAGCTCTATATCTGATGGCATACGCTATGAAATACATGTATGCTTTCCACAAGGCTAATAACCAGCCTGTTCGGACCGACGCCATGAAACCGGAATGGGCAAAAAAGCGCATTATCGGTTTCGGACTGATGATCTTAGGTGGAGTAATCGCCATCATCGGATGCTATATATGACGAAATAGCAGATAAATCCGAGATTGACCTCATTATGTTCAACATCTACCGAAGCGTTTATCTTAAGTCTTCAGCCGTAAATCTGAGTTCATATAAGAAATCGCCCGCATCATTAAGATAGGTATAATGCAATGATATACCCTGCTCTTCAATCTCATTAAGATAATTTGGACTCATATTGGCCCGTAGATTATTTATTAAATTTATACGGTTGTTTTTGATTATATCATCATTAATATCCGCCGAGTTTGTATGCCCTTCAATTTTATATACCCAATGGGCTTCTTGATCTTTAATAAAAGCGTTGACTAAATAGATGCCATTAGTGATTTTCAGAGGGAATTTCACATTAGAAAAAGTTGTTTGCAACATTTCCAGATATGGTTTCAATGAGGAAAAATCACCATTTTTGAGTTTGGAATAGACTATAGGTATTGCAGTCGCAGGAACAGTAACAATTTTAGTTTTATTTATACCGTCTGCAGCCGGATAAGTTATTATTGCCCTACATCCGGCATCTGCCTCTATCATTGAGACTGAGAATATTTCATCATATCCGGTCAGAAGTTGGGCTATCCCATTCTCAGAAGATATATTATTGATAACGCAGTCGACAAATTCCGGGTTGAGAGTGTAATTTATGACAAGCATTTTATCATCTCTATCAACTCCGACATTAGTAAGGGTTATACCCGGCGCCATATTGTAAGGAAACACAATATTTCTGTGTAACGAGTCTACTACATCTGCAAAGCGTTCTATACTATTGTTTTTAGCTGTGGTCGAGGGCGTAATAAAGAACATACACCCTAAGAACAGTATGTATCTGAAACAATTAAGATTATTGCGCATAGCCATTGTGATTTTAAAATGCTTCGCAAATATAGCTAAAAATCATGTAGACATAATTGACATATCAGCAAAAGAAAGAGTCCGGCATTAAACCGAACTCTTTTTCTTTATAGAGATGTATTTTAATTACACCACATGGCTATCACCTGCGGTGATCTTTACATCATGCCGCCCATGCCACCCATGCCGCCTGCGGGCATTGCGGGAGCGGGATTCTCTTCTTTCTTGTCGGCGATGACACACTCGGTAGTAAGGAACATGCCGGCAATAGACGCTGCGTTTTCAAGAGCTACGCGGGCAACCTTTGCGGGATCGATAACGCCGGCTGACATCAGATTCTCGTAGCGATCCATACGGGCATTATAGCCGAAATCAGCATTGCCTTCGCGCACTTTCTGGACAACGACTGCGCCTTCACCACCGGCGTTGGCTACGATCTGGCGAAGCGGCTCTTCGATAGCACGCTTGACGATCATTATGCCTGTAAGCTCGTCGTCATTCTCAGCTTTGAGAGAGTCAAGAACGTCCAGACAACGGATATAGGCAACGCCGCCACCGGGGATGATACCTTCGGCGATAGCAGCACGGGTTGCGCTGAGAGCGTCGTCGACGCGATCCTTCTTCTCTTTCATCTCAACTTCGCTGGGTGCGCCGATATGGAGAACGGCAACGCCGCCGGCGAGTTTGGCAAGACGTTCCTGAAGCTTCTCCTTGTCGTAGTCGCTCTTCGAAGTCTCGATCTGCGACTTGATCTGGGCTACGCGGGCTGCGATTGCCTCTTTGTTGCCAAGGCCGTTTACTATCGTGGTATTCTCCTTATTGACAGTGATTTTCTCAGCACGTCCGAGATCTGTCATCTGAGCGTTCTCGAGCTTCATGCCCTTTTCTTCGCTGATGACTGTGCCTCCGGTAAGAATAGCGATATCCTCAAGCATTTCCTTGCGGCGATCGCCGAAGCCCGGAGCTTTGACAGCACAGACCTTCAACGAACCGCGCAGACGGTTTACGACGAGAGTGGCAAGAGCCTCCTGATCGACATCTTCGGCAATGATCAGCAGGGGCTGACCGTTCTGAGCCGATGCTTCGAGAATGGGAAGCATGTCCTTGAGATTAGAAATCTTCTTGTCGTAGAGAAGAACAACGGGACGTTCCATCTCGCACTCCATCTTTTCGCCGTTGGTGACGAAATAGGGAGAGATATAACCGCGGTCGAACTGCATACCTTCTACGATGTCGACCGAAGTCTCGGTGCCTTTGGCCTCGTCGACGGTGATGACACCCTCTTTCTTGACTTTCTTCATTGCTTCGGCAATGAGATGTCCGATAGCTTCGTCGTTGTTTGCGCTGACGCGTGCAACATCTTCAATCTTCTTGAAATCGTCACCTACGGGCTCGGCAAGCTCCTTGATGCGTCCGACAACAGCCGCTACAGCCTTGTCGATACCGCGCTTGAGATCCATCGGATTGGCACCTGCGGCCACATTCTTCAGACCGACACCGATAATCGACTGAGCAAGGACGGTAGCAGTTGTTGTGCCGTCACCTGCATCATCGCCGGTCTTCGAGGCAACCTCCTTAACGAGCTGCGCGCCCATGTTCTGGAAGGCATCTTCGAGCTCGACTTCACGGGCAACACTCACACCGTCTTTAGTGATGTGAGGTGCGCCGAACTTTTTGTCGATAATAACATTACGGCCTTTCGGGCCAAGAGTTACCTTAACGGCATCGGCAAGAGCGTCGACACCCTTTTTAAGCTCTTCGCGTGCTTTGATATTGAAAAGAATTTCTTTTGCCATAATTTCTGGATTTTAAGCATTGACAATTGCCAGAACATCGCTCTGGCGCATGATAAGATATTTATTGCCGTCGAGTTCGATTTCAGTGCCTGCATATTTGCCGTAGAGGACTTCGTCACCTTCCTTAAGCACCATCTCTTCATCTTTGGTACCGTTGCCGGCTGCAAGAACTTTGCCTTTAAGGGGTTTTTCCTTTGCGGAATCAGGGATAATAATACCTGCCACCGTTACTTCCTCGGCGGGAGTAGGCTCGATTAATACGCGATCGGCCAGAGGTTTGATTGTCATAGTTCCTATAGTATTTAGAGTTGAATTTTTAAGTTTCGCTAAAAAATATAACACAAAGTGTGCCAAACTGACATCGTCTGCCATTTTGTCGCATACTCGTTCTTACAACAATCCGCGCAATCGATTTGTTTAACCTCTTAAAAAAGCTATTGATTGGCCTTTTGGTCAAAAATATACGCTCATTATTCCAATCCGACAAATTACTAGTAATATATAGTGAAAAAAATCGCTAACTTTGCAGAGTTATTATCAACCCGCTAATATAATCACGAGACAGCTTAGAATAATTCAACACGAAATGAAAGGTATCAAAAGATTCTTCCCTATTGTTTCAGCGTTAACCCTTTTGACAGGGTTCTCGGCTTGCGGCTCCAAAGGAGACCAGCAGCAAGCAGCGCAGGGCCAGCAGGCTCCCGCAGTTAAAGTTATGACCGTCAGCAAAGGCAGCTCGGAAAGTGAGCTATCCTATCCTGCAACGATCAAGGGTAAAACCGATATTGCCATTCGTCCTCAGGTAACGGGCTTCATCACCCGCGTTTGGGTCGACGAAGGCCAGTCGGTCGCTAAAGGCCAGTTACTTTTCTCACTCGATCAGGTAACCTTTCAGGCTGCTGTCGAGCAGGCTCAGGCGAATGTCAATGCCGCACGCACCCAGCTCGACAATGCCCGACTGACAGCCGACTCAAAACGACGTCTCTACGACAAGAATATTATCAGTGAACTTGAATGGCAGATGGCCGACAATACCCTTCGCAGCGCACAGGCTTCGCTGGCTCAGGCTCAGGCAGCCCTTGCTCAGGCCCGCAAGAATCTCAGCTATTGCAGCGTTACAGCTCCCTCGAGCGGTGTCGTCGGTTCAATCCCCAACAAGGAAGGTTCTCTCGCGTCGCCTTCCTCAATGGAACCTCTGACAACTGTCAGCGACATATCGCAGGTCTACGCTTATTTCTCTCTTACCGAGAAAGACCTTCTTCAGATGACCGGCAACGGTAGCCGCTCGCTTGCTTCTGCCATCGCCGATATGCCCCCTGTCGAACTGCGCCTCAGCGACGGTTCGCTCTATCCCGAACGCGGTAAGGTTGCCACCGTCAGCGGTGTCATCGATCAGGCTACAGGCGCTGCATCGGTTCGCGCACTTTTTTCGAACCCTTCGGGGGTTCTCCGCAGTGGGCTAAGCGGAAATATCATCATTCCGAAAGATCAGTCTGATGTAATTGTTATTCCCCAGCGTGCCACTTACGAGCTTCAGGATCGCCGTTTTGTATACGTTGTCAACGACAGCAATAAAGTCGTATCGACACCTATCACCGTTCAGGCGAACTCTGACGGCCAGACATTCGTCGTCACTTCAGGACTGACACCCGGCCAGCGCATCGTCATCGAGGGTGTCGGAACAGTCGTCAAAGCCGACGGACAAGCCATTACGCCCGTAGCCGTAAAACCTGAAGACTTGAAAGCTCAGGCCGTAGCTCAGCAGCAAGCCACACCAGCCAAATAAATTATCTCTTCTACCCCATCCTATTATTTTCCGTATCATCACACTGAGATGAAATTAGACACATTTATAAATAGGCCGGTGCTGTCGACGGTGATCTCAATATTCATCGTCCTGCTCGGTATCATCGGCCTGACTGCCCTGCCGGTGACTCAATATCCCGACATCGCACCTCCAACTATTTCAGTCACGACCACATATAACGGCGCTAACGCCCAGGCCGTTCTTAATTCTGTAATCGCGCCTCTCGAAGAGTCGATAAACGGCGCCGAGGGCATGACCTATATGGAATCGACGGCTACAAATACCGGTTCGGCAACAATCAATGTTTATTTCGAACAGGGTTTTGACCCCGACATGGCCGCAATCGACGTGCAGAACCGTGTGGCAAAAGCCCAGAATCTACTGCCGGCCGAAGTTGTCCAGGTCGGCGTTCTTACTCAGAAACGTCAGACTTCGATGCTTATCGGCATCACACTCTACGACGAAAACGGCAACTACAACGAAGAGTTCATCGAGAACTACATGAAAATCAACGTCGTTCCGCAGTTACAACGTGTAAGCGGCGTCGGCGACGTGATGGTCATGGGAGCCGATTATTCTATGCGTATCTGGCTCAAGCCCGACGTTATGGCCCAGTATAAGCTGATGCCGGGTGATGTCACCGCTGCCCTTGCAGAACAGAACGTCGAAGCTGCTCCGGGCGCCTTCGGCGAACAGGGCAACCAGACATTCCAGTATACGATGAAATATCGCGGCCGCCTCGTGCAGCCTGAAGAATTTGAAAACATCGTTGTCCGGGCCAACTCCAATGGAGAAGTGCTCCGTCTTGGCGATGTTGCCGATATTGAGCTCGGCCGAGTCACCTATGGCTTCCACGGTCAATTCAACGGACGTCCGGGTGTCACAGCCATCGTGTTCCAGACAGCCGGCTCTAACGCCACGGCCATCATCAACGACTGCCTGAAGTTCGTCGACAACATGAAGAAAGATCTTCCGTCGGGAATCGGTGTTGCGATCCCGATGAACAACAATGACTTCCTTTATGCGTCGATCCACCACGTTCTGATGACTCTTCTCGAGGCATTCATCCTCGTGTTCCTCGTAACCTATCTTTTCCTTCAGGATTTCCGCTCGACAATTATCCCCGCTATTGCCATTCCGGTGGCCCTTGTCGGTACATTCTTCTTCATGTATCTGATCGGATTCTCGGTCAACCTCATCACACTGAGCGCATTGGTGCTCGCGATCGCGATTGTGGTCGATGATGCGATTGTGGTCGTCGAGGCTGTGCACGCCAAACTCGACGTCGGCTACACGAGCTCCCGAAAGGCCGCTATAGACGCCATGAGTGAAATCGGCGGCGCTATCATCTCGATCACTCTTGTGATGATGCTTGTGTTCATCCCGGTGTCGTTCATGCCCGGAACATCAGGTGTCTTCTATCGCCAGTTCGGTCTGACTATGGCCATAGCCATCGGCCTCTCGGCATTGAACGCCCTTACCCTATCGCCGGCACTATGCGCAGTGTTCCTTAAGCCTCATAACACAGATTCCACACTTAAGGATCGCCTTAAGGATGCCTATTCGGCAGCCGGAAACGCCGTCGTCGAAAGCTATAAAAAGCGTGTAAGAATCTCATTCCCGCCCTTCGTAACCTTTATTCTCCTTATCGCGACTATTGTGGTTATGGTTATGGGGTGGTTCAGCTTCGAAAATATTACCGAAGGACTCGCAGCCTGCGCCATCGGAGCTCTGACTCTTGTCGGTCTTTTCCAGAAACGGTTCCACGTTGCTTTCGAGAAGCTTTATAACAAGACCCTGTCAGGCTATAAGAGCATAAGCCAGTGGTTCATGGGACGCCGCTATACGAGTATCGCCATCGTGGCTGCGGCTGTCGCCGTACTTGTATGGCTCATGAATTCGACTCCGACAGCTCTTGTGCCTAACGAAGACACCGGCACTCTTTTCGCAATGGTCAATATGCCCCCGGGCACATCACAGGAGCGCACAACAGAGACCCTGAATCAGGTCGACTCTCTTCTGGGTTCAGTTCCTGCCATCGAGAGCCGCACAATGATCAACGGCTACAGCTTCCTCGCCGGTCAGGGCGCTACCTACGGTACATTCATCATCAAGCTGAAACCGTGGGAACAGCGCTCCAAAGCCGAAAGCTCCGACGCAGTCCTCGCCCAGCTCTACGGTTTGGTCGGACAGAACGTCAAGAATGGTAATGTCGTGATGTTCGCGCCACCGATGATCTCCGGCTACTCTGTTACGAACGGTTTCGAAATCAAGATGCAAGACCGCACAGGCGGCAACATTAATGACTTCTTTGCCGTAGTTCAGGGATTCCTTGCGCAACTCAACGCGCAACCCGAAATCCAGATGGCTTACACCACGTTCAACCCGACATTCCCTCAGTATCAGGTCGACATTGACGCCGCAAAGTGTAAACAGGCCGGTCTGTCGCCTAAAGACATTCTGTCGACCCTCCAGGGTTATTATGGCGGTATGTATGTCAGCAACTTCAACCGTTTCGGCAAACTTTACCGAGTAATGATGCAGGCCAGTCCCGAAGCCCGAGTCAGCCCCGAGACCCTTAACTCCATCAAAGTACGCAACGGCTCCGAGATGGCATCAATATCGAACTTTGTCACACTGACCCGTGTATACGGCCCAGACCTGCTGAACCGCTTCAATATGTTCCAGTCGATTTCTGTAACAGGTAATCCCGCACAGGGATTCTCGTCAGGCGATGCACTGGCTGCCATCGAACGAGTCGCAGCCGAGACCCTCCCTCAGGGCTACAGCTATGAGTATTCGGGTATGACACGTGAGCAGGGCAACACATCGAGCAATGCCACCGCTATCATCTTCGGACTCTGCCTGCTTTTCGTCTATCTTCTGCTGTCGGCCCAATATGAGAGTTACATACTTCCGTGGGCTGTTATTCTCTCGATTCCGTTCGGTCTCATGGGTTCTTTCATCTTCGCCAAGATCTTCGGTGTCGACAACAATATCTATCTCCAGATTGCGCTGATCATGCTTATCGGTCTGTTGGCCAAGAACGCAATTCTTATCGTTGAATTCGCGCTCGAGCGCCGTCGCACCGGCATGTCGATCATCAATGCGGCAATTCAAGGAGCCACAGCACGTCTGCGTCCTATTCTCATGACATCTCTGGCACTTATTATCGGACTTCTGCCTATGATGTTCGCATCGGGTGTAGGCGCTAACGGTAACCGTGCTCTCGGTGTAGGTTCAATTGGCGGCATGCTTATCGGTATGATCCTCCAGATTTTCATCGTGCCTGCGCTCTATGTGATCTGCCAGCAGATTCAGGAGAAATTCACCCCGATGACCTGGAAAGACACCAACAACGAAGGCATCGAAGCCGAAATCGAGCAGTACTCTCATTAATCTACTCACCATCATCACTGAAATGAAATCAAACAGAATAATCCTCATTGCAGCCGCCGGGCTGAGCATCGCGATGCTCGGCAGCTGTAACATATATAAGAAATACGAGCTTCCGACCGAAGACAGCGCGTTGGCCAAAGCTTATGGTGAAGCTCGCGAGCAGGGCGTTGACTCAGCCGCATTCGGCAATCTCGACTGGCGGACTGTTTTCACTGACCCTACCCTGCAGGATCTCATAAATCAAGCTCTCGAGAACAATGTAAACCTCCAGAATGCCAAGCTCAACGTCGACATTGCCAATGCCCAGCTCAAAGGTGCGAAACTTGCCTATCTTCCTTCGGTAACAATCGCACCCAACGGCAATATATCTAAAATGGGCGATTACGACTGGACTAAGACTTATCAGTTACCGGCACAGGTCAGCTGGGAAGTCGACATATTCGGCAAACTTCTGAACTCCAAACGCGGGGCTAAGGAAGGTGTGCTCAAAAGTCAGGCTTACCAGCAGGCGGCACGCAGCCAGATAATTGCTGCCGTAGCAAACTGCTACTATGCTATTGCCGCCCTTGAGAGTCAGTTAAGCCTTTCACGGGCTACAGCTGAAAACTGGCGACAGAGCGTCGGCGTCATGCGCGACCTGAAACTTGCCGGACGTGTCAATGAGGCCGCCGTAGTCCAGAGCGAAGCTCAGTATTATGGAATACTCGCCAACATTACCGATCTTGAAGCGTCTCTTACACGCACGAACAACACGATGTCGCTGCTTCTCAACGTAATGCCTCAGAGGTGGAACATCAATCCTGACGCAACTCTGTCAGCTCCGGCAGGTCTTACCGGCGAAATACCGATGAGACAGCTGGCAGCCCGTCCGGATGTTTATGCCGCCGAGCGCGATCTTGCCGTAGCATATTATTCGACAAACTCAGCCCGCGCAGCGTTTTATCCCGGTTTGAACATAACCGCAAGCGGCGGTTTTACAAACCTCGTGGGAGGTCTGGTTACAAATCCGGGCAAATGGTTTATCGATCTTGCAGGCTCTCTGGTCGCTCCGCTGTTTTCGAGAGGCGCTAACATTTCCCGTCTTGAAGCCGCTAAAGCCCAGCAAAAAATGGCTCTGAACAACTTTGAGTACACTCTCCTTTCGGCAGCCGGAGAAGTCAGCGACGCCATGATGGTTTACGAGAAAAGCGCCGAGAAAGAATCCCAGCTCAAACTCCAGACCGAAGCGCTGACCAAATCTGTCGATTACACTACTATTTTGCTCCGCGAAAGTGCCGGGACGTCGTATCTCGAAGTTCTTACCGCCCAGACCTCGCTGCTTAGCTCTCAGATGGGAGAGATTTCCTGCCGCCAGCTTCAGGCTCAGGCTGTAATTAATCTGTATCAGGCGCTCGGCGGAGGCAGATAAAAATGTATAAATCAGAACAACTCCTTAAATCATCAATGCAATGATAAGTCCACTCGCTCATGTCGACCCCTCTGCCAAAATTGGCAGAGACGTCACAATCCATCCTTTTGCCTTTATCGATGCCAACGTCGAAATAGGCGACGGTTGCGAAATAATGCCCTACACGTCCATTATCAATGGAACTCGTATGGGCCGCAACAACAAAGTCTACCAAGGCTCAATTATCGGCGCCGACCCTCAGGATTTCCGGTGGAAAGGCGATCAGACTTATTGTTTCATCGGTGAGAACAATACAATTCGCGAACACGTGATCATCAACCGCGGCATCAAAACCGAAGGGGGAACACGTATTGGCAATGACTGCTTCATAATGGCCAAAAGCCATATCGGTCACGACAGTGAGCTGAAAGGCCGTTCGGTTATCGGAAACGGAGTCGCTATTGCAGGCGATGCTGTCATAGATGAGTGCACGATACTTTCGAGCGGCGTGATTGTTCATGAAAAAGCACATGTCGGCAAATGGGTGCTCGTTAAAGGCGGATGCCGCATAGGCTCAAATGTTCCGCCGTTCGCCATTTTCGCCCACAATCCTGTGGAATTTTTCGGAGTGAACGCCGTGGTAATGCGCAAACACGATTTCAGCGAAGACGACATTCAGAACGCTGCCAAGAGTTATCGCCACATTTACCAGACTCAGACATCGGTTTTCAACGCCATGAAGCGAATCGAGGCCGACATCGAACCCGGTATAATAAAGGATGAAATCATGAAATTCATTGATGATAACAACAGCCGTCTCGTAGCGATTCCGCGGGAATTGCAAGTCTGAGACACGGCTATATTGATACCTCGGGAGCGCGCCGGCATCCGACGCGTTCCCGTTTGCTTTATTCTTTGTAATGCATGATAACCGAATTATGTCATAGAAAATCACTACCTTTGCACACTAATGCAAGATATATATGACCGGTCTTTGGAATAGATATCGAACAGAATACAGCAACTTGTTGCGGTTGGGCTTACCCATTTTGGTGACTCAACTCGGCGTAATTATAGTCACATTTGCCGACACTATGATGGTAGGGGCGTACGGAGTTGACGAGCTTGCCGCTGCAGCTTTCGTAAATTCGCTTTTCGTCATAGTAACAGTGATGCAAATCGGCTTCGCGGCCGGTCTGACTCCACTGATCGGAGCGCTGTATGGACGCGGTGACTCCAGACGGGCAGGCCTGACGGCACGCGCCGGAGTAGAGATAAATATTGCCGTATCGCTGGTGCTGACTGCACTGATGTGCGTCATCTACTTTTTTCTCGCCGATTTCGGGCAGCCGGAGGAACTGCTTCCGATTGCCCGCTCCTATTACCTGATAATTATGGCCACTTTGTTGCCGATGGCCGTTTTCAATTCTTTCCAACAGATTTCAAACGGAATCAATGACACCGCAACTCCAATGTGGATTATTCTCGGGGCTAATATCCTCAATATAATCGGGAATTACATACTTATTTTCGGAAAGTTCGGATTTCCGGAGATGGGGCTTGCAGGGGCCGGCATAAGCACACTCTTTGCAAGATTCGCCGGAGCAATAGCCATAGCGGTGTCGTTTTTCCGACGCAGACGCTATAAGGACTATGCCGATGGTTTCCGTTGCAACGAAGCCTGCGGCAATCTCCGTCGACAGGTATGGACGACCTCTTACCCCGTAATGATACAGAGTGGCATAGAATGTTCGATGTGGAGTTTCGGCGCCGTTGTATGCGGATGGTTCAGCAAAATTCAACTCGCTGCCTATCAGGTTGTGAACACCATGTCGCAGTTAGGATTCATGACATTTATAAGTTTTGCGACCGCTACATCTATCCGGGTCTCGAACTTCATGGGAATCGGCGACATCTCCAATGCTAAACGGATAACAGCCGCAGGTCTTCACTTCAATCTCGTGCTGGCAACGATAGCTTCGCTGATATTTCTTTTCGGAGGCAAATGGATAATCGGTTGCTTCACTCCCAGCACTGAAGTCATCGAATGTGCTCTGACTCTCATTATCCCTCTGGTTGTCTATCAATATATGGACGCCACGCAGCTAACCTACGTCAATGCTTTGCGCGGCACCTCGCGCGTCAAGCCGCTGCTCTGGATATCGGTAATATGCTATGCCATTATCGGCATACCGGTAATGTTATGGTTTGCCTGCGGGCTCGGGCTTGAAAACGTTGGCGTTTACTACAGTTACAGCGTCAGTCTTGCTTTCGCCGCCACTATGGCTACAATCATATTCTATCGCACGCTCAGGAAATCAGCTGCGAATAATGATGATTCACTCCGAGTCTGATTCGACGGCCTCATTATCGCGACAAAAGAAATTGACAAGAAATTTCTCAAGTCGCAGCTTAATATTCGCACGATCTTTGAACCCGTTAGCCATAAAGACAACAACATGGGTGGCGCGTCCGTCGTCATCAAGAAGATAACCCGCATAGCTCTGCACCTTGTTCATGCTTCCTGACTTCAATACGAGACGCCCCTCAAGCGGTGTGCCTTTTAGAAGTCGTTTGACAGTACCTTCGCAACCTGCGCGGGGAAAGAGGCTGACGTATGAACGACCGACCGACGACCTGGCCATCTGCTCAAGAAGAGTGCCAAGGAATCTCGGAGTCAGTCTGTTATTTCTCGACAGACCGCTGCCATCCTCGACAGTAATATTCTTAATGTTGAGTTCGAAGTCTTCCCATACACCTTTCTGCTCTTCGAGTGCGGCATCACGGCTCTCGGCTGGAGCCAATGCGCGCAACATTCCTTCGGCCATCAGATTATCGGATCTGAACATCAGACTCCGCATTATATCGACAAATACAGGCGACGAATATGTGCCTATCTGACGTTCATAACCGTCGCGGGGCACTTCTTCACCTTTCACCTTAATTCCTACTTTTTCCAACGCTTGCGTCAGAGATGAAATAAAAGTTGAATACGGAACTGGGTTAGCAACTCTTCCGGATCCTTTTCCGCGCAACTGCCGCTCGCCTCGGACTCTGCGCAACGGACTCCGGTCCTCGATGATTTTCAATGCCGGAGTCTTTCGGTTCGGCTCCCCTTTCGATATGTTTATCGTGTTACCATCGAAATTAATGGCAAAGAGTTCCGCCCCATAATAATAAGTGAGGTCGGAGTCTACCCATCCCGAAGGCACGCCATTAGAAACCCACAAAGTGTTCTCATCGACCCTGACAGAACCTTTGATTGATTCAATACCCGCCTTGCGCAGCGCCTTGAGAACACTATCACATACAGCCGCCGTGGAGCTCCAGCGCGCTGAACCGAGAGTCGGATCACCGACGCCCCGTATTATGAGATCTCCCTGAAGTTCGCTGTCGATAACCGGCCCGGAAATAATAACCGGCGTTACAAAGCGTTCCAACGAATCGTGAAGCGACATTACAGAGGCGGTCGTTATAGCTTTAGTAACGCTTGCCGGAATATAAAGCTTATCGGAATTATGATCGACAACAACTCTGTCGGAAGTGAGATCATAGATATATAGCCCTGCATCGGCCGGTGGAAGCATTATCTCACGCGATTCTTCCGAAACAGCACAATTAGGTATTGCCAATAACAATCCGACTGCAATCGTAAAACATATCCATTTCAAATACATGTAACAAAGATAGCAAACATCGCTCAATTGTCCAAACCGGCAAAAAAGATGCGGAGACGCCTCAAAGACGTCCCCGCTATAGATTTTGTTGGAATACTCAGATCAGAGATTCGGATTAACCTTGCTCCACTGATCAACGGGAGGCATAACGCCGAGTTCGATAACCTCGTCGCGCATTTTGCAGAGGTGCTCATAGCTCTTTTCGAGTTCAGCCTCTTCGGCAGGAGTTCCGGCGGGCTCTTTGTAGCTGATTCCGTTCTTATCGATAACAGTCTCCATGGCCATCATAATGTTCTGGAAATGGCTGTCGTTAACATACGTGCCGGCAGGCCAACGGAAAGGTTTGCCACCCATAGCGGCTGCTATCATCTCGATAGAGAGATAAGCGGGGCTCTGGAATGACGAACGACCGCGAAGCTCGATAATACGCTTGCCGCCCTGAATAACTTTACCTTTCATTTCTTCCCAAGCAGCCTCAGGAAGAGCTTCAGTTCCGATAACCTCGGTCAGAGGCTTGCCATCGACTTTGGTTGTCGAGGCGAAAACAGCCATCTGTTCGCCATGTCCGCCATAGGTGCGCGAATTTTCAATCTTGGCAGCGGGCATCTTGAAGTACTTCACGAGCTCGTTCTGCAGACGGGTGCTGTCAAGAGCGGCCAGAGTGGCGACCTGACTCGGTTTGAGACCGGAATAAAGAAGTGTGATCAGGCCGGTGATGTCGGCCGGGTTGAAGATGACAACAACGAATTTTGCGTCGGGAGCGTAAGCTTTGACGTTCTTACCGAATTCCTCGGCAATCTGTGCATTTCCTTTAAGAAGGTCTTCGCGTGTCATGCCTGCTTTGCGGGCTGCGCCGCCGCTGCTGACAATATATTTGGCGCCGGTAAGGGCTTCCTTGATGTCGTTGGTATAGGTCAGATTGAGGCCTTCAAAACCACACTGATAAAGTTCCTCAGCCACACCTTCCAGACCGGGAGCATAAGGATCATAAAGACAGATGTTAGGAGTCAGATGCATCATGATTGCAGTCTGAGCCATGTTGGAACCAATCATACCGGCTGCGCCGACGATTGTGAGTTTGTCATTGGTTAAAAAGTCCATAGTGTCAATATTATATTAAGGGTTATTTAAGTTAATTACTTGGTTACGCTGTCGCAAAGATAGCGCTTTTTAAATTATACACAACCTATAAACGCCTAAAAAACTAAGATGCCCGAATTTTTTCAGATTATTCTCAATTTTTAGGTTATGTTAGTCTTGAAGAGACCTTACATGCGGTCGAGCGATGCAATCCATGCGGCAGCCGAAACATCTGAAGGCATTCGCCAGTCGCCTCGTGGAGAAAGACAGACACTTCCGATTTTCGGGCCGTCGGGCAGACATGACCTCTTGAACTGCTGAGCGAAAAAGCGACGGAAAAACACCCTCATCCATTTCTTTATGACAGATGTCGGATATGTGTCAGGCGAAAAAGCATGGCTGGCCAAAAGGAAAATACGTTCAGGCGAGAATCCGTATCGAAGAGTATAGTATAAGAAGAAATCATGCAATTCATATGGGCCTACGACATCTTCGGTTTTCTGTGCTATATCGCCGTTTTCGTCAGGTGGCAGCAATTCGGGACTTACCGGAGTAGACAACACATCGGCAAGCACTTTACCGACAGGCTCAGATGCCTTCGTAACGGCATACCATTCGACAAGGTATCTGACAAGAGTTTTGGGAACTCCCGAATTGACTCCATACATTGACATGTGGTCTCCGTTATATGTAGCCCAGCCCAGTGCAAGCTCGCTGAGATCACCCGTGCCTATAACTATTCCGCCGCAGGCATTCGCGATGTCCATCAGAAGATATGTTCGCTGCCGGGCCTGTGCGTTCTCATAAGTGACATCGTGGACCGAAGGATCATGCCCGATGTCCTTGAAATGCTGTTTAACGGCTGGCACTATTGAAATCTCCCGATGGGATATGCCAAGATATTCCATGAGTTTGACAGCGTTATCATGAGTGCGGTCAGTAGTTCCGAATCCGGGCATAGTGACTCCGACAATCCCTTCTCGGTCAAGACCGAGACGATCAAACGCCTCGACTGTCACAAGAAGAGCCAAAGTGCTGTCAAGTCCGCCAGATATACCGACAACAGCTTGTCGGCATCCTATTGCATCAAGACGCCGTGAGAGTCCGAGCGATTGCATGTTGAAAATATCATTACAACGCTCGTCGCGGGCAGGCCCGTCGGGCACGAACGGTCGCGGATCAACCTCGCGGAACTTTAGATCGGTCACCTCATCAGAATCATCGGACAAAGGCAATCTGACGTTGCTCACCGAGCAACTGTCGGCCCAGGATGTCGTATGAACCCTGTCGCGACGGATAGCCTCCACATCAACATCCGTTATGGCTTCAACCCCGTTTATCGAAAAGCGTTCCGAAGTCTTTCTCATCGACCCACACTCGGCAATCATAGCCTTGCCGTCGAAAATAAGGTCGGTCGACGATTCGCCGAAACCTGCTCCGGCATATGCGTAGGCACAGAACAATGACCCGCTCTGCTGCTCAATCAACCGTTTCAGATAAGCGTATTTACCTATGAGATCATTGCTCGCCGATAGGTTCAGAATTATTTCGGCTCCCCTGAGCGCCATATCGGTTGAAGGAGGCCGAGGCACCCACAGATCCTCGCAGATCTCAATGCCGACAAGAGTCCCATGACTGTCGGTTACCTGACGCGAACCCATCGTAACGTCCACTCCTGCAAATCGCATCGGAACTGCTACGTCGGCAGGCAGTGTGCTAAACCAGCGCCGCTCATAGAACTCGTTATAGTTGGGAAGAAAGCTCTTTGCCACAAGAGCTTTAAGACTGCCTCCGCCAATAAAGGCAGCACAGTTATAAACCGCACTGCCGGCCGGCACGGGTACTCCCACAGCAAAATCAATCCGAAGTTCTCTTGAAAACTCTACCAGTTCTTCAATTCCTCTCTCAGCGGCTGTCAAAAGCGGTTGCTGATGAAAAAGATCGGCACAAGTATATCCTGTCAGCGACAGTTCGGGAAACACGGCAATCTCGACTTCAAGACGTTCAAGCCTGACAAGCGTTTCTTTAATTCTGGAGATATTGAACCCCACATTGCCGACACTTACTTCGGGGGCTACGGCCGCAAGGCGAAGAAATCCCTGTCTCATAATAATCTAAAGTATTTCAGCAGCAAGTTCCGGATCGAACTTACGAATATAATCTTCAAAACCGGCAATATAGTTATCGGCAGCATCATCTCCACTGTCACGGCGCAATTCATCTGCGTTCACACGAGTCTCGAGAAGAAAAAGACACGTCGAGGCAGAATCTGCGCAATTATCAAAATACCGTTCGGCCCGTTCTCGTCCATTAACATAGTTGACATCAAGAGTGTCGGCATTACTATGGATAGATTCAGAACTTCCTTTAGAGCCGCATGACACCATAACTGACATCGCGAGCGCAGAAAGGAGAATAGCTGTAAATTTCATTTCTTGAGTGATTCAATTATTAGGTTCCCGATCTGATCCATGAGCCAGCGGGGTGTTGAAGTTGCGCCGCAGATTCCTATCGAATCTTTACCTTCGAGCCATGCCGGATCGACCTCAGAGGCATTACTGATAAGATGAGTATCGGGATTCACCTGAAGACAATGACCGAAAAGAACCCGACCGTTGCTGCTCTTCGCCCCGCTCACAAACAGAATGACATCGTGGGCAGCCGCAAATTCGCGCAGATGCCCTACCCGATTTGCTACCTGACGACAGATTGTATCATAGAAATGGAACCGGCATCGCGGATCACGTCGACGATTTATTTCATCGATTATCTCGCGGAAACCTTCGACCGATTTGGTTGTCTGGCTATATAGCTCTATATCACGGCTGAAATCGATTGCACCGAGTCCCGACACGTCCTCGACGACGATCGCCGTCCCTTCGGTCTGTCCGACAAGCCCATTGACTTCGGCATGACCGTTTTTGCCGTATATGACAATCTGAGTTGTTCGCGGAGCCGTATCGAAAGTTTTTTTTATTCGCCGCTGAAGCTGAAGGACAACCGGACAAGTCGCGTCGACTATCTCGATATCGCGCTCGCGTGCTGTCTTATATGTCGAAGGGGGCTCACCGTGGGCCCGCAGAAGTACCTTACAATGACTCATTCGGCTTAGGTCATCATGGGTTATGGTATCGAGCCCTTTCTGACGCAAACGCTCAACTTCGTCGCTGTTATGGACAATGTCGCCGAGGCAAGCGAGCTTACCGGAACGTGCAAGCTCTTCTTCGGCCTTTCGAATAGCGCTGACCACACCGTGACAGAAACCGCTGCCGGCATCGATTTCGACAACGGGACTTCTCATGCGGTTGCGTCGTTGAAAAGTTTCAGCACGAGAGCGTCCTGCTCATCAGGGGTCATTTCGGAATTATCGATACGAATTGCGTCGGAAGCACACCTAAGAGGGCTTTCTTTTCGAGTTGTATCTATATGGTCTCGGTTGACAATATTTGCAAGAACATCTTCATAAGTGGCTTGCTGTCCCTTACTCTGAAGTTCAAGCATACGGCGACGGGCACGCGTCTCGGGAGAGGCCTCGACGAACAGTTTCAGTTCGGCATCCGGGAAAACAGTCGTGCCTATATCGCGACCGTCCATTACAATTCCACGCCGGCGCCCGAAATCCTGCTGCATTGCCGTCAAAGCCTTTCGAACCTCGGAGACAGCTGATACAGGCGAAACATTATTGCTGACCGCAAGTGTGCGTATCTCTTCCTCAACGTTCTCGCCATTGAGAAGTGTCGACTGACGTCCTCCGGGTTCCGGAAGGAAGTCTATCACGATAGAAGGAAGCGCATCAATCAGAGCTGCAGTGTCAAGATCTCCATTATCTGCTATCATGCCATGTCGCATAGCATATAGCGTGACTGCACGATACATTGCTCCGGAATCTATGTAACGATACCCCACAACTGAAGCCAGACGACGCGCCATTGTGCTTTTTCCGCTCGATGAGAAGCCGTCGACAGCGACTATTATAGCTTTATCTAAGGAAGTCATTGATTGATGTTGACAGGTTGAACATAAAGGTTGACGCGCCGGAATGAGGCTGCGCAAATGCGATACCGATACCGAACATTTTGACTTTCAGCGACGCTCCTATCGTAAAACCGCTCAGAAAGCTGCGCTGGTAAGCCGACATATCGGTACGCGTTTTATAGTTGTAGCCCAATGTAATGCTTAGATTTGAACTGGGCACAAAGTCTACGCCAAAAATGAGATGGCGAAACAGGTTAGAGGCGAATGTCTTCTTAAGTTCAGGATCTTGTGTGCCGTCACCCGCCTCATAGTAAGGCAGATTCCATTTGGTAAGGTTCCATGCCGTAATCGAAAAACGAACCGGCAGCGAGCCGAACGACTGGGTCCAGCCAAGCCTGACATCTATAGGAAGCCGGTCGTATGAATCTGTAAACCGCTTCACCTGACCGCCAAGGTTTGCAACAACGAATGAAAAACTGAGATCTTTGTCGGGATTATAATAGTTCACGGCAAGATCTGTCGCAATCGCGAACGCTGAATATTCGTCATAGGCACTGTATAGGAACTTAAGTGCCGCGCCTCCGCGCCAATATCCTCCGATGTCATGGGCATAATAACCGGAAAATGCCACATCTTTGGGTGAGAAATTACCCGTAAGATTGCCTTCGGCATCAGCCCCCCGGATAGAGCCATAACCGAAATACTGTATTCCGACGGCATAGGCACTGCGGTCATTTATGCCATTGGCGAACTTGGCTCCGGCAAAATTGCTCTTGCCTATGTAATACATGTAGTTCAGGCCTATCGCCTTCTCCATCTCAGGCCCCAGAAGAGCCGGATTCATGTCGATATTGTTGACGTCGTCGTTTACGGTAGATATATTCAGACCGCCGAGTCCGTATGATGTCACTGACGACGGCACATTCAGAAAGTTATAGGCCGGAGAGCTGTCGCCGGCAGCCGCTGTTCCTGCAGAAAGGACAACGACTGCCGTCGATAAAGCGATATGAGATATAAGCTTCATATTCTTCTAAACGCATCTCCGGGCCATGTTATTGCCCGACGGCTCTGTTAGAAAAGGCTCCAGCTCACAGTTAGGCCGGCCATAACGATCGATACCATACTCATAAGTTTGATGAGAATGTTCAGACTCGGACCGGATGTATCTTTGAAGGGGTCTCCGACAGTGTCTCCGACAACTGTGGCTTTATGAACCTCGCTGCCTTTGCCGCCGAAATGGCCTTCCTCGATATACTTCTTGGCATTATCCCACGCTCCACCTGAATTTGCCATGAATATTGCAAGAACAAAGCCGGCGGAAAGGCCACCGACGAGAAGTCCGAGAACTCCGGGCACACCGAAAACAAGTCCGGTCAGAATAGGAGCGATTATTGCGAGAACACTCGGGAACACCATCTCTCGCTGTGCCCCGCGTGTGCTGATAGCGACGCAACGGGCGTAGTCGGGCTCTGCCTTACCTGCGAGAATACCCTTGATTTCACGGAACTGACGGCGGACTTCATCAACCATCGAAGAGGCTGCGCGCCCGACAGCGTTCATTGTCAGACCACAGAAAAGGAATGCCATCATTGCGCCGATAAACATTCCGGCAAGAACTTTCGGACTCATCAGGTTTACTTCGTAATATGTCATGAAGTCGGTGAATGAGGCATCATGAACCGGCACAGCTTTGTCACCTATCTGAATCATTGTCTCGCCGAGACGCGACAGTCCGATACGAATTTCCTCTATATAAGATGCAAGGAGGGCCAGACCGGTAAGAGCGGCCGAACCTATTGCGAAGCCTTTGCCTGTCGCAGCCGTGGTATTACCGAGCGAGTCGAGAGCATCTGTGCGGCGGCGCACTTCTTCACCCAGACCACTCATTTCGGCATTTCCACCGGCATTGTCGGCAATGGGGCCATAAGCATCAGTGGCAAGGGTTATGCCGAGAGTCGAAAGCATTCCGACAGCAGCAATGCCGATTCCATAAAGACCCATCGACACATTAGTGAAATCAAAGCCCGAAGCGAACCAATAACTGAGAATTATACCGGCAACGACGGCAATAACCGGAACCGCGGTCGAGATCATACCCAGGCCGACACCGGATATTATAACAGTAGCCGGACCAGTCGTTCCGCTCTCGGCAAGCTTCTTAGTCGGCTTATAAGATTGTGACGTATAATATTCTGTGCTTCGGCCAATTACAATTCCGACAACCAGACCAACGACTACTGAACATCCGATCAATGCCCAGTTTGTCAGCTGAAGAGCCCAAAGAATAGCGAAGGTGGCTCCGACAATCAGCAGGGAACTGAGGTTGGTTCCGAGCGAAAGCGAACCCAAAAGAGTCTTCATAGTAGCATCCTCACGGGTGCGGACAGCAAAAATACCGATTATCGACAGAATTATACCGACAGCCGCAATAAGCATAGGCGCAATGACAGCTTTCATCTGCATATCGGCATCTCCTGTCAGCATGAACGCAGCAGCGCCAAGAGCCGAAGTCGCGAGAATAGAACCGCAATAGCTCTCATAAAGGTCGGCACCCATTCCGGCGACATCACCTACGTTATCGCCCACATTATCAGCGATTGTAGCAGGGTTGCGCGGATCATCCTCCGGAATTCCGGCCTCAACCTTGCCAACGAGATCGGCGCCGACATCGGCTGCTTTCGTATATATACCGCCGCCTACGCGCGCGAAAAGTGCCTGAGTCGAGGCTCCCATTCCAAATGTAAGCATGGTGGTGGTAATCATACACATTTTTTGAAGAGGATCGGGATTGTCGACAAAAATCTGGAGAAGCACATACCAGAATGAAATATCGAGAAGACCGAGTCCAACCACGACAAGGCCCATTACGGCACCTGAGCGGAAAGCCACACGAAGCCCGCGGTTAAGTGATGTCCGGGCAGCATTGGCAGTGCGGGCCGATGCGTAGGTGGCAGTTTTCATGCCAAGAAAACCGGATAATCCCGAGAAAAAGCCACCGGTCAGAAAGGCAACAGGAACCCATGCGTTCTGAAGCTGGAAACCGTATGCCATTACAGCAAACACTGCGGCAAGGCAGATAAACACTATGCCAACAATCTTATATTGCTGACGAAGATACGACATCGCACCTTTACGCACGTGACCTGCGATTTTTTGCATGACAGGAGTGCCTTCGCTCTCCTTTTTCATGCTCACATAGAACACACGCGCAAAGACCAGAGCCACAATTGATGCGGCCGGCACAATCCAAAACAATGGGTCTTGCATGATTATAATTAGATTTACGGTTGAAAAAAATTTCCACAAAATTACTAAATTTTTTTGAAACAGGAGCTATGATTTCCGAAATTATAGCTACCTTTGCGACCGCAAATATAATTGCACCCGTAGTTCAATGGATAGAATAATGGATTCCGGTTCCATCGATTAGGGTTCGACTCCCTACGGGTGTACTAAAGAGACGCATCTCTCAATTGAGACACGTCTCTTTGTCTATTATGTATGCTATTATTTACCTGTATATACACAACGAATCTGCCCGATTGGCAAAGCTCCGACAACCATAAGCGGAATACCGCGTCCGTCACATGATATCCAGGCATCAATATCGTCGCTACTTTTCTTTGCTCCATCAGTCGTAAAATTAAATCGGATGTGATAGGCTTCAACTTTGCGCTTGTCAGACATCGTTATCTTCTCAAGACCCACAGGCTTGATTGTCACACGCTCTTTAGCTTTGCCTGAGAATAGAGTGGTAACGACTACCTTCCCTTTCGGAATCGACGAAAAATCAATAGTGCGGAGATAATAGAAAACCGTCAGCAGATCATAAGCGGCCCCTGTTGTTGAATGTGTTACCGACGATGTAGTCCGCTTCCCTTTCTTTTCGCGGGTTCGTTTAACAGTACCGGTAGTCGACGCCCCATTATAGCTATACGTAAGCTCATCGAGCGCAAATTTGCCGTCTTCATGAGCAATACGTTTATATGACTGCGGTTTAAATCCGTTTTTGGCAATCTTGGCTATCAGAGTGTCTCGGACTCGATAAATGCGGTCGGCCCATGGCTTGCTTTTGGCTGTAAGCCGTATATCGTAGACATTTCCACGGTTATGAAGCGTGAGTGTTGCCGTACCGGCGGTCTTATGAATAAGCCCCCACTTATAACTGACATTATAATTAAGGCTCTCATCGCTGAACGAGTGAGCGGCCGAAGCATTCATTCCGATTGCCAGAAAAGCTAAGACAACAATAAGTTGAAAAGAATATTTCATATCAGAGATCGATTATTTTCGAGTAAACTTTAAGAATATTATCTGCCATGGCAGAGTTATCGAAGAGGCGTGCATGTTTTTGACCCCGGGCAATAATATCGGCACGGTCGACCGAACCATCAGTCAGAGCCGTAAGAGCCTGTATCATCGCCCGGACATCATTAGGATCGACGTAGAGAGTAGCAGAACCGCCAGCTTCCTCCAGACACGATCCATTGGCAGCCACAACCGGCACCCCAACCGAAAGAGCCTCAAGGACTGGAATCCCGAAACCCTCGTAACGGCTCGGATATGCTGCGACTTCGGCTCCGGCAACAACGGCCGGCAAATCGACAAAAGGAAGATTCTGGAGAAAGGTTACCCTGTCATTGAGTCGCAGTCTGTTTATCAACTCTTTGATATGCGACATATAACCATAGTGATCCCGACCGACAGCCACAAGATGCAGTTCTGAATCAAGCGCAGCAAGCGCTTTGACTGTCAACTCAAGATTCTTGCGTCGCTCGACTGTCCCGACCTGAATTATATAGCGTCGGGGCAGATTATAACGGCGACGACAATTCTCAATAATGTCAGCCGGAATATGACGACGGAATGATTCGTCGCACCCCTGATAGACAACATCAATCTTTTCAGGATCGATATTGTAGAATTCAACTATGTCATCGCGGGTTCGGAGACTGACGGCTATAATGCGGGTAGCATTCTCGCATGCACGTCGGTATTTGAAATCATAGAGACGCCGGTCAATAGCTTTATAACAATAAGGCAGCCGGCGATATATCAGATCATGAATAGTAACGACCGACGGCACTCCGCTATTGACAATATTAAGAGGCAGTTCATTGCTGAGGCCATGATAGAGCGCCGAACGTCCGGCAGAAAGCTGCCGGGTCATGCCGAAGGAACGCCAGAAGGCCTTCCCGAACATCATACTGTCGGGAAGAACAGTCTCTACATTTGACATGTTCAGCAGATTCGAGGCGCGTTCAACAGCCGTGGATGTAGGCGTGAACAGCTGCATTCTTACCTCAGGCAATGCGGCAGCAAGTTGCTCGACAACGAGCCGCGAATAGTTGCCCAATCCGGTAAGATTCCGAAATATGCGCTTCGCATCAAAAGCGAATACCTTGTCACTCATCATAGTCAACAACGCCCTGAGGCCATTATGAGTTCTACATAGTTATCCGAAAGTCCGGCATACCTGACATAGTTCCGGGCAAAAAGACGTCTGGCAGAATGATCTTCGAAAAGTGCTCCGCAGGTGCGGGCAAGCTCTTTCCTGTCATATACTCCGAAACGCATTCGGTTCGTGTCGACCAAGCTGAAATGATAACTGCCGCCGGGCTCAGTCCTGACAAGAACATTTCCGGGAGAAAGGTCTTTCATTTTCACGCCTTTCGCATGAAAACCGGCCACAAAACGTGCCAAAGCATCTGCAAGCGTCTCGAAATCAGGACGCGAGGCGGCAAAACGTATTTCTTCCCACCCGTTGAGCTGCTCGCTGACAAAATATGATTCATGAAGGAAACCAATATTATCGAAACATTCAACATAGGCAAACGGCCGCGGAGTCGAAACTCCCATCGAAAGCATCTTCAATCCGAACTCGAAAGCACGACGGGCTTTGCCTCGACGTATCCATCCATAAGCAAATCTGTTTATTGCTATTGGAATCCTGAATGCCTTGACATTCACCTCGATACCGCTTTCCAAAGCTGTTGCCACAACTTTGTTGCGACCTTTGTAAAGCGAGCGGCTGTTTGCCGGCAATCCGTTGGTTATAAGCTCTTTGGTAAGGTCTTTTATCCCTACAGGAGCGTCATTACTAATGATAATACGATTTCTCATGTCATGGCAAAGTTAGCAACTATAGTCGGTTTTTCGCCATAATTCGCTATCTTTGTCGACTAAATAGGTCAAAAAGGCCAACTATACTTATATTTCGAATTATGGCAAACCTAAAAACAGGCGATATTGTCAGATATCTCAACTCAACAGGTGGCGGACGCGTTGTGCGAATCGACGGGAATTTAGCTTATGTCGACGAGGACGGCTTCGAGACCCCGGTGCAGGTACGTGAATGCGTTGTTGTGGCCCATGCCGGACAGCAACCCTCAAAAACTACATTCACTGTTCCAAAAGCCTCAACTGTTCCTTCCTCCACAGTTCAGGAACCTACAGTTGCGGCACCGGCAGCTCCGACGCTCCCAACTCCGGCCGAGGAGGAAGAAATTGAAGTTGCCGGAAACGAAAAGATAAATCTAACTGTAGCATTCGAACCGGTGAACATTCTCGAATTGTCGACAACGACATTCGACGCTTTTCTCGTCAACGACTCAAATTACTATGTTGACTATTCACTGTGCTTCAAGCCGAAAGAGAGTGAAGAATGGACACTGTTTGCCGCCGGTACCGTCGAGCCGAACATCCAGATTCTGCTTGGCAACGTTGACCGTTCGACATTTCCAAAGTTCGACTCCCTTATGTTACAGGCTATAGCCTACAAAAGGTCGAAATCGTTTGTCATGAAACCGGCGATGACATCCCGTGCTCAGCTCGATACTACTAAATTCTGCAAGCTTCATTGCTTTACCCAGTCTACATATTTCGACACTCGGGTTCTCAGTATAGACTTCGTCAGCGACGACGAAACTCTCCGCCGCAACAAGCCTGTCGATGCCAAAGGACTTGAAGAAAAAATGATGCAGCAGAAGAAGCGCGTCGACCGCCGGCCGGTTCGCCGTCGCGACTTACGTCCGCAATACACAACCGACTCATCCGGAGCTCTCGTTGTTGATCTTCATATTGAGAACCTTATTGACAATACCAACGGAATGAGTCCGGCCGACATTCTCAACCGTCAGGTCGATGAATTCTGCCATGTCATGGACGCAAATCTGAAAAATAAAGGCACACGCATTGTCTTCATCCATGGCAAGGGAGAAGGCGTACTGCGGGCCGCTCTGATGAAAGAGCTCAACCATCGTTATCGCGGCCACGATGTATGCGACGCCTCCTTCCGGGAATATGGCTATGGAGCGACACAAGTGACAATCTGATGATAATCTGGTTCTCTGGAAACGGAAACTCCGAATGGGTCGCCCGCCATATTGCGGAACGCCTCGGAGAAGCAACGTGCCGAATTGACCGCGCTTTTTACGACCGTCCCCATTTAGAGGCCGGAGAGCGCTTCATCTGGGTATTCCCCGTCCATTCGTGGGGAGTACCGATGACAGTTCGAACAGTTATCAGGAGGATTAACGATGTCGGAGGCAAACATTTTATGGTATGCACTATGGGCGATGATTGCGGCGAAACAGCCGAAATGTTCCGTCACGACATCCTTAGCCGCGGTTGGCAGCTCGGTGGTGCATGGAGCGTCATAATGCCGAACACCTACGTATGCTTCCCATTTTTCGATGTCGACAGTCAAGCAGTTGAGCATGCTAAAATCAATGCCGCCAAACCTCGCGTAGATGCTATAGCCGATGCCATTGCATCAGGCAATGAAGCAGTCGACGTAAAGCGCGGCTCTTTTCCACGAATTAAAACCCGGCTCATATATCCGGGTTTTACCAAAAACATAAACCCGAACAGCTTCCACGCCAATGACAAATGCATCGGATGTGGTCGCTGTGTCAGACGATGTCCGATGGAAAACATCACGCTCGTCAGCGCTCGTCCGGTGTGGGGAGAGCTTTGTGCCCTATGTCTGGGATGCTACAATGGTTGTCCGTCACACGCCATCGAATACGGCCGCTTCACGCACAAAAAAGGACAATACCGCGGCCCATTCTGAACTTCAATTCATTGCGGCGAGTTCGCGATCGAACACCTCGAACCGTGAGTTCTTGCTCTTGAATTCAGGGACAGTAACTTTCATCATGCGAACCATATCGTCGACATCGACTTTCGCTGCAAGAGCCGAGAGTGCTTCCACAGCGCGACGAGCGTCATCGTAAGAATATTCTCGCACTCGTGCGATTCGTATCCGGCTATGCTCTGTCGGAAGTGTGTTCTCGGCCGAACTCAATACTTCCTCATATAACTTTTCGCCGGGACGCAGTCCTGTGTATTCAATCTTGATATCTACATCGGGAGTCAGGCCGGCAAGTTCTATCATACGACGCGCCAGATTTGCAATCTTCATCGAACGACCCATATCGAAGACAAATATCTGGGTTCCCGTTGACATGACCGCAGCTTCCATAACAAGACGGCAAGCTTCAGGTATAGTCATAAAGAAACGGGTTATATCAGGATGAGTAACCGTGACCGGCCCACCCTTGACAATCTGTTCGCGGAATCGCGGTATGACAGATCCATTGCTTCCCAATACATTTCCAAAACGAGTCGTGACGAAACGAGTCCGACCCTCAAGCTCACCCTTTTCAAGTGCAATTCCAAGAGATTGGACATAAATTTCAGCCAGACGCTTGGTACAGCCCATGATATTCGTCGGATTGACAGCTTTATCGGTCGATATCATAACCATTTTCTCGACATTGTGGCGGAGACACTCGTCGGCTACATTCCGCGAACCGTTGACATTGACAAAAACAGCCTCACAGGGATTTTCCTCCATAAGAGGTACATGCTTATACGCGGCTGCATGAAACACAACCTGTGGTTGGTATTTATCAAATGTCCACTTCACTCTGTCGAGCTGACGGACATCCCCTATAATCGGCACAAAGTCAAGATCAGGGAAGCGCTCTTCAAGTTCAAGACGTATGTTATGGGTAGGAGTCTCAGCATTGTCAAATAAGACAAGACGTTTAAGTCCGAATGATGATAGCTGGCGACAGAGTTCCGACCCTATGGAACCTGCAGCCCCGGTAACCAAAACGGTCTTGCCGGCAAAATCATTCTTGACCTCATCGACACCAATCTCAATCTCTGAGCGACCGAGAAGATCCTCAATCTTTATTTCGCGCACCTGATTGCGCATAAAACGGCCTCCGACAACTTCGTCAATACTCGGAGCCATCATCAATTTGGTGCCGCGTTTGAGACATTCGTTGAAAAGCTCACGATCCTGCTCGGAACGGGCTTCTTCTTCTTTTGCGAAAAGAATAGCCTGAACCATTCGGCCAAGATTAATACGGTGTAAGTCGTCAGGCGAATCAAAATAATAGACTTTAAGACCTCCGATCAACTGTTTTTGGTTAGCCTGTCCGCGGGCGATAAATCCTATAACATTATAATGTGGGGATGTCGCCAGACGTTTAATCATTGCAACCGATTTATTTCCGGTTCCATAGATGAGTGTGCGGATTCGATGGTCATCGCCCCACAAATGGCGCCGCAGCTGATTGTAAATCAGAATCATGACCACGCGTGCGCCTATAACTTCAACGAAAGTCAGAAGCGTGTCGACGAAAAACAGCAGCACAATGGTCTGGGGCGGTAATACACGAAGATTCTCAAGCCATGGAATAGTAATAAACAAAAGGCCCAGGCAAAGTTCCTTAATAAAGACGGCCCCAAAAAGCGATCCGACCTCGCGGAGCGAAGCATGACGGATGATAGCCAGATATGTCCGGCAGAAATAGAAACTGATCGTCGATGCCACGACAGCGCCCGTGACCCATGTAAGCGGCAAGGATGTTGACGAAAACAGATCTTTGTTCCAGATTGAAATAAGTCCCAATGACAAAATCGACCCCATGGTAGCCAGCAGAATATCCATCATTAAAATGGCCCATTTGCTAAGATATCTGTCAAATAACCGATGGAGTGTCGGTGAAGTATGGAAATGTATCATTATACGGTATTTTCAATTTCAGGCAAGACGACCTCTACTGCCGCTGTTATACATGATGACAAGAGCCATTCGCTCGGCGCTGACGAAAAGGAGGTCATTAACAATCGGCAAAGCTTCACGCATAGGAACACCTTTGCGCATCACGATGCGAGTGCGCAAAGGCGTGAAAACCTCAAACCCCATTCCGGGAAGAGTCTTCCATGCCGGACTTAATGCATTAGGACGCTTGAGATCGCGCATAACAAACCATGTCGGTGTATTCTCTACTACTCCCATTTAAATCAGACGGAACTATTATTTGGTGCAAAGATAGCTAAAAAATACTAAAGCCAAAATGCTGCAATCCGGGCATAACTGAAAGACTGACACGAAAAGCACTATCGCACAGACCAATTTCGCCTTGACATCAAGTATAATTAGGCGATTGTTTGATTTTTTTGTTATCTTTGCCAAAATTTTCTATTACCACTTAACGCAACTTAAGCACAACCATGAGTAAACCTTATGTAATCGGCATCGACATGGGCGGCACAAACACCGTCTTCGGAATAGTCGACGCACGTGGCGTTGTTATCGCCAGCAGTTCCATCAAAACAGCAAAACATAATAATATCACCGATTATATCGATGAGCTCCACACCGAGATCATGCGGCTTCTCGAGGCCAACGACGCTGTGGGCAAGGTAACCGGCATAGGCGTAGGCGCCCCCAACGCCAACTATTTCACCGGCACCATCGAAGACGGCGTCAACCTGCCCTGGCCCACCCCTATACCACTGGGACAGCTTCTTATGGACAAGTTCGGCGTACCGGTAGCCATTACAAACGACGCCAATGCAGCCGCCATCGGCGAGATGACCTACGGGGCTGCCCGGGGTATGCGTGACTTCATCATGATCACACTCGGCACCGGCGTAGGCTCGGGCATCGTCATCAACGGCCAGCTTGTCTACGGCCACGACGGATTCGCCGGCGAACTCGGCCACATGATTATCAAGCGTAACAACGGACGCATGTGTGGCTGCGGCCGCACCGGCTGCCTCGAAGCCTATTGCTCGGCCACCGGCGTTGCCCGCACCGCCCGCGAGTTCCTTGAAATACGCAAAGAGCCCTCACTGCTACGCAACATTCCTATCGAAGACATTACAAGCAAAGATGTTTACGACGCAGCAGTCGCAGGCGATCAGATCGCCAAGGACATCTTCGCCTATACCGGCAAACTTCTCGGCGAAGCAATGGCCGATATGGTCGTATTTTCATCGCCCAGCGCCTTCGTCCTCTTCGGTGGCCTTTCAAAGAGCGGCGATCTGTTGATGCGCCCCGTCAAAGAAAACCTCGAAAAGAATCTGCTGAAGGTGTTCAAAGGAAAGGTCAACGTTCTTCTTTCAGAGCTCAAGGAAGCCGATGCCGCCGTTCTCGGCGCCAGCGCTCTCGGCTGGGAAGCCAAGCAGCCTGTAAATCCCCCTGCCGCTCAGGCTCCCGCCATGGCAACTCCGACAATTGCTACTCCGGCCGCTCCTGCTCAAGGAACACCGATAGCCTGAAGTCACCGTCAACCATTTGCAAGCCTCGCTTCTGCGGGGCTTGCCGCATTTATATACATCCTTTAACTCCTGAGATTCATTTTATATCCGCGATTCCACAGATTTTTTGTATCTTTGCGAAAATTTTTTAACACCATCGTTATCCCTAAAATGAAATTCAAGGAATATGCCTCTCTTGACCTCAGTCAGGTCAACAAAGAGGAACTCGAAGGCTGGAATAAGACAAAATTATTCGAACGGGTTCTTGCCACCCGCAAGGGGGCGCCATCGTTTGTTTTCTACGAAGGACCTCCATCGGCTAACGGCATGCCCGGAATCCACCATGTTTTAGCCCGCACCATCAAAGACACTTTCTGTCGCTACAAGACGATGAAGGGTTACGAGGTCAACCGCAAAGCGGGTTGGGACACCCACGGACTGCCCGTCGAACTCGGTGTCGAGAAAACTTTAGGGATAACAAAAGAAGATATCGGAAAGAAAATCAGTGTCGACGACTACAACGCCGCCTGCCGTCGCGAAGTAATGAAGTTTACCCGCGAATGGGAAACTCTGACAAACCGCATGGGCTATTGGGTCGACATGAACGATCCATACATAACCTATGACAACCGCTACATAGAAACTGTGTGGTGGCTGCTCGGTCAGCTGTATAAGAAAGGCTTGCTTTACAAGGGTTATACCATCCAGCCCTACAGCCCCGCAGCAGGTACCGGCCTCAGCAGCCACGAGCTGAATCAGCCCGGATGCTATCGCGATGTTAAAGACACTACCTGCATTGCCGAATTCCGCATCATTGACGTGCCCGACAGCATGAAAGGCTGGGGCGACGCCTACTTCCTTGCATGGACAACAACACCGTGGACTCTCCCGAGCAACACAGCCCTTGCAGTCGGCCCTTCGATCGACTACTCTATTGTCCGCACGTTCAATCCCTATAGCGGTAATCCTATCACTGTGACAGTTGCCACCGCTCTTCTTGGCAGTGTTTTAAATCCAAAAGGAGAAAACGGCGATCTTGATACCTATAAAAAAGGTGACAAAATTATTCCCTGGAAAGTAATCGGCGAAGCCAAAGGCTCTGACCTTGTCGGAATCCACTACGAACAGCTCATTCCGTGGGTGAATCCCGGCGAAGGAGCATTCCGGGTTATTCCCGGAGCATATGTTACGACTGCCGACGGCACCGGCATTGTGCATATTGCCGGCACCTTCGGCGCCGATGACCTTTTCGTCTCGAAACAGGCCGGTGTTCCCCCACTCCATCTCATAGACCGCGAGGGACGCCTGCGCCCGATGGTTGATCTGACAGGCCGTTTCTACAAAATCGAAGATCTCGACTCGGAATTTGTCAAAACAAATGTCAACGTTGAGCTTTACTCTCCCTGGCAGGGCAAACCTGTGAAGAACGCCTACGACGATAATCTGGCTCCCGACGCCGAAACGCTCGATGTTGAAATATGCATGATGCTCAAGCAGGAGGATAAAGTGTTCAAAATTGAGAAACACACTCACAACTATCCCCACTGCTGGCGCACCGACAAGCCTGTTCTTTATTATCCTCTCGACAGCTGGTTTATCCGCACAACGGCGGTTCGCGAGCGACTGATGGAACTTAACGACCAGATCAAGTGGAAACCGGCGGCCACAGGTACCGGGCGTTTCGGGAAATGGCTTGAAAACATTCAGGACTGGAACCTCTCGCGCTCACGCTACTGGGGGACACCGCTTCCTATATGGCGCACTGAAGACAATGCCGAAGAGCGTTGCATATCTTCTGTCGAAGAACTTTATAATGCCATCGACGACGCAGTCAAAGCCGGCGTCATGGCTACTAATCCGCTACGCGACAAAGGCTTCGAGCCGGGCGTCTATACAGCCGAAAACTACGACAAGATCGACCTCCATCGTCCCTATGTCGACGACATCGTGCTTGTGAGCCCTTCCGGAAAGCCCATGCACCGCGAACTCGACCTCATTGACGTCTGGTTCGACTCCGGAGCAATGCCATACGCTCAGCAACACTATCCCTTCGAGAACAGGGAAGGCGTCGAGAGCGGTCGTCTCTTCCCCGCCGACTTCATTGCCGAAGGTGTAGACCAGACACGCGGATGGTTCTATACCCTGCATGCCATAGCCGGCATGATTTTTGACTCAAACGCCTATAAGGCTGTCGTCTCGAACGGCCTCGTGCTCGATAAAGACGGCAATAAGATGTCGAAACGCAAAGGGAATGCCGTCGACCCGTTCGGAGCTATCGACAAACATGGCAGTGACCCTCTGCGCTGGTATATGATTTCGAACACATCGCCATGGGAAAATCTCAAATATGACGACAAAGGCGTTATAGAAACCGCCCGCAAGTTCTTTGCCACCCTCTACAACACCTATAGCTTCTTTGCCCTATATGCCAATGTCGACGGATTCACTCCTGACGCAAAAAAGGTTCCGCTGAATGAGCGCCCCGAAATCGACCGCTGGATAATCTCACTGCTCAACAGTCTCGTGGCTGAAGTCGACGCTGATCTCGCCGATTACGAACCCACCCGTGCCGCGCGTGCTATCAGCGATTTCGTCATCGACAATCTGTCGAACTGGTATGTCCGTCTCAACCGCAAACGTTTCTGGGGCGGAGAAATGAACGCCGACAAGCTTGCTGCCTATCAGACTCTTTATCAGTGCCTGCTGACTGTCAGCAAACTGATGGCTCCGATAGCTCCTTTCTTTGCCGACCGCCTGTGGCGCGATCTGACCGACGCCGACGCTTCGGTTCAAAGCGTACATCTCGAACTCTTCCCCGAAGTCAACCAAACGGCAATCGACAAAGACCTTGAAAAACGCATGTCGCTGGCGCAGACCATCACGTCTATGGCCCTCGCGCTGCGCCGCAAGGTGAATCTTAAAGTTCGTCAGCCGCTTCAGGCCATTATGATTCCCGTGGCAGACGATTCGATGAGAGCTGCGCTCGAAGCGATAAGTCCGTTAGTCAAAAACGAGATAAACGTCAAGGAAGTCAAGCTTGTTGCCGGCGACGACAGCGCGTTTGTCAAGCGTGTCAAACCCGACTTCAAGAAGCTCGGGCCAAAACACGGTAAAGCAATGAAGGCTGTGGCCGCTGCAATCCAGGCCCTCGATCAGACTGCCATACGCAATTTCGAGGCAGACGGATTCATCGATCTTGACATCAACGGAGAGAACCACCGCGTGGAGGCTTCTGACGTCGACATATTCTCGGAAGACATTCCCGGATGGCTCGTGGCAAATCAGGGAAATGTGACTATCGCCCTTGACATTACTGTAACCCCGGAATTGCGCCGCGAAGGTATAGCCCGTGACATTGTCAACCGAATCCAGAATATCCGCAAAGACCGCGACTATAACATCACTGACAGAATCACGCTCAATTTTGAGAAAGGAACCGACGCCGACGAAGCGATCACCGAATTCGCCGACTATATCAGTCAGCAGGTCCTCGCGTCAGCTCTTACCTTCGGGACTCCCGAAGGCAATGAAGTCGAGACTCTCGACATCGACGGACTGTTACTCAAAGTGGCAATCAATAAAAACTAACCTAACTAATCGACACCATGAGCGAAAAAAAACGTTATAGCGACGAAGAACTTGAAGAGTTCAAGGAGCTTATACTGAAAAAGCTCGCCAAGGCTCAGGAAGACTACGAAATCCTGCGCGCCAACCTAACCAACACCGACGGCAACGATGTCGCCGACACTTCGCCCACCTTCAAAGTGCTCGAAGAAGGCGCGAGTGTCCTAAGCAAGGAGGAAGCCGGACAGCTTGCCCAGCGTCAGCAAAAATTCATCAAGCACCTTCAGGCCGCTCTTATCAGAATTGAGAACAAAACCTACGGTATATGCCGCGAGACAGGCGAACTGATTCCCAAGGAGCGTTTGCGCGCCGTGCCTCACGCAACTCTCAGTATCGCAGGCAAAGAACAGCAAAATAAACGCCGGTGAATCCTGTCCCCGACCAACAGGCGTCGGTTCGCCGTCGACGCACACTGATGACAGCGGCAATAATAGCCGCTGTCATCATCATTGACCAGATCATCAAGTTCTGGGTCAAAACACACTTTTATCTGGGCGAATCCGTAACAGTGACCTCATGGTTCAAGATGCTGTTTATCGAAAACAACGGAATGGCATTCGGAATGGAGATCGGAAGCAAGCTTTTTCTGACGCTTTTCCGTCTGTTGGCTGTAGGAGCTCTGATATGGTATATAGCACGTCTGATACGCAGAAATGCTGATGTCTCGACAGGATACCTTGTTTGTCTGTCTCTGATCACAGCTGGAGCTGCCGGGAATATCTTCGACTGCGTTTTTTATGGCGTCATCTTCAACAATCCGATGCCGCCTGAAGTCGCCACTCTTTTCCCTGCCGACGGAGGATATGCCTCACTTTTTCACGGCAAAGTAGTGGACATGTTCTATTTTCCTCTGTTCAGTTTCTATTGGCCTGACTGGATGCCGTTTGTCGGAGGCGAATACTTCCTGTTTTTCCAACCCGTATTCAACTTCGCTGACGCGGCAATTTCCGTTGGAATCATCGTTACTCTGATTTTTTATTCTCGATTCCTGTCGTCACCTGTCAAAGAACATGCTGACGGCAACACACCCGGCGAAGATAAAAAAGAATGAACAGACGTCTTGGCCCCATATCCGTTATAGCTCTTACCGCAGCGCTGACAGCCTGCGATCCGACTCCCGACGGCGTTATCTCGCCCGAACCTATGGCTCAGATCATGGCTGATATGGAGATGGGTGAAGCTGTTGTCGAAACCGATGGAGCCTCATTCCGCAACGATTCGTTGCGGCAGCTTCTGCGTCAGTCAATATGCGCACGCCATGATGTAACAACGGCCGATGTCGACAGCTCGCTGACATGGTACGGGATGCACGTCGAACAATACACCAAAGTATATGCGCGAGTCGAGGAAATTCTCGAACAGCGCCTTAGGAAAGCACGTGAATCGGGTGCCAACGAATCGAATCTTGCTATGAATACATCGGTCGCCTCGCTGGATGGCGATTCGGTTGACGTGTGGCAGGATGACCGTACATGGAGAATCGCGGCAAACTCTCCATCGCGGATAATCAGCTTTTCTTTGGGACGCGACCAGTATTTCGAGCCGGGCGACATATATGAACTGCGCTTCAAGACGCTTGGAAGCGCGGCCGAAATTGATGTGAACCTGTCGGCCGACTATCCCGGACTGACCGATTATGCCGTCACACGCTTAAGCGGCAACGGCTGGCATTCAATCACGCTCGACCTCACTCCCGACAAAGCGGCAAACAGAATCTACGGGTCGCTGAATGTCGGGCTCAAAGGGTCTATGCTTCCGGCATATGTCGACTCATTGCAGCTTATCAGAATGCGCCATCGTCATGCCCGCAATATCAAGAGTCCAATTTCAAAGCACAGCATAAAGCGATGAAACGGATTGTCTTTTCGGCCGTTATACTTGTCGACGGGCAAAAGATCGCACCGGCCCTTGTCACATATAGCGACGACAACACCGTCGAATCAGTAGAACCATTTATAACCGAGACCCCGCAGACAACTTTCTGCGGGAAAGAACTCGATCTCCGTTGCTCAGCGAAAAAAACTGATTAGTTTCTTGGCCAGACGTCTGGGAGAAAGCAGATCGCTCAGGAAAAGCGGTTTTTTGCCTGTCAGCCAATCGCCAAAATCGGATTCTGACCCCTCATACGCCTCACGCATTAGTCCTATCTGAGGCTCAAGAAACTCTTCATAGACCCACTGACGTGAATATTGCCGCCTATATGCCTTTACGAACTGCCGCAACATTTTTCGGCAATCGTAGACGGGCAAATCTTCAAGACTAAGCATTCTGTCGGCGCAAAAAGAGCGGAATATACCATTCGGATAGACAATGAAAGGGCCACCTCCGGGCGATACAGGCCGGATAAAAGCATTGGCGTCAACATAAGTGACATTCAGCTTCCTGACAAGGTCAATCCCTGGCTGATACGAATTGATATAAGCGAATTTCTCAATTATAGTCACATCGAGACCATCAGGGCCAAAAAGCAGTGTATGAGGCAACGTTCCCGCCATAGCCGCTACGGATGAAGCTCCATGAATAATCGAAATAAGCTCGCCCAAAGAAATCAATTCCGGGTAAACAACCCTGTATCCGTTAGCGGCAAAGAATTTATCGAACCATCTTACGTCGAATTCGCTCCTGACAGCTTTTTCGAAGCGCCCACGGCTCAGATAAATATTCTCCGGCTTAGCTGTGACGGGATGCTCGGCAAGGGCGGCCCGGGCAATTCGGTCGTAGACTGACAGAATTTCAGGCGCAACATATTCCTCCGACGAACAGCCTTCTTCAGGAACAATCACTCGTGAATAACGGCGCGGAGTGTCAATAATATCTATCGGTTTGTCGAAATTCAAAAGCCTGAATGCCTCGCGTATATTGCCCTCAAGAGGCAAGATGCCGTTCTTAGGGACAACAAAAACAAGTCTGTCAAAATCATATCGGCCGGAAACAGCCGCCCACAGTCGCGCCAGACTATTGACCATAAAATGGCCCCAGTGATAATTCAGGAAGCCACAGAACATTGCGGTTCCTGATACAGTGTCAGCGCTTGCATTCCGTGCGTATGCCTCAATCTCGGGCACTTTGTCTGTGCGGGCCGACTCGGCAACGAAACGCCAGTCGGAATCAGTTACGCCGCAATCCCAAAGGCCGTCATTGCAGACTGCCGGAGGCGGCGGCACTACTGTAGCCCCATCGACGGTGACACAACGCAACGGATGAAGATTGCGGCTGAAGTCTTCATAGAAACGCCGGAGCAAAGCCGCTTTTCGCGGCCTGAGGTATCGGAAATCTGTCGCCACTATCCAATCTGTCTTTTGATATAGTTTACCATTTCGGAACTGTCGGCACATCCGATCACATATTTATCGCCGTTTTTCATACGGACAAGAAAGCAATCAGATGCTTTTCCGAAATATGCGGCATAGCGGCCGACATCGCCCTCCTTGAATATGCCCCAGTAACCAAAGAAACCGCCGGAACCGAACAAGCGCCGGGCACCCATTGTCGGGGTGAAAGGCTCTACTCTCACTATGTCGTTCAGAGAAATATGATGTTTCTTTAGAAGGCTCGAAATAATGATACACCTCTCGTTGGCTCTGACCGACAACGGCGCGTAGAAAAGCGCCGGGACAATCAGCATAAGGCAAAATGCTAGACAAGGCAGAACGGAACGAGCTCACCATAAGTCTTCACACAGGCCAATACGAGGACGACGGAGATAACCATCGTCAGTATCATTGAATAAACACTAAACTTAACTCTTGATTTCATTCTCGAATACTAATATTAATGCGGCTGAACAATTCGGAGAAATGGGCCATTGATCGGACCGCGCAGAGGTAATCCGATAGTCCATTTAACTCCGTTTTCATCATAAAAATATCTCCAGCAGATCGAAGAACCACGTTTTTTTCCATTGGCCATATAAAAAATATAGTCGTCAGACAATCTCGACTGATCCACATCGCCTTTGACGATGAGATAATCTCCTATCTGATAAATATCTTCATCTCCGGCGTATTCCACTTTCGCACACTTTGACAGATCGGCTCCCTTCAGAACTTCAGGGAGCACCGTCAGCCTGTCCTCATCAACATGGAAATGACACGACAGTCCGAAATACTGATATCCGACAGCCCATAAGCCGTCGGTAGTATATCTGAACGTGTACCATGGAGCTGTTATAATCGTGTCATGATAGACATGTTTTCCAATATTTCTTTTGATATCGGCATAAACGGCTTCGTGTTCTTCGTAGATCTTTTTCTGCCAGTAGATCAGCGGGCCATAGAAGGCGAGAAGCAGCAGAAGAACAAATCCTGAAGGAATCGCAGAAAAATATCTGAAAAATCTCGATTCAGTATACAGCCCGTTGGTCGCCACAATTATCATAGGAGTGATAGCAAGAAAGGCCGCACGTCCTGTCACAACCAGAACGAAAACGATACACAACGCGAACAACGACAAGAATGTAAAATACTGGTTCTGTATATTAGATAATATATTTTTGAGACGATGCCTTCCCGATTTAGAGAGAAGCATTATAAAGGCGACGATGCCGACTATAACACAAAGAAGAACACTATGATAAAGAATGCGGAGGAAGTTTAACAGGAATGCCCGTTTGTCGGTGTCGGTCGTTGTTATCATTAATCGATCGAGAATTGCCGGCGAACTCATGCAGATAACATAACCGATAAAAAGTGCTATGAATATTCCCCACCACTGAGGTTTCATTCTAAACCTATTAATCAGGGCAACACATCCTAAGGCTCCCATAAGCGGAAGCGAGAAGCACTCATGAATAAGTCCGGTGGCCACCGAAAGGATTATAACAAAAACATATTGCAGCGGATTGAAGTTTTTCTTTTCGAGCCGGAATATGCACGCCAATGTCAGAAGGACTAATAGCCAGGAGAAGAAATAGTTTAGGAAATAATCGACAATCATCAGTCCGCTGTAATCATGCCAAGGCAAAAAGACGACCGAAAGCGCCCATACGAACACCACAACTCTACCGGTCAATGGATTGTTTCCGACGGCAAATTTCGCCGAAATGAGGTAAGTAGCAGAGATAGTAGCACCCATCAAAATTGCCCGCAGCCAGTGAGGGAACCAAAGAAGAAACGGGGCACACAAATAATTGGCAAGTCGGCCGTTTTCAATTTCCCAGACTGATTTAATATAGCCACACAGGACTGACAGTGAGAAACTCGGATCCCCTCCGTTCAAGTCGAGATAATAACTCATGAAAGTAAAGTCATCGATCGCAACCGGCACGTACCACGAAAAAATAATATAAGTTATCGTCATTACGGCGGCAACCGCAATGGCTTTCGGCGTGATTTTTTGAAAAAGTGTTGTCATAATTATTTCAGCTCTCAATTTTAAGGAATGGCCCCTTCACATTATCTTTTGCGGGAATGCCCAGAAACCATAAGCTACCGTCGGCGGCATCAAACGGTTTCCAGCTAACGTCGGATCCAACAACGCGCCCACTTGCTAAAGTAAAACGAATTTCGCCGGGCAAGGAATCTCTGTCATCGCGGCCATCATAAAGCAGATAATTTCCGATTTGGAAATAACCGTCGTTGTCGTCGAAAGTGACCTTATCGCACTTCTTCAGATCAATATTCTCTAATATTTTTGGTAAAACATAAAGTTTTGAGCCATCCATTCCTAAATAGTCAGCTACACAACCCTCATGAAAACTATAATAACTCCACAACCCATTTAGCGGATAGTCAAAAGTATACCAGGGAGTATAATCTATCGTGTCGAAATATACTGGCTTGCCGCCTGCCTTTCTCATAGCTTCCACTATAATATCGTTCTGCTGTCTGATCTTATTCTGCCAATAGATAAGACCTCCGTAGAAAATCAGAATCAGAGAGAGGACTATAGCTGATGGAATTCTAGAAAAATATCGCGGAAAGTTCCAATGCGATTGCAACGACCCGACCAGAAGAATGATTGTCGGAGGCACGGCCATCATGGCAGAACGAGCTGGTGCATAAGCAGCAACAATAGATATCGTAGCAAACAGGGCCAGCAGGGCGGCATAAACATTTATCGGATTCGCAAAGATGCTCGAAAGATGTCGGCGACCCGAGCGGCTAAGAGACATAATAACGCCGGCAAATCCCACAAAGGCGCATAGCGACATCGTATGATATATAAGCCGCGCAAAATACATCATATCGCGAGAACGCTCAAAACCTGCGGTCCGAATCACTCTCTGAATGATGCCGTTAGCGCTTACGCATATCAGGAGACCCGCTATGAGTGCCGCGAAAGTACCCCACCATTGAGCCGGCAAACGAAACTTTCTTATCGCAGCATATACAGCAGCGGAAGCCACAAGCACAGCAGAAAAACTCTCGTGAATCATCCCCGTTGAAAATGCGAGGAGAATCACAAGACAATATAGCGGCACCGACATTGGCTTGGCCTCGACTTTCATCATGAAAATCCATGTCAGGAGAACCAACAGCCACGAAAGAAGATAATTGAGCGCATAATCAATTGCGACAAGGCCGCTGAAATCTTGCCACGGCCAGAAAATTACGGATAGTGCCCATATAAAAACGATCATACGGGCAGATACCTGCTTCCGGCCGACGGAAAGACGCGCCGACAACATAACGGAAGCAGTCACAATTGCGCCAAACAGCAGCGACCACAACCAATGTGGCAACCACATCACAATCGGAGCGCAAAGATAATTGGCCAACCGTCCGTTTTCAACATTCCTGACCATTGAAATATAATTGAAGAGTCCCGTCAGCGAAAAACTCTCCTGATGGTTATTTCCGTCAAGATAATACCGACTAAACATATAATCATCGTGCGCATAAGGCGTGACCCATGAATAAATGGTATAGACCAACATCATTAAGGCGATCACAATTATCGCATTGGCGCTGAAAAAACGGGAATTCAATTTTGCAGTCATCGTTTAGTCAGATCTTTTTACGAATTTATATGATCCATGAAGTCCGCGTTTAAGAGGGGAGGCAAACAGCGTGTAGACAGCAAACATAGCGATTGCTGTCAGGCCAAGCAAATATGTCTGTTTTCGCGAGAATTGTTCCATGAAGTCACAAAGTTACGAATTATTCCACAATAGGATAGCGCCTGTAGAGAATTAAAAAGGCGACGACAGCGATGATAGCACAGGGAACCCCTGCGATTGCCGGTGAGGCATAACCGAATCCGTGGCGGATTATCGCGCCGCCTATGGCAGCGGCAACCGCATTGGAGACATTGAAGGCAATCTGGATTCCGGCTCCCCCAAGCATCTCTCCGCCTCTCGAATAGCCGACAATAAGGAACTGGGGTGGGCCGCCGAGACCGAAAAGCAATCCGAGAGCTATAAAAGCCAGAATCAGCGAAGGAAGCCTATAGGGCGACAGCAACCATATCAATGGCATGACAACCACAATGAGAGCGGCGATAACCATCGACACTTTTGCCGGAGCATAGCGGTCGGCCATCTTGCCCGAGACAATGTTTCCGAATACCATTCCCGCTCCGACAACAACCATGATATATGTCATCGAACTTTCCGGGAGACCTGTCACGGAAGTCATTATCGGCGAGATATAACTGAGCCACATATAAACGCTCATCTGACCGAAAAATATACCCGAATAAATCAGCCACGGAGCCGGACGGCTAAGGAATCTGAACTGCCCCTTCAATCCCGAATCAGGCAACGCTTCGATTCGCGGCATCCAGATCCTGACCGAGAAAAAAGTTATTATTCCGGTAATAGCCACTATCCCGAACGGAAGACGCCACGACAATGCATGACACACATAAGTGAAGCCAGGGACGCCAACGAGATTGGCGACAGTCATTCCTCCTATGAGTACGGCTACAGCCGATGCCCCTTTCCCACTGTCAGCCAAACGGGTGCACGCGATAGCTCCAGCGCCGAAATACGCCCCATGGGGCAGTCCGGAGATAAATCTGGCAATGAGAAGAAATGTGTATGACGGCGAAAACGCCACCATAGCGTTGCCAATAGCTATTACTGCCGCAAGAAGCAGCATTAGACGTCTGAGTTCCATCCGTCTTAGAAAGATCAGACAAGGGGCGCCCACTGCAACTCCGGCGGCATACGCCGAGATAAGGTTGCCGGCCTGAACAACAGAGATGTCGATGTCTGCGGCAATCTCGTTTAATATACCCATCATTCCGAACTCGGCGACGCCAAGCGCAAATGTTCCGAACGACAGAGAAAGCAAAGATTTTTTCATACCTTGGAAATTCCCGGCAAAGGTACGAAATTTGCGCAATCATATAGTCAGTATGGCGCCTATTCCTATTGTGAAGATGTCGCCTGTCGGAACCGCACTGTCGACAATCTTCTGCCTGAGGTATAAGTCACAGACCGATACCACATAATAGAGTGATATATGCTTGACAACATACCTACGCCTCTCGGGAATCCTGAACGTTAAACGCGATCCGATTCCAAGATGAAATCTGACACGGCTCGAAAATGCATAATAACCGTTCGGATACCTGTCAGGTTCGCTGGTCCAGAAATCGCTGCTGAAAATGGTGTTCATGGCGAGCGAAACCGATAAAGGTCTCACTTCAAAAGATGTCGACGCTATCCTGAGGCGCCATGGAAGATATTCTTCGCGCAATGTCAGCGTGGCATAGGCACTGCTGTTATAGCGCTTTGGCAAAAAGCCTATCATAAGATGTGTCTCAAACTTATTATCGCGGCCATAATCCCAGCCTATGCCGGCTGAAAACATCCCCATGCCTCCGGCATACTGGAGAGGGAAAACCGTCGGAATAAGCCGGTTCCACGCCTCCTGCCGTCGCTCCAGACGCTTATGATACCGCTCAATGCGCAGGCTGTCGGCTGCCTCGTCGGCGCTAACCGACAAAAAGCCGGCTATCAGCACAAGAATTTCAGAAATCAATCTTTTCCATCTCATAGCCTTCGGATGTTACGGTGAATACAAATAACTGACGTTTGGCAATGTTGGCACACTGATAAAAAAGAATGCCTCGCGATCCGATCTCACTGACATCGAAAGAGTGATTGTGGCCGTTGACACAAAATCCTCTGCAAAAGGTGCCGTCTTCTCTGCGTTCGTCATTATCGCCCATTCCCGGATAAGACCGCAGATAATAGAGAAATGGCTCGGCTACATTATTATTGAACTGCTCGTCGTAGGGATGGGAATGCATGACAACCACAGTTTGAGTGGCACCCGCTTCCTTTGCCGCAACAGCATCAGCTGTTATAAAGCCCAGATCGGGAACAGGCTCGGAATAGTCATATTCGAGAGCGTTTGTGTTCAGGCAGACAAAATGCACTCCGGCCACATCGAATGAATAATTCGTAACGCCATAGACATATTTATATATTTCCTCGCCGTTTCCCAGACAGTCATGGTTGCCTATCACGGTAATATACGGCAGGCCGCACTTTTCCATTATATCACGACACCAGAGAAACTCGCGTGTAAGTCCGAAATCGGTCTGATCGCCACCATGAACAATGAAATCAATGTCGCCGCGTGCTTTGATAACTTTCAGTGCATCTTTCAAATCAGCGTCAGAGCCCTGGGTATCGGTAATAAAGGCGAACGTAAGCGGCAATGAAGTTATCTTGTGCTTAATTTCGGTGATATTCCGGTCGGTCAGTCCGACAGGGCCGTCTATATCCGCCGAATAGGGGTGATACTCGAAATTATCACACGAAGTCAGCATCGGCGCCAGAAACATGGCGACAGCAGATAATGCATACTTTAAATGTAGTTTTGTCATCCCGACAAAATTAATCAACAGTCTCAAGCCGATAAAACTTTGTAGAACCAATGGACAGTTTTGCCGAAAAAAAGAATAATATAAGCCGCCGGAGACTTTCGTGCTCCGGCGGCCGGTGAAGAAAAAAGTGTCAAGAGTTATTTGAGAACGCCCATCTCGCGGCCTACTTTAATGAAAGCGGCAATAGCGCGATCAAGCTGCTCTGTGGTGTGAGCTGCACTGAGCTGAACGCGAATACGGGCCTGTCCTTTGGGAACTACGGGATAGTAGAAACCGGTCACATATATGCCCTCGCGCTGCATGGCGGCAGCAAAATCCTGACTGAGTTTTGCGTCGTAAAGCATGACCGCACAGATAGCGCTCTGAGTCGGCTTGATGTCAAAGCCGGCATCGATCATGCGGGTGCGGAAATACTCGACGTTCTTCATCAGTTTGTCGTGGAGATCATTGCTCTCATTCAGCATCTTGAACATCTCGATGCTCGCGCCTACAATTGAAGGTGCTACAGAATTCGAGAACAGATACGGACGCGAGCGCTGACGCAGCATGTCGATGATTTCGCGCGGACCCGTGGTAAATCCGCCCATTGCGCCGCCGAACGATTTTCCGAGTGTGCCCGTGTGAATGTCGATACGTCCGTAGCAGTCGTATTGTTCGGCTACGCCGCGGCCTGTCGGCCCGACGACGCCAGCCGAATGGCTTTCATCAACCATGACGAGAGCGCCGTATTTCTCGGCGAGCTCACATATTTTATCCATAGGTGCGACATTGCCGTCCATTGAAAATACACCGTCGGTTGCGATCATTTTAAAGCGACAGTCCTTTGCCTCCTGAAGACAATGCTCGAGATCGGCCATATCGGCATTGGCATAGCGGAAGCGGCGAGCCTTGCAGAGACGCACACCGTCAATAATCGAGGCGTGGTTCAGGGCATCGCTGATGATAGCGTCTTCTTCGGTCAGCAACGGCTCGAAAAGTCCGCCGTTAGCATCGAAACATGCGGCATAGAGAATCGTGTCTTCCGTATGGAAATATTCGCTGATAGCGCGCTCGAGCTGCTTGTGGAGATCCTGAGTGCCACAGATAAAACGCACCGACGACATGCCGAAGCCACGCTCGTCCATGGCCGCTTTGGCAGCATCGATAAGGCGTGAATTGTCGGCCAGACCGAGATAGTTGTTGGCACAGAAATTGAGGACCTCGCCGGGGGTATTCTCCACAGCAATGTCAGCGCCTTGCGGCGACACGATAACGCGCTCGTTCTTGTAGAGCCCTGCTTCCTTAATGGCGTTAAGCTCGCTCTGAAGATGTTCTTTGAATTTTGTGTACATGATAAGATGTGATTAAGGCTAATTATTGTCGGGCGCCGTGTCACCGGCACCTCTACTGACCGCAAAAGTAAAAAAAAATTTGGTCGGGTGTTGCTGTTAAAGCAAAAAAATCTAAATTTGCAGGCAGAAATAGATTTACTGCACAACCAACGACATCTAACCTTAAATGAAGAATGTTCTAATCATCGGAGCAACCGGACAGATAGGATCGGAGCTCACCATGAAACTGCGCGAGGCTTATCCTGGCGGAAATGTAGTAGCAGGATATATTAAAGGAGCTGAGCCGAAAGGCGAGCTTCTCGAAAGCGGCCCTTCGGCGCTTGTCGACATCACTGATGCCAGCCAGATTGCCGACGCCGTTGAACGCTACAACATCGACACAATCTACAATCTTGCAGCCCTCCTGAGTGCTGTGGCCGAAGCCCGCCCCCAGCTTGCCTGGAAAATCGGAGTCGGTGGACTTTACAATACCCTTGAAGTTGCCCGGGAAAAAGGATGCGCCGTGTTCACCCCCTCGTCAATAGGCTCTTTCGGCCCGTCTACACCCCACACCAAAACGCCTCAGGACACAGTCCAGCGCCCTGAAACTATTTACGGCGTGACTAAAGTCACCGGCGAACTTCTTGCCGATTATTACGCACGCCGCTTCGGCGTCGACACCCGGTCGGTGCGCTTCCCCGGCCTTATAAGCTACACGACGCCTCCCGGAGGCGGCACAACCGACTATGCCGTCGACATCTACTATTCAGCCGTCAAGGGCGAGCCGTTCAAATGCCCGCTGAAGCCAGGCACGTTCATGGACATGATGTATATGCCCGACGCCCTGCGCGCCGCAATAGAAATCATGGAAGCCGACCCCACACGTCTCAAACACCGCAATTCGTTCAACATCGCCTCGATGAGCTTCGATCCCGAGATTATCTACGCCAAGATTCGCGAGTATATGCCCGAGTTCACCATGACCTACGAGCTCGACCCGCTGCGTCAGGCCATCGCCGATTCATGGCCCGACAGCCTCGATGACTCTTGTGCCCGCGAAGAATGGGACTGGAAGCCTGAATTTGACCTCGACACAATGACGCGCGACATGATCAAAAACCTGCGCATCAAATTCGGCATCGAAAAAGTTGTAACAGTCTGATTGATTCCAAAATAGCAAAATAATACGGGGGAGGCCTTAAAATCGGGCCTCCCCCGTGAAATATTTACTGGAATTTAGAATTCGGCGTTGCCGGGGGTGCGCGGGAAAGGAATGACATCACGAATGTTTGTCATGCCTGTCACAAAGAGCACGAGGCGCTCGAAGCCGAGGCCGAAACCGCTGTGAGGGACAGTGCCGAAACGACGGGTGTCGAGATACCACCACATATCTTTCATAGGTATATGAAGTTCTTCGATTCGTCTGTTAAGCTTGTCGAAGCTTTCCTCACGCTCGCTACCGCCTATGATCTCGCCGATATGCGGGAACAGAACATCCATTGCGCGCACAGTCTTGCCGTCGTCATTGAGCTTCATATAGAAAGCCTTGATTTCTTTCGGGTAGTCGGTCAGGATAACGGGCTTCTTGAAGTGCTGTTCGACAAGATAGCGCTCATGCTCGCTCTGAAGGTCGATGCCCCACTCTACCGGGAACTCAAATTTATGTCCGCTGGCTTTCAGAATATCGACGCCCTCGGTGTAGGTCAGGCGCACGAAGTCGTTGTGAAGCACAAACTCAAGTCGGCTGACAAGCTCGGGGTCATACATCTTGGAAAGGAAGTCGATGTCGGCGCGGCAGTTGTCGAGAGCATATCTGATGCAATACTTCACGAACTCTTCGGCAAGATCCATGTTATCGTTGATATCATAGAAAGCCATTTCGGGTTCTATCATCCAGAACTCGCTCAAGTGGCGCGGTGTGTTGGAATTCTCTGCACGGAAAGTCGGCCCGAAAGTATAAATCTGTCCGAGAGCCGTCGCTCCGAGTTCTCCCTCGAGCTGTCCGCTGACAGTCAGAGCTGTAGGCTTGCCGAAGAAATCTTTCGAATAGTCGACATTACCCTCTTCATCTTTGGGAAGATCATTCAGAGGGAGAGTCGTTACCTGAAACATAGCGCCTGCGCCTTCACAGTCCGAAGCCGTAATAAGCGGAGTGTTCAGATAATAGAAACCCTTCTCGCCAAAGAATTTGTGGATAGCCTGAGCCAGGGCGCTGCGCACGCGCAAAACAGCTCCGAAAGTATTCGTGCGCGGACGCAGGTGGGCTTTCTCGCGAAGGAACTCTAGTGTATGACCTTTCTTCTGAAGAGGATAGCTTTCGGGATCGCAGGTGCCGTATAGCTCGAGACTTTCGGCCTGAACCTCCATAGACTGTCCTTTGCCCATCGACTCGACGAGGTTGCCGACGACCCGCAGGCTTGCACCGGTAGTGATCGGTTTAAGCTGCTCGTCGGTGAATTTCGACATATCAAAAACAACCTGTATGCCGCCGACATTGCTTCCGTCGTTAAGCTGGACAAACTGAACGTGTTTGTTTCCGCGGCGTGTGCGGGCCCAGCCTTTGAGCTCGACCTGCGAGCCGATCATTTCGGGCTTCAGGTCTTTTATGAGTGTACGTTTCATTCTGTTATTTTATTCAAAAGAACCCATTTTAAGGAAATTGACCTCTTCCTGAGTCAGATAGCGCCAACGTCCGCGGGGCAGATTTTTCTTTGTCAGGCCGGCGAAATAAACACGGTCGAGTTTGGTGACGTGATAGCCGAGATGTTCGAAAATGCGGCGCACGATGCGGTTACGGCCACTGTGAATCTCAATTCCGGCCTGATTGCGGTCGGTTTCGGTGGCGTAAGATATTGCGTCGGCGTGGATTTCGCCGTCTTCGAGTTCAATGCCGTCGGCAATGCGCTGCATATCATCTTCCGAAATATCCTTGTCAGTCCAGACGTGGTAGATCTTTTTCTTGATATATTTGGGATGAGTCAGTTTAGATGCAAGGTCGCCGTCGTTCGTCAGAAGCAGAACGCCGGTAGTATTGCGGTCGAGACGTCCTACCGGATAAATACGCTCGTTACATGCGCCTTTGACAATATCCATTACAGTCAGGCGTCCGTTCGGATCGTCGGAAGTTGTCACGCAATCTTTCGGTTTATTGAGAAGAATATAGCACTTGCGCTCGAGAGTAACGACTTTTTCGTCATATTCAACAGTGTCGCTATGGCTTATCTTGGTTCCGAGCTCGGTAACAACCTCGCCGTTGACTTTGACAAGCCCCTGACGGATAAACTCGTCGGCTTCTCTGCGGCTGCATATTCCGGCATTAGCCATATACTTGTTGAGACGGATCTGCTCGTCGGGATCGGGCACAGGCACCTCATATTCTACCGGCTTCGGACGGGGCACGAAGCTCTTTCCGCCGTAAGGCATACCATACTGGTTCTGACGCTGGCGTTGCTGGCCGGGACGCTGCTGGTAGCCGCCGGGGCGTTGCTGGTAACCGCCCGGGCGCTGCTGATAGCCGCCCTGTCGCGGCTGGTAACCGCCCTGGTTGCCTCCCTGTCGGTTGTTGTTATATCCGCCCTGACGCTGCTGGTAAGGACGCTGCTGGTAACCACCCTGACGCTGCTGATAGCCGCCCTGACGCTGCTGGTAGGGACGCTGCTGATAACCACCCTGGCGCTGCTGATAGGGGCGCTGCTGGTAGGGGCGCTGCTGATGGGGCTGCTGTGCGCCTTCCGATCCTGAAGTCACCGTTGATCCGGCTGCAGCCGTATTCTCAGTGCCTTCAGCGGCCGGAGTTCCTTCTGCGGGAACATTATTATATGGACGGTGCTGATAGGGACGCTGCTGGTAACCGCCCTGATTGTTATAGCGGTTATAGCCACCCTGATTATTATAGCGGTTGTAGCCGCCCTGACGGTTGTAGCCGCCCTGACGGTTATTGTTATTGTATCCGCCCTGACGCGGCTGATAGCCTTCGCGGTTGCCATACTGGTTATAACCTCCTTGGTTGCCATAACGGTTATAGCCGCCCTGGCGGGGCGTGTAGCCCTGACGCTCTCCTTCTTCCGTAGCGTTATTACTGTCTCGCGGTATGAAAGACGAACCGGCGTGATCGTTCTTTTCAGGCTCTGCTGATGCGCTGCGCTGTTCTCCAATGCGCGGCCGCTTCGATTTCTTGTCGTTCTGATCCTGGGTCATGAGTGTTGTAGTTTAAGGATAATTAAATGTGGCCTCTCGGCCATTTCTCAATTGATGTTTGTGAAATTTTTCTTTTAGCTGGTTAGTGATATTATTAGCATTTACAGGCTGACGACACCGACAATCGCGCCGGCCGACAACCTCGCTGCAAATTTAAGTATTTTACTCTTTATATACAACGTTATTCCGCCTACACTATTCAATTTTATTGACTATTATTATATTTTAGGTACCGCAAGGCTCGGTTTAAAGAAAAAATTGTAAATTTTTTGCGATATGGCTGCAAGATATTGGCAAGCAGGATAGTTGTATGGTTGATAAAAACGTTTCGACAATAAAACGGAAATGTTTGTGCGGGAGCGCCTGATTCAGACGCCGCCCGAGGGTTATTTACTTCTCTTTTTTAATGCGGCAGTCGAAGAGTTTACGGTCTTTCGACTGAGACTTCCACTCGCTGATAATCTCTGAGAGCTCTTCCTTTGAGAGGTCTTTCTTATATTCCTCTCTGTCGACTTCCCACGACTTGCCGCCGTCAGTGCTCTTCATGAACGTGATGACGTAATTGGCGTATGATGCAGCTGCGCCCGGTTCGCCCCCAAGAGCGACCGAGAAGAGATCGTATAACTTCTGAATCTTTTTACCGTCGCCCTCGCCTATCTTTTTATCGATGTAGCGATCTGTCGTATAAACACGGGCAAGCCTAACAATGTTATCGGCAAAATAAGCAAGGTCGCCTTGATAAGTGGCCATGATACCCCAATTACCTGAACCGTTGATCCCGACAGCGCCACCACCTTTTTCGCCACGATAGATTCCTATAGATGAAAACTCGCCGATATTGTCGACCGTGCTCTTAAACATCAGCTTGTCACCCTCGCCTATTACTATCGCGTCGTTCTCGACGAGTTTGAAGTCGAGTACCTTTAGCCCGTTCTGCAAGCGGAAACGGACGTGGATATTATTGGCGCACAACCCCTCCCATGAGGTTATCAGAGTGCGATTGCCCGTAAACTCGTCGATTTCGTCTTTGGCAATCTTCATCGAGGACGCCACGAAAGGAATGCAGAGGCACAATGCGAGTAAAATTCTTTTCATAATTATTTAGTGTTAAGTTGTGATTCGAGTTGCTTGATGCGCTCATTGAGCGTAGCGATAGTGTCTGTCTTCGCGTTAATCGTGTCCTGAAGAGTGGCGATGGTGTCAGCCAGCTTAAGTACCTTATCTGTACTTTTGTCTGTATTATTTGATTTGAGCATTTCGCCCTCGCCTCTTAAAAACCATTCCGCAGAAATCTCAGGGAAAGCATATAGGATGCTCGAAATAGTTTCCAGGCTAACTGCGCGTAGTCCTTTAACCTGCTTATCTAAAGTTGGCTGACTAATACAACATTTAATAGCAAAAGCTCTAAGTGATAGTCCTGAAAAGGCAATCACATCCTTGAGTCTTTGGGTTATATTCATCGTTGCTAATGCTAATAATTGTTAATAATACTCCAAATGGATTCGTTGCGCTTGCATTATTAATCCATTTGGATTATCTTTGCGCTATAATCTATCAAACGATACAAATGTAGCACTTTGATTGGTCTTTTCAAAACCTTAATCAACAAAAAATTAGCTCGATGGAAACAGTTCTCAAACCCTCAACCGCTATTGTCGAAGACCTCGACAATCAAATCCTCTTTTGCGATGAGACTATAAAAACAGCCTCTCAGAGAATGAATGCACTCAACTACGACGGCGACGATTTCAACCTCGCCTGGAACGAATATGCATCCGCCTCGGTAATGCTCAGGCATTTCGCTACCCTCAAAGGGTTCGTCAGCGATGGGGAGGAAGCCCTTGCCGAAAACTTTATCAGGTTCATGATCTACAGAATCGAGCTATCGACTCCTGCCGATGCCCTCACAGCGAGCAAACCGACTGACGATCCCATCCTCAACGGCAGGCTCATAGTCTACAAGAAATTCAAGACATATCTCAAAAAAATCAGCAAATAACCATCTCAACACCCGCAACAATGGAACAGACACTATCGATCCGCTATGTAGCAGCCAACAGAGAATCATACGAGAGCCTTGCAAAGTTCGCAGTCTCTCTCGGCACAACTGTGACACTTTTCCCCACCCTGAACACAATCCTTATAACCGAGAGCTCTGAAAAGGCTGTTAACGAATACATCAACACTAACATGCTCGACTTTCTTGCCGAGACTCTCGATTTCGACGACGAGCAGCTTGAAAGCGCTGCTGGCCTCATAACCGTAGACTCCGGCACCCTGCGCAGGGTAATCGCCCGACTGACGGATCAGCGCGCAGACATGTCCACCGAGATTGCCGAAATCAAGAATCAGCTCGCCGATGTCAAGGGTCAGCTCGCCGACTCCCGAAAAAGCGAGGCACAGTATTCCAAATGGTGGTCGGAGGCTTCGGTAAGCAACAACCGCACCAAGCAGCAGATTAAGGCGATTGCAATTCTCGTAAACTCTATAGCCTGACCTTCGCCAAAGTCAAACCAACCGAATACGGCAGCTCAGGAGTGAGCAATGCCGAGGGGCATGAGAGCCCCGGCCCCGAAAGGGGTTGCAGCAGGGAGTGAACAGTCGGGAAAGTCCGCCGACGATGCGAGTGGCCGAAAGGCAGTTAAGGGTACCAACACTCGCAGCAGGACGGTTGCAGGTGTCATGCCTGCCACTCCCACAACCTAAGAAGAGTTCTTTGACGTATTGGAAATTCCGCTGAAATGGCCGGACGGGAGACCGCCGGAACATCAGCGATGAGCAGCAGCCGAAAAAGAAGCAGCTGAGTGAGCCGAAAGGCGAAAGGCACTTTGAAACGGGTCGGCGCTGCGATAAGTAGAGATCCATCCGCGCTTATGCCGATAGAACAGCGGATGGCGGGTTGAGTGTGTCCGCCCGTGAAAAATGGACTGTGTATTAATACAGCTTAAGAACCAAAGCCAGAACGGCAATGACAAGAGATATGCCGGATATGAAGTTGGCGACAAGCGATTGTGTGCGTGCCCTGCGGGCATCCGCCGAAGACGAATCACACATTGATTGAAGAGTCTGATTCTGAGTTTTCAGAGTCCTGACCTGCTCTTCGAGAACGGCAACCTGACGTGTTACGGCGATGTCGGCGTTATAGCGCGCCTCGCGCTCCCGCTCCACACGCTGTTTCTCATTGATAAAGTCGAGGATATAATGCCTTTCTATGGCACCATAACCGCTGAGGTCGTACTTACTTCTGCATTCTTTCATAATCTCTTTAGCTTTTGTCTGGTCACAGCCAAGATGGGCCATGATGTCAGCCTCGCCCCATTCAATAACGGGCTGCGGCTTCCCGGTTCTTAATTTTCTCATACTTCACTGTTTTTATTTTTGACATCACAAAGATAGTGAAACTCAGGTGATTTTCACCAGAACGGCGTAGCTCAGCAAGGTAGAGCGGTCTGCAAAACAGATGCGTCGGCGGTTCGAGTCCGCCCGCCGTTCCTCATTTGAAATTTATCAGTATATGAAAGCGATAATACAGACTATTACAAAAACGTATCGCACAACCTCCAGTGTGAAACTCGACGGGAGGTTGTATGAAACAGTAAATAAAATTGACGCACGCACCAAAGAGACCACCATATTTGGCGCTCCTGTCATAACACAATTTTCTATCGACGGTGAAGAGAAAATTGTGAAATTATTCGGAATAACTATAAAATCGTTCCGCCGGGAATTATGGGATCACCATTCTTGATGGATGAGATGATTGACGCATACCCCATCGATAACAAGATGGGATTTTGTGCCGGATTGATGAATCTGACAGATACAGCCTTTCTGCAATCTTCGATTGAAGCTATGGCATCAAGGTTTAACAGATAATGTTTTCCGGCATTATCCGAGACTTCAATAAATTGTGTCATAAAAAATCAAATTTAGGTTCACAACAATGGAAAAATCAATCAAAATCAATTTGAAAGACGAATCTTTCGATATTGAGATACATGGAATGGGGCTTGACTGCATAAAAAATCTTTCCGCCATATCTGAGGATGTTGAGGCCAATCTCAAATCGGCATTATTGCTTTCAGGCGCGGAGCCAACGGCGGCTGATAATGCAGTCAATCTCCTGCGTCAAGGAAATTGCGATATTCAATGTATTTTGAAAGAATGCTTCTCAGTTTGATAAGATCCGAATACCCGAAGCTACCACCTGCCCTGCTTAAGACATAGTCTCGGCGTTCATTCAGATTCATTGACTGAATATAAAGCGGGTGCTCAGGTGAGTCACTGAATAGCAGAATCTGCACATCTGTAAGGATGTCGGGGTACTGGCTTTCGATGTCTGATTGCGCATCATGATGGCCCGCCCGTCCCGACGTGCCTTTGCGAACTTCAAATGAATCAATAAGCGATTGAACACGATCGAGCAATTCATTTGCCCTCCTTCCATACTTTGTCATAGTCATTGATTTTGGTTTAGCGATTACAAAGTTAATGATTTCCTGCGAACGGCGTAGCTCAGTTAGGCAGAGCGTCAGGACACACTCCTGAAGGCCGGCGGTTCGAGTCCGCCCGCCGTTCCAAATATTCTATCAGATATATGAAAGTATCAGTCACCTATGACTTCGGAGAAAAAGATCTGGTTTCTGTCTCCGACATCAAGATTTCAGCCTCAGTCGAGGTTACTGTAGGCACATCCTATTTCATCCCCGAAATAAGAGAAGTTATCGCGGGAGGTCTGGCACCGATTCTGAGTCATCTTAACATGCCTGAGAAAGGCATACAAGCTGAGATTGAGGCTCTGATAATGTCGGGGCACCTTTCCCACAATCTTAAGTGGCCGTATTACTATGATGATAAAAATCATGTTATACGGTCACGCGAAGACTCGGAAGAGCGCTACAGTATCAGAGATTATTTAGAAGGGAAAGTGCCTGACCTATCAGTGTAGACCCGATATTGAATCTAAAATTCTTTTGTGCGTATAGAATTGAAGCGGCGTTTGCCTCATCCTACAATCGCCGGCTATTACGTTCTCGCTCAACTTCATCATAGAACTTCATGAAATCAGTTTTTGGAATATCGCCATAGCCTATAAATCCGCAAGCCTTGTTTGCAATGACCAAAAGTTTGCCGACGGATTCGAAATCGATATTGCAGTAATCAGCAATATCATCGGCATTCCACATTTCGCGCCGGATGATTCCATCACGGCCTCGCGACAGCTCGATATAACTCATAATGTTATTTTTTGTTTTGACACCGCAAATATAACAAAAAGAACGGCGTAGCTCAGTAAGGTAGAGCAGCAGTCAGAGCGCTGAAGGTCGACGGTTCGACTCCGTCCGCCGTTCCTCATCAATTCAGATTATTTATGGTTATCAGATTTATCAAAAGGGCAATTATAAAAGCCATCAAAAAACGGGTTCTGAAACAGACACAGCGATTCGGAGACTACGAAAACGTAACCTCGTTTATCATCAATGCGCCAATGAAAGAATGGCGAAGCAGGCTCTGGTTCATTGAAAATATCTCTGACGGAGCAGGCTTTTGCTGCACTGATGAAAAATTATATCAGTGGCTCAATCGCCGTTGATGATTCTCTCGACCTCTTCAATACAGCAATTAACCTGTATTGCCTGAACTTAAATCCACCGGTATGGCATGAGCTGCTGATCGGATCGGCCCGGTGGAACAATTCAAACCAAACAATATAATTATGGATAAAATAACACGCATAGCAACCCGTGGCATAGCCGCGGAGTTCAGAGACATGAATGTCGGCGATGTCGTTCAGTTTCCCGTCGACAGATACAATCCGACGTCGGTGCGTTCGTGCACGGCGACGACGCTGCTGCCCGACAGGATGAACGAGGGCAAGGCATGGTCGGCCAGAACCGACTTCAAGACCAAGAGCATGATTGTCATACGAACGGCGTGAGGGATGGGACGGTTCAAGATTACATCTGTCAATCCCGCTGAAATCATGCTTGAGAATATCTTCCTCGCGCTGGAGCACGAGACTTTCAGCAAAGACATTTCGGCAAAGATCGTCGGAGGTGTTAAGAAACTCGAGAACCTCATCGCGGCCGGGAAGATCACGGCAGTGAAGGGCTGCAATGCCCAGAACAGCAAATGGAAGTGCAATGCCGCACAGGTTTTGCGACATTGCAGGAATATGAGAAAATAACTACCGCAAATATATTTCGATTAAGACAGAAAGCCCGTGAGGGTCGAAGCAAGACATGAGATGGATGCCTGTAAAAGCCCGTGAGGGTCATGGCATCATTTTCAATCAAGCCCCGACAGCCGGGCGGGTTATCCCGGCTAACCCGGAACGGTACAACCAAGTGGCCAAGGTGACGCGGCAGGCCATTGCCGCTGTGCGGAAACGCTTCGCAGGTTCAACTCCTGCCCGTTCCTCCATATATCTGTAAATACGACTATGATTTGCACTAAGGGAGTTTCCATCATAATTTCCAATCTCCAGTTGCCCGGGCTGTCTGTGAAGATAGCCCGGTATTACGGACGGTCAGTTTAGATGGCTGAAACACTGCCGAGGCGCGCCGACGCATAGAGGCGGGTTCGACTCCCGCACCGTCCACACCCCAATTAGAATAGTATCATTAACACCGGACGGTCTGTGAAGATAGTCCGGTTACACGGGAGAATTGCACACGGCAAGTGCTACCAGTAGAGGCTGGCGTCGGTAAATACGGATATGGGCATCGCACAGGGCGACGGGACGCATATCGAATAGCTGACAAGTTGGTTCGAGTCCAACTCTCCCGACTACATCATCAACACATCATCAAAATGAAAGTTAAACCTGAATTATCAAAGCGCATACACACGCGCACACGCGACTATTTTATAGACGCTGTCCGAGATCCTCGCGGCAAGCCCTATATGGCAATCTCAGAGCAGCCAACCAAAGGCAGTCCGAACCCCGGCAAGAAATGGAGAATATTCATCTTCCCGGAGAACTTAGACAGATTCGCCGAGGCATTTTCCGAAGTCACGGAATATATCAGCAATGAGGCTAAAAAATAATCAGTCAATTAAATCAATCACAATGGCAAGAAGAATTGAGGTCGGCAAGTTCCTCGTCATCGAGTGCACTGCCCGCGAACTCATGGACGCTGTCGGCACAGACGCCTGTCTCTGCGGCTGGTGCTGCCGCAGGTGCAATCCCCGCGAAACAGGCTATTATATCGCAGTGCTGAATCACTGGTACTGCGGGGAGTGCTATCGCAGTTGGAAAAAGAACGCCCGCTGGTACCCTGAGGATGCAGACATAGAGCGCAAGAATTTCGAGTTTTATGCACGACGTTTAGGCTTGACGGTATGACTATAGAAGACATGGTTAACCAAGAGCTGCGAATACATTTGACAGCTCTGAAAATACTGCTGCCGTATTTCTCAAGGTCGAGATACTCCGAACAGATCGACCGCACTATTGACGATATTAAGACTGACGCCAAAATGCTGTTGCTGGAGTCAAGACGACAGTATATGGAATTGAGAATGTCAGCAAACGTTAAGGCGTAAAAATGGCGCCCGATACGTTTCCGCAACTCGTTATTATTCACTAACTTTACTGTATACCAAAATCAAGGTACAACAAGTCAAACCAATAAAACCAACAACAATGACAAAAGAAAGACAAGACACATCGGCGGAAGCTGCCGTGAATGAGCAGCAGAACACCGTCAGCCACAACCTGCGGTTCTATTCTCAGGGGTGCGAAGTTCCGGCCGACGCCATCAAGGCGATACAGGCGGGCCGTCTGAGAGGGATGTCTGACGTCAACCCTATGTGGCGCATGAAGAAGATGACTGAAATCTTCGGACCTGTCGGCTTCGGATGGAAGTATACCATTGACCGGCAGTGGGTGGAGGAATATGTCACTGAAACGACTGAAAGCAAAACAGCGTATCAGCCCCAAGTCCTGCCTGAGACAGACGGACAGGGCAGAGTCATAAAACCCGGCATTGCAGAAAAGCCCGAAACTATAACCAGAACCCGCATCTATGAAGTAAAGTGTTTCTGCAATGTCTCGCTTTATGTCCGCGACCCTGTGACAAAAGAATGGAGCGCACCGATCCCCGGCAACGGCGGATCAGCCATAGTGTCGAAAGAACGTGGCGGCGCTTACGTAAACGACGAGGGTTATAAGATGGCACTTACCGATGCTCTTTCTATCGCAATGAAGCCTCTCGGAATAGGCGGCAACATCTGGTACGGGCCAAAAGCCACCGGACACAACGAAAGTAAGTATGAGAGCGCGACAAGGGATCAGGATTACTCCCCCACTCCGAGCGCTCCACAACAGAGAGCCAACCCCAATTATACGGGCGAGCAGCTCAATGCCGCTCTGAGGGAACTTGCAGATTGTGCCACTGAGCAACAGTTCGCGCAGATATGGAAAAAGTGGTCGGAATCAGTTCCGGCATTATGCTATAACGGCACTCCGTTTTATAATGACGCCTGCCGTAAAATCGAATCAATCCGCAACGCAAAAGCCGCAAAATGATACAGTTCAAACAATCGCCTGTTATCTTCGACGAAGACAGCCACAGTTATCAGCTTGACGGCAAGAGACTGCTCGGCATAACGGGGCTTATACACTCGATCCTCGGATTGGGTGTATACCCCGACGCGAGCGAGCACGTCAAGGAATATGTCATTCCACGTGCCGGCAGCCGCGGTACGGCTGTTCATCATGCCATACAGACCTATGACCGCATCGGAGTAAGGCAGACCACGCAGATTGTGCATACCCGATATGGCAGCATGGAACGCGGGAACGCCTATTATGTCGACGAGACATGGGACGTCACCGCAGAACTCGACGCCTATATCAGACATCTCGACGGATTCAGACCATTGGCCAATGAGCTGACGGTCTCTGACAATATCCGATATGCCTCTCAGATTGACAATGTATGGCTCTGTGAGAAGACGCAAGGGATATGGCTTGTCGACACCAAGACAAACAACATAAAGCTTTATCCGCTGTGTGGCTACTTCAATGCCAGTTATTTCAGCTCCGGCGAAGATGCTTTGAAGGAATATCTCTCATGGCAGCTTTCCATATATGCTGAACTGTTCGAAACAGAAAATCCCGGCATCAAAGTCGAGGGGCTTGCCTGCAACTGGCTTAAGCCCGACAATGACGCCCTTTGGTTTATCGACCGTAAGCCGCCTGAGCTTGTCAGAGAGCTGCTGTCCACTGAATATATCTTCGGCGACAACGGCCCTATATATTTTCATCACGACTTGTCTGTATTCGGAATAGGTTCAGATCTCCCCGTCGGGCGAAAGGAACTGACACCCATCATTGCTCCCGATGCCGTTGACTACTTCACCTATCTGCTCAAAACCTATAAGGATGCAGAGGCAAAACTTGAAGAGGCAAAGAAAGCTCTTAGGGCGGCAATGACAGTGCACAATGTCAAATCGTTTGATTTCGGTGCATTCTCTGCAACGATTGCGGCCGACAGCACAACCACTTCCTTTGATTCCAAAAGTTTCAAAAAGGATCATCCTGACTTATACAAAAAATATAGCTCCCAGAAATCAAAAAAAGGCAGCTTCACTTTAAAACTAAAAGACAATGATTAAATTTACAGCACAGAACGCTCTTGTCCACTCGGTATCGCCAGCCATCGAGATCCCGTCGAAAAGCGGCGGACAAAGCTTTTTCAAGAGAGAGCTTGTCATAAACGACTCATGGGAACGCGAGGGCCGGCTTCACACTAATTTTGTCGGAATCGAGTTCTCAGGCGACAAAATGGGACAGCTCGACAGCATCTTTCCCGGACAGCGCGTGAATATCGAAGGGATGCTGTGCGGCCGAGAGTATAACAACAGAATCTACAATACCGTCAGAGGTCTGTCTGTCATCCCATATCAGGCACAGCCACAATATGCACCCGCGCCGGCACCGATGCCCGGCGCATATCCATCTCAAGGTCAATACCAGCAGGCTCCCGGCTACCAAGCCGCACCGATGCCCGGCAGCTATCCACAGCAGCCAGCGGCTGCTCCGACTTACTATCAGCAGCATCAACCGCCACAGCAACCAGCCCCTGCTCCGGCACCATCGCCCGCAGCTGCTCCTGCGCCGCCCCGACAGTCCTTTGACGGTCAGCACTCACCAGGTGTGGCAGACCTCCCTTTCTCGCCAAGCTGATGGATGCCAACCTCGTAAAGCGTAATGGAGTAGTTAGCATGGATAAGGATTTCGATTTCATGTGCTCACTGCTTCGTAACGGAGAATATACGGTGAAGATCATCCGAAAGACAACGCCTCGCACAATATCCCAAAATTCATTGATGTGGATGTGGTTCAAATGCATGGAAGAGGCCACGGGAACCTCTAAGGATGATTTTCACGACTACTACAAGGCTAAGTTCCTGTCGAGGCAAGTCGCCATAGGCGGTCGATGGGTTACTGTCATCGGAAGCACGACAGACCTGAACACCTTACAGATGACCGATTATCTTGAAAAGGTAAAAGCTGATGCCGCTACAGAGTTCGGGATAACGTTACCGCTTCCTGAAGACCGAAGCTATCAGTCGTTCATCTCAGAATACAGAATCAGATAACACGTCGGACGGCCACGCGCCGTCCGGCTTTCTTTTTAATAAAAATGGAAACACAAGACATCAGAATCAAAAAAGTCAAATTGAGCAAAGGCGGTTGCGTCGAAGCGTCATATACTGACGCCGATGGTAACGAAATCACGCTCAAAGGAAAAAACAAATGTCACAATGACCTGCGCGTTGCGCTGGCGGCCCTTGTGCCATATTTTGCTGATCTCACTGAACAGAAAGAAGCTGACGACATCGACTGGAGCAACCTCGAGTCTGCCGGGAATGTCGATTTGCTCCGCAAGCTCGATGTCACCGGCCTGAGCATAGGTGGCGACGAGAACAACCGCATCATTACGATGACGGGGCGCCGTACTCTTATTACTTCGCGGGTGCTCAACCTGAATGCCCCCGGAGTTGAGATGGAGTCCGAAACTTTTGAATGGGGACATATCGACGACTTCGATCTTGCTGTTCAGAACGTCATCTACGAGACCACGGAATATATCCTCAACCGCAAATGGGAGGTCTTGCAGACTACGATGTTTGACGGAGACCCCGACGACCCATTTGCAGCAGCCACACCTACTGACGATGCTGTGCCGGTTGAACAGCCTGACGAGAACGTAGCCTGAGAATGAAACCTATATATATTACCGAAACGCCAAACACATTCCGTCTTTCTTTTGAGTATCATAAAGAGCTCGTCAATATCATAAGACGCGTTCCGAGCGGCCCGAGATGGGATGCTCAGGAGAAAGAATGGATTGTGAAAAAGGAAAGCATCTGCTATCCTCCCGGGCGTGATGCTCGGTGGTATGTAGAGGCTTTCGCCCAATGGGCCGTTGCCAAGCGTTATTGCACCAATATCTTAAGGCGTAGCGAATCCCACGATGTGGTTTATGAGATTCCTCCGATGAAAGAATTCACCGGAGAACATTATATGCTTCTCGAACCCTACCAATATCAACTCGAGGGAGTCCGCTATGCCTTGGATCATAAACGCTGTATCTTCGGAGACCAACCTGGCCTGGGCAAAACAATTCAGGCGATTTGTTCAGTTGTCAAAGCGCATAAGGAAGCTAAGACCTACGGCGAATCCTATCCCGCGCTCGTGATATGCCCGGCAGCGCTGAAAGTGAACTGGCAGCGCGAGTTCAAGAAGTTCGCAGGCATTAATGCGGTTATCCTCGACGACAAAAACCGCGACAGCTGGGAACGGTTCTATGAACTCAGGCGCGTCGACGGCGAACCTTACACCCCGGTATTCATAACGAACTACGAAAGTCTTAAGAAATTTTTCGTATCGGGAGTTAAAGATCATGCACGAAAGACGCTTCGTTCTGTCATATTCGACGAACGAATCGGGATATTCAATACGGTCATCATCGACGAAAGCCACAAATGCAAGTCAAGCAAAACCCAGCAGTCAAAATATGTTGAGGGAATCTGCAAAGGCAAGCGCTGGATATTCGCATTGACGGGAACTCCGGTCGTAAACAATAACACCGACCTCATTCAACAGCTTCGGATTCTCGACAGGCTTGACGATTTCGGAGGATGGAGGCACTTTGTCGAGCGCTACTGCGACGGCCCCAAACAGTCGTCCAACCTGCGGGAGCTTAATTACCGTCTGTGGATGAGCTGTTTCTTTCGCCGGGAGAAACAAAAAGTCCTGACACAGCTGCCGGATAAAACGAGGCAGTATATCACCTGCGACATCACCAACCGCAAAGAGTATGACGATGCTGAGAATGATGTCATCAAATATCTGCGACAATACCAGAATGCGAGCGACGATCGAGTTGCCCGTGCCATGAGAGGGCAGATAATGGTGAAGATGAATATCCTCAAGCAAATCGCTGCCAAAGGCAAGATCAAAGCTGTTTCGGAGTTTATTCATGACATCGTCGACGGAGGCGAAAAGCTTATAATGTTCGCCTATCTTAAAGATGTAGTGGCGGCTCTTAAGCAAGAATTCCCCGAAGCGGTCACTGTTACCGGCTCCGATGACATCCGGGCCAAGCAGAACGCTGTCGACAGGTTCCAGAACGACCCAGAGTGCAAGCTTATCATCCTGAACTACAAATCTGGCGGAACGGGTCTGACTCTCACAGCATCAAGCCGTGTAGGATTTATAGAGTTCCCCTGGACATATTCTGATTGCGAGCAGGCAGAAGACCGCGCTCACCGCAACGGGCAGAAAAACGCAGTCAACTGCTATTATTTCCTTGGCGACAAGACCATCGACAGATATATGTATAACGTAATTCAGACAAAAAAAGGAATTGCCAATGAGGTCACAGGAACAACGACACAGATTGAAGAGGATATGGTCAACATCACCATGAATCTGTTCAAAGACAAATTATGAAACGGACATTCCGCTACAAAATCTTTGGCGATAAAATTTACATCCTCAAACGTGACATCGGTCTGTTCGGGCCTCAGCTGGAGACGGTTGCTTTCTTTGACACCAAGAACGGCAATGTAGAGAAAGCTAAGCAAATAGTCAAGCAGTTAAACGAGCGCGACCGACATAAAGAACACCCCAATCAAAATGACTGAGAAAGAAATCTTAGAGGCAGAGAAAGGCTATTCGGAAGCAAAGATACAGCATACTTGCGTCTGCTGGTTCCGTATGACATTTCCCAAGGTTGACCGACTGCTGTTCTCTGTTCCCAATGGAGGTTGGCGTGGTGGTCGAGCCGGGGCCTCAATGGTCTATGAGGGACAAGTCAGGGGAGTATCCGACCTCATTCTTTTGTTCCCCTCGGGTGGCAAAGCGAGCCTCTGTATTGAGATGAAAGTTCCCGAACGCAGAAACAGCCGTGCCGGAATTCAGAGTGACGAACAGGTGCAATGGCAGGCTCTCGTAGAGCGATACGGAAGCTCCTACGTCGTCTGTCATGGCCTGATCGAGTTTATTAATGCGGTTTGCACTTATCTTCAGATCAGTTCACAGAAATACATTACCGAAGCTCTTAACAAGTATCCGCTATATCGATGAATTATATCGAGCTGATAAACCGATATTGGCAAATTATGGAATCCGAGACGGAGCGCCGGACTTCAGTAGAGACGGAAATATATTTTCGTCTGCTTGATTATTGTAACAAGTTACACTGGAGGAACCCGTTCACGTTACCTAATCCACGGGCATTAGCATTAATGGCGATAACAAAGAATACACTCGCCGCAGGAAGAGAAAAGCTCGTGTCGAAGGGTTTGATCGGATTCAGAAACGGATCAAGGAGGAAGGCTGAGCCGGTATATTGTTTCCCTGTGAAAATTGATGATGAGTGGATATTTCCCGACGGTTTTGGGTCAACAGATGACCCAAAAACTGACCGAAAAGACCGTTTTGGGGCAACAGATGACCCAAAAAGCCGTTTTGGGTCAATAATTGACCCAAACGCTGACCCAAAAACTGACCCAAAACCCCGGGTTGTTAATAAGTATAATAATATAAACAAAAAACAGAAAACATCTTTTTCGCCTAACGGCGACGGCATAGCGGCAACTCAAACCGAGTTAAAGTTCCCAAAAGAGAAAAGTCCGAAAAAGCCAAAATCAAATGAGGCGTTTATTCCCCCTACCCTCGACGAGGTGTTACAATACTTCCTCAGTCAGGATGCAGACAAACGACTTGAAGACTGGGAGTTCTCTGCTCGTCTGTTCTTTAACAGCTACGATGCCGTAGAATGGAGAAATAAGTTTGGCCATAAAATCTCTCGATGGGATAGCGTGGCCAACAATTGGATACTCTATCGAGAAAGAGACGAAAAAGAAAACAGAAAGAAAAATGAGCAATCCCAAACAGATAGGCCGGACAGTCCAAGAGGCGGCATACCAATCAAAGGGCGTGTCGTGCCGAGCGGACGGCTTAAGAGACGTGACACCTCAGGAGAAGTTTAAATTTCTCGACGTATGCAGGTCTGTTTGTCCCCATTTCAGGATTACCTCTGCCATGAAGCCGTTACTCAACGATCTCGTGCGGTGGTGCCTGATGCTCGATGGCAGACACGACCCGGACAAAGGATTATGGCTGTGGGGCGACATCGGAACGGGCAAGTCGACGATGCTTGAAATCATCCGTGACTACTGCCGGATCATGCGGCCTCCTGTGTACTACCGCAAGACGTTGCAGCCTCGCGCCATGCACAAAGATGCCTGGGCTTACGGTTTCAACATAACCAACGCGAGCTATGTAGCCGGAATGTTTGCAAAAAACGGCTATCCCGGCATTGAGGACTATATCACGACATGCCGCCAGGCATTTGATGAGGTTGGCCGCGAATGTATCCCTATCGGATATTACGGAAACATGGAGAACGTTTTTCAGTATATTTTTCAACGTCGCTACGACCTCAGACACGGCGATTTTACGCACGTCACCTCTAACCTTTCGCCTGAACAAATAGGCGACGTATACGGAGAACACATATACGACCGCTGCCACGAAATGTTCAACTTTGTAGAAATGTCAGGTGAGTCATGGCGGTAAAACTTGTTATCCGATGGCGAACCAAGGATAAGAACGCCATCGAGGCTATCCGCAGGCGTTTCGCCATGCCGCGATACACAACTCTCAACGGCTTGGCACCCGCTCTGATTAAACCCGAAGATCGTGAGCTGTTCGAAGAATGTGCCAGTCGTGGTTTTTTCAGTATCCTCGACAGAAAATGGCGTAAAAATGGTGGCCAATATATTTTCATATCTCGAAAATAATGGCTAACTTTACTGTATAACAAACTAAAAGTCAAACCAATAAATACCAACTATGGAAATTAGACAAATTCCACTCTCATTGGTGATACCATCACCGACGAACCCTCGCAAGACATTTGACGAGGAGGATCTACAAGAGTTGGCGGCCAACATCGAGAAGCAGGGGTTACTACAGCCTATCACCGTCCGCCCTGTCAAGCATCCCAGCAATGAATATGGTGATAGTCCTGACAAGTATGAAATTGTCTGCGGTGAGCGCCGTTACCGAGCTTTCCAGAAACTTTCAGACAAATGGGCTGAAATGAATTGTGTTGCACCCAAAGGCGCATCTTACAATCGGTTCTCCGAAATATCCGCCATTGTGCGTGAGATGAGCGACGACGAAGCTTTCGATGCGATGATAACGGAGAATCTTCAGCGCAAAGATGTCGATCCCATTGAAGAGGCTTTTGCCTTTGGTCAGCTCATACAAAAAGGCAAGACACCCGAAGAGATAGCGGCCCGCTTCGGTAAATCCATCCGTTTCGTTCAGGATCGCGTCAAACTCAACAATCTTATTCCGGAGCTCATGCTGGCCATCAAGGATGACAAGATGAGCATATCGGCCGCAATGATAATCGCTAAACTTGATGAAGAACATCAGAGGCGTTACCATTCCGTCTATTCCAACAACGCCAGCGGCTTTTCTAAACAGACAGCAGAGAGTTTCACTCAATCTCTCTTCATGTCCATAGGCAACGCGCCCTGGTATCAGAGCAATGACTCCAGAGATGAGGATTTTGAAGGAGGCTGCGGCCGTAAGTGTTCAGAATGCCAATACAACACCGCCAATCATGGGTGCTTATTCTGGGAAATGAAAACCGAGGACACCGGCAAATGCACTGACCGCACCCGATTCTACGCCAAACACGCGGCATTCATACTCGACATTCTCAATCGTTACGACCGTCCCATAATCAGACGCGGCGCCGCTCTCGAAACCGGCAGCGTTGTAATTATAGATACTGACGACTACTGCAACCCTTCTACCAAAGCCCTCAAAGCTGCCGTTTTCGAGGCAATCAAAGCGGCAGGATATGAGGTTATCAAATCCAACGAATTATTCGAGGGGAAGTGTTGGTATAAAGATAATCGCCTCAAGCGAAATATCAAAATGGGGAATGTCTACGAGTGCCTGCGACTCTTCACTTACGACAGTATGAAGATTGAGCCGGAATGGCGTTACTTCAAAGGCAAAAGTAACGCCGACGAAGATAACAACTCCACGACACCTGCGACATCGGCAACATCATCTCAATCCGTGGATGCCATGAAACTAATTCAGAAGCGCGCCCGGATGAAAGAGATCGCAATGGAGAATATCACAGCGGAATCTCGGACAATGGCTAACAATCTTGGAGAAGCCAAGCGCAAAGGAGAGTTGAGCGATGCCGAGATGTTCGCGTTCCAATCTATTATCTTCTCTCTCTGCGGCACCAAGATGCTTGAACGATATGGACATAAGGGTTACGGCAAAGTGACTGAACGCTCGTTCATAAACGTAATCAGGCAGAATCGGGCAGATTGGCCGATGTGGATAAGAGAGTTCATGCGCACCATATTTGCAAGTGCAGATATGAACTATAATGGACTATATCAGTTCTGCGCCGGTAAAGTGCTTGCGGAATGGATGCCCAAGGAATGGAGAGAGATGACACACAAGTTCACAATGAAACTTGACAAAGACCTCGCCAAGAACGCCGAGAAGCTGAAGGAACTCGGATATGGTATCGATGGCAAGCTACTCCCTAAGCCCAAAGAGCCCACTTCATCTGCCGACGCTCCCCGAGCTGACAGAATATCTATTCCTAAGGGAAAAGACATTCAGAAGCAGTTCAAGGAGATGAAAGCCAAACATCCCGGAACCCTCATGCTCTTCCGAGTCAACGACTTTTACGAGTGCTTCGATGAGGACGCCGAGAGAGCAGCTAAGACTCTCAATCTGGCACTCACCACCACCAAGGGATACAAGTTGGCAGGATTCCCTCACCATGCCCTCGACACATATCTTCCCAAGCTCATCAGAGCAGGACATAAGGTGGCCATCTGCGAACAGCTCGAAGGGCTTAAGAAGGGCGACCAGAGCAAAAAGGGGAAGAAATAATCCCTCCATAACACACATCATCAACCCATAACGCGGCGCCGCTCATCATCTGAGTGTCGCCGCTTGCTTTAGTATGGAGTATCAGGAATTTCTCAAATCAAAAATAAAAATCTCCGAGGATTACGGTTTCAAGGTTGACATGAGCGAAATAAACCCTAACCTCAAACCGCATAACAAGCTGATGGTAAAATGGCTTGTCGAGGGCGGCAAGAGAGCGTGTTTCGCATCATTCGGCCTACACAAGACCGTAACTCAGCTGGAAGCCGTCAGGCTCACTCTCGCAAAGGTCGGACATGGATCCGGCCTTATAGTCTGCCCGCTATCGGTCAGACAAGAATTTGTTGAGGACTCCAAGAACATTCTCGGATGGGTTACCCCCCCTAAATTCATTCGGCGCCCCGAAGAGATGGACGGTGACGGTATCTATCTTACCAATTACGAAAGTATCCGCGACGGCAAGTTAGACCCTGAGCTGTTCATTGTCGCCAGTCTTGACGAGGCTTCAGTTCTAAGGGGCCTCGGCGGCTCAAAGACGTTCCGAGAGTTTATGCGTCTGTTCACCGGCGACGGCGGCCCCATGCAGGTCCGTCGCCAAGCAGAGCGCATCAAGTTCCGCTATGTGGCAACGGCTACGCCCTCCCCCAACGACTATATAGAACTGCTTGCCTATGCCGATTTCCTCGGCATCATGGATGTGTCGCAGGCCAAAACACGCTTCTTTAAGCGAGACTCAACGCACGCCGATCATCTCACCCTCTACCCTCACAAGGAAGAAGAGTTCTGGCTGTGGATTTCATCATGGGCCCTATTCGTCAGCAAACCCTCAGACATTACCGGCGACGAAGCCGATGATGAGGGTTATATCCTGCCGGAACTTGACTTGCGATGGCACGAGATACCGACTGACTGCTCTAAACCGAGTGTCGACAAATATGGCAATCCCGTACTCTTTGCTTGCGAGGCTATGGGGCTGCAACAGTCAGCAAAAGAAAAGCGCGAGAGTCTGCCCGACCGAATAGCCAAGATGATGGAACTGAGGGCCGAGGATCCCGACGCGCACCGCATAATCTGGCACGACCTCGAAATCGAGCGCCACGCTATCGAGAAAGCCATCCCGACAATCAAATCAATCTACGGTTCTCAGAACTATGAGAAACGAGAGCGAAACATCCTCGACTTCTCCTATGGCCGGATACAGGAATTGGCTGCAAAGCCAGTCATTGCCGGTTCCGGCTGTAACTTTCAGCGTCATTGTTCATGGGCTATATACCTCGGTATAGGCTACAAGTTCAATGACTTTATCCAGTCAATCCACCGCCTGCAAAGATTCCTTCAGACAAAAGTCGTAAGGGTCGACCTCATTTACACCGAGGCCGAGCGTAGCGTCCGCAAGAGTCTTGAGGCCAAGTGGCAGAAACATGACAAACTTGTTCACAACATGATTGAAATAATAAAGAAATACGGACTCTCTCATAAAGAGATGGCCGCGCACCTCGCTCGCAAAATGGGTGTCGATCGCGTTGAGATTGTTGGTGATGGCTACCGCATAGCCAACAATGACAATGTTTTGGAGTTGCAGAAAACCGAACTCTACCCGGACAATTCCGTTGGTCTCATCGTAACCTCTATTCCATTTGCGACACAATACGAGTATTCGCCCAATTATGCCGACTTTGGACACTCGGAAAGCAACGAAGAGTTTTTCAAGCAGATGGATTTCCTAACTCCCAATCTGTTCAGGGTGCTGCAACCGGGCCGCATGGCCGTTATCCATGTCAAAGACCGCATCGTGCCTATGGGCCTCAGCGGTATGGGGTGTCAGACGGTCTATCCATTCCACTGCGACTGCATCGCCCATTACACCCGACACGGGTTTGCCTACATGGGCATGAAAACCATCGTAACTGATGTGGTTCGAGAGAACAATCAGACCTACCGCCTCGGATGGACGGAGCAGTGCAAGGACGGCACCAAGATGGGCGTCGGCATGCCGGAATATCTTCTCATCTTCCGCAAGCCTGCCACTGACCGCACAAATGCCTACGCGGACATCCCTGTTGTCAAGGAAAAGAAATGGTGGAACGAGCAGACGAGGCAGTGGGATAATCCTGACGGATACAGCCGTGCACGCTGGCAGATGGATGCCCACGGTTATACTCGCTCTTCCGGCGACCGTCTTATGACTCCCGAAGAGATAGCGAAGATGGATCACAAAGCCATTTACCGATACTTCCGCCGCTACACCCTCAACAATGTATGGGATTATGATTACGTCGTGAAGATCGCTGAAGAACTGGAGCTGCATGGCAAACTCCCCACAGGCTTCATGCTACTCCAGCCCTGCAGTTGGACTGACGATGTTTGGTCTGACATTGCCCGTATGCGCACTCTCAACACCATTCAGTCTGTCAAGGGTAAGGAGCAACACCTGTGTCCTCTTCAATTCGACATCGTGAACCGAGTGATTGACCAGATGAGCAATCCCGGTGATATTGTTCTTGACCCATTCGGTGGCCTGATGACGGTACCTTATTGTGCGCTCAACAAAGGCCGCAAAGGCTGGGGCATCGAACTATCGTCAACTTATTTCCTCGACGGCGCACAGTATTGCGCCCAGGCCGCAAACAAAAAGGAAGCACCCTCGCTCTTTGACTTCCTCGAGGATGAAGCCCAAGATGACGATAATATTCCCGAACAGCTCAAATAACATCACAGATATAATGCCACCTTGCAATCGTTCCCCTCCCTGAGCCTCATAGCGAGAACTAACCAGTCATTCACCTAACCCGATCTTTACCAATGGCAATACCTCTGAACAAATTTGCCGAGCAATGCGAACAGGTAGCGATGGCCAAAGGCGATATAACACCAGACTCTTCTCCCTCTGTTTCATTTTATGGTATTTCCAGAGAATGGAGAGAGTTGCGCAAAGCAACTGACTTCCGGGATTTTGACCTCCAGGGTTGGAGCGAAAGGGAGAAATGCACTGCCGACGTGATAATCGCGGCGTTGGTCTACCTTAAGCGCATTGGCTGCAATGGTATTGAAAAATTGCTCCGTGAGGCTCTCGAAATTCGCGCCCGGCAAAATACATAGGTTTCGTTAATGGCTATTCAGATGAAGAACAATAATGATGAAGAATAATAGCAATGACCGAAAACACAATGTTATCAATCAGTCTTCTGGATTACAACAGGGGACAATTACCCGGCCTCCCGAAGAATCCCCGGTTCTTTCGGGACAGCCGATATGAAGCGCTGAAGAAGAGCATCGCCGAGTCTCCGGAGATGCTTGAGCTTCGTGAGCTGATAGTCTTTCCCTATGCCGATGGCCGCTACATAGTAATCTGCGGCAATCTGCGGTTGATGGTCTGCAAGGATCTCGGATACAAAGAGCTGCCCTGCAAAATTCTCAGCCCTGATACAGACGTCAGGAAACTACGCGAATATGCCACCAAGGACAATGTCAGCTTCGGGGAAAATGATATGGATGTCATGTTAAATGAGTGGGATACGTCAGAACTACAGGATTGGGGCGTAGAACTCATGCTCGAAAAGAAGAGCGATCCGTTCAAAGAGCGGTTCAATTCCATTACTGACGATACCGCTATCTATCCTCTTGTCCCTAAGTTTGACGAGCGGCATGAGCTGTTCATCATCCAGTCGTCTAATGAAGTCGACAGCAATTGGCTTCGTGAACGGCTCGGGATGCAGCGGATGCGTTCATATAAGACCGGGAAGGTCTCGAAAAGCAATGTAATCGACATTAAAGATGTCAGGGTCGCATTGGAGGGCGCAAGGAAATGAGCGACCTAAAAATTGTAATACCATCCCACAAACGGCACGATAGAGTTTACGCAAAAAAACTCGTGAATAATCCGATTATCTGCGTGGCCGAGAGCCAAAAAGACCTCTATCATGAATACAATCCCGAATGCGAAATAGTGACTCATCCTGATGATGTTATCGGTCTGATACCCAAACGAAATTGGATGGCCCGACACTTCGGTGATCTTATGATGCTCGATGACGACGTTCATGCTGTCAAAGCGCTCTTTAGCGAAAAAGGTGAAGTCGGCGCTATTCGCGATCCAGACCGAATAACCCATATTATAGAATCGCTGTATGAATTATCGTGCCTTCTCGATGTTCATTTGTTCGGTTTTACCTCAGCCATCTCTCCAATGATGTATAATGAATGGGGGTATTATTCTCTTTCAAAAATGGTCACCGGGTGCGCCTATGGCGTCCGCTACAACAAGAACGTCTGGTGGAACGAGGAAATTTGTTCATAAAAAAGAACTTCGGCGACAGTATCAACCTCAAAGGCATCACCAACAACGGCAAAGGTAAGACCAAACAGCTCGTCGAATATAATATTTCATGTAAATTCAAATTCTAAGCTACTGACTATCTGAAAAAAACGTCGTAAAAATGGCGGTCGTAACGATTGCATATTCCGTTAATTTTGGTTACTTTTACAGAAGCAACCATCAAAATAACAGCAAGTTATGATTAAAAGAACTGTATCAGGATATAACTTCTTCGAGGTGAGCAGCGCGATGCAGAAGGCCATCCGACGGGCCGATGCGAGAGTCGCTGGATTCTTCGCTCTGGAACTATGGCACTCGGGCTTTCGCGATTATGTCTAGAAGCGTCTGTTCACTATCAGCGCGGAGGACTGCTACGGACTCATCACCTCAGAGATTGAAGCCTTATGGCAAGGGCATGAGTTAGTCAACAAAAACCATCCCGAAGGCAAAGGCCGCATTTTCGTGAGCAAAGCGGTGCTTCTCCTATGCGAGTGCCGCAAGAACCGAGACGCGGATCATCTTCAAAACTTCATCTATGACCACAGAATGGTGGACGTAGAGCATTGGATTGAAGATGTGCGCCGCTATCCTATTCCCATGCCTGATTATACTTACGATGTCCATACAGCAAAAGGTAAGAAGTATAATCGAACCAAGGAGGATTTTTTCAGAGATGAATACGAAGCGTTGCGGCCGAGAATCCCCGGACTGTTCGATGACCTCGTTCCTCCACCACCTATAAATCTTTTCGACGGTTCGGACTCTTAGTCCGGGCCGCTTTAATTTCCTATAACCAATGAAAATTCAAATGTTTAACGATCAGCCGCCATTAGACAGGAAACTACTGGCAAAGATGGGCGTCACTACCGAGCCTGTGCCCGTATCGCCCATCGTCGATTATCATGTCAAAGTTTCATCTGCTACGCCAGAAAGAACTAAGCCGCTTACCTCTGACGAATGTATAAAGCTGTTCGGTGCGCGAGAGGCCGTGATGATGAACTTCATACCGCAGATGCTTACGGCGCTCGCCTTCGATCAGCTCAAGGCAATGATAATGTATTGCCGGAAGCACCGGCTTGACGAATACAAGCGTCACAACAGGCAACTGCGGAACTGTATTGAGGAATACGACTCAGAACTTCGTGCCAGCTATGGCCGGGCGTGGTATACTTATCAGAGTTATCTGGCGAGACTACGTGATGATGTTTTACTCGATCTTTTCAAATGCTGGTGCACGTTCACGAATGAGGCATCGCGACAGTATGTCGGTCGCCCCCACAAAGAGATAGCGGCTGGGTAACTCTGGCCCGCATGTTAATGACCTATGTCGAGGATTTCGATACAAGAATGGACAAAATCATCTCGGCATGAATCAAAAATACATGTAATCGCCGACAAAATCCTTACTGCGTGCTCATCTCAGTATTATGTATTGACATTGCCGAAACTTTCGGACATAAGATGAAGATAACAGATACGATGTCTCTATGCGTCAGAGTACTCGCCAACCGATGCCGTATTCTGGCAGACTCAATAATGGCGGAAGAGGATGCCGCTGAGAGCGCAAAGCAATGACATTTCTTGACAATTGTTAAGGTGGCAAAATGGCTGTGGCTATGCTTGCACAAATAGCTGTAAATTGCTAACTTACAGTATAAAAACAATATAAGTCAAGCCAATAATCCGCGACAACAATGAAAACCGAATCAGACCTCAACGCTCTCATTCCCACACTTGTCGGACTCATCAGGAACAATGACCACGAAATCGGCAGCTCAGATTATGATTTTGATGATTGCGGCAGTTGCAGAAGCGACGACGCAATCGAGAACTATCTCTGCTACATGAAAGACGGATGGACAATTGAGATCAACTATAAATGTTGTGGTGAATGGGAAAGTTGCCCGGGCGACGACATTACACCCGCATGCGACGAGCTTATATCCGCATGGGGATATGTGACTGAAATCATCGCCTCTCACTACGACGATGACACTGGCGAACTCTCAGAGTTCAGCGACGATGATTTCAAAGAGCTCAGAAAGGCTCTTAACGACGAGCTTAAAGATATTGCATAAGTCAAACCAATAAATAAACTATCACAATGGCATTAAGAATCCATCATTCCCCCGTCTATCAGGTAACTTACGGGGGTGGCTATTTCGGAAACAGAATGGCCGAAATCAACCGGCTGCTTTATGATCACAGCAGTGACATCCAATTTCATGGAGAAGACGTGGAAAGTTCAGAATGGCTTGCCATACCAAGGGCAGACCTCGTCATGCTCATTGCAGAGATTGCTAATGACAAAGAGTCGTTCTGCGGGTGGCTGAAAAGTCACTCTGTCGATACGACGCCTGAAAACTTCATTTCGACAATCTGCAAATGGCTTGCCGAGAGTGATCCGAGAAATGAGTTTGTAGTCCTGACATGGTTTTAAAACTGTGAACTATGGCAAAATTCATAGAGGTTAATATATTATGCTCTGTTTCACACAGGGTTGAAGGCGAGGATGTATTTGAGACCGTAAAAGATCCGATCCTCATCAACACCGACAAAATTATTACTATCACTCCCTTAGGGGAGCAATGTATAATAGCCCTTACGAATGGTGAGAGCATGACTGCTGCTCACTCAGCTCTGTGGGTTATTGGATTAATAAACTGCCAGCAATGACAAAGAAACAGATCTCAAGAAAATACAACAGCCTATTGGCACGTGTCGAGGACATGGAAATATACGATGGCCGTAACACCGTCGACCAGTATCAATGCGGAAAATGCCACTTCCGAGTCTTCACTACCTATAAGGACAAAGGCGTCACCCCTTTTGTTATAGGATGTCCCATTTGCGGCGGTTCGATGCAGCATAATCGAACATTCAGCAAAGACACCTTTCCGGAAGATGTCCGCGTACTAAAATGGTATAGGCCTGAACTCAAACATCTTCTCAAAATGAATGAACCCGAAATTGATCACGTTCTCAACGGAGGTTTAATATTAGAAAAATCATGAAAGATCTCGACTTAACTACGTTGGCAGAAGAATGGGCCGACAAGCATTTTCTGGACGACGTCGACATGCTAATGAACAGACCATGGCCGGAGGCCAAAGAGCGATATAAAGATATTCTCGTGAACTTCGGCCGCATCGTCCTCTCGAATCAATGGAATCGCCCCTGCGAACAGCTCCCTGACATTAGGCAACGCATAATTATCTGCTATCAGTCTTACTATAAAGGTCGTTATCTGACGCACTACATGACAGACCGATATTCAGAAATATTACTGTCCGCTAAACTAAAAAAAGGAGAGTCCAACTTCCTGCATGGCAGAGGTTGGGCTTACTTTTTGTACATGACAAGCCCCCTCAGCAGTTTTCAGTATCTTTGGGTGGTGATTCTGCAGCTTCGACAAGCATGATTTTCAGGTCTGCATCGGGTTGATTGAGGAACTTTTCGAGATTGAGGTAATACATCAGAACAATTC
>OLYI01000026.1_pt1 | contig 81672 bp, 73 predicted proteins | sample 1644251 | NCBI WGS metagenome assembly OLYI01 (sample SAMEA103958140, study PRJEB25191) | human gut metagenome | biome: human-associated habitat [ENVO:00009003]; feature: intestine environment [ENVO:2100002]; material: feces | place: Germany | collected 2013/2015 | reverse complement strand
TGGCAACACTATACTCTTGATATCTTCCGCGCCCACCGGAAAAATCCGCTGACCCCAAAAAAGCATGCAATTCACGCTGCGCCGACACTATGATTTTGCGTCGAAACGCTGGTCGGGGATAACGAAAAACCTCTGAAATCGACTGGATTTCAGAGGTTTTCTGCATTTTGATGTTTTGTCTTGTGACCCCGGAGGGGCTCGAACCCTCGACCCAATGATTAAGAGTCATTTGCTCTACCAACTGAGCTACGGAGTCTTCCGCTTTTGCGGTGCAAAGTTAAGCGTTATTTTTTGCCTGACAAAATTTTTTCGCGGTTTTTTGCAGGCACAATGCGCTTTTTTGTTTCGGATCAGCGTTTGCGTCGGTTTCTGACGCTCTTCGAGGCGCCGGAGCTGCCTGAGCTCTTCGATTCTTTGGGGCGTTTGACCTTCGAAGGCTTGGGCTTTTTCTTGTCGGCTTTATCGGACGAGCGTTTCGTGCCGCGTTTCGACCGCGAGCTGACTTTTTTCTCCGAGGGCGCGGAGGCTTCGGCGTTTTCCGAGTCTTCGGCGTTGGCGGCTGCGGCAGCTTCGGCTGCTTCTTTGGCTTCGCGGCGCTTCTCAAGTTCTTCGAGCGAGGGAACCCAGAGCTTTTCCTCGAACGATGTCAGACGGCGCTGAATCGAGTCCTGGGCATGGGCGAGGGCTTCGGGCTCGGGGTGCTGCTGCATGAGCGACTGATTCCGCAGGTTGCGAGTCTTGTAGATCTCGCCGTCGTAGAGGTTCATGGCGAAGTAGTCGGCGTAGGTGCAGGTCGCGAGGTTGTTGTCGTCGCTTGTGAAGATATTCTGTGTGGCGAGGTGGGGGCGCAGGTCGTCCATCTTCACCCAGAACATGGGATATTTGACGGCGTCGCCGTAGAAGTCGCCGCTGCGGTGGAGCACAGGGCAGATTGCTTCGACGCGTGTGCGCATCCGGTTGGAACGTTTGTCGAATTCCCAGCGCTCGATTATGTAGTAGCTGAGCACTTCGTTGGCGGGCACGTCGGAGTCGTCGATCACGTAGCGCGGATTCTTCTCTGTCGACCCTTTGGCAGGGCTGTTGAGAATATGGAAGCGTTCGAGCATATCGCCTACTTTGAGACGGTATTTGTCGGTGAAGGCTTCGCGTCCGTCGAGATATTCGTAGGCGGGCATTTCTCCCGAGGCGAGCAGGCGCATTATCATGCGGAAGAGGCTTTCCTGCCCTTCCATCGGCTCGTCGGGATAATAGAGCGGGGTGTTGGCGGGCTTGGTGAGGTCGAGCTGACGGTAGATGACGCGCATCCACTGCAGATCGGCTTCGCTGGGCTCGGTGGTCTCCATGAACAGTTGCATGCGCTCTGTTACGCCCGGTGTGGTGCTTTTGTCGCGGTCGCGGCGCGAGCGGTCGCCCTGACGGCGCATGACGGCCGAGCTCTGCGAGCTGTCCTGAGCCACGGCGCCGACGGCGCTGAGGCAGAGCAGGAGTGCTGCTATATATCGGTTGACGTGTTTCATTGTCATCGCTGTGGTATTATTCAGAGAGGGATGGTTTAGTTGACGATTACTTCTACGGGCGAGAGGGTTCGTTCGATTCCGTCGGGGCCGATGGCGCGGATTCGCGATATGTAGAACCGCTTGCCGCGCGAGAGGCGGCGGAAGTTGTCGCGCTGACGCTGCGAGAAGTTGGCGCCGTTGCTGACTTCAGGCATGGCGTTGCCCATCTGGTCGAAGAAGACGGTCTCGAATCCGAGCACCTTGAAGTCGATGTTGAGCATATCGTCGTCGATGGCGGCGTCGAGGCCGGGGGCTTCGATGAGCAGGGCTTTCTGGAAGGGCTTGCCTCCTTTGTAGCGGTCGGTTCCGCCGGCGGTCTTGAATTTGATGAACGCCACGGGGTCGGGCAGTTTGCGCACGCGGAATTTCATCGATCCTACCTGCTGGCTGCGGCCGTCGATGTCGGCGCTGACGTTTATGACGGCTTCGGCTCCGACCTGTGAGGGCTTGGCTACCCAGGTGTCGCCGGTGCGTGTCAGCGTTCCGTTGGTCATTGTCGCGCTGACGGCCGACATCGGCACTCCCGGAACCGAGATGCTTATCGGGTTGTTGATGCCGGCGTAGAGCACGTTCATCATTGTCGGCGATATGGTGGCCGAGGGTTCCATGACGGTGTAGCTCGACTGGAAGGGGAGCTTGAGCACAGAGCCGTCGCCGTTGTTGACCTGAAGGTATCCCGAGTAGTCGAAGGTGCCGGTTTTCGAGGTGACGAACTCATAGAGTCCGTTGGGGTTGTTGATTCGCGAGCCGCCGATATAGATTTCGGGGCGCGAGGTTGTGTCGATAGCGGCCAGGACTATGTTGGCGCTGTATTTGCCGCCGCGCATGACCATGCGGCTCTGCGGGATGACAAATGCGTTGAGCAGGTTCACTCTGACGTCGCCGGCGTCGACGTTGGCCATCAGCGACTGAAGAGCCTCGCCTTCGGCGTAGCGTATGTCGTTCTGGAGCTTTGTCAGGAGGGTGACGGCGGCCACTACGGGCTGATTCTCGAATTTGGCCTGTTCCCAGGGCTGGGCTACGGCCACTCCGGGGCGCCGGAAGGGATCGGTGTTGAGCGATGCCTCGACGCTCTTTCGCTTGACGGGATCTATGATATATCCGCCGATAAATTTACGGAAGGAGTCGATCGACCCGCGCAGTTTCTCGCCGCGCCGCGTCATAGGGTTGAGCATTACCACTGCGGCACTTTCGAGGTCGTCGCGGCGGCGGATGTCGTTGATGTCGCCGTCGGGGCCGTCGGCATTGACGACGATGGCCTGTTTCAGGGAGTCGATGACGGCATATAGTGCCGATGCCTGAGAGCGCACGTCGGTGGCCTTGGCGAGCCAGGGGCCTCCTTTGGCGGGGTTCTGGTCGGTGAAGGCTTTGAGCTGGGCGTAGACGGCGTCGTTGCGTCGGGCGAAGTTTTCGTTGGTGCGCGACAGTCCGCTCTGAACCTGAACGAAGCCGTCGAGCACGTCGCTCGATACGTTCAGGGCCAGCATAGCCGTCAGCACGATATACATGAGGTTTATCATGCGCTGGCGGGGCGAAAGCCGCATTACTGATTCAGCCATTCTCTGTCGGTTTGGGATTTACTGAGGGTTAGAGGGGGTCTGGGCGTCGGCCTGCGGTGGAACGGGGCCTCCGAAGCCGGGGCGATACATATTGACGGTCATGGCGTGGATCATGTTCTCGTAGACCTGGTTGAGCTGCTGCATGTAGCGGGCCATCTTCTCGGTTTCCTCCATATAGCGGGCTGAGGTTCCGGCGCTCTTCTCATACATGTCGCGGATGTTCTTGATGCCGCGGTTGACGCGGTCGATTGAGTCGAGCTGGCCGCTTACGCTGCGCAGCTGTATCTCGTAGATGGTGTTCAGCCCCGAAACGTTGTTGTTCAGCGCCTCCATCTCCTTGACGTAGCCGCTCGACGAGCGGGTTATGTTCTCGGAGTTCTCGGTTATGGCGCGGTAAGAGTCGAGAAGCACCTCGCTGACGGCGTTGAGCGAGCGCGTTGTCTCGCCGAGGCGGTGAAGCTCCTGAGAGATGGTTGCCATCTGCATCATGTAGTCGCGCGTGGCGGCTGTCAGATCGGCCATCTGTGTCATTGCTTCGGTGGCTTCGCTCATGCGGTGGATAGCTTCGGAGAGCATTGCTGCGTCGTCGGCGCTGATGGGGCTGTCGGCGCTTCCGCCGACCACGATCGGACCCGAGGCTGCCGCGCCTGTGGTTCCTGCCGTAGCTCCGGCGCCCACGCTGCCGAGATTGCCTATGACGAGCGTCCCGCCACCGCTCTGAACGTGAGTGTGACTGCCGGCCGAGGGGGTGTCGTCTTCGGCAAGGGCGCGCTCAAGGGCGTCTTCAGCCTCGGCTTCGGCCTCGAGGGTTTCCTCGGCTTCGGCCTCGGCGTGGCGAAGGGCCGGGAACACTTCTTCCCACTTATATTCGCGCGGCGGACGGTCGAAGGCTGTCAGGATGAACATGAGCACCTCGGTGCCCATGCCTATCATCAGCAGCGTGTTGCCTCCCTGGAGGTGGAGAATCTTGAACAGGGCGCCGAGGATGACCACGGCGGCGCCTATGCTGTAGGCGAAGTTGAAAAGGCGCTGGCCTCCCTCCCACTGGAGGAACTGCTCTATCTTGTTGCGGTTTATCTTTGACATTGTGTCGGATGGCTGGGGAATGGGTTATTTCTTGATCTTGTTGCCTCGGGCGAAACCTATCTGCGAGCGCACGCAGCGGAAGCCTATATAAGAGCGCTGCTCGTTCTGGAATTCCCACTGGCGTATGTCGGAACGGATATTGTGGGCGACATCTTTCCATGAACCGCCGCGCACGATCTTGCGCTTCATCTTGTAGGTGTCTTCGATTGCGGCGTTGTAGCGGTATTCGGGGTTGAGGTCGTTTGTCAGCTTCGACACGCTCTCGGTGAAGGCCGTCGAGGTCCATTCGCTGACGTTGCCGGCCATGTCGTAGAGGCCGAAGTCGTTGGGCGAGTATGTTCCGACGCGCGACGTTATAAGGTGGCCGTCCTGAACATAGTTGCCTTCCTGAGGCTTGAAGTTGGCGTAGAAACAGCCTTTCTCTTCGGTCAGGGGCAGGTCGCCCTCCCAGGGATACATGTTCTCGTCGTTGCCGGCGCGGGCGGCGAACTCCCATTCGGCTTCGGTCGGCAGGCGGTAGGGCTCTACGTAGACCCCTTCGCGGCCCAGCGAGCGGCGCAGGAAGTCGGTGCGCCAGTTGGCGAAGGCGTTGGCCTGTTCCCAGCTGACTCCGACAACTGGATATTCGTTATAGCCGCCGTGGCTGAAGTAGAGGCGCACGTAAGGCTCGTTGTAGGCGTTCTCGAAGTCGTTGACCCATGCCGTAGTGTCGGGGTAGACGTTGACGATATAGGTGTTCAGGAAGTCGTAGTCACCGGTCAGGCGGCGCGATATCGTCTGGCGCACGATCTCGCCTTCGTCGTTGATCCAGGCAGTGTCTTTCGAGATCATCGGATTTGTCGTCGGAACCGGTTTGTCGGTGTTGTATTCGCGACGGCGCGGATCGAGGCGGTTCTTGCGTTTGGCGGCCTCGGTGTGGTTGAAGATTTCGTAGCGGTAGTTGAGCTGCGTGGGGTCGAGTTCGCGCTGGCCTGTTATGGGGTTGGTGCGGTATACGCTCTCGATGGCACGCTGCTCGTCTTCGTTGGCGTTGCGCCAGGGAATAGGCTTGTTCCAGTTCAGATATGGCTTCACGGGATTGCCGTCGCGGTCTTCCTCGATCTTGAAGGCTTCGTTGCCGCCATAGGCGGGGTCGGCGAGGCGTTCGCGGATTATGGAGTCGCGCACCCAGAACACGAACTGTTTGTATTTCGAGTTTGTCACCTCGGTCTCGTCCATCCAGAAAGCGTCGACGCTCATTCCGCGGGCGTCGGCACGCAGATTCCAGGCGCTGTCGGGCTTGTTGACGCCGGCTTTCATCGAGCCGCGCGAAACGAGCACCATGCCGTAGGGCGTGGGCTCGGCCCAGGCTGAGCCGCCGACACCGGTCACTTCGCCGCCGGCGCTGCCACGGTTTCCGGCTGCGCACGAGGCCAGCAGAAGGGCTGTGGTTGAGGCGATAAGGATGGTTGCTGTATTCTTCATTCTGTTATAGTATGCGTATGCTCTTGTGTTTGTTCTTGTTTTTCTCAGAGAAGTCGAGCTTCAGCTTGTAGCCGAGGAAAATCTCGTGGCTGCCGCTCGATGCCCGGTTTATATCGGTCAGCGCGTAGTCGAAGCTATAGCCCAGGAAGAATCCTTTGAACTCGGCCGACACCATCGCCATGACAGCGTCGTCGTAGCGGTATCCGATGCCGGCGGTGAGCCATTTGTTGTAGCGCACCCGGGCGGTTGCTTCGGCAGTCCAGAACCTGAAATCGGTCTTGAACAACACCGACGGTAACACTTCTAATAACGTGTTTTTTATCGGAATATTGCCGCCGCCGGTAAAATAAAGTGTGCGGCGCGCCTGAAACTGATAATACTTCTCCTGATTGTCCGATCCGCTTACCTCCGAGCCACCTTCCCCTTCGGCTGAGAATTTGATTGTAGGCGACATAGCGTGGGTCAGCGACAGGCCGGTGTAGAAGCGCGGATGTTCGAACCAGGCGCCGACGCCGAGATCGAAGGCTGTGCCTGCCACGTCGTTGGTCGGGATGGCCTCGTCGGTGGGGTTATGGAAGTCGTCGCCGTCGGGGATGAACACTTTCGAGCCTTTGAATGTCTCGTTGAGGATTCCGGGCTGAAGGGCTATGGTGAGCGACGATTTGAGTTTTTTGAGCTGTAGCTTGTAGCCGATCTGGGCCGCGGCCGTCAGGTTGCGGAACAGTCCGGCGCTCTCCTGCTGCACGAGCACACCGACGCCGAATTTCTTTCCGAAAAGGCTCAGCGGCATATCGGCGAGTCCCACAAAGGTTGTCGGGGCGTTGTCGATGCCTACCCACTGCAGGCGCGACCCGACGCGGATGCGTATATAGTCGTGGTTGCCGATGGCGGCCGGGTTGTAGTAGGTCGGCACCTCGAAATACTGTGTGAACTGGGCGTCGGTCTGGGCGCGCGCCGTCAGGGCGCAGCCAAGCAGCAGCGCCGCGGTCAGCAGAAGATTGAGGATATATCGGTGGCTTCGGCTCATTCGAAGTAGAAGGTGAAGACGACCATGCGCGATTTCGCTTTGTCGAGAGCGCGTGTGAAAGCGAGCTTCTGGGGCTCTTCGACGAGGTCGGGACGGTTGTGGTTTATTATGTCGGAGAGTCCGAAACAGAAACGCACCTCCGGAATGAATTTGAAGTAGGGCAGATAGAAGTCACAGCCGAACCCTATCGAGAGATAGGTGTCGTAGCTCTTCAGCTTTATGAGGTCGGGCCGCTTCTTTCCGACGTCGAAAGCCGGCATCACTCCGCCGATAAGATAGGGGCGGGCGTTGCGCCAGCGCACGGCGGCGAATTTAAGGTCGACGGGAAGAACTACCTGAGTTGTCTTGAGGGTCTGTTTGTCGGTGTCGCCGCTGAGGGCGTCGCGCATCTTCAGTTCGCGACTCCCGAAGAATATGCCCGGCGAGAATCTGAGACTGAAATAGTTGTTGAGGCGCAGGGCGAAAAGTCCGGTCACGTTGAAGCCGGGCTGGAACGTCGGCTGCGACATGAACCACTGGCGCCCTTCGTCGCTGATATAACCGTTGTGGGTGAAGGCGAGATCTTGAGAGTGGAGCCCGACGGAGAATCCCAGATGCCAGCGCCGGTTGTCGGCGTATGGGCGGTTTACAAGCTTGTCGTTGAAGCCGCGGGCAGCCGCAGACGGTGCCGCTGCGAGCGACACCGCCGTCAGAAGCAGTGCTGTCAGGATTTTTGCCGGGATTTTCATCAATAGAGAAACGCCGGCGCGCCGTTATTATTGCGTGGGGCGGCGGAAAAAGGGGTCAGCGGCGGCTGTTGTTCGAGGCTATGGCAGCTCCGACGAGGGCTTCGAATTCAGGCTGTTCGATCAATCCGGTCCTCGACTCCGAAGTTCCGTCGCTGTAGATTATCGTCACCTGCGGAATGGCGTTGACGCCGTAGGCGCGTGCGAGCTCTTCGGCCTTGTCGACGTCGACGCTCAGGAAACGGGCTTTTCCTTTGTATTTTTCTGCGGTGGCGTCGAAAATTGGGCCGAACATCCGGCAGGGGCCACACCAGGCCGCGTTGAAGTCGACGATGGTAGGCATCGACGGGTCGGGCGAAACAGTCGGAGCCGTGTAGATTTCGACGGCGCCCGGGGCTTCGGCCTGAGCTTCGGTGGCTGCTTTCTCGTCGGCTTCGGCCGCGGCGTCGATTCGTTTGTCGGTGTTGCCGCCGCAGGCAGTCAGGACCAGTGCGGCGGCAATTGTCAGAATGTTGATTCTCATAATCGGCTGGTTTATGTTACAGCCGCAAAGATACTGTTTTTTTCGGTTGGTCAGTAGGGCCAGCGCGGAATATGGCGCGGGCTGTAGTCGTTCGTGCCTCCGGCGATTGCCAGAGCGCGGTCTGCGGCCCTTCGGCTCATCTCGGAATAGCGGCCGGCTGTTCCCGCCTCGCCGGCGTGGATGGCGGCAAGCGCTTCGAGGGCAAGTGCCTCTTCTACTGCGCGACAGAAGGCCAGACCGAGCCCGCGCGGAAGAACGTCGAGTGCGCCGATTTCCATTGTCAGCGGCTCGGCAGGGGCTTCGTCGACGAGGGGCGTAAGCGCCAGAGCGACAGCTGGCCATGCTCCGTCGATGGCGCTCCGCAGTGCCGCGTCGCTGTCGTCGCAGAGAAGCCGCGCAGCGTCGGCGTTGTCGGCCAGAGAGATGTCGAGCGCCAATCGGGCGCGGATTATGTTGAGAACTGCTTCGTAGGTTGTTGTGATTGTCATGGTTGTTGTCTGGTTGATTTTAGTGATTGTTGTCGCGCCGGTGGCGGTAGAGGCGCCGCTGTTTTTCGTTTCTCATGCGCTCGTAGGCTACGGTAGTGTGGTAGATGCCGAGTGCCGTTGCGCGCGAGATGTAGAAATGTGGGGCGGGAGAGAGGAAAAGAACGCGCGATATGGCCTGATGGATGTCGCTTTCGGGGTCGTCGGCCATCTCTTCTTCGGCAAGCCGCCTGATGTCGTCCCACATTCTGACTCTCAGCGAGCGCGTACTCCCGTTTATCGACGGCCTGTGCCGGTGGATAACCTCAAGGGCGCGCTCATAGCTGACATAGAAGTGAGGGGCGCCCCCTTCAAGGGCCCGGTCGACTATTCTGTTGAGAACGCGCCCGCGCAGTTCCTTGACTCCCGCTTTTTTAGCCTCGCGGCGAATTGCAGCCATCAGGTCGGTGTTGCGGCGGTGGATTTGTGATAACATAGTGATTGAGAAAGGTTTTTGAGTGTTGATGGAATGTTGTAAAAATGTTGTTATTTCGTTGCAAAACTACCATTGTCGGTGTGCTCGAAAGCGTGCAGGGGTTGTTAAAATGTGTTTAGCTGATTGAGCTTCCCGTGCTCTGTCGTGCTAAATTGACTATCTTTGCAGCAGTTATGGAAATCATTCTTTTTGACCCAGCCGAGGTTCAGGCGCGACTGAAGCCCCTGACCCTCACCCGCCCCTGTGCCCGCCTGCGTCAGGGCATACTGACAATCGAAGAAAAATGGCAGCGTCGCCTTCCTGGCAACTATAGCGTGGCCACAGCCGACTCTGCTCTCCAGCCTGTTTTCAACCCCGCTCCCGACCCCTCGCGCGGCCTGTGGATAGCGGGCAATATCGTGCCTGACGCCGCTCTTGCCGACGCCGTCGGTTCGCTCGCTCTCGGCGAGGCGCTGCGTAAGGGCGACCGCCTCATAGCCCGCAACGGCTCCGAGACTTCCTCCCGCGAATATGATGGGGAACTCACCGCCATCGACAGTCTGACCGACATCTTCTCGGGCAACGACGCCGCCATCGCCGCCGATTTCGAGCTGCTGACGGCCGGACGCACGTCGCAGCCGCTCGACCCGACATGCCGCCTCATCGGCGACCCCTCGCGCCTCTTTATCGAAGAGGGCGCCACACTGCTCTGCGCCACGATAAATACCCTCGGCGGCCCCGTCTATATCGGCCGCGACGCCACGGTGATGGAAGGCGTCAATATCCGCGGCTCGCTCGCTCTGTGCGACCATTCCCAGCTCAACATGGGCGCGAAGATCTACGGCGGCACGACCATAGGCCCCCACTGCAAGGTCGGCGGCGAGATCAACAACGCCGTGTTCACCGGATTCAGCAACAAGGCCCACGACGGCTTCCTCGGCAATGCCGTTATCGGCGAATGGTGTAACCTCGGCGCCGGATGCGTCTCGTCGAACCTCAAGAACAACTACCTCGAGACACGCCTCTGGAGCTACGCCTCAGAGCGCTTCGAGCCCACCGGCCTCCAGTTCACCGGTCTCATAATGGGCGACCACTCGAAAGCCGGAATCAACACAATGTTCAACACCGCCACTTCCGTCGGCGTCGGCTGCAACATCTACGGCGCCGGCTTCCCGCGCACCTTCATCCCCTCCTTCTCGATGGGCGGAGCCGCCGGAATGACCCGTCAGCCTTTCGCCAAATTCGTCGACACAGCCCGCAAAGTGATGGCGCGCCGCCACTGCGAGCTCGCCCCCGCCATGGAAGCCTTCCTCCGCACCCTCTACGATCGCGACTAAGCCCCCGCCTTTTATAAAGTCAAAATCGCCCTGGCGTAGGGACGTGCCTTCGGCACGTTGCATTGCAATACTCTGATTGCCATTGACTTGACGGACGCGATGAATCGCGTCCCTACCCCCCGGGCCCGGCAATTTGCTTCGGAAATATAATTTTGCGTGATCATGTCTGAGCAAGAAGAAATTCGAGGATCTCTTGCGCCGCAAGGCGGCTCTGGGCCAGGATATGGTTTTTGCCGACGAAAACGGCAAGCCGCGTATCGTGTCTGCCCGTCAGGCGCTTGCCGATTACGAAGCCAGAGAACAATTCCGAAGAATAAAATCTTCCGAACAGCTTTTTTATTTGTAAATCAACAGGTATAAATATAAAATTTATAAATCTTATCAGTCGTATAAATCTTATAAGGCAGGGCTGACGGAGCCGGCGCGATGGTTTTTCGCGTTTTTTGTTTATCTTTGTCGAAAATACCCGAAGAGTTATGAAATCTGTTTATAAACGCATACTTCTCAAGCTTAGCGGTGAGTCGCTGGCCGGCGGCCAGGGCCACGGCATCGATTCGGAACGCCTCGCCGCTTACGCCCGTCAGATCGACGCTCTCGCCGCCGAGGGGGTTCAGATCGCCATCGTTATCGGCGGCGGCAATATTTTCCGCGGTCTCAGCGGCGCCGCCAAAGGATTCGACCGCGTCAAGGGGGATCAGATGGGGATGCTCGCTACGGTCATCAACTCGCTGGCTCTCAACAGCGCCCTCGAGGCCATAGGCCGTAAGTCGGCCGTGTTCACGGCCCTGAATATGTATCCTATAGGCGACTACTATTCGAGCCGCCGCGCCATCGAGAGTCTCGAGAACGGCGTGGTGACCATCATAGCCGGCGGAACCGGCAATCCATATTTCACTACCGACACCGGCAGTGCCCTGCGTGCTATCGAGGTCAAGGCCGACGTCATGCTCAAGGGGACCCGCGTCGACGGCATCTATACCGCCGACCCCGAGAAAGATCCGACGGCGACGAAGTTCGACACCATAACTTACGACGAGGTGCTTGCCCGCGGCCTTAAGGTGATGGATCTGACCGCCACGGCGCTGGCCAAGGAAAACGGTATGCCGGTCGTTGTCTTCGACATGGACACCCCCGGCAACCTCGCCAAGGTTGTGGCCGGCGAGCCTGTCGGCACAACAGTCACAACGCATTAAACCTTAAACCATAATAATTATGAGCGAAATCAAAGATTATCTCAATCCCGCCAATGAGAAGATGGAGCTGGCTGTCAGCTATCTCGAGGAAGCGCTGGCCCATATCCGCGCCGGCAAGGCCAATCCGAAGATTCTCGACGGCATACGCGTCGACTACTACGGCAGTCGCGTGCCCCTGAGCAATGTTGCCAACATCAGCGTGCCCGACGCCCGCACAATCGTCATAACCCCCTGGGAAAAACCGATGTTCAAGGTTATCGAGAAGGCTATCCTCGACAGCGAGATCGGCATCACTCCCGAGAACAACGGTGAAGTTATCCGTCTGGCCATTCCGCCGCTGACCGAAGAGCGCCGCAAGATGCTCGTCAAGCAGTCGAAAGCCGAGGCCGAGCAGGCCAAGGTCAGCATCCGCAACGCCCGCCGCGATGCTATCGAAGGTCTGAAGAAAGCTGTCAAGAACGGCATGAGCGAAGATGTGTCGAAAGACGGCGAGGCTCAGGTGCAGAAAGCCTACGACCGCTTCTCGAAGCGCATCGACGAAGTTTTCGCCGCCAAGGAGAAAGAAATTCTGACTGTCTAAGCCGGGGCTGATGCAGCTGCTGGGCCTCGAGCTTACAAACTTCAAGAATATCGGCCACGCGTCGCTGGAGTTCTCTGCCGGCATAAACTGTTTCGTCGGCAACAACGGCCAGGGCAAGAGCAATCTGCTCGACGCCATCCACTATCTGAGCTTCTGCCGTAGCTTCACGGGCGTCGGCGACAGCCTTCTGATTCGCCGGGGCGAGGATTTCGCCCTGGCTCATGCCCGTTATATCCGTCGCGGAGCCGACGAAGAGCTGTCGCTCGGAATGGCGCGCGGGCGCCGGAAGAGTCTCAAGCGCGGCGGCAAGGAATATGCGCGCCTGAGCGAGCATATCGGCCGCTTCCCGCTGGTAATGGCTGCTCCGTCAGACATCGCCCTGATTCAGGGGTCGGGCGAGGAACGCCGCCGCTGGATGGACATGGTCATCAGTCAGGGCGACGCTGCTTATCTCGACGCCCTGACGCGCTACAACAACGCGTTGGCCCAGCGCAACCGACTGCTGCGCGACCGCTCGGGCGACCGCGCCCTCTTCGAGGTGCTCGAACTGACAATGGACGCCACCGCACGGGCCATCCATGCGCGCCGCGCCGCCTGGATCGACGGCCTGCAGCAGCTGTTCGGCGCATTCTATGGCGCCGTGGCCGGAACCGACGAGGCGCCTCTGCTGACCTACGAGAGCGCGCTCAACGGCTCGTCGATGACCGACATCTTCGACCGTGAGCGGCTCCACGATGCCGCTGTCGGTTTCACGACCTCGGGCGTCCACCGCGACGATATCGACATGAGTCTCGACGGACTGCCGATGCGCCGCACAGGGAGTCAGGGGCAGTGCAAGACCTTCACCGTGGCCCTCCGTCTGGCCCAGTGGAAGTTCCTCGGCGACATCGCCGGCATGAAGCCTATGCTGCTGCTTGACGACATCTTCGACAAACTCGACGCCGACCGCGTCAGCCGCATAATGAATCTCGTGGCCGACGGTTCATACGGACAGATCTTCGTGACCGACACAAACCGCGTCAACCTCGACTCAATCATAGCCCGTGCCGGAGGCGAGCCGCGCCTCTGGAACGTCGCCGCCGGAGAATTCATGCCCCTCGCCCTATGAAACGCAGCGAAGCCAAAAGTCTCGGCCAGATTATCGACGAGGCCATCAATATGACCGGACAGGCCGACGATTTCAATGCCTACCGCCTCTCGTCGCTCTGGCCCGACGTCGTCGGTCAGGCCATCAACCGCATGACAACGCGCCGCTACGTCGACTCGAACCATATTTTCCATGTTTACCTGACCTCGGCGGTGGTGAAAAACGAGCTGTCGTTCAACCGCACGGCGCTCGTCGAAGCCCTTAACAGGGCTGTCGGCTCCACCGTCATAACCGACATAAAATTCCACTGAATGGAACCCCGTACCATATCCCATCCTGCAACCGGCAACCCGCGCATCCCCGCCGAAGCGGCCGTTTTCCGGCATTATCTGCCCGTTCAGTTCCGCTTCAACGACATCGATATGCTCGGCCATGTCAACAACAGTGTCTACATAACCCTTTTCGACATGGGCAAGACCCGCTATTTCGAGGCGGCGCTTCCAGATGTCGATTTCCGGCATATACCGATCGTGGTCGTCAACGTTAACTGCGACCTTTTCGAACCGACATATTTCAACGACAGCGTCGAGATGTTCACCCGCGTGGCCCATATCGGAAACCGCTCGATAACAATGGACCAGCGCATCGTCGACACCGCCACGGGTCATCTGAAGGCGCGCTGCACAACCGTGCTGGCCGGATTCGATCCGGCCACGGCCACCGGCGCGCCGCTCGACCCCGTCTATGTCGCCGCCATCCGAGAGTTCGACAATATCTAACCTTTAATCAAATACCATCGACAATGAAGAAATTCATAACAATCGTGGCCATGACTGCAATCATCGCTTCCGGGGCCGATGCCCGCGTTCCGCGACGCAAGGCCCAGCTCGTCTATCCGAAGGCGCCGACGTCGCAGACCGTCGACAACTATTTCGGCATAAAGCTCGCCGACCCCTACCGTCCTCTCGAAAACGACACCGCTGCCGCAACTCTGCAGTGGGTGAAGGAAGAGAACGCCCTGACGCGTAAATATCTCGACAATATCCCCGCCCGCGCCCGCATGAAAGAGCGCCTCGGCGAGCTCTACAACTACCGCCGCAGCGGGCTGCCTTTCCGCGGCAACGACGGAATGTATTACATCTACGACAACGACGGAACCCAGAACCAGAGCGTGCTCTACCGCATGAAGCGCCCGACCGACCGCAAGCGCGAGGTGTTCATCGATCCCAATAAACTCTCGGCTGAGGGAACGGCTGCCCTCAAAGGGGTGACCCAGAGCCCCGACGGACGCTACACGGCCTATACCGTCAGCCGCAACGGCTCTGACTGGGTCGAGATTTTCGTTATGGACACCAAGAGCCGCAAGCTGCTAAAAGACCATATCGAGTGGGCGAAGTTCACCGACGGCGTATGGCACGGCAACGACGGATTCTTCTACAGCGCCTATGAGCGTCCCGGCCAGGGAAAGGAATTCTCGAACGCCAACACCAACCACCGTATCTACTACCACCGTCTCGGAACGCCGCAGGCCTCCGACAAGCTCATCTATGAAGATCCGGCCAACCCGCTCCACTTCCACACAGCCCAGGTTCCCGACCGCAACAGCGAGCTCCTTTTCGTGACAGAATCGGGCGAAGGGCTCGGCAATGCCCTGAAGATGGCGCGCCTCGGCAAGGAACCGCTTGAATTCGTCACCCTCGACCCTAAGCAGGACTATGAGACTATGGTAGTCGACGCCGTCGGCGACAAAATCTATCTTCTGACGAACTATGGCGCCCGCCGCAACCGCCTTATGACGGCCGACGCCAACAATCCGGCCCGCGAGAACTGGCAGGAGCTTGTGCCCGAGAAAGAGGGCGTGCTGACAGGCGTGGCCTTCGCCGGCCCTGACCGCCTTCTGCTGACATACGAGCAGGATGCCGTCAGCCATATCGATATCGCCGGTCTCGACGGAAAGGTCATCGGTAAGCTCGATCTTCCCGGTCTCGGATATGCCGGAGTGTCGGCCTCTCCGAAGAGCAAGGATGTCTTCTACAGCTTCACCTCTTTCAACGAACCGTCGAGCATCTACTCCTATAACCTCGACAAAGGCAAGTCGGAACTGGTAAGCCGTCCCGACATCAAGGGCGTCAATCCCGACGACTATGTGACAACCCAGGTCTTCTATCCCTCGAAAGACGGCACGAAGATTCCGATGTTCATAACCCATAAGAAAGGTATCGAGCTGAACGGCCAGAACCCCGTCTATCTCTACGGCTACGGCGGCTTCAACGTGTCGCTCAACCCCGGTTTCTCGCCGGCGCGCATGCTCTGGCTCGAGAACGGCGGTGTCTACGCCCAGGCCAATCTGCGCGGCGGTGGCGAGTATGGTGAGGAATGGCATCTCGCCGGCACGAAGCAGAACAAGCTCAACGTGTTCGACGATTTCATCTCGGCTGCCGAATATCTCATCAAAGAGGGCTACACCTGTCCCGACAAACTCGTCATCGAAGGGGGCAGCAACGGCGGTCTGCTCGTCGGTGCCTGCGTCAACCTGCGTCCCGACCTCTTCGCTGTGGCAATACCGCGCGTCGGCGTCATGGACATGATGCGCTACCATCTCTTCACTATCGGCTGGAACTGGGCGCCCGACTACGGCCGCAGCGACGACAGCCCCGAGATGGCCAAATACCTGCTCGGCTATTCGCCTCTCCACAATATCCATAACGACAAGACGGTCTATCCCGCTATCCTTGTGACCACCGCCGACCACGACGACCGCGTCGTTCCCGCCCATTCGTTCAAGTATGCCGCAACGCTCCAGGAGGCCGATCCCGGCTTCGAGCCGAAGCTCATCAGAATCGACAGCAACGCCGGTCATGGCGCCGGAAAACCCGTGTCGAAGGTTGTCGACGAGTGGGCCGACATCTACGCCTTCATCTTCGAGAACATGCATCTCGACGATTCCAAATGAGAATTGCCGCTTCATTGCTTGCCGCCGCAGTGTCGGCCATGCTGACGTCGTGTTTCACCGGCGTCGAGAGCACGCCGCGCATAAAGGCGCCCTCCGGTGAAGAGGCGCGCCGGGCCGATCCCGACGCCACCTTTCTCGACGACATTGTCGCCGAGCCTGCCGACCGCTGGGCACCGGGAAAAGCTTTCGCCGTTGTCGACGACCGCTTTGCCCTGCTGCTTGGCGCATCGGCTCCGGGGCGCCCGCTGGCCGGATCGGTTATCCGCTATGCCGGAAAGCGCAGCGTAGCCACCGTCACCGGCTCGCAGGCCGTGGAGCAGCTTTTCACCGACGACCGGGGCGACACTCTCGTTTACCGCGCCGGACAGCGCGCCGCCTCGCCGGTGCCCTTCCTCGTCGAGCTCGACATTGTCGACGCCGGGCGCCGGCGCCTGATGTCGCGGCCACTCTGGCTCGTCACCGATGTCTGGCGCGACAGTCTCGGCGCTCCGCTGAAAGGGCGCAAGTATATCGCTATCCGCGTCGACAGCGTCTGCCCCGGCACGGCCGACTATCCTCTGCGGCTCTGCTTCACCGCCTCCGACGGGGTCAGCCCCGAGCGCGGCACGTTGCTTCTGACCCCCGGCCCCGCCGCCGGACACACGTCGCGCCGTTTCGAATCACTGCTGACCCTCAGCGACCCGCGCCTGCGCTGGCGCAATATCGACGACGCCACCTGGCGCAACATCGTCGAGGGTCGCGTGGTTGCCGGAATGACGCGCGAGCAGGTCAGGCTGGCTGTCGGCGCTCCCTCCGACGTCGACCGCCGGGCCGGAAATGGCTCTTCGGGCGTTGTTTTCGAAACGTGGGTCTATCCCTCGGGGCGGCTCGTCAGGTTCGAAGACGGTTTTGTCGTCGACTGATATTAAAAAATCGAAAATCCGGGCCGTAAGGCTCTCTTCCGATGTTATAACACTGAATCATATAACCAAACAACAAGAAATGGAAAAAATCGAATCCGGAAAATATGTAGAGCTTGTCTACGATCTTTACGTTGTCAAAGCCAAAGGCGACGAAGAACTTGTCCATCAGGTCGATCCGGCCGATCCCGAGAAGTTTGTGTTCGGAGTGACTCCCGGTGTCATCGAGCCGCTGGCAGCCGCCATCGAGGGGCTGGGGCAGGGCGACAGCTTCGACGTCTACGTCGACAGCGCCGACGCTTTCGGCCCGCGTGATCCCGAGCGTGTCGCCCATCTCGAAAAAGAGATTTTCGAGATCGACGGCAAATTCGACTCGCGCGTCAAAGTGGGCGCCCTCCTGCCGATGCAGACCGCCGAAGGCTTCCAGATGGTCGGTCTTGTGACCGAAATAACTGATAAAGAGGTGGCTATGGACTTCAACCACCCCCTTGCCGGCAAGAACATCCACTTCAAGGGCCATGTGCAGACCGTGCGCGACGCCACTCCCGAGGAAATCCGGCCTGCCGGAGGCTGCGGCAGCTGCGGCTGTTCGGGCAACTGCGACGACAACGACGGCGCCTGCGGTTGCAGCGGATGCGGCAATTGATTACCGAATTTTTTTAGTATCTTTGCGGCGGGTCTCCGGCTTCGGAGACCCGCCGCTACAAGTTAACAGTATTGACTTATGTTCTCAGGAATAGTTGAAGCAATGGCCACGGTTGTCGCTGTCGAGCGCCGTGGCGGAAATATCGACATCACCCTGCGCTGCCCGTTCACTTCCGAGCTGCGCATCGACCAGAGCATCGCCCACAACGGCGTATGCCTCACAGTGACCGCCATCGACGGCGAATGCTATACGGTAACGGCTATCGAAGAGACCCTGCGCCGTTCGAACCTCGGCCTTCTCGAGCCGGGCAGCCGCGTCAACGTGGAGCGCTCTATGAGAGTCAACGGCCGCCTCGACGGCCATATCGTGCAGGGCCACGTCGACACCACGGCCCGATGCACCGGTGTCGAACAGCTCGACGGCAGCCGCCGGTTCACCTTCGCCTACGACATCGACCCCGCGCTCGAACGCAAGGGATATGTCACCGTCGAGAAAGGCTCGGTCACCGTCAACGGCGTCAGCCTTACCGTCTGTGATTCCGAAGCTCGCCGTTTCGACGTAGCCATAATTCCCTATACGCTCGAAAACACCAACTTCGGCGACATCGCCGAGGGAACGGTCGTCAATATCGAGTTCGACATCATAGGAAAATATCTCGCACGCCTCATGCAGACCGAGCAATGAACCGCATCATAATATCTCTTCTCGCCGCGTTTATTGCCGTCGCCGCGTCGGCAGCCGACATTCCGGCCCTGCGCCGCGCCGCCGATGCCTCTCAGGCGGCGGTGACCTCCCCCTCGGCCCCCTGCAACAGCGGCGACGAGCCGTTCGCGCAGTTCCTCGTGAAGTTCACCACCGACGGCTCTTTCGCCAAAGAGCGCACAAGCCTGTCGCCGATATTCGCTCTGAAGAGCATCGCCGACTATCGCGCTCTGGTCGTCGCATCGGGCCATGAAACGGGATATATCCAGACCTGGCAGGTCGTCGACCCGTCGAGGGTCAAACTCGTCTGCGGCTACGACCGTTCGCCCGACTACAGCTATATCTTCGCCCGCGGGGCCGACGGCAAATGGAAACTCGTCGACCGCGTCACCGAAGATTTCTGAACACATTTATAATATAGACACGAATAAACTCATTTCCGCTATGGCAAACTGGTTTGAATGTAAAGTCCACTACGATAAAACAATGGAAAACGGCTCGATCAAGAAAGTCAACGAGCCTTATCTTGTCGACGCCCTGAGCTTCACCGAGGCCGAGGCCCGCATAATCGAAGAGCAGACCCCCTTCATCTCGGGCGAGTTCACCGTTTCGGCTGTCAAGCGCACAAAGATTTCCGAGATCTTTCGCGACGATACCGCCGACAAATGGTATCTCGTCAAAGCCGCTTTCATAACTATCGACGAGAAGACCGCAACCGAGAAGCGTTCGGTTGTGCAGTTCCTCGTTGCCGGAAGCGATTTCAAGGGCGCTTTCGACAACTTCAATGAAGGCATGAAGACAACCATGGCCGACTACGAGATCGTCTCCATCGCCGAGACCCCGCTGATGGACGTCTACGGCGTTAAGCTCGGCGACAAAAAGCCCGAATAAATGCCGGTAGCCGATAACCTCAAGCGTGTCACGTCCGAACTCCCCGAAGGGGTCCGGCTCGTGGCCGTGTCGAAATTCCATCCCGCTGAGGCGGTCGTGGAGGCCTACGGTGCCGGACAGCGCATCTTCGGCGAGAGCCGTGCCGATGAGCTGACGGCCAAGCGCGCCGCCTGTCCCGACGACATCGAATGGCACTTCATCGGCCATCTCCAGAGCAATAAGGTCAGCCGCGTTGTCGAGGCTGCCGACGTTATCCAGAGCATCGACTCCGTCAGGCTGCTGCGCCGTGTCGACGACGCTGCCGCGCGCCTCGGCCGCCGCCTGAGGGTGTTCCTTCAGGTTCACGTGGCCGCCGAAGATACAAAGTTCGGTTTCACTCCCGAAGAGCTCGACGCCGAGATAACGCCCGAGCTTCTGGCCGGACTGCGGGCCACGGAGATAACCGGCGTCATGGGCATGGCCACCAACACCGACGACACCGACCGCGTCCGCGCCGACTTCCGCGCCATCCGCGCGGCCTTCGAACTTCTGAAGCCGCGCATCGCCGGTCTGCGCGACATCAGCATGGGAATGACCGACGACCATCTCATCGCTATCGAAGAAGGGTCGACAATGGTGCGCATCGGCACCGAGATATTCGGCCCGCGTCAGTATTAGAATTGATTCCCCACTCCTGTCAGACAATAATCTATTTCCATAATTTCTTCACACCTTAATCACTATTCTCATGAACCAGTCAGAGAAAAAACATCAGAGCTACGTTTTGCCTATCGCAATCATGTTCGCTCTGTTTTTCATGATCGCTTTCGTGACAGGCTACCAGAATCCTCTGGGTGTAGTCATCGAAAAGCTCAGTAACGGCAATCCTCTCTTCAGTCAGCTCGGAACGCTCGCAAACTTCATCGCATACGCTTTCATGGGCTATCCCGCCGGCATCCTGCTCCAGAACAAGGGCTTCCGGGTGACGGCCCTGACCGCCGTCAGCGTCGGCTTCACAGGCGTGCTGATAACCTATCTGTCGGGATTCATCGTCGACCCGACAACGGCCGTGACCATCTATCTCATCGGCGCCTTCGTCAGCGGTTTCTCGATGTGTCTGCTCAACACCGTCGTCAACCCGATGCTCAACTCGCTCGGCTCGACCCCTAACAAGGGCAACCAGCTCGTTCAGTTCGGCGGCTCGTTCAACTCTCTGGGCGCCACCCTTGCCCCGGTTATCGTCGGCGGCCTCATCGGCGCCAATGTCGACAAGATTTCGTCGGCCGACCCCGTGTTCTACATGGCAATGGCAATCTTCTTCGTGGCCTTCCTCGTGATCTTCTTCAGCCGCCTGCCCGAAAGCCCCGATCTCGGCAAACCGCGCAGCAAGGTCAAGGCGTCGGGCGCTTTCGCCTACCGTAACTTCACCTTCGGCGTCATCGCGATCTTCTGCTATGTCGGAATTGAAGTCGGCATCGCCAACTGGACCCTTCAGTATCTCACCAAGAGCGAAGGTGTCGTCACCAATAACGTCGGCTTCGAAGCCACCGCTATCGCCGGCACCGTTGTCGGAATCTACTGGCTTCTGATGCTCGTCGGTCGTCTGCTCGGCGGTCTGGTCGGCAACAAAGTGTCGTCGCGCGCGATGCTGACCGTAGCATCGGCCGGAGCCATGGTTCTCGTCATTCTCGGAATCTACACCGCTGAAAACTTCGTCGACTTCATCGGCTTCAGCTCGTCGTCGCTGTCGTTCTCGGTTGTCAGCATTCCCCTGAACGCGATTTTCCTCGTGCTCTGCGGCCTGTTCGCCTCTATCATGTGGGGCGCCATCTTCAACCTGTCGGTCACCGGCCTCGGCAAATATACCGCTGTCGCCTCCGGCATATTCATGGTGATGGTCTGCGGCGGCGGCATTCTCCCCGCCATCCAGTCGTTCATCGCCGCCCACGACATTCTGTCGAGCTTCTGGCTCGTCTTCGGCCTGCTCGGCTACCTCTTGGTCTACGCCCTCGTCCTCTCGCGCCCCAACAAGAAGGGCGCTCCCGAAATCCTCGTCGAGGACTGATTACAAAGCTGGCTGCGGCATCCGCCGCAGCCAGTTCCTTAAGAACCTTAAGAACCTTAAGGTCTTTAAGGTCTTTAAGGTCCTTAAAACTCATTCGCAATTAAACGCTCAATGTCTTTTTTGAGCTGAGGTATATGCCGTATTACCAGACTCCACAGAAATTCGGGCTTTACAGAGTCGTATCCGTGAATAATGCGGTTGCGGGTGTTGATTATCTCTTTTGCGTTCGGTATGGGAAAGTCGCGCTGGTATTTCAATATGCGGTTGATCGCTTCGCCCATTATTTCAGCCTTTCTCTCAACAGCGCTTCTGCGTAAGAAATCCTTCTCGAACACATCGTATCTCATAGGATAGTCAGCAAAGAAACTATCCATTTCGTCGATGGCTCTCTTGATGTCGTAAAGACAAACAGCTATATATTCATCCATATATCAGCTGTTTTTTCCGGTCGACAGATGCCTTGAACAGCGGATTGAGATTGTCGCCATATTCTATTAAATCAACCTTTCGGTTAAATAATTGCTCCAGTGCATCTTTAAGCCCGAAATAATTCGAGACATAGTCGAATTCAGGGCTGTCGGGATTGTGTGGCACAAAGTCAACAAGCAGATCGACATCGCTATGCTCGTTGAACCTGTCTGTCAGTATAGAGCCGAACACCGATAATGTTTTGACCTTATACTTCAGGCAAAGGTCAAATATACGCTGTAGGTTGAGTTCGATTAACTTCATGGATATTCAGTTGATGCCGCAAATATAGTGATTATCCGGCGAAACATAATAGCGAAGGTCGGGCGAAGCCATAAAATTTATAAGATTTATAAAAATTATAAAAGAGCTTAAACGCAGAAGCCCGGGGCGAACCTCGGGCTTCTGCGTTGCGCTTCAGGATGGGCTTGAACCAACGACCCCCTGATTAACAGTCAGGTGCTCTAACCAACTGAGCTACTGAAGCAGTTTTATATATAATTGTACCTATGTGTATTGCGCTTCAGGATGGGCTTGAACCAACGACCCCCTGATTAACAGTCAGGTGCTCTAACCAACTGAGCTACTGAAGCATTAAGTTTGACCCTCCGGTCAATTGCGCTGCAAAATTACTAACTTCTGTCGAACTGTGCAAATTTTTCGTCAAATTTTTATTGCGAAATTTCGACTGAGCTTTCTCCGACGCTGAGCGAGCAGGCTGCGCCGCAAACCAGAGGAATGTTGTGGGTGACGTGTCCGACGGGAATATCGTAGGCGACAGGGTAGTAGTAGTCGCGGGTCAGGTCGGCGACGATATTGTTGACCGAAGCGAAATCGGCGTCGGGGGCGCATCCCGAGAATTTGCCTACGATCAGTCCGGCCAGATCGGCGAGCACGCCGCTCAGGCGCAGCTGATAGAGCATGCGCTCTATCTTGTAGATAGGCTCGTTGACATCCTCGATGAAGAGAATGCGGCGCGGTTTGATGACGTCGAAGGGGGTGCCGACCAGGTCGCTGATAACCGACAGGTTGCCGCCGACGAGAAGGCCCGTGGCGTCGCCCGGCCGGTTCATCGGCGAGGGGTCGAGGCTGTATTCCAGCCCTTCGCCCGCGAGGAAGTCGAGAAGGGCGCGGTTGTCGGCGTTGTCGCCGCCGTGGTCGGCGAGAGCCTTCGCCATAGGGGCGTGGATAGAGGCTATGCCGCGCGAGGTCAGCAGGGCGTGGAGCGCCGAGATATCGCTGAAGCCGATGAGCCATTTCGGCGTATCTTCGAGCGGCAGGCGCGCGAGGCGCTCGAGAAGGTGGACGGCGCCGTAGCCGCCGCGCGAGCAGAGGATGGCGTCGACCTCGGGGTCGGTCAGCGCCTCGGCGAGGTCGCTGTAGCGGTTGTCGTCCGTGCCGGCAAACGAGCCGTGGCGGTCGAAGGCGTGGGGCGATACTACCGGCTCCCAGCCGCGGTCGCGCAGAACCGGCAGGGCGTTATAGACGTTCTGGGGCTTTATAATGCTCGACGGCGAAACGATGGCGATCTTAGCGCCGGGGCCAAGTGATCGGGGTATTATCATACGGTGATACTATATACTTAACGCGTCAAAGGATAGCGTGTCCGGGCGTAGGGACGTGCCTTTGGCACGTTTCACATGCGTCTGACAACCAGTGTGTTGCAATGCTACGTGCCAAAGGCACGTCCCTACAATACGACGGTTGATTGTTGATGTTATATTCAGGTTAAGCATTAAATCATACGGTCTGGACTGTGATGGCGAGTTCGCGGGTTATCATGTCGGCGAAAGCCTGAAGCTCTTCGCGGCCGACCTTTTCGAGACTCTCTTCGGGGGTCTTGCGGTCGATGCCGTAGAGCATCACCTCGCGCGGGCGTATGCGGCGGTAGGCTTCGAGCAGCGCTGCCCGTTCACCGGGGGTGGTGTTGTCGACGCGCACGCCGTTGTGGAAGCCGCGTGTCTGCATGGTCTGAATGATGCAATCGCCGCCGAATTGGCAGAGGTCGTCGATGGCGCGGTCGACGGTGAACGCCGGCGACGTCGGGCGGTCGAGGGCGCGCATCGTGGCTTCGACGGCGCTGTCGAGCTTCACAATATTGTTGTCGACACGCCTGAGGGCCTCGACAACATCGGGGCGCCGCAGCTGAGCCGAATTGCTCAGGACGCTTATCTTCGCCTCAGGATAGAATCGGTCGCGCACTGCAATGGTGTCGTCGATAATGGCGGCAAAGTCGGGATGGAGCGTCGGTTCGCCGTTGCCCGAGAAGGTGATGACGTCGAGCGCATCGCCGGCGGCGTGGAGCGCCGCAAGGCGTTCGCCGAGCAGGCGGCTGACGTCGGCGCGTGCCGGCAGGCCCGTCGTGCCGGGGCCCTGGGCGTTGTAGCCTGCCTCGCAGTAGAGACAGTCGAAGCTGCATACCTTGCCGTCGTTAGGCGACAGATTGACCCCTAACGACGCTCCGAGGCGCCGCGACCGGATAGGCCCGAAAACAGTAGAATGGAATAATACTCTTTGCATAGCTCGGCAAAGATAGCGAAAGGCGAGAGCAGAGGCAAATGAAAAACATGTTTTTTTATTTGCCTTTGCCGAGCCGCCTCCTATCTTATCTAAAGATAGCGAATAAGATTTATAAGATTTATAAGACTTATAAGATTTATAAAATTTAGAAGACTTAGAAGAATTATAAGATTTATAACCGCTGCGCAAAGCCTTTCCGATAATGTGAAATGATGTTAAAATTTTGGTTTACCGCTCGCTTTTATATCAATTTCGGTTATATTTGCGACAAACAATAAGGCCCGAAAGCCTACAGTATTAAATCAACTCACTAACTAACAATTGGTTAATTTATGAAAAAAATCTTTACTCTCGCTTTGGCAGCCGCAGCAGTTGTCGGTGCAAGTGCTTCTCCGCTCAGCTTTAAGAGCGCTCCTCAGATCAAACTGACACAGTCGAAGAATCAGCTCACCGCTACTTCGATGAAAACAATGTCGGTTGCTTCGCGCGCTGATGAAACAACTCCCGAACTCACCGGCGGCGAGTATGTTGCCCAGTTCGCTATGGACTTTTCGGATGGCTTCAGCTCGGCCAACCCCCGCACTGCCAAAATAACAAAGGACGGCGAAGGCTATGTTCTCGACTTAGGTCTTAACGGCCTCTTCACCGATCTGACTGTCAATGACGTGAAGCTCGAGAAGGTCGCCTATCAGGGTAACGACGGCACAACTACCTATTTCTGGGGAATTCCCAAGGATCAGGTTGTGATGAATCAGGTTGAGCTTAACGACGGTAGCAAGGTCGATGTTTATATCGGCGGTTACGCTATCTACGACATGGATCAGACCACCGGCGCTTATGCATACAAAGGCAATTCCAGCGCAATTACTCCCATGTTCGAATGCTCGGCAAGCGGCGACTTCCTGAGACTCATCCAGTTCAACTGGAACGGCACAACCGCCCCTGTGAGCGGCATCTGGTTTGCCGCTGATATTCAAGGCGAGACTTATGACATCGGTCTCGACGTCATGGATCCCGTATACTATCAGAACAACGCCAGCTACAGCACAACTATGGTAGGTGATGAAGGCGATGAAGAGGTCTCGGGCGAATGCTATGTATTGCCTGTTACTTATCAGCAGCTCGGCAGCGGTTATGAAGCCTACGGAGTTGCTGATTGCGGCGGCGCTATCATAAGCATTGTCGACGGCAAGGACGCTACCTGCTATCCCAATGTCGCTATCTACTATGCCGGCAGCGCCATCTACTGGGGCGATGCTCAGAACTCTGCCGACAACTTCGCAGCTGCTGGCAGCTTCGCTGAAAACGGCGACACCAAGACCATCACCTACGATGACCTCAGCTGGCTTCTTGGCAACGGTCAGGAACTCGGTTACTTCACTAACACCACCATCACCTTCGGTGGCACAGGCGCTATCAACGACGTAGCTGTTGACAACAACAACGCTCCTGTTGAATACTTCAACCTCCAGGGTGTTCGCGTCAATGAGCCCGTAGCCGGCCAGATCGTTATCCGCCGTCAGGGCAACGAAGTCTCGAAACTTCTCGTGAAATAAGATAAAATCATTTGCATATTGTTTTTGGGGGGCGCGCCGTCGAGGCGCGCCCCTTGTGCGTTAATTATTTCGGGGAATTTTGTAACTTTGCGGTCGAAAACGACCTTTCGCCATGCGCATTGACATACTGACCGTATTGCCCCAGATGCTTGAGTCGCCGCTGAGCTGCTCGATCATCGACCGTGCCCGCCGTCGCGGGCTCGTCGACATCCAGGTTCATAACCTCCGCGATTACACTACCAACCGCTACCGCAAAGTCGACGACTATCCTTTCGGCGGCGAGGCGGGAATGGTCATGCAGATCGAGCCTGTCGACCGCGCCATCAGTGCTCTGAAAGCCGAGCGCGACTACGACGAGGTCATCTTCACGGCTCCCGACGCCGAGGTGCTCTCGCAGCCTCTGGCCAATCGGCTGTCGCTGATGGAGAACATAATAATCCTCTGCGGCCACTACAAGGGGGTCGACCAGCGCATCCGCGATCACCTCATCACGCGCGAGATCTCGATTGGCGACTATGTGCTGACCGGCGGCGAGATTCCTGCCGTTGTCATCACCGACGCCATTGTGCGGCTGCTGCCGGGCGCGCTCGGCGACGAGCAGAGCGCGCTGAGCGATTCTTTCCAGGACAATCTTCTTGCTCCGCCGGTCTACACCCGTCCGGCCGAATACAAAGGGTGGGGCGTTCCCGAAGTGCTCCTGTCGGGCCATCAGGCCAATATCGACAAGTGGCACCACGAGCAGGCCATCGAGCGCACGCGCCTTCTGCGTCCCGACCTGCTCGGCGAGTAGCTCCCGATTCTCCCAAAACTCCCAAAACACCTAATAAATGTCAACCGAACAACAACGATTCGCGATGCTCGCCAAGACCTTTCAGGGTCTTGAAGACACTCTCGCCGAAGAGCTCCGTCTTCTCGGGGCCGACAACGTAGAGCCGGGGCGCCGCATGGTATCTTTCGAGGGGGATCTCGAGATGCTCTACCGCGCCAATATGTGCTGCCGCACGGCCCTGCGCATCCTCAAGCCCCTGTTCAGCTTCGAGGCCTCAGACCCCGATGAGCTCTACGACCGCGTCAAAGCTCAGGAATGGGACAAGGTTCTCACGCCCGAGAAGACCTTTTCGATCGATGTCACCGTCTACAGCGACGAGTTTCCCCATTCGCGCTATGTGACCTACCGGGTCAAGGACGCCATCGTCGACTATTTCCAGGACCGGCTGGGCGAGGGCGTGCGTCCGGGCGTAAGGCTTCAGGACGCCGACGTCATGCTCAACGTCCATATCTCCGGACGGCGTGTGTCGCTGTCGCTCGATTCGAGCGGCGAATCGCTCCATAAGCGCGGCTACCGCGTGGCTTCGACCGAGGCTCCGATCAACGAGGTTCTTGCCGCCGGAATAATTCTGCGCAGCGGCTGGCGCGGCGACTGCCCGCTTGTCGACCCTATGTGTGGTTCGGGAACATTCCTCGTCGAGGCCGCCCTGATAGGCGCCAACATAATGCCGGGCATCTACCGCCGCCACTTCGCTTTCGAGCAGTGGCCCGACTTCGACCGCGAGCTTTTCGAGAGCATCTATAACGACGACAGCGCCGAACGCGAGATTCCGTTCAAGATCTACGGCGCCGACGTCGATCCGCGCGCCATAGCCATAGCCGAGCGCAACATAAAGAGCGCCGGAGTCGGCCGCTTCATAGAACTGGAGCGCAAGGCGCTCGTTCAGTGGACCGAGGCGCCCGACGAAGGATTTCCCGGAATAATGGTCACAAACCCGCCCTACGGACAGCGCATACGCGTCGAGGATATGGAAGGACTCTACGGACTGTTGGGCACAAAGCTCAAGAACGTGTTCAAGGGCTACCACGCCTGGATTATCGGCTACCGCGACGATTATTTCAACAAGATAGGGCTTGCGCCGAGCGTCAAGCTGCCGACCCTCAACGGCTCGCTCGAATGCGAGCTGCGCGAATATGTCATCTTCGAAGGGAACTACGACAGCTTCCGCGCCTCGGGCGGCTCGCTCGACACAGCTGCGAAAAAACACCTTAAGGACTTTAAAGACCTTAAGGCCTCCAAAGACTTTAAAGCCAAAAAACTCAAAAAAGCCAGAAAAGATTTCAAGCGCGACTTCGACGACGAAGAATCGGAGAATCCGCTGGCAAAGCGCCGCAACCCCCATGCCCTCAAGGATATAATAGGGCGCAAGCCGAAGCTCGGCGACAGCGCCGGCCGCCAGACCGTCATGCGTCCGCGCCGCGGCTGGAAACGTCCCGGCGGCGACAATAGTTCCGACAGATAACCTCATTAAACCGACAACGACAATGGCAATACAATACCGCGTTGACCCAAGCGCGTTCATTAAGCAGGAATTGAAAGAAAATCCGTTTGTGGCTCAGGATCCCAGGACCGAACAGCGCGAGCGTCCGCTCAATGTGCTTCTGCTCGGATCGGGAGGTCGCGAGTCGGCGCTGGCCTGGAAAATGGCGCAGAGCCCGCGTATGGGCCACCTCTTCATAGCTCCCGGCAACGGAGGCACCGGCGCTTTCGGCACTAATATCGCTCTGAAGCCGACCGACTTCGACGCCGTTGCCGGCGCCATCGACGCCAACGCTATCGACCTCGTTGTTGTCGGCAACGAAGACCCGCTCGTGGCCGGTCTGCGCGACTACCTCGCCAAGGAGCGTCCCGGAGTGCTCGTCGTAGGGCCCGGTGCCGACGGCGCACGCCTCGAAGGAAGCAAGGAATGGGCCAAGGAATTCATGACGCGCCACGGTGTTCCTACGGCGCGCTACCGCAGCTTCACCGCCGCCACCGCCGCCGAAGGGCGCGCATTCCTCGGCGAGCTCAGGCCCCCCTACGTGCTCAAGGCCGACGGACTTGCCGCCGGCAAGGGTGTGCTCATCATCGACGATCTCGAAGAGGCGCGCCGTTCGCTCGACGAGATGCTGTCGGGAATGTTCGGCAACGCCTCGGCCACGGTTGTCGTCGAGGAATTTCTGAGCGGGATAGAATGTTCGGTCTTCGTGTTGACCGACGGCCGCGGAGGCTACAGGATTCTGCCTGTGGCGAAAGACTACAAGCGTGTCGGCGAAGGGGACAAAGGCCCCAACACCGGCGGCATGGGCGCCGTCAGTCCCGTTGTGTTCGCCGACGACGCCTTCATGGCCAAGGTCGAAGAGCGCATCGTGCGTCCGACAGTCGACGGTCTCATAGCCGACGGCATCGACTACCGCGGATTCATCTTCTTAGGACTCATCAACGTCGGGGGCGACCCGATGGTTATAGAATATAACGCCCGCATGGGCGACCCCGAGACCGAGGTCGTCATGCTGCGCATAGCCTCAGACCTCCTTCCGGCCCTTGAGGCCGCGGCGCGCGGCGATCTCGGCGACGTCAGGGTCGACATCGACCCGCGCGCGGCCACTACGGTCATCGCCGTCAGCGGCGGCTATCCCGGCAAGTATGCCAAGGGACTGCCGATAGCCATCGCCGACAGCCTGCCAGAAGGGGTGACACTCTTCCACGCCGGCACGACCGCCACGGCCGGCGGTCTCGTGACCTCGGGCGGCCGCGTTATCGCATGCAGCGCCATAGCCCCGACCGTCGGAGATGCTCTGGCAGCGAGTTATGCGGCTGTCGACGCCGTCAGCTTCGAAAACAAGAACTTCCGCCGCGACATAGGCCGCGACCTCCTTGCTCTGGGCTGATGACAGCGCGTGAGGCCAATCTGTCGGTGACGCTGCGCTCGACCCCGTTTGCCGTCGCGCTCGCTCTGGCGGGCGTGGCGATGATAGCGTGGGAGTGCGGCGGCACGACCGTACCCGACCTTACGGCCTTGCGCAGTTTCCTGCTTCCGTCGCCCAACCTGTGGTTTGCCGGAAGCCCCGCCACCGGCTGTTTCGTCAACCTCGCCTGTCTGGCGGCTGTCGCCATGCTGATGGTGTGGATCAACGCGCGCTTCAGCGTCGTGCGCGACTATTCGGCGACCTTTATCGGCTTCTTCCTCGTCATGACGGCCGCCACTCCGATAGCTGTCGCCGCTTTTACCGGGGCTACGATGCTGGCGCTCGTGGTTCTGGCGGCGGTGGCGATGCTGATGTCGGTCTACAGCGAGCCGCGTCTGTCGCGGCGAATCTTCCTCGCTTTCTATGTCGTAGCCGTGGCGTCGTTCACGCAATATGCCTTCGTGGCCTACGCCGTCATCTTCGTGGCCGGCCTCATACAACTGCGCGCCTTCACCGAGCGCAGCCTGACGGCGGCGCTTTTGGGCATCGCCGCCGCGCCGCTTCCGGCGATATGCTTAGCGCTGTGGCTCGGCATCGACGGCCTGCGGCGCCCCGAAATCGTCAATATCTATCAGTCGTGGGCCGGCGAGGACATCGTCAGGCACTGGGTCACGGTAGGGTTCACCATCGTGTTCGGCTCGGCGCTCGGCATCGTCAATCTGCTGAAGATCTACAGCCTCAACGCGCGTTCGCGCGCCCTGAACGGTCTGCTGTCGACGGTGTCGTTCATCACGGCCGCGATGACTGTGATCGACTTCACGAATATGCCGGTCTATATCGTGCTTCTCAACGCCCTGACTGCGTTTCAGGCAAACTATTTCATGAAGCTCTACGAGCGGCGCCGCAGCTATCTGCTCGTTCTGGCGCTGCCGGTTGTATATGTCGGATTTTTTGCATGGATGGCCGCCGTATGAAACTAATTGTCGAAAACAAGATTCCGCATATAGCCCCGCTTTTGGCGGAGCTCCCCGTAGAACCGCTTTTTCTGTCTCCCGGGGCTATCACTCGTGATGCAATAAGCGATGCCGAAGGACTTATCGTCAGGACGCGCACACGCTGCGACGCCGCGCTGCTCGACGGCACTGCGGTGCGCTTCATCGCCACCGCTACCATCGGCACCGACCATATCGATCTCGACTATTGCCGCCGGCGCGGAATAACGGTGGCGTCGGCGCCCGGCTGCAACGCCCCGGCCGTGGCGCAATGGGTGTTCGCCGCCCTCGCCGCCGTGCGTCCCGACGCGCAGACGCTCGGAATCGTCGGCTGCGGCCATGTCGGCTCTATCGTTGAGCGGTGGGGCAGGGCAATGGGACTGCGCGTTCTCGTCAATGACCCGCCGCGCGCCCTGCGCGAAGGCTCAGAAGGCTTCTGCGACCTCGCGACGATAGCCCGCGAGGCCGATGTCATAACCTTCCACACACCGCTCGACGCCACCACCCGCCATCTCGCCTCGCGCGAGTTCTTCGCCGCACTGCGCCGCCGTCCGGCCATCTTCAATGCCGCCCGCGGCGCCATTGTCGACACGCCGGCCCTCGTCGAGGCCCTCGACAAGGGTCTTGCCGGCGCCGCCGCCATCGACTGCTGGGAGAACGAGCCGAATATCAGCGCCGCTCTTCTGGAGCGCGCGGCAGTGGCCACCCCGCATATCGCCGGCTACAGCCGTCAGGGAAAAATGCGCGCCTCGATTATGGCCGCCGACGCCCTGCGCCGCTATCTCGGCATGGCTCCGACCGGGGCTGCGGAAAGTGTCCACAGCGTGCCCGAAGCTGTCAGTCTCGCCGAGGCCGCGGCGTCTTACGACATCGTAGCCGACACTGTTCTCCTTCGCGCCCGGACGGCCGAGTTCGAGGCCCTGCGCAACGGCTACAGCCTGCGTGAAGAGCTCTGACGGGCGCATATTGCCACTATATTAATCAGGAACGCGGCGACTGATTGTCAGTCGCTTAGCTGCTGTATAGGCTATATTCCGGGCCTATAGGATTGTCGCGCGCATGGTGCAAGGTAAATTTGCATCACAAACCTGATTAAATCTATTTATCCAAATGAAAAAACTACTTTTATTTACCTTGACGGCATTGATGGGGACTACGGCAGGGAACGCCGCAGTCACTCTTGTCTGTTGGGATTCATCGACAGGCCAGACCTCTAAGGGAGGCAGCAGTGCATTAGTAGCCTACGCGACTGAAAAAGGTATTCCAACGACAGTCGACAACAAGCAGATTCAGTTCACCGAGATCGAAGACGGAAACTACGTGCTGACTTTCACACGCGACGTTGTCATGAACAACGGCGACCGTTTCTGTATCCACGACACCGACAACGGTGACAAGTGGATCCACTTCCACGACTCGACATTCCCGGCCTACAACGGACAGTGGTTCACCGACGGCTCCGATGACATGGAGGTGCAGTCGACCGACGGAAGCGAGACTGTAACAGTGCGCCAGATACGCCTGAAGATCGACAACAGCGACTCAAACAATGTAAAATATTCTCTCGAGGTCAGGTCGCAGGCCGCCGCTTCGATGTCGAGCTACGGTCTTCAGGTGTGGGACACTCAATCGCTCAGGTGGGACACCTCGGGCGGTCTGAACGATGTGTTCGCTCAGGAGAACGCTTTCCCGCTTCCTGAGAAATTCAAGCGCACCGAGAGTGACAACCGAAAATTCCTCGCTTTCTACGGGCCGCTCGATGCCGACGACATCGCCGCGCTCGAAGCCAAAGGCGCCACAGCGAAGAAGTGGGCGTCGGCCGACTACCGCGAGGGCACGAAGTTCGCGCGAGAAGAGGCTACTGAGCTCTATGTCATCGATTTCACCGAGGCCGAGGGACACCCCGAGGGCATCCATATAACCGTGCCTCTGCAGGCTCAGGCCGAAGACGGCGGCTATGACGCATCGAGCACCGGCGTCGACGGCGTCCCGATGTTCTACCGCAACGGAATACGCTTCGGATTCTTTGATTTCGACTTCAATGAGGGCGTCGACCGTCCGAACGACCATCTCCGTTTTGTCAAATGGGGCCACGTGTTCCGCCTCAACGAGATCTCGCGTCCGCTGAACGCCTTCCCGCAGTTCGATTCTAACAACAACTTCACGACTTTCACCGACGACTTCGGCCCCGGTGTATGGAACGGAGTCAAGATGGATTCGGATGACTTCAAGAATAAACCGGCGAATGAATACAATACCCGTTCGAACAAGCTCGGCGACACGCGCCTGCTGGCCGAATATCCGATGTATCTGAAGCGGATCTGGCTCGAAGTCGCCTATTGCAAAGAGAATCCCGCCTACAAGCGCCTCTACCTTTCGTTCGAAGGTTATTACGATATGCCCGCCTCGGTTCAGTTTGAGCAGAAGTATATCTACAAAGCCGCGACAAACGGCAGCTACGTGACCTCGACTCCCAATATCTTCCGCGGAGCCGACGCCAAGATGGGCGAACCAGCCTTCCGCCGCTTCTACAATCTGCGCACCGAAGAGAACGGCGCTCCGACCGACACCTATGTCATGGCCCGTCTCGGTTGCTCGCTTGAAGAATATCTCAGCCACACCGGCAAGAACCATATTCTCTATGATCTCGACTTCCGCGACCCCTACGAGGTTGTGTCGAGCCGCAGCGTGCTCAATGCCGCCGGGAAGCATATCCCATACGCCGACGCCGAAGGCGACGAATCGGCACCGGGAGTATCGAGCACTGTGAAAATCGTTGCCAAAGGCGGACAATACTACAATGTCGACGGCAACGAAGAGACGAAGCTCGACTATAGCCCGGCCGGACTCGACACATTTGTCGACGCCAAGAAGGTAGGACTGCTGTTCGATCCCGAAGATGCCGACCACACTCCCGCGAAGATTCATCTGACCGGCGAATATAACTTCCCCAACCAGACCAAGCCGACTGAGGTTGACCGTGTCTTCGACATCGAATTCAGCTTCCCCGAGCTCAGCTATACGCTGAATCCTTCGGCCTCGGCCATAGAGATGAGTACCGACAAGACCTGTTTCTGGAGCCGCGTGAGCTGGAACGCCGCGAACAACAAGATTTCAAACAGCGGAACGCTTCCCGTCTACACCTACGCCGTCAGCCACTATGCCGACAACACATCCGAGGCCGCTGACGACGCCGTCTACAGCTACATCAACGAGGGCAACACCACCCTCGACGGCACAGACCGCGACAGATGGATCGATCAGGACGACTCGACCTGCGGCCTGACCCATTTCCACAACGCCGGCATGACGCCCGACTTCGACTACTATAACCACTACAACGTCGAGGCCGTCTATAACTTCGCCTACGGCAGCAAGGGACTCTGGCGCGAGTCGCGCCTCATCGACAACGGCGACGGCCGCTACGACGCAGAGGCGTTCTCGAAGACCGAAGGAACCGTAAGGAGCCGAGCCGCAGCCGACCTCACGACTCCTGTCGACGTGACGACCGCCAAAGGTTTCAGCTTCGTCATTCGTCCGCTTGTCGCTCCCGGCAAAGCCACGGCAACATTCACCAACGAATCAAAGACGACAGGCATCGAGACCGTCGGAGCCGACAGCAATGCCCCGGCAGAATATTTCGACCTTCTCGGACGTCGCGTGGCCACGCCGCAGCCAGGTCAGCTCGTCATACGCCGTCAAGGCAACACAGCAACAAAAGTAGTTTTTGAATAAACTGATTTTACACAGGAAAGGGCGCCCTCGTCGAGAAGGCGCCCTTTTCAGTATGCGACGGGTTATGTCTGTCTTAAAATCCTTCCGTGCAAATTATCTTGTCCGGGCGTAGGGACGTGCCTTTGGCACGTTTCACATGCGACTGGCAATCAGGGTGTCGCAACGCAACGTACTGATTGCCATTGACTTGACGGACGCGATGAATCGCGTCCCTACGCTCGGATCGGTCGATTTGCTCGGTAAAATCTAACTGAACAACATTATTGTCCCTGATTCTTCTTTATCTGGGCTTTCTTGAAGTCGTCCCAGCGTTTTTTCTGGTTCCTCTTCGCCTTTATGGCAGAGATGCCCGTCAGGTTTTTCAGCAGAAACAGGGCGCGGTTGCCGATGCGGAAGTTGCGGCTGTTGTCGATGTCGCTCAGCAGGCGGTGGTCGTAGGTATATCCGAGACGCGCGCTGTCTTTGTCGAGGCTGTCGACCCGGTCGACAAGCTCGCGGACCGACGCCTCGAGCGGCGGGGCGTCGAGCGGCTCGTAGATTCCCATTGTCGACGCGTCGAACTTCCGGCCGGCCCATTTGCGCGCCTCTTTCTCGGTTATGAACTCCTTGTCGATGATATAGACTTCGGCGTTTGTGTTGACGAAAAACGACTGGCCGACGCGGTTGAAGCGGAACATATCGTGGCCGCGCCCCTGCGATTCGATAGAGAACGAATAGCCGGTCAGATCGATGGGGTTGAGCGTTTCTCCGACAACGTCGCCATAGTCATATTTCGCTTTGAATGACCAGAAGTCGAGGCCCGTGCCGAAAAATCCCTCAAGGTTCGGAATCCACCGGCGGCTCAGCGAGTCGGCCATGACATCGACCTCCACCGAAACCCTGTCGTCGTTTTTTATCCATGTCTCGGCCGGACTGTAGCGGCCGCGCCGCTCGAAGAGTCCCGAGGTTCCCTTCAGACTCGCGGGAAGCTCTATTTCGGGAGCGATCCCCATCCAGTCGGACCACGAGAAATGGTGACGCCCTATGTCGCTGACGCTGTCGAGCCCCGCTTCGTTGGTGAACCGGTAATATGAGCGGCTCGCCAGTATCCGTGGAGTTGACCAGCCCCGGAACTTCGTGTCGTTGCCGGGAGTGAGCATATAGTCGACCATCTTCTCGCGGAAGAGGAAGATAGTGTCGCTGAGGGTTGTCATGGTCGAATACTCCCTGACGTAGGCCAGAATGTGGAATACGCGGCGATTGCGCGTCTCGATGACGACTTCGGGCAGTTCCTCGGCGAATTCGCGGAGGAAAACGGTGTCGGTCGGCGCCGATTCGAGGATTTTGTCCTCGAAACCGAGATAACGGAGCGTTATCGGGTAGCTCCGTTCGGCGACGGGCGGCAGCACACCCCGGCGCCCGGTTGTGGCGATAGCGCGGCCGTTACGGTCGTAGACCGACGCGTTGGGGAGCGGCACGCGCGACGCCGAATCAGCCACGACCACCGGTCTGGCTTGCGCGGCAACGCAGCCCAGAATCATCAGAAAGATAAAAGCAAACCGCCTCATATCTATATGACGCCGGCCGCGCCCGGAAATTACCCCCCAGCGCATCGACAAACGCGAACTTCAGACACTCGCAACCTGAAGTATCGGGGTTCCCAGTGCATTTTCGATCGACGAAATTGTGTCGATAGTGAAATTGTGGGTTCCTCGCATCCACTTACTGATTTCAGATTCTTTTTTACCGAGCATATTGGCAAGGTCTTTTTGTTTTAGCCTTTTTTCGTCCAGTATGCTATGGATTCTGTCAACTATCAGGAATGACAGATCAACACGCCTGCGGATTTCGGGTGAGACTTTAGCCCGTCGAGCTTCTATTATATTACTTCTTTTCATCGCGGGTAAAATTTAGATTTTTTGCGTCATACTTAACTTATAGATTAACTGCGCTAAATTACTGACTCTTTTTCAATATAACAATAAATTCACCTTAAAGTTAAGTCGCCGGCGTGTTTTATACATAAAATCGGTAATCTGAAAGTCACACTGACTATCCCTGGAAAGTGTTGACAGATTTGAGGGCGATTAACTAATGTGGTTTACACCGTCTGAGGTTGAGCGCGAGAGCTTCATTCAGATCCATGACCGCCTCAGTCCCGACTTCACGCGCCGGCTGAAAGAGGCCGTTCCCGACCTGAGCGAATCGCAGCTGAGGCTGGCGGCCTACGTGGCGTCGGGGATGACGGGGCAGCAGATAGCGCGTGTGCTCAGCATTTCCTACGACTCGGTGAAGAAAGCGCGCTACCGCCTGCGCCAGCGCCTCGGCCTCGGCCGCGGCGACTCGCTCGAAGACGCCCTCCGCCGCTTCAGCGAGTAGTTGCCCGACAAGTCCGAATAGGTTTTGGCAAAATCGTTGCATTATCAACCCCGCCCGGGCGTAGGACGTGCCTTAATGCCATTAACTTAAAATTTTTCCGAGCAAGTTATCCTATCCGGGCGTAGGGACGTGCCTTCGGCACGTTTCAAAAGTGATTGATTGTCAATGCGCTACGTTAGTGGTGCGTCAAACGTGCATTTCGTATATGATTGGAACATCGTGTCGCAGCCAAACGTGCCAAAGGCACGTCCCTACGCCCGGACGTTTTGCATACAATTGATTACAGCGTTTTGCAGGGTTTAGCGTCAAACGTGCATTTCGTATATGATTGGTAAACATCGTGTTGCAGCCAAACGTGCCGAAGGCACGTCCCTACGCCAGGGTGTTTCGCATGCAATCGATTGCCAGCGTTTTGCATGGTTTTGCGTCAAATGTGCATTTCGTGTGAAATTGATTGTCAGGGCGATGCAATGCTACATTTTATTTGGCTCTCATTGCTTCCCATCGTTTAGCGACGTTGCTGAGAATATACTCGGCTATGTTGTTCCCATCATGGCTGTTGCGGATGAGGTGATCATAATAACGTGATTGCCAAGCGAAATCTATGCCATTTCTGCGAGCATATTTGGTTACTGCTCCTTTGAGCGAATTGATATAACGGCTGAGATTCGGTACCTGACGCTGTTCTCCGGAACAGGATCTGAGAGGCGAAGCAACTGAACGCTGTTCTGATGGACTGGCCGGTTCAGATACTGGGTTGTCGGGAATGCAGACAATGGCATGAATATGTTCAGGCATCACTACCCATAGCGGCACTTCAAAATCGGTGAAGTCTGAAGCGTGGCGAAGCTGGCTGTCAACAAACAATCCGATGTTGCTGAGAACCATTTCTCCATCGGCTATCATTCCGAAATACGGGCGTCGGGAGGCGGTGCAGATAGTAATGAAGTAGCTACCTGTGAGGTAACCCAAGTATTTCGTGCGTGGCGTTTTCCGATATTGTCCCACGTTAAATTGAGTCCGATTTAGTCAGTGTTGTGCAGCCAAACGTGCCGAAGGCACGTCCCTACGCCCGAGCGGTTTTTATTGATTGTTATTAATCACATTTTGGATTACTCGGGGGAGTAGTTCTTGGCGAGGCCGCCTTCGGCGGTTTCTTTGTAGAGCGAGGGGATGTCGTGGCCGGTCTCTTTCATGACCTGGGTGAGGCGGTCGAAGGAGACGCGGTGGCCGCCGTCGCTGAACGAGGCGTAGATGTTGGCGTCGAGGGCTCGGGCGGCGGCGTAGGCGTTGCGCTCGATACAGGGAATCTGAACGAGGCCGCAGACGGGGTCGCAGGTCATTCCGAGATGGTGCTCGAGGCCCATCTCGGCGGCATATTCGATCTGGGCCGGGGAGCCGCCGAAGAGCTGACAGGCGGCTGCGGCGGCCATGGCGCAGGCTACGCCGACTTCGCCCTGACAGCCGACTTCGGCGCCGGAGATCGAGGCGTTCTGCTTGACGACGTTGCCGATGAGTCCGGCCGTGGCGAGGGCGTGGAGGATGCGTTTTTCGGGGAGGTTGCGGCTTTTCCAGATATGATAGAGCACACCGGGGAGCACGCCCGACGAGCCGCAGGTCGGGGCTGTCACGATTACGCCGCCCGAGGCGTTCTGCTCGCTGACGGCCAGAGCGTAGGCGAAGGTCAGTCCGCGGCTCTTGAGGTTGTCGCGGTAGCCTTCGGCCTTGACGTGGTATTGGGCGGCCTTGCGGCGCAGGTTGAGCGGGCCGGGGAGGCGTCCCTCCTGGGCGAGACCGTCGGTGACCGACTGCTTCATCGTCTCCCAGACGCGGTGGAGATATTCCCAGATTGCCGGGCCTTCGCATTCTTCGACGTATTCCCAAAAATCGCGGCCTGTCTGCTCGCAGTAGGCCATTATCTCGCTGAGCGAGTTTTTAGTGTAGACGTCGGGGGTTTCGGCTTCGTCGGGGTCGCCTTCGATTTTTATGGCGCCTCCGCCGACGCTGTAGACGGTCATCTCCAGCGCCTTGCGTCCGTCGGCTGTGAGGCCTGTGAGTGTCATGGCGTTGGGGTGGTAGGGGAGGAAAACGTCGGGTTTCCAGACGATTTCAACCTTATGGCTGCGCCGTTCGAACTCGCTGATTATGGCGGCGTCGGTGAGGTGGCCCTTGCCTGTCGCTGCGAGCGAGCCGTAGAGCGTCACACTGAAGCTGACGGCGTCGGCGGGGCAGCGGCGCAGGAATTCTATTGTGGCGGCACGCGGGCCCATCGTGTGGCTCGACGAGGGGCCGTTGCCGATACGGAATATCTCTTTTATGGATTTCATGCTATATATAATAATGTGGGAGAGGGTCAGTATTCGCTGAAGAGGCGCGGCTTGATGACTATTCCGACGCGCACGCGGCTGCGGAACTGATTGTAATCGAGCATACATTCGCCGTAGCCGTTGTAGAACTGGAGAAAGAGGAACTGGTTGTCGCGGCGGAAAATGCGGTAGCCCAGCTCTATGATGGTGTTATAGTTGAGCTTCCAGCCGCGGCGCTTTACGAGCACTACGGAGGCTGTGAAGCGCCGGTTGCGCGAGGTGAACTCCGTTCCGACCTGATAAATTCCGCTGTAGTCGAGGATGTCGCGGTTGTTCTGGCCGTCGACGATAGGAATCCACACCTTGCCGTGGACTGTCACCTGCGGGTCGATCATTATCGAGGCCGCCAGAGAGATTTTGTTCCACGAGCGTGAGGCGAGTCCGTCGCGGCCGTTGCTCTCATGCTCGGCCATGAGCGTGACCTTTCCGACATAGCGGTTCTTGACGAAGAGCGGTTTGGCGAGACCTATGCCGGGGTTGAAGTTCAGGTCGACCATCGGCATTGAGTTTTCCAGGACGTTCCACCAGCATTTCTGGGAGTAGAACAGATAGAGGTAGGTTCCGAAAGGGAGCGTCGAGCGTGTCAGTCGCTGCTGAATGGAGATCTGGAACTTTATGTCGGTGTTGGTTTTCGTCGGGGTGTGGTTCACCGACGTGCCGAAAATGAAGTAGTTGTCTTTGTAGAGTCCGAAATACGGGCCCCGCTCGAAAGCGCGGCGCACACTGTCGGTGTCGACACGCTCGAGCGAGTCGGTGACGATCTGGGCTCCGGCGGCCATCGATACCGCCGCCAGAAAAACAGTCGCTATCAGACGCAAAAGGCGGGTCATATCAGCGGCAAAATTACAAAAAATATCGTCACGCCGGGCAGGCGCCGGCGATAATGGCGACAGCCTCGGCCGGGTCGGCTGTCAGACTGTAGTCGGCGTGGCCGAAGAGTAGATCTTCAGCCTCGCGCAGTTGGGCGTCGAGAGGATTGTAGTAGCCCCGGGTGTTGAGTATGACGATCTCGCCCTGCCAGAGGCCGAGCTTGCGCCATGTCAGGGCCTCGAGAAGTTCCTCGAAAGTGCCGATTCCGCCGGCCAGAGCAATGACACCCGAGGCGAGACCGAGCATACGGGCTTTTCGCGAGTGCATGTCGGGCGTGACGATCTTTTCGGTCAGGGCCGGATGGGCCCAGCCGCGGTTGTCCATAAATTCGGGAAGCACGCCGACGGCGCGTCCCCCTGCCTCGATGCAGCCGTCGATAGCGGCTCCCATCATTCCGAATTTGCCACCGCCGCATACCAGTCCGAAGCCGGCGCGGGCTATCGAGCGGCCGGTCTCGACGCCCGCTTCAATGAATTCCTGATCGATTCTGGCGCTCGAAGCGCCGTAAACAACAATATTTTTCATTTCTATGGCAAAGATAACACACGTTAACCTACTGAAACATAACCGGCTATAATGAATTAACAATTTTTAGTAATCGTAAGTGCTGTTTTTTATTTGCGTTTCGTTTTGAAAATTCAACCTTTCGTTTTACCTTTGCAACGAATCAAAGGATTATTATATTTTATAATTCCCGCGATAAAATCGCAACCACACGATTCACGCTTTATACCAGCAGCTACTTGACAATTAACCGAAAAACATAATACCTAACCAACCAAATCTCTGATATGCACAGAAATCTTGCAGTTTCAGCCTTGGCCATGGCCGTTGCCGTGACAACGCTGACATCCTGTGACCACCAGGAGTTCACCAGTGAAAAGGAGGATGCAAAACGCATCGACGTTCAAGTTCTTTCGCCCGAGCTTCAGAAGGTGCGCGACTACGTGCCCCTCTATGCTGTAATCGCCCACCGCGGTTCAACATTCTGGGCTCCCGAGGAAACCGAAGCCTCGTGGCGCTGGGCCCGCAATATGGGTGCCGACTATCTCGAGAGCGACATGCAGGCAACCAAAGACTGTATCGTTCTTGCCAACCACGACGAGAACCTCGCCCGCACGACCAACGTCGAAGATGTCTACAGCGAATATGTTCCCGCATCGCGCAAAGACTTCTACCGTTCGTTCAAGAAAGCCGACGGAACCCAGGCCTTCACCGAAGCCGACATCCAGGAACAGTATAACCTCGATGTCGCCAACTTCCGTCCGTACTACACGATGAGCTACTACTACCACGAGCTTCTCGCCCTCGACGCCGGAAAATGGTTCAACGACTCAAGCCCCGAGCAGGCCCGCGAAGGTTTCACAGACAACCACCTCTATGTAAGCGCCCTGCGCGACCAGATCGCATACGCCGAGGGTAAATGCCTCAACCGCGACGCCCAGGGCGAGCGCGTTCTGACCTACAAGATCAAACCCGAATATGAAGGCATGAGCCTCAAGGAGATCCGCGAGAAGATGCCGCAGGCCAAATATATGGCATTCGTGGAATATGACTGGGCCAACGCATACGTAGCCGACCCGAAGGACAACGGCAACCGTCCCGGCATCTACATCGAATTCAAGGAATCGTGGCTGAACCCGTCGAACATGGAGCAGCTCGTCTACAACGACCTGACCGCCTGCGGCTGGAACATCATCGAGAAGCCCGAAGCTGAAAACGCTCCCTTCTATGTAAATGGCAAGGTCAACATCGCCAACACCAACGGTAAGGTTATCCTCCAGACGTTCTCGTTCGACGCCCTCCGCCGCGCCAACGACATCTTCAAGGGCCGCGTGCCGATGTGCTACCTCCTCTGGGAAGGCACCTACGCAACCGACGTGACCTACGCCACTCCGACCGGCTATGCCGCAGTCATCAAATGGGCTCAGGACAACGGCGCCCACATCATCGGCCCGGCTATCTCAGGCGCTCCCAACAACTATCCCGAGATGAACGCTCCCTGGCAGGCCTACATGATCCGCAAATCGGGCATGATCAACCATCCCTACTCGTTTGACTCGTATGCCCAGATGGGTAAATACATGGGTGTATACAACTATGGTATCGAAACCAAATTCGACGACCTGATGAAAATTACCGTCGACCCGACCCAGTACACCGTGTTCGACTCGCCTGTCTCGCTGCCCATCTATATGGACGGATTCTTCACCAACCGCACCGAAATGTCGCTGCGCTATATGATCGAACAGGGCTTCCGCTGCAACGCCAAGCTCCCCAACCCCTTCTACACCAACAAGATCTACAACAACGCCGAGGCTCCCTCAGTTGTGCCTGACGCTGAAACAGTTCTTGAAGACCTCGGCTACTACAGATAAGCCGCTTCGGTTGACTTTCGATATAATTCATTCAACGACTAACGACAAAAATCCAAAACAATGAAGAAATATTTCGCGCTGCCCCTTATGGCCGCTGTATGTCTGACCGCCGGAGCCCAGGACTTTGACAATTCCCCGACCGTCAACATCGAGAAAAACGATATGAAATTCACCGTAGGTGCCCGCATGATGGGCGATGTAGCCTACTATCACAGTGATTTCACCAATCTGAAGTCAGGCGCTTCGCTGACCGATGCCCGCATCCGCACATCGTTCACCTACCGCGATTGGTACTTCTATGCCGACTTCGGCTTCGGCGGCGGCAAGTTCTCGCAGAAGAACATCTTCGCCCAGTGGAGCAAGGAGAATTCGGTAGGCGGCGTCAACTCGATCAAAGCCGGTTATTACAACGATCCCGGTTCCATGGCCCGCAACACCTCGCTCGGTTCATACCACTTCATCTCGCGTCCTGGCTCGACAATGGCTCTCGGACTCGGCCGTGAACTCGGTATCACCTACAAGTTCCGCAACAATATGTGGTTCGCCCAGCAGGGTATCTTCACCGACAACAGCTACAATGAGCAGTCGGTCGGCTTCGGCGGCGTAAGCCTCTCTGGTCGCTGGCTCGTCCGTCCGATCAACACCGAGGACATGACCTTCCATATCGGTGCCAACTTCAGCTGGACCCACCTCGGCGGCGGCGAAGTCACCAACAACATTATGAAGAAGACCCTGACCCTCGGCCAGCCCATGGAAACCTACGTTGACGGCAACGAAGACATGGTAAGCGCCGTTCTCCCCTGGGCCAACAATGTTGTGAACGTCGGTGCGGAAGTTCTCTTCCGTGTCCCGAAATTCTTCGCCCGCGGTGAATTCCTCTACAAGCATCTGACCAAGAAACGCGACAGCTACTCGCTCTTCGAGGATGCCCAGAACAACATCGACGCATGGGGCACCTATGAGGCATGGCTTGGTGCCAATCCTCTGCGTAACAACAATTTCTACGGCGGATATATCGAGGTCGGCTATCAGATCTTCGGCAAAGGCTACCGTTATAACAATGCCGACGCCGTTCTCGGCGGTCTCGACGGCAAAGCTCTCGAAGTTGTTGCCCGCTGGAACTATACCGGACTCAACGACGTTGTCGACGGCGAATATTACGACGTCAGCCGCGACCAGTACTATCCCGACGGTTACAAGGCTGACTACCCTTACAATTCGTCGAGCGTAGGCGGCGGTAATGTCAACAGCTTCACCATCGGCGTGAACTTCGCTTTCAACAAGTATGTCCAGGTTATGGCCGACTACACCTACAACCGTCTGAGCCGCGACAAACTCCCCTTCGACCGCGACATCCACGCTCTCCAGGGCCGTCTGCAGTTCACTTTCTAAGCAAATCCGGTTTCCCGAATAGTCGAGGGCGCCCTGCGGGGCGCCCTCGTTCGTTGTTTCTGATGTTTCTGATGTTTCTGATGTTTCTGATGTAGCTATCTTAGATGGAAAGCGAACGCCGCGCGGCCTGAGGCCGTGCGGCGTTTTGTTGTCGGGGTGAAAGGATTCGAACCTTCGACCCCCTGCTCCCAAAGCAGGTGCGCTAACCGGACTGCGCTACGCCCCGATAAACAACACCGCAAAGATACGAATTATTTGCGGTGTGTGCAAATATGGCGATCAGTGACGGACGATGCGGATGAGCCACTGCTCGGGGGTATCTTCGACGTATTCCACGGGAATTCCGGCGTCGGTGAGGCGTGTTGCCATCTCCTGGGCGGGCGGAAGCTGGTGGGCGTGGATTCCGAGCTGGGCATTGGCGGCGTTGGCGGTGTCGCGTCCGCAGCTTTGGGCGAGTGTGACCGAGCCGGCGCCGGCGAGATTGTGGTAGTAGAGACGCATGATCGTTTCCATCGGCTGTTCGAGATGGGGCAGAACGTCAAGAAGAATCACGCGGTCATAGAGCGAGTGGACGGGGTCTTTCTCGATGTCGGTCAGCATGAAGCGCACGGGCAGGGGGAGACCGGCGTGTTTGTCGTGGGCCACGGCGAGCATTTCCGATGCGATGTCGACGGCGTCGATGTTGCCGAAGGGGCCTATTGCTTTTGCGAGCAGGGGCAGGAGGGTGCCTGTGCCTGTTCCGACGTCGAGCACAGTGTCGCCGCGGTGAACTTTTGCGAAGTCGATGATATGTTGCAGCTTGGCGTTGTCGGGGCGGTTGGGGCGCTCGTCGTAGCCGGCTGCTACGGAGTTGAAGAATTTAGCGGTTGAAGTCATTTGGCGAATGTGTTATAATTTTGGGATAAAGGTAGCCAAAAAAATCCAAACGGGCGCCAGCTTTTTAGATTTTTTAGAGGTGGATGGAAAAAGAAAGGGCGCCCGGCGAGGGGCGCCCTTGAACGGCACGGGGCCGCGGGAAGTGCTTATTTCACGAGGATCTTTTCAACTTTGTTGCCCTGACGGCGGATGACGATTTGGCCGGGAGCGGGCTCTTCGAGGCGAACGCCCTGGAGGTTGTAGTATTCAACCGGGGTTGTGTCGATGGTGACAACTTCTTCGATGCCGCTGCTGGTGACATAGGTCACTTTGATAGCGGTGCACGAGGGGTTGAAGGTTGTGCCAGACGAGTTGGGGTTGCTCTTGAGGAAGTGGAAGTCAACCGAAGCGGCTTCGCCTGTCCAGATGTTGTCGGTGAGGGTTCCGGTGCTGGCGGTCGAGTTCTCGAAGTTCGAGGTGTACTGGCAGACGAACTCGATGCGTTTCAGGGTGACACCTGTTCCGGCGATAGTGGCGGTGTTGTCGCCGTAGAAGCGGAGGTCGGTGACATTCTTGGACGAGGTGAACACGCGCGGGGCGTTCTTGTCGTTGGTGCCGCGGCTGAGGGTTATCGAGGTCTTGCCGGCAGTGAATGTGCGGCCGTCAAGTTCGACGCCTTCGCCCGAAGCGGGAGCTTCGAAAGGATCGCTGAGGGTTGTCGGATCCTGGAAGTTGTAGGTGGCAGTCTCTTCGGTGGGCTGGACGGGACCGGGTTCGCCGCCTTCGCCGTAGGTAACGATGACTTTCTGCATCGAGGGCGAGTATTTGCCCTGCGAGTCTTTGGCCCATGAGAAGGTTACCGAGGTAGCGTCGCCTGTCCAGACAGCGTCGGCGAGCGAGCCGCTGTCGGCCTTAGAGTTGTCGTAGTTGGCGGGATAGGCTGTCACGAACTCGATGCGGGTGATCGAAGCGCCGTTGGTCGAGCTGATGGTTGTCGAACCGCCGTTGTAGACGCGGAGCTCGACTTCGCTCTCTTCTTTCGACTTGTAGAGGCGCGGCGAGGTGTTGTTCGTACCCTTGTCGTTGACGAGGGTGATGACACCTGAGGTGAAGGTTACACCGTTGACGTCGACAGCGTTATCGGCGCCTGCGCCGGGCATCGACTGTGCGGGGCTGAGCGAGCCGGGCTGGGTGAAGTCGAATGTAGCTGTGTTGTCGCCGGGGTTGACGGGAGTGCCGCCGTTGTCTTCGAAGCGGGTGGGGAAGAGGACAACCTCGATGTTGTCGCCGATCTTGGTCTTGCCGATGAAGCCGTAGATGTCGGCGTCGTCAGCGGCAGCGACGTTGGTCACGGTCTTGCTCCAGCGGTTCCAGAGGGTGAAGGTGGCTCCGTCGGCGGTAACGGTGAACTGGCGGTCGGTTTCGGTAGCTTCGACTTTAGCGCTTTCGAGGCGGACATAGTGGAGAAGGTTGGCTTCGGTCACCTTGTCGCCGGTGATGAGCTGGGGAGCTTCGGGAGCGCCGTCGTAGCCCTTGGCGAAGGTCGAGGCAACGGGGATGATTTCGGGCATTCCGTTGTATTCCTCATAGTGGCCGGTGGCGCCGGCTGCGATAACCTGGCCGTTGGTGTATTCCTGAGCTACGTCGCCATAGACGAATCCGTAGGTGTCGGCCTGCTTGACGAAGAGATCCTTGCCGTTCTGGTAGAGGACTGTCAGAGCAGCGTTGATGGCCTCGTCGGCAGCGGGCTTGGCCTGCATCCATTCGGCGAGCGAAGAATAGCCTTCGCCGGGCTGGGGAGGTGTCGGGGTGTCGCCGCCGCCCTTGACGAAGATTTCGATCTTCGAGATGCGGATCTGTCCGGCTTTGGTGTCGCCGTCTTCGCCGAGAGTGGCTTTCTCACCGACGGTGAAGGTGATCGACGAAGCGTCGCCGGTCCATGTCATCTCGGTGTCGCCCTTGGCCTGGGTTGCCATAGCGCCTACAGAGGGAGTGAATGTCGTGTAGCGGTATTTGGCGTCGTCGGCGAGGGTGAAGACGATCTTCTCGATTTCCTTGCCCGAGATTGTCAGAGTGTTCTTGGCGTAGAGGCGCAGAGCAGCAGTACTTTCGTTATATACAGGAGCTGTTGTGCCATCCTGTTTCTCGGCCTTGGCGTTGATGCCGTCGACTGTAACGTCGAGAGCGTCGGCCGAGTGGTTGGCATAGACGATGGTGACGTTGGTGGGCTGGTCGGGATTATCGGGATTGTCGGGGAGTTTGTCGCCCTTGACAGTGATCAGATAGAAAGCCGAGCCGGCGAGGTAGTTGGCGTTGGCGGGCGAAGTGGCCGTTACCATGGCGTTGCCCGGGCCCATGAGGGTCACAGCGCCGGAGAGAGCGTCGACAACGACGGCATCGGTGTTGTTCGAAGTGTAGAGAACCTCAACGCCTTCGGGCTTGGTCAGCACGGGAGCGGTGAAGGCTTTGCCGACTTCGGCTTCAACGACGCCGGGAGTGAAATACATGACAGGTTCCTCGCGGACAACGGGTTGGTCGGGGGTCGGAGCAGCCTCGACGGTCAGCGAATACTGGGCCGAGCCGGCGAGATACTTGTCGTTGGCGGGGGTTGTGGCAGTGATGATGGTAGTGCCGGGAGCCACGAGAACGAGAGCGCCGTCGGTGCCGTTGATGACGGCTACCGAAGAGTTGCTCGAGTTATAGCTGACAGCGGCGTCGGTAGCCTTGACGAGCACGGGGGCTGTGAAGGTCTGGCCCATGACAGCCTTGGCGGTAGCGGCCGAGAAGGCGAGTCCTGCGGGCTTGGGAGCTTCGGGCTGCTCGGGATCGACGGGGGTCGAGGCGGCTTTGACGGTCAGCACATACTGGGCCGAGCCGGCTTCGAATTCGTCGTTTGCGGCCGAAGTGGCCATGATTGTGGTTGTTCCTTCGGTCAGAGGGGTTACAGCACCTGTGGCGGCGTCAACGGTGGCGACAGCGGGAGTCGAGCTTGTGTAGCTGATGGCGGCTGTCGTTGCGAAGGTGAGCGTCGGGGCGGTGAAAGCCTCGCCGATGGTAGCTTCGGCGGTAGCGGCTGCGAATTCGAGACCTGCGGGCTGCTTGACAACGGGAACGTCGGCCTTTTCGCCGTAGATGGCGGGCAGCGAAGCGCTTGCGGCGACGTCGGTTGTCACGCTCGAGAATGTATTATGTTTGCTCTGATAAGCGATGATGTTACCGCGGCCCACGTTGGTGATCGTAGCGAGGCCGTCGGCGAAAGTCACTGTCCAGAGAGCGTTGGTGGCAGATGCTTTGTCGGCAAAGGTGTTGAAGCTGTTGTGGGTAGCGTCCATGCCGTAGTATTTGCCGTTGACGTCCTTGATATAGAACTGGCCTGCCTCGTCGCCAGCTTCGAAGGTGAAGAGATTGGCATCGGAAGCAACGAGCTTACCGTCGGCGAGAGCGACCTCGGTTGTCGGCATGTAGTAGCCTGTTGCAATCGGGCCTGCGAGACGGGTATTGTCGGCCAGGAGGAAGTATGAGCCTCCGGCTTCAATGGCCGAAAGAAGTTCTGCGGTGACGGTCTTTACAGCAGTGAGGGTGAGCGTAACGATGGCACTCGGCTCTTTGCCTTCGGCAACGGCGATAGCCTTGATGACGAAAGTCTCGCCTGCTGTTGTGGCGGCGGGAACGTCGATACCGGCGGCGGTGTAGACTGTCGACGAGGTTGTCGGGGTGGTGTTGTCGGTAGTGTAGTAGACGGTAGCGCCTTCGGGAACGTTCATCTTAACGTTGAGGGCGTCCCAGTATTCACCTGTTCCACTGACGTAGTCAACGAACGAGGGATTCTCGGTAACGTTGACAGCAGCCTGACCGTAGTAGTTGATTTTCTCAATGCCGAGGACGCCGTTGTTGGTCGTCTTGGGCATTTCAAATTTAAGCTGATAGTAGCGGTTGGCAGCGGGATCGGTAACGGCGAAGTTAAACGAGCTGGTTCCGTTTTTTGCCAAAGCATTGAAGGCGGCAAGTTCGCCGGAACCGCACTCATAAGTGACTGCGTTGGACATATCTGAGCTCTCAGATACCAACAGGCTGACTGAAGTCGCAGAGTCGTTTGCGCCGGTTTGAACGCGGACTACATCAACGGAAACCTTGTTGATTTCCTGCGACATGGCAAAGTCAGACGTGATTGTTGCAGTCACAGCTGAACTTTTACTGCCGCAACGGATATAGCCGTTGCTCGTCCAGCCTCCGTTGTTCATGTTAAAGCCATACGTAGACCACGTCTGGCCTGCATCAGCGTCACCAATCTTACCGGCGACAGTATAGCCGGCAGTGTTGTCGATTTGATGCGATTTGTCAGGCGTTACGCTGACAACTACCGACTGAGCCGTAGCCGATAAAGTCAACGACGCCGCACAAAGCATCGTTAGTAATAGTTTTCTCATGTCTAATTTATTTGGTTAACTTATAGATGAATAATCCCGATAGGCGATAGTTGCCGCAAAGTTATAAAACGCTGTCGAAATTTTCAAATATTCGGAGAGAGATTTCAGCCGAAAATCCGGCAAATTTAATCTAAATTTAATCTGAGTCGGGCGGCGCGCTAAAATAAGCCCTATAGGCCATATAGGCCCAATATTTTTATAAGTCTTATAAAATTTATAATCTTATAACCGGGGCGCGCTTTATGGCGACAATTATAATGTTTGACAACATATTGTTTGGCTGTTTCGTCGAAAAGTGCTACTTTCGTAGCCGACCCGCGAACCGGGCCTGTGTCTATTCTTAACTTCTAACCTTTAACTGATTGAATGAGTTACCTTAAATTTGATAAAAGCCTGATGATTAATCTCGAGCAGTCGCTCCGCAAGGAAATGCTCCGAACCAATCAGTCAGGCGCTTATCACTGTACTACGGTCGTTGACTGCAACACGCGCAAGCAACACGGCCTGCTGGTAATCCCCATCAAGGAATTCGGCAATACGAGTCACGTGATGCTTTCGTCGATGGATGTCACCGTTATTCAGCACGGCGCGCCGTTCAACCTCGATCTCCACCGCTATCAGGGGGGTGTCTACTCCCATCAGGGGCACAAATATATCCGCGAGTATGACTGCGAGAGTGTTCCGCGGACAACCTATCGCGTCGGCGGTGTCATTCTGACCAAAGAGAAAATCTTCATAAGCCACGAAAACCGTCTGCTGATCCGCTACACCCTCGTCGAGGCCCATTCGCCGACAATGCTTAGGCTGAGGCCCCATCTGGCTTTCCGTGAGGCGAACGCCCTCGTGCAGGCCAACGACAAGCTCAATACGGAGTGTCCCGAATGTGCCAACGGAGTGTCGGCGTGTCTCTATCCGGGCTATCCGCGGCTTTACATGCAGTTCAACCACCGGCCCGAGTGGCACTACGAGCCGAACTGGTATAACGGCTTCGAATATGTCAAGGACATGGAGCGCGGCGTCCCCTACGTCGAAGACCTGTGGGTTCCGGGCTATTTCGACATTCCTATAAAGAAAGGTGAGTCGATAATCTTCTCGGCCGGCGTCAGCGAGATTCAGCCGCGTCAGCTCTCGAAGATGTATGAACGCGAGATAGCGTCGCGCACGTGCCGCTCGTCGTTCTTCAACTGCCTGAAGAACGCCGTGAAGCAATGCTATATCAAGGAGGACGACAAGATGTATCTCATCTCGGGTTTCCCCTGGGGCAAGATTCTGGCCCGCAACACCTTCATGGCGCTTCCGGGGGCTACCATAGCCATAGACCATAAAGATGACTATCACGCCATAATGGCCACGGCCGCCGAAGAGCTCGAACGTTTCATGGCCACGGGCGAGACTGTCGGCAACCGCATCGCCGGCATCGACCTGCCTGACATTCCGCTATGGACGCTGTGGGCGCTCCAGCAGTATGCCCGCTCCTACGGTTATGAAGAGACGCGCGAGCGTTATCTCGGACTGGTGGCCGGTCTTGTCGACTACGTTGCCGAAGGACGCCACCCGAACCTCTTTATCGACGAGCGCGGAATGCTGTCGACCGACGGCTCGGTGACTCCCGTGTCGTGGATGAACGCCGCTCTCGACGGCAAGCCCGTAGTGGCCCGCAGCGGTTATCTGGTGGAATTCAACGCGCTCTGGTATAACGCACTGGTGTTCGCGTCGAAACTCGTCGAGGAAGTTCCCGAGATGGCCGAGGCCGCCGGACGCTGGACGGCGCTCGCCGAAAAGCTCAAGCCGGCGTTTACCGACACCTTCCTCAACGACTACGGCTATCTCTATGACTATGTCGACGGCACCTACGCCGACCCGAGCGTGCGCCCCAACATGGCTGTCGCCATCGGACTCGACTATTCGCCGCTCGACCGCCGACAGCGCAAGAAGGTGCTCGACGTCGTCACCCGCGAACTGCTGACCCCTAAAGGGCTGCGCACACTGTCGCCCAAGAGCTACGGCTACCGCCCGTTCTATCTCGGCTCGCCCTACGACCGCGAGATGGCTCTCCACAACGGGCCGGCGCGCCCCTGGCTCATGGGCTTCTACGCCGACGCCTATCTGAAAGTGTTCGGCATGAGCGGAGTGAGCTATATCGACAGGATGCTTATCGGCTTCGAAGACGAGATGGGCAACGGCTGTGTAGGGTCGCTGAGCCAGCTCTACGACGCCAATCCGCCATACGAGGGACGCGGCGCCATCAGCCACGTCACCAACGTTGCCGAGATTCTGCGGACCCTGCGCACTCTGAAGAAATTAAACCTGTAAAAACCTCCACACTTCCGCTAAATGAAAGCTCTAATGTTCGGGTGGGAGTTCCCACCGCATATTCTGGGCGGTCTCGGCACCGCCAGCTACGGCCTCACTCGCGGCATGTGGCAGTGTGGCGACATGGATATAACCTTCGTCATCCCCAAGCCCTTCGGCGACGAAGACCGCCACTTTGCCAACATAATCGGCACAAGCCAGACTCCGATAGCCTGGCGCGACGTCGACCGCGACTATGTCGAGCAGCGCATCGGGCGCGTCATGTCGCCCGACCTCTACTACCGGCTGCGCGACCATATCTACGCCAACTTCGACTATATGCGCACCAACGACCTGGGATGTCTCGAGTTCTCGGGCCGCTATCCCGACAATCTTGTCGAAGAGATCAACAACTATTCGATCTGCGCAGGCGTCATAGCCCGCACGCTCGATTTCGACGTCATCCACAGCCACGACTGGCTGACCTATCCGGCCGGAATCCATGCCAAGCAGGTCACAGGCAAACCTATGGTCATCCATGTCCACGCCACCGAGTTCGACCGTTCGCGCGGCAAGCCCAACCCGACGGTGTTCGGCATCGAGCTCGACGGAATGCGCAACGCCGACCATATCATAACCGTCAGCAACCTGACGCGCGACACCGTCATCAACAAATACGGCATGGATCCCGCCAAGGTCACCACCGTCCATAACGCCGTCACACCGCTCAGCCCCGACCTTCTCGACATAAAGATGCCCAAAGGGAAAGACAAGGTCGTCACCTTCTTAGGACGCATCACAATGCAGAAAGGGCCCGAATATTTCGTCGAGGCGGCCGTGAAGGTTCTGAAAAACAACCATAACGTCAGATTCGTCATGGCCGGTTCAGGCGACATGATGAACAAGATGATCGATCTGGCCGCGCGCCGCGGCATTGCCGACCGGTTCCACTTCCCCGGGTTCCAGAAAGGACGTCAGGTCTATGAGATGCTTGCCGCCAGCGATGTCTATGTCATGCCCTCGGTCAGCGAGCCGTTCGGCATCTCACCGCTCGAGGCCATGCAGATGGGCGTGCCGTCGATAATATCGAAGCAGAGCGGCTGTGCCGAGATTCTGACCAATGTCATCAAGACCGACTACTGGGATATCGACGCCATGGCCGACGCCATCAACGCCATAATAACCTATCCGGCGCTCTACAACCAGCTCCGCAGTGATGGTCTCGACGAAGTCAACCGCATAACCTGGGACAAAGCCGGCCAGAAGGTTATCGAGATTTATCACCGCGTCACCGGCAAATAAACCTATCACTATCTTATTTTATAGAACACGACAACAATGAAAGCAATCTGTTTTTATTTCCAGATACATCAGCCGTTCCGCCTCAAACGCTACCGCTTTTTCGACATCGGCAACGACCATTATTATTTCGACGACTTCGCCAACGATGATATCATCACGCGCATAGCCGCCAACTCCTACATACCCGCCGCCGAGAGCCTGCTGCGCATGATCGAGGCTACCAACGGCGCTTTCCGCTGCGCTATCTCGGTGACAGGAACGGCTCTGGATCAGTTCGAGCAGTATGTGCCCGAATTCATCGACCTGCTGAAGAAGCTGGCCAAGACCGGCAAGGTAGAGTTCCTTGCCGAGACCTACGCCCACTCGCTGGCGTCGCTTGCCGACCCTGAGGAATTCCGCCTGCAGGTCAAGGCTCACAGCGAGAAACTCCATACCCTGTTCGGCGTCAAGCCGAAAGTTCTGCGCAACACCGAGCTCATCTACTGCGACGACCTCGCTCCGCAGATCTACGACATGGGCTTCAAAGGGTGCATAACCGAGGGCGCCAAGCATATTTTGGGCTGGAAATCGCCCAACTACGTCTACAGCGCCGCCTCGTGCCCGAAGCTGAAACTGCTGCTCAAGAACTCGAAGCTGAGCGACGATATCGCCTTCCGCTTCTCGAACACCGAATGGGACGGCTACCCCATGACTGCCGACAAATATATCGACTGGATCGCATCGACACCGGCCGAGGAACAGATAATCAACCTGTTCATGAACCTCGAGACCTTCGGCGAACTGCAGCCCGCTTCGTCGGGGATATTCCAGTTCCTCGAGACTCTGCCGCGTTTCGCCGCCGAGCGTGGCGTTGAGTTCTGGACGCCGACCGAGGCTGTGCAGAAGCTGAAACCTGTTGCCGAACTGTCGGTCATGCATCCCATATCGTGGGCCGATGAAGCGCGCGACACCTCGGCATGGCTCGGCAATCAGCTCCAGCAGGAGGCGTTCAACAAGCTCTACAGTGTGGCCGAGCGCGTCCGTCTGGCTACCGACCGCAAACTCCACGAAGACTGGTTGCGCCTTCAGGCATCCGACCACTTCTACTATATGTCGACCAAACATATGGCCGACGGCGATGTCCACAGCCATTTCTCGCCCTATGACACCCCGTTCGATGCCTTTACGAATTATATGAACGTGTTGGCCGACTTCATTGTGCGCGTCGAAGAGCAATATCCCCTTTCGATCGAGAACGAGGAGCTCAACGCCCTGCTGACGACGATACGCAATCAGGAGCGCGAGATCGAGACCCTCAACAAAGAGGCGGCGTCGATGCGCCAGAATATCGAGCATCTCAACGAAGAGCACCGGCTTCGCGAACCCAAAAAGAAAGAAGCGGCCGAGGCTCCCGCCAAGCCTAAGAAAGCAGCGGCCGGAAAACCGGCTGCCAAAAAGGCTCCCGCAAAGAAAGAAAAAGCAGAGAAGTAAAGAATATACTCAGAGGTGCGCCCGCCCGCCTTGGGCGCATACAATGCCGGAGGAGTTCGTGACGAATTCCTCCGGCGTCGTTGATGGCGCCCGGGATAATGCGGGAAAGAGGGGGCGGGGGAGCGCGGCGGCGTAGCTTTGCCGGAAATAATTCACTGCTATGGTTTACAGCTACGACGAGATGGTGGAGCTCTGGCTTCTTCACCGCTATCACGAAACGGCGCGCACGGATGCTCAGGTTGTGCGTGCCGACGGCATCGACCTGCGCCGGCTTGCCGCCGACGAGATGCGCTCCTGGTTTATGAATCTGCTCGACACTGCACCGCGCGAACTTCTTGATCCTGACGATATAAGCGATGTGGCGCCTGTTCCCGTGCGTCTCACCGACGGACGTCTGGCGATCACGCTTCCCGAGAGCTGTCGGCGCGTTGTCGGGGTCAGACTTGCCGGCTGGGAGCGGTCGGCGACGATTCTGACCGACCGGGAGTCGGTCGCGGCGCGGCGGCAGTGTTCGCCGATGAGCCGCGCGGGCAGCCATTGTCCTGTCGCCGTTGTCGACGGACGCAGACTCATAATGTCACCTTCGGAACCGCCTGAGGTCGAACAGCTGCTTGTGTGCCTCGCTCCGGCCGAGGGAACGCGCGGCGTCTATCGTCTCGACCCGCGCGCACTGTCGACTATTCCGCAGATTAATGACTAAACCTTTATTGATACGAAATGACAAACGAAGTATTTCTTACGGCGCGGCAGGCATGGGGCGAATGGGCCGGCCTGCGCGCACGCCGCGACCGTTTCAAGCGGTTCGTCTACGGTGATCAGTGGAGCGATCCGGTGACGTTGCCCGATGGCCGGACCGTCAGCGAATATGAGGCTATGGCTTCATCGGGAGCTCATCCGCTGACGAACAATCTTCTGCGACAGATTGTGAAGACAGTCGTGGGCCGCTATCGTACCGACGTCGCCACGGAAGAGCGCAGTGGCGGACTCGCTGACATAGTCTCGATGAACAGTCTCGACGAGCTCGACGCCCGTGCCCTCGAAGAGTTTCTTATCTCGGGCTGCGCCATTCAGCGCATAACGGCCGAGAAGAGAGCCGAGGGGAACGGAGTGTGGGTCGACAATGTGGCTCCCGACCGTTTCTTTGTCAACAGTTTCACCGACCCGCGCGGCCACGATATCGAGCTTGTCGGGATGCTCCACGACATGAGCCTCGGCGAGGTTCTGATCCGTTTCGGCGGGGGCAACCGTCGGCGCGAGAAGCGGCTGGCGGCCATCTACAGCGAGAGTGCCCTGACGGGAGGATTCCTGACAAGCTGCGGATGCGAGGATTTCGACGTGGCCGCGCGCGCTGACCGCTGCCGCGTTGTCGAGGTGTGGACTCTCGACTCGGTGGAGCTGCTTGCCTGTCACGACCGTCGCGCGGCGCGGCTCGTGCTTGCCGACGCTTCGGAACGCGACCGCGTCGAGAGTATCAATGCCCGGCGCCGGAGACTCGGGCAGCCGACCATAGCCGTGCAGCGGCGTCGCTCTGTCAGATGGCGCGGCAGCTGGTTTGCCCCCGACGGCACACTGCTCGCCACTCAGCTGTCGCCTTACAGTCACGGCTCTCATCCGTTCTGCGTGAAGCTTTATCCGCTCATCGACGGCGAAGTTCACCCGTTTATCGAAGATATCGTCGACCAGCAGCGTAATATCAACCGGTCGATAACGCTGATCGACCATATTCTGGGGACTTCGGCCAAGGGAGCGCTGCTTTATCCGATAGAATCGCTGCCGCGCGGAGTGGAGCTGAACGATGTGGCGGCGATGTTCAGCCGTCCGGGCGCGGTTATTCCCGTCAGTCAGACGCGCACGCAGACAATGCCGCAGCTGCTGTCGACCTCAGCCAACCCCGCGGCCGCCCAGCTGCTGCGGATCGAGATGGAGATGATGGAGAAGGTCAGCGGCGTCAGCTCGGCCCTTCAGGGGCAGAACGTCGAAGGGCTCGGAGGCTCGGCGCGCCTCTACGCCGCGCAGGCCGAGAACGCCGCGGCTGCCATGCGCGATATTTTCGACACATTCACCTCTTTCAGAACCTCGCGCAACGCCAAGGCGCTCGCTTCGGCAATAAACAAACCCGCAGGAGCGGGCGTTGATAAAAGAAGGAAAGAACCGTCGGCCAAGGGCGAAAAACCGGACTGACAGATTCTCCGGCGAAAAAACATGACGAAGTTAATCGCCGATTGACCAATATTCACTAACTTTGCGACGCTCAATCGGGAGCGCCCCGTTTCGCGCTTCCGAACGTCACCCTAAACACTCATCATCAACGATGGAACAGAAACAACTCGACCGCCTCAGCTACGCCCTCGGCCTTAGCATGGGCAACAACTTCCGCGCCAGCGGAATCAATGAAATCAATGTCGACGACTTTGCCGCCGGCGTGGCCGCAGTGTTCTCGGGCGAGAAACCCGCCATGAGCTACGAAGAGGCCAAGGAGGAAATCCGCGTCTACTTCACCGCTCTCGAGAAGAAGCAGCAGGAAGCTGCCGCCGCCGCTTCGAAAGTAAACGAAGAAGCCGGAAAGAAATATCTCGAAGAGAACGGCAAGCGCGTAGAAGTGAAGACAACCGCCTCGGGGCTTCAGTATGAAGTGCTGACCGAAGGCAAAGGCCCTCGTCCGACCGCTGCCGACGAAGTCACCGTACACTATACCGGCCGCCTTATCGACGGCACCGTTTTCGACAGCAGCGTAGAGCGCGGCGAACCCGCTACCTTCGGCGTCACTCAGGTTATCCCCGGATGGGTCGAGGCTCTTCAGATGATGAACGAAGGCTCGAAATGGCGCCTGTTCATTCCGTCGAATCTCGCCTACGGCCCCAACGGAGCCGGCGGCGTCATCGGCCCGAACGCAACGCTGATATTCGAAGTGGAGCTTATCAAAGTCAACAAGAAATCAAACATCATTATCTAAATAAACCCTTTTCAACCAAAATGAAGAAAATTATTCTTGCTGCCGGCGCATCGCTGATGATGCTTGCCGGAATGGCATCCTGCAACGGCTCGTCGAGCAGCGCTGCCGACGCCAACGACTCAACCAGCACAACCATGGGCGAATTCAACGGTTCGATGCTCAACCAGCAGATGGCATCGGTTCCTGAGGAAATGCGCGCCAAATACAACAAAGACGAAATTCTCAAGGGTATCGAATACATGATCAACATGGATACCACCAAAACCAGCTATTTCACCGGCCTGAGCATCGGCCAGAACCTCGCCGGAATGCTCATGCAGATGGAAGAATCGGGAATCTCGGTCGACCGCAAGGCTTTCATGAACGCCTTTAAGCAGGCTTTCCTCGCCGACAGCGTCGGCGATATGGTCTCGATTCAGGCCCGCTATCAGAAGGTCATGAACGCCGTCCAGCAGCAGATGATGGCCGAGCAGCAGAAGAAAGCCGAGGCTGAGGCCAAAGCTAAGGAGAACAGCCCCGAGGCCAAGAAGAACAAAGCCGACGGCGCCGCTTTCGTAGCCAAGAAAATGAAAGAGGATCCCTCGATCAAGAAGACCGCCAGCGGTCTGGCCTATAAGGTTCTCGAGCAGGGCACGGGCGAAATGCCTACCGATGCCGACCAGGTTGTGGTAGCCTACAAAGGCACCCTCATCAACGGCAAGGAATTCGATTCGAACGACAACGCTACCTTCCCCGTGCGCGGCGTTGTCCCCGGATTCGCCGAGGCTCTGAAAATGATGAATCCCGGCAGCCACTATGTTATCTACATTCCCGCCGAGCTTGCCTATGGCGTTGACGGCACTCCCGACGGTTCGATTCCCCCGATGTCGACCCTCGTGTTCGACGTGACAGTGAAATCGATCGCCAAGAAATAAGCTGATAAACAAACCTTAACGAGCGAGAGGCGCCGCCGCACTGAGCGCGGTTCCTCTCGCTTGTCATATCCACGGAAAAACATTATGCAAGCTTCGGCATGGCTGACGGTGGCGCTGCTCGTCGTCAGCAACATTTTCATGACATTCGCCTGGTATGGCCATCTTAAACTTCAGCAACTAAAAATCATAACGTCGCAGACGTCGCTGATATGGGTTATCCTGATCTCATGGGGCATAGCTCTGCTCGAATACTGCTTCATGGTGCCCGCCAACAGAATAGGGTTCGAGGGGAACGGCGGCCAGTTCTCGCTTATGCAGCTGAAGGTCATGCAGGAATGTATAACCCTGGTTGTCTTCACAGTTTTCACCGTCGTGCTTTTCCGCGGCGAACCGCTCCACTGGAACCATCTGGCGGCATTCGTATGTCTCGTGGCCGCAGTTTATTTTGTGTTCATGAAATAGAATCCCGAATGCGGTTTTTTATGGGAACGGCCGAGGTTTTTGTGATTTCGGCGAAAAATCACTATCTTTGTGCGCTTTATTGGCTGCCGCGACTGTCGGGCGGCCTTACGGCATACTAAAACAAGATAAATCAAATCATTAAATAATCAATGGCAACCCTTGAAAAAATCCGCAGCAAATCAGTGCTGCTATTAGTCATCATCGCCGTGGCCCTTCTCGCCTTCATCTTGGGCGACTTCCTGACCTCGGGCCGCTCGTTCTTCAGCAACAGCACCACTGTAGCCGAGGTCGGCAACTCAAAGCTTTTCGGCAATACGAAAATCAACATCAACGAGTTCCAGAGACGTCTCGAAGAGGCCAGCCAGCAGGCTCAGGCCCAGGGCCGCAAATACGACAGCGCCGTGCTTCAGCAGCAGGTTCTGACGCAGATGATTTCAGAGGCTCTGTTCAACGAAGAGATGGATCGTCTGGGCATCAAGGTTACCGACGCCGAACTCTCCGACGCCATGCTCGGCCAGAACGCCGGCTATCTCAACAGCATGGTTCAGCAGCAGTATGGCGTTGAAAGCGCAGCCCAGCTCCACGACATGGCCTTCAATCCCTCGAAATATCAGCTCGACGCCGATCAGGCATCCCGCCTGCGCGCGATCTGGATTGATCTTGAGAAAAATATCGAGGAACAGCTCCGCGGCCAGAAACTCCAGACTCTGTTCATGGGAACTCTCGTGGCCAACGACCTCGACGCCAAGGCTCTCTACGACGAGAACGCTTCGACAGCCCACATCCTATACACCAAGAAAGATTATTCGAGCCTCGCCGACGACAAATATCCTGTCACCGACGCTGAAATCAACGCTGAATATGCCGAGCGCAAAGGCCGCTACGAGCTTGCCGAGCCGATCCGTCAGGTCGAATATATCGCTGTCGACATCACTCCGAGTCCCGCCGACATCCAGGCCGGACAGAAGCGCGTAGAAAATGCTCTGGCAGGTCTTAACACCAAGGAAGGCGCTACCGGCGTCGAAGATATGGACGGCTTCCTCGCCGAGCGCAAATCTCTCACCCGTGGCGCCATCACCGATCAGGCAATGAAGAGCTTCGTCGACAGCGCTACAGTAGGTAAAGCCGCTCTGGTAAGCCACCGCGGCAACGACTACACGCTGGCCAAGCTGATGGGCTCGACCTCGCAGGTCGACTCTGTGCTGATCGACTTCCTGATGGTTCAGGGCACCCGCGCACAGGTTGCGAAGATGGTGGCCGATCTCAACGGTGGCAAATCGTTTGCCGACGCTGCCAAAGACAGCCTTGTGGCAGGTTCGCAGGACAGCACCTGGATTCAGATGACAGCCGCCGACATGGCCTCGCTCCGTCCGGCTATCGACGGCGCAACCCTGGGCCAGTGGTTCACCCCCGACACCCTCGCCGAGAACGGCCGCATTTTCCGTGTGCGCCAGCGCAAGGCTCCGGTGACCGTCTACGACATTGTCGAAGTCAACTATGTGCTCGAACCGAGCAACGCCACCTTCAACAAGCTCTTTACCGACCTCGACAAATATGCCAAGACAAACAACAACGCCAAATCCTTCAAGGAGAACGCCGCCAAGGCCGGCTATAACGTTCAGGAAACCCTCGTCGGCAACTCTTCGCCGATGATCGGCAACCTCAACGAAACCCACAATGCTGTCGCATGGGCTCTCGATGCCAAGAAGGGTCAGGTTTCGCCCGTGTTCGGCGAACAGACCGACGACCGCCTCATTGCCGTGGCTGTGGCCGATACCTATGAGGACTATATGCCCGCCAGCTACAGCGATGTCCGCTCTGAGCTCGAGACACGCGTGCGCAACGCCAAGAAGGGCGACGCCCTGCTGAAGCAGTATCAGGGTAAAGCCAAAGACGTTGCCGGTTACGCCAAGGCCATGGGCGCTTCTGTCGACACCACCACCGTTACCTTCGGCCAGATCTTCATTCCGGGTCTCGGCCCCAACGAAAGCGCCCTGACAGCTGCCGCGGCCGCTGCCAAGAAAGGCCAGATGGTCGGCCCGATGAAAGCCAACAACGCTCTGGTTGTGTTCACCGTTACCGACATCGAGACCGAGGGCCGTCCGTTCAATGCCGACGAAAGTGCAGCCCAGTTCGTTCAGACCCGCGGTGCCGGCGCGCTGAGCCGTAATATCGTCAACATCATCAAGGGACGCCGCAAGGTTCAGAACAATATCCCCCACTTCTTCAAGTAAGAACAGCTCTGAAAAGAAATACCCGCGGGGTCCGGCAGTCAGCCGGGCCCCGCGCTGTTGTTCATTGGCGGGCGTATGGGGATAATGGGAGATTTGGGAGGATTGGGCTTTTATGGCACACCGCTACGTTATAGATGTTTCGCGCGACAGGCGTACCCATTTTTTCCAATGTGAGGTTTTTTGGCTATTTTTGCGGAAAATAGTCTTATCATGAAAAAAATTGCCACCGCACTGTTGTTTACGGCCGCTATGGGCGCCGTCGCCGGAAATGTCGATGTTGAATGGGAGGTTGTCGGCCACGCTCCCACTCCTGAATGGCGCACCGCCTACACCCAGCGTTTCACGCTCAGGGGCGATCTCGCGCGCTTGAAGCGCCTCGGCTTCTCGCAGGTCGGGATGGAGATGAAAACGATTAATCCGGCCGACACCGTGGCCGAACTCATCCCCGGCTCCTATTACATAGCTTCGCCGCGCTTCGCTGCGGGCGCCGACAGCGTTGTCGTCGACGTAGTCTGCCACGGAACCTGTCCGCAGGCCAGTTTCCGTACCGACGCCGTGTTCGGCGTCGATGCCGCCGGAAAGCCATTCGATGTAGGGTTCCGTCAGAAGTTCAATGTCGGCGATCCGCGGCAGTGGTCGATGGAGGGGCGCGACGAGATGGTCTACGGCCCTGACATCTATGCGCTCAACGATGCCCTTCAGCTCGAAGCCGCAGCTCCCGGGCCGTTCGATATGGCGCCGTCGCTGAAAAACGTAAGAATCACGTCGCAGAAGAAATGCCGCGACGGCAGAATATTGTCGGAGAAGACTGTCAAGGCCGACAATCCCGAGTTCTACCGGCTGACGATAACCCCCGCCGGCGTAGAGATCGAAGGCGCCTCGCGTGCCGCGCTGGCAATGGCGCGCCGCACTGCGAAACGTCTGTTCGAGACGAATCCTTCGGGAGTGCCCGAGGCCGTTGTAGAAGACTGGCCCGACTATCCCGTGCGCGGCATGATGATAGATGTCGTACGCAATTTCCACTCGCTCGCCCAGATGAAGAAGATTGTCGACGGCATGGCCGACCTGCGTCTTAACCGCCTGCAGTTCCATCTGGCCGACGACGAGGGCTGGCGCCTCGAGATAGCTCCCCTTCCCGAACTGATAACCTACGGCTCGCGCCGCGGCTACACTACCGACGAGCGCCTCTTCCCGGCCCAGATCTATTCGGGAGCCGGCGATCCCGACGGCGAGCTGAACCACGGCTATTACACCCGCGCGGAGTTTGTCGACTTCCTGCGCTACTGCGACGAGCGCGGTATAACGGTCGTGCCCGAATTCGAGTCGCCGGGCCACGCCCGTGTGGCAATCAAGGCTATGGACTTCCGCGAGCGCACTACGGGCGACAGCAGTTTCCGACTTCATGAGCCGGCCGACACAAGCCGCTACCGCTCGGCCCAGCAATACCGCGACTGCGTTCTCAATCCCGCGCTCCCCGGCCCCTACCGCTTCTTCGACGTTGTCAGCGACGAGGTCATAGCGATGTATCGTGAGGCCGGTGTAGAGCTTCCGGCGTTCCATATCGGCGGCGACGAAGTGCCCGGTGGTGCCTGGAGCGGTTCGCCGGCAGCCATAGCTTTCAAGGCCGAGCATGGAATCGAGGACGACAGCGGTCTCCACGCCTATTGGGTAGAGCGCATGGCCGAGATGATGGCCCGCAAGGGGGTGAAGATCGCCGGATGGCAGGATATAGCTACAGATTATAACGACAGCTATTCGGCCCGCGTAGCGCCGCAGGTCGATTACGTAAACCTCTGGGTCGACCGCAACTTCCGCAAGGGGGTCAAACATGGTTCGATGGCTCTGCGCAGCGGGTTTACGCCTCTGATATGCGACTTCGGCCATTTCTATCTTGATTTCGCCCATTCTGCCCATCCCGAAGAAGAGGGCCTGAACTGGGGCGGTGTCATCGACGAGTTCAAGACTCTCGACGGCTATGCCGGGAACGTGGCTCCGCGCTCCGATGCCGACAAGACGCGCATCCTCGGCGTTCAGGGGCAGCTCTGGGCCGAGACACTGCGCTCCGACTCACAGATGGAACGCTATCTCTTTCCGCGCCTGTTCGCTCTGGCCGAGCGCGGATGGAACGCCGATACCACCTTTACCCACGGTCGCTTCAACGCCCTCATGGGCTATCGCGAGCTTCCGCGCCTTGCGCGCCGCGGCTACAGTTTCCATCTGCGTCAGCCCGGCATGAAGCTCGACGGCAACCGCATCGTCATGAACAGCCCCTATGCCGACGCCGAGATCCGCTATACCACCGACGGCACGACGCCGACCTTATCATCGCCGCTCTACACCGGCCCCGTCGAGGCTGCCGACCCGCAGGCCGTGCGCGCCCGCCTCTTCTACCACGGCGCCGAGTCGGTTACAACCCTCCTTCCCCGCCGATAAGGCCGAAAAATTCGTTTGTACGGACGCGATTAATCGCGTCCGCGCTGTCAATACGCCCAACCTAAAGATGACCGCGCGGTCGATGGCTGTCAATCATCGTCCGCGCAGTCAATCTTTTTATCGTTGAAAGTGTCGTTACGCCAATTCGCTACATTATTGTCAATGTAATTCATGATGTTCGTGTAGGCACGCTCGCTCCGTATTATATATTCGTGAAACCTTTGTTGCCAGATTTCGGGATTGCCTGATTGGCTTGGGTTTTGTCGCGCATGTGCCTGACGTGTCACGCCGGCCTTAAATGCTCCTACCACAGAGGCCAGACGGCTGTTGTGATGGAAATCCTGTGACTCAGGCGCTTCGTGGCGGCTTTGTCTAAGACATTCGAGCTTTTGCGGGGAGGCGGGGGACTCGGGGGACGGTTGGGACGCTTCAGACGCTAGGGGCGTTTCGGACGCGGCGGACGCGATGAATCGCGTCCCTACTGGGGTCGTGGCAATCGATATCACTATATGGATATGGTTCGGCATGACGACGTGGTTCAGAATTTCAACGTCGTTATAATATGAAGGGATCTTCTCGATGTTTTCTTTGACGAGACTACCTAATGTGGACGCTATGAATTGCGCACCGACGATTTTGCCGAATAAATGGCGTTTGTCGGCACAGCAGATTGTAACGAAGTAGAGCCCTTCGTCATATGGATGCCAATTGGCTCGAAATTGGTGGCGGTCAGCCATTTTTCATCAGACACTTACGAGATATGCAAAGTTAGCATTTTTCCCGCAATCCACGAACAGCCCGTGTCCCCGCAAATTCCGCAGGTGGGCGTGACCGCCCGTGTAGGGACGCGATTCATCGCGTCCGCCGCGTCCCGGCCCCCCGTAAAACTTCGATATTATCCGCCCGTGGTCGTGGCGTCCCGGCTCCGCAAAACTTTTATTTTTCAGTCTGATTTGAATAAATATAAAGGAAAATATATATCTTTGCGATTGCTGACCGCATCGAAGCCCCGGTCACGGGAGTGAGGGCGGGAGGCAAGACATAATTGAAAGCGTTTATCCGCGCTGATTCTTGACTCTCTGAAATTCTCGCAAAATTTCGTATTACAGTCAAGGATTGAGCAACGATGGATGCCCGTGGATATGTAATTATCTTGCAGCCGGCATGGTGTTTCCGCGAGGAATATTGCCGGAGGCATTGATTGCATATACAAGCGTAGGGCTTCTTCGTTGCCGTCCGACTGTAATAGGGCAATGCGAGAAGCCTCAGAGAGTAGGATGGCAACCGATACAGATTCCTACGCTTTTTCTTTGTAAACCAATCAAATAGCCAACGAGGGGATGACCGCGGCAACGTAAATATCATGGCAGATAAAGTATTTTTCTTTATTGTGGCTCTTATGCTTGCTTTATTGGTTGGCATGTGGGGTAATACGCGTAAAATCGGGTTCGGTTGGGCGTTCGGGCTTTCTCTATTAAATCTATTTATCGGAATTATTGCCGTAGCCTGTTCCAAGAAAAAGACCGCTGATTCAAATCCTCAAGATATAACGAAATGAAGATAGCCGGTTATATCTTTCTAATAATTGGAGGACTGAGTTTTTTGGGAGCCGCTTTCAAAGGGAACAGTGTCTTTGGCCCATTATTTTGTATCGCTCTTGGGGCATTCCTTGTCGCAATTTCGAAGAATTTCGAAGAATCGAAGATAGCCGGTTATATCGTTTTAATAATTGGAGGACTGAGTTTTTTTGGAGTCGCTTTCAAAGGGGACAGTGTCTTTGGTCCATTATTATGTATTGCTCTTGGAGTTTTCCTTGTCGCAATTTCGGAGGTTGCAGCATCTGAAAAAAGCAAAATGGCAAAACAAGATGGCTTACCACAAGCGAATGAGATCGAAGATAAGCGAAGCGTTTTATCAAAATCAGAAGCTTATTTGAAGCATCTAGCTGTTGATCCAGATTCGATTAAGCAAATAGCAATCCCAGAATTTGACAGTATTGATGATTCAAGGATTGAAACCATAGAACGATATACTTCATGGCGAGAATATCAGCAAAGACATCCTTCGAGAGCCAAAGAGATAAGATCGTTGGGCATAGATCTGTCAAGAAAGCGCGATGATGATGTTGCCGAGTGGTTATTCTCTATCGAAACTACTGCACGCGATTCCAATTGTAAGATCTCGGAACTTAAGCAAAAATACTATGATGCAGTAGAAAAACAAAACTTTCACGATGCAGACTGGATTTATCTTCTCAAAACTATACGGGATTTCACCCAAAGGGAGGCAGAAAAGTATAATTTAAAAATTGGAAATACGGCAGGCGATATGTTGCTTATCTTTGTCCTTGATAAAATAAAGGAAATAGAATTAAAATACAAAGATGAGCCATCATTAAGCAAGTCAGACCCTATGACGCTCTCAATGAGGTTTATGCTTGATAGTAACGATGACATATTGATGCTTCAAAAAATGCATATATATTTAAGAAAATATCCATTGACAGAGCAAAGTAAAAAATATCGAGATAATTGGCATCGTCAGGTAATGTCATTGATTAAAAATAGAATTTCTCAATATGATAATCTTAAAGGAAATTCTTCAATTTATAATATGGCTGTGAAAACAGAAATATTTAAGTTTATTCATGACGAAATGATAGAAAATGTTCCTCAGAATGTGTTAGATGAGTTCAATGACCATCTATTAAGTTTTCATGAAGAAATGGAAATTATTCAAAATAAAGCAATAGAGGCTTGTAAATTAAGTATGTAAAATAGATTAGTCTCAAAGATTCATGAAATAAGTTTTCAACTATGTGGATTGTAATTTTAATAATCATAGGTGCAATATTTATATTTAAATTTGGAAAGCGCACAGATGAAACTGTCGGAAGAGTAAGCTCTGATGGCGGTATGCGACTAAAGTATTCGAAACTTCTTAATCATATTTTACAAGGTCATAAAGATTGTAAAGTATTGTTGGAGACCCGAACATATATAAGAGCCGGAGTTTCGAATTATGGTGGTACTACGATGTTTCATATTCAGCAATGCCCTAATAATACAGTTATGATTGATTATGATGTGTCGAACAATCCTGTTGTGCCTGATTTTAGTCTCCGATTTACGTTCCCTGATACAATGAATCAAGATGAAATGATGGAGCAGATTGGACTTGGTGTGCAACGAAAAATGATGGGAATGTAATAGAAATATATCACCATAGCAAAACGCAGTTGTAGATAGAGCGTGCGTCCGACGCTTGTCGGTGACTACCGTTAATGTCCCTGACGAACTAATCCGTTTAGGCAAAAATTTAGGTAATAATATGAAAAGTATAGTAAATGATATAACAAGAGCATGGAATGAGCTGGATCCCGAGCTCATTGTCAGACATTTGTCGCCCGATTTCAGATATGATTCTCAATGGGTGTTCGCCTATCTTACATATGATGGGTATGTCGAGTATATCCGTGGAAAATTCAAGACTCTAAGAGAGAATGGTGGATCTATTGTGGCAACTACGGTTGAAGATCCTCATTATGGAGGGTGGATGACAAAAATTGTCCAAAGGCTCGACGATAAGGAGAACGTATGTTATTATAGAATAAAGATGGAAAACGGTCTCGTGGTCAAGGGGGATTTGTGTATGTTCTGATCGCAGGATTGGCGCGAGGATATGTCGCAGCCCCGGCTTCCGGAGGGAGGTCGGGGCTGGCGTGGGAGCTGCGGGGAGGTTAGCCGTTGTAGTGGTCTTTGACGGCTTTCTTGAATTCTTCGAAGACGGGGTAGAAGTCGGAGAAAATGCTGTTGTCACCGGCGCATTTCTTGAGCACGTGGTGGAGCAGGCGGATGCCGACTACGAGTCCTTTGGCGTGTTTTTCGGAGATGTCGCCTTTTTCGTTGACTCTCTCAACCATGGCGGCGAGGTCGTGGTGGCCGCCGAAGTTGAAGTTCATGACTTCCTGAATTTTACAGTCGACTACTTCGGAGATGTTGAAGTGGTAGGAGCGTTTTTCTTTGTCGGATTTACAGTTGCAGTCCATAATATATAGTTTTAGAATTTTGTTGTTCTCTTGAATAACAACCGTTTATCGCGGATGGTTGCTCAAAAAGAGTTAAAAGAGGGCGTCGCATCGTTAATATCAGATTAGTGTCGGCCGGGACGCGGCAAATTGTTAAAATAATTTTATGGGCGGCATTTCTTAATTCAGATTAAGGTGATTATAACAATTGCTTAATATTTTCGTGGCGTTGCGATAAGGCGTTATGCTTTTCGGCGCTTTAGGTGGCAAAATTTGCCGAAATGCCGATAAATCGTATCTTTGAACATTACATATTACCAATCACAATAACTGTTTTATGAAAAAAATTCTATGACTCACATTTATGCTGGCATCCATGTCGTCGTTATGGGCGGCAGGATTCAAGACGCTCAATGTCGATCTTCGCGACGGTTCGAGCGTTGCCATCACACTGGCCGATGACCTCGCTATCAGTTTCGACACCGAGAATATGGTTGCCGAAAGCGCGACTTCGGGCAAGGTAGAAATTTCTCGCAATGACATTGTCGGCATGAGCCACGGTTCTGACGCCGCTATCGGCAGTGTCGACGCCGACGCCCCCTCGATAGAGCAGGAGGGCCGAAAGATTGTTGTCAGCGGCGTGGCCGACGGCACGGAAGTAAGCATCTATCGTCTCGACGGGCGTCTTGCGGCCGCCGACGAGGTTGTCGACGGCCGCGTCGAGATATGCCTCGATTGCTTTGTTCCGGGCGTTTATGTCGTGAAAATCAATGACATGTCGTTCAAAGTAGCAGTCAAGTAAGCATGAAAAGACAATTTACAACAGGACTTCTGGCCATAGCCGGGGCCGCCGCAATCTTTGCCGGCATAGACCGTATCGATCTGACTGGCGTATTGGGAAAAAGTATCGGCCGCATCTGGCTCGACGACACCGAGAAGATAACATATCAGAAAGATGACGCCGCTATCGGTGACTATACCCGGATGACCGTCAGAGAGAAAGACGGGACGGAAAAGACCTACAAGCTTTCGTCGATAACGAAAATGACTCCTGTCGAGGCTCTTCCCGAGAGTCCGCTGACTGTCACGATCACGCCTCACCACTATAATCTCGAATATACGGTCACCACGACCGAAGACGACACCTGGTTCACTGTTTTCGGATGCCCGAAATCGAAGCTTGCCGGAGTTGACAAGCGCGAATGGTATATGGGCTACTGGGCACAGTTCTACGAGGATGTCCATGCTTTTGCTGAGTTCTGGGACAAGACTGTTCCCGAGGTCGATAAGAAATCGATTCTCTACCATGCCGACGGAGCCCGCACGGAATGGTGGGATCAGGATTACCAGATAACTCCCGAGATGGACATGGTGTTCATTGTGATTCCGGCCAAATATACCGAGGACGACATCGTTATCGCCGCCGAACCGACGGTGATCGAATGGCGCACAAAGAAACTCGAGGTTGCGCAAGTCGATTATACATTCACCTACGATCCGACCCCGACATCAAACAAGGTTGAGGTAGGCGTGAAGAGTTCCGACCCGACGATTCCGTTCGCTGTCGCCATCTTCACCAAGAGCGAGGTCGACCAGAACGGCATTGAAAATACCGTCAGACTTCACCTTGCCACCCTCGAACAGCTTGCCTATTCAAACGGGTCGGGCGGATGGCCCTCGCTGACTAATTTCGGCGAAGGTTCGGCGCGCTGCTCCAATATCGTTGTCGGCGATCAGTTCGTTGTCGCCGCTTTCGGATGCGAGATCGGCCAGCTTGTTACCAATATCCAGACATTCGATATCACCGTGCCTCCGGTTTCTCCGACCAGCAACGCTACTTTCGACGTCGCGGCCACTCGCCTTAGCGGCGCCGAGATGAGTCTCGATGTCAAGCCTTCCGACAAATCGCTGCGCTGGGTTGCCCTGATTGAAGAGGAATCGGAATTCGCTTCGACAACAACCGAGATGTGGATCGCCAAAAAACTTCAGTTCCTGACCCGTATGAACGCTGCGCGCTGGACAACCGACACCGAGCACATCCAGACCGGCGACGCTGTTATCAGCAGCCACGACAATGTTTTCGACGGCGTTTATTTCGACACTAAGAAAGAATACCGCCTGATGATATTCGGTGTCGATGAAGAGGGAGGACGAACGACCAGCGTCTACACCCAGACGCTGTCGACCAAGAGCGGCGAGACAACCGACGAAGTCACTTTTGACATAAAGATTTCTGATTTCGACGAGGATACACAGAAATACACCGCCACGATCACTCCGTCGGACAACAACGTCAAGTATGTCATTGAAAATCTCGCGGCCGATAACTATTATGTCAAGACCAACGGGCGCACCGACGAAGAGATAATGCTGGATGAAGTAGCTGCATACGGTTCATATCTCACGCTTCATACCGGCAAGCAGATAATAACCCGTTCTATCAGCCCTGTGTTTGACTCCGTTGCGGGAAAATGGGTGCCGGGCAAGAACCGCCTTATGGTGTTCGCCTACGACGGCGAGATTCTTTCGAAGCTCTATCTGATGGAGATCGACGGCGCCACCGGTGAGGTGACCGTGATTCGTCCCGAATAATTTCCGAAAAATATGCTGGAAGGCGCGGCCGCTACCTTATGGGGCGGTCGCGTTTGTTCAGAGTTCGCCTGAGGTGATTATCTGGCGTTTGATTTTGCTGAGGTGCTGTTCGGTTATGCCGAGATATGAGGCTATAATCTTCGACGGAACGATACGGAAGATGGCTTTCCAGCGTGTGTTCAGCTCGCTTTTCAGGCGCCGGTCATGATTCTCGGGAGCGGAGTCGCCTGTCAGCCATTCGCCGTCGACGAGCCCCGAGAGCCGTTGGGTGAGCTGCAACAGACGGCTTTTGGCGTCGCCGCTGAGCACCTGGTTGCGGCATTCGTTGTAGAAAAGCTGGTTCTGGTGGGCGCTCATTACCCACAGGGCGAATTCGTGAGACCGTCGTAGCAGTCCGTCGAAGTATGCCCGCGGAATGCGCAGCACCGTTGTCGGACAGCAGGCCTCGAAGCGGTAATATGAGGGTTCGCCGCTGTAGTAGCAATGGAAAGAGATCAGCAAAGTTCCGGGGAGTGCGAATCCTACGGTCTTCTCTATATTCTTGTCCATATACGTGCCGCGGATGAGACCGTCTTTCACCACATATATGTCGGGGTTGAACTCTCCGGCATCGATCATCGGGCCGTAGGTGTCAAGGCTCACAGGCACGCCTCCGGCCAGAAATTCGTCGAGTACCTCGTGGCGCACGACGTATTTGGCCTCGAGTTCCAGAAGTTGCCGCAGGCTGTCGGTCGGTTCGTTCTCTTTCTTCATGTGAGCGTTTATTTGAGCCAAAATTAATAAAAAATCGGAGAAACGGGTAATACCGGTTTCATTATATTGCAGGACGGCGCCGTGGCGTAATTCCGCAGGGCGGCGTCTGTGGGCCGGAAAAATGGGTGGCGGCGGATGACCGAACAATACTGCGGCATGAGGCGTTTCAGAATGTAACTCGCTCTAAATTGGACTTTGATTGAAAATCAAGAAGTTGGTCGTTTGCCTATATTATATAGGTAACAATATGGAAACGAGCGGACTTCTGCTCGTTTCTGTATTTTGCAATATGCAAAGAACGCCTCAATTCGGGGACAAAGATACGATATTTTTCTTAATATCCCATAATTTGCAAGAAGAGAAACATAGAAATTAGGACTTTTTTACATAAAATCTTCTGTTCAGATATGTTCCTATTCATTTATATTATCACCCCCACTGACATAAGAAAGAACCAAACGGCGAACCACGGCATGAATGTCTTCATTAGGGAACTTCTGGCGATATTCTGCCGTAAGGTCTTCACAGAAATACATCTTGCTATGAACCAAAGAAGAAGGAATATTTTGATGCATAAACACATCGTATGTTGCAACAGGCTTGCCATCCTTTGTGTCGACAGGCACAATATCCATCTTATACCAAGCATTTGCAGAAGCGGCAGAGAACAATCTATAATTGTCCTTACTCTCCACTTTACCAGCGATGTCCAGTATATATCCGTCAGCAGACTTATCGTCCTCAGGATTCACCGCATATAGCATATATGTAGCAGGAAGCGTCGAGTGTTTTTTTATGACAAACTGATATTTTTTGCTTCCTCCAAAAGGAGGGTTTGCCTTCAAATCCTGCTCTATATCCTCACGAATTTGTGGCGCATCCACCACAAACTCTACTTCGCCAGTATAATTGACGACAGATTTCGATGACTGTGGATTTGGCGGAATAACCTCACCATTGTCATTGCTGTTGTCACACGCACAAAAAGCCAAGACTACCAACAGTAGTAAGACTGATTTTTTTACTAGATACTTCATATCCTAATTTGTTTATTAAACCTATTCTGATATTAAACGTAGAATATGTCTAAAGATTGCTCTTTTTTTCAGCATTAACCTAACAATAAAATTTTAAGCTATGGACAAAAAGAAATACGTATGTGAGGTGTGTGAATGGGTCTATGATCCCGAGATTGGAGATCCCGATAACGGTATTGCTCCCGGAACATCGTTTGCCGATCTTCCCGACGACTGGGTCTGTCCCGTCTGCGGTGTTGGCAAAGATGAGTTCAGCCCGGTAGACTGACAGTTTGAAAGAATAAAACAGCGGCGTATCACTGACCTATACGCCGCTGTTTTCGGCTGTCAGGGGAGTGTTATCAGGGCTTTTGTGCCGCGCGCGGAGGATGTCAGTGTGAAGTCGCCGCCGTGGAGGCGCGCTATCTGGCGGCTGAGGCAGAGACCTATTCCGCTGCCGCCCGGCTTGGTCGTGAAAAACGGCTGGAAGAGGTTCTGCATGACTTCGGGCGGAATCCCGCGGCCGTTGTCGTCGATGCTGATGAAAGGATGTCCGCCGCTTGACGACACGCTGACCTCTATGCGCGGCTCAGGCATCGGGGCGACAGCTTCGACGGCGTTGCGGAGCACGTTTGTCACCAGCCTGTTGAGCAGCCCGCGGTCAGCCCGCAGCGTCATGCCGACGGGGATAGTATAGCTGATCGTGTCGTCGGGTAGCTCCGACTCTTTCAGAAAGATCATGAACGATTGGCGCAGCCCCGAGAAAAAGTCCCTGACGTCGATTTCCGCTGTCTGCGGAGTTGGCAGGTGGGTCAGCTCGTAGTATGATTCGAGGAAGCGGCTGATGCCCTCGCTCTCGTCGCTGATAAGTCCGACGGCCTCGCGGAAGTTCTCGCCCTGATAACGGGCCGGATTCTTTTTCATGTCGGCGCTGAGCGACACGACGGGAGCTATGGCGTTGCGCATTTCGTGGGTCATTATGCGCAGTATGCGGTCGTAATAGAGCTTGCGCGTCTCCAGTTCGAGACGTGCGGAATTATAAAGCCCGGTTATGCGCCGCATAGCCTGTGACATGCGGCTTATGCAGGGGTCGCCGCTCTCGGGGAAGCGTATTGTCGGGTCGTTCATCTCAAGCGCTTCGACGAATTCCGACATTGAGAAAATAAGCTGTCTGACGAGCCTCCACAGAGCCGCGACCGCCACTGCCGACGGAATGAGCAGAAGCACACCTGCGGCCCACGAGCCCGCGCGGAAGCAGAGCGCCGACAGAACCGCGAAGACAATACTGCCGGCAATGCATCCGAAGAAATTCAGTCTGAAGTGTCTCATTTCTTTTTCAGCTGGTTATATAGTGTCTGGCGGTTTATGCCGAGCAGTTCGGCGGCGCGCGAGAGATTGCCGTTGCATCGGGCTACGACAGCGTCGATATGGGCCGCTTTGAGTTCGTCGAGAGTCATGCCCTGCTGCTTTTCCTCGCGCTCGCGGGCACCGCGGGCGTCGGAGAGGATGGCGCGGTCGGCCCGCTCCGCACGGTTTTTCGCTAAGGCCGACCTGATCTTGGCTATGAGCCCGTCGTTGTTCCAGGGCTTGGTTATGAAATCGTCGGCGCCGCGCTTCATGGCCTCGACGGCGAGCGAGATGTCGCCGAAAGCCGTTATTAGGATGACGGCGGGAGGTCGGGGCATTTCCTTTATGCGCGCGAGCCAGAAGAGACCGTCGCTGCCGTCGAGGCGGCTGTTGTCGAAGTTCATGTCGAGCAAAACGGCGTCGAAATCGCCTTTTGCCAGCAGAGCGGGCAGCAGCCGCGGGTCGCCGATGGCTGTTATCGAGTCGAATTCGCTGTCGAGAACAAGCTTCAGCGAAACGCGCACTGCCCTGTTGTCGTCGATAATAAGTATCTTCATGACGCAAAGTTACAGCTTAGCACGCGTTCCGGGAAGTAAATTGCCGCGGAATCGGCGGGAAATGAGGGGGAGTGTCTAAAAATCATACGATTTCGGAGTCCTGTCGTCTGTTTTTCGGGAAAACGGGCGGCGAAGGGCTCGTGTCGCCCCTATCTTCGCAGTGTCAAAACCAATCCGACACAATGAGACTTATAGCTCTGATAGCATTTCTTATCGTCGCCCGGCTGACGCAGGCAGGGATGACCCTCAACGACTGTCTTGTCTACGCCCGCGACCATGCCCACCGCAATATCGTCAACTCTATCGAGGTGAGGCAGGCGGCTGCCGACAGCCGTCTGGCTGCTTCGGCTCTGATGCCCGAGGTCGACCTCTCGGCGAGCGGCAATATGAGCTTCGGCCGAAATATCGACCCCGAGACCAACGCCTACGACAACCGCAAGACGCTTTATTCGGGCTTCGGCCTCCAGATGTCCATTCCCCTCTTCGACGGCCTTGTCGGCGTCAACAACCTCAGGGCTGCGAAGACCGGCAGGCTGCGTCGCGAAGAGGGCGCCCGTGCCGACGCCGACGAAATCTCGATCGAGGTGATAAAGGCGTTCTATAATGTGTCGTACTGCAAGGCGATGGTGGGGCAGATGGAGCAGCAGCTCGAGCGCGATCTGCGCAATCTCCGGGCTGTGGAAAAAGGTGTGGAACTCGGTTCTAAGAGCGGCGCCGACCTGGCCGAGGTCGAAGCTATCGTGGCGACCGACCGCTATGAGCTGACCAATCAGAACAGCCTGCTGGAAAAGGCGCATCTCAGGCTGAAGAGCTGCATGGGGATGCCTCTCGACGGCGGTGAGCCGGAACTGACCGAAGAGGAATATGAAGGTGAGGCCGACGCCGGTTTCGAGAATCCGCGCATTGCCGAGGCCCGGCTCGCTCTAAAAGAGAGCCGCTATTATCTGAAAGCGGCCAAAGGACGGTTCTCGCCTGTGATATCGCTGAATATGGGGGTGTCGACATCGTATTACAGAATCTACGGCGACGGATATCAGACCCCGCGGTTCTCGCAGCAGTGGCGCGACAATATGGGACGCTACGTCGGATTCACCGTAGGGGTGCCGCTCTTTACAGGCCTGTCGAGGATAAACGGCGTCAGGAAAGCCTCGCTCGAAGTGAGCCGCAGGGAGATTCTGCTCGACGAGGCCCGCTATGAGGCCGACCGCCAGAAAGCCGAGGCCCGGCTCGACCTCGAAAGCGCCGTTGAAGAGCTCTGCGCCGCCGAGGCGCGCGTCAGGGCTGAAGAGGCTGCCTACAATGCCGTGCAGCGTAAGTTTGAGCTTGGCGGAGCGTCGGCAATCGACCTCTACACCTCGGGGGCGAAACTCGCCACGGCGCGGGCCAACTTCGAGGGGAAGCGTATACGCCGGATAATAAGCCGGATTCTGTTAGGATATTATAACGGAGAGAAACTTATAAAGTAATGGATAAGGAGATAAAACCGAAAAACAGGTTTCTGAAGAAAGCCGCGGTGGCGGCAGCCGGCGCTGCGATCGTTGCGGCGGCCATATATGCGATAACCCGGATTGGCGAAAACACCTATAAGGCCGATGCCGACAGTGTCACCATCGCCGAGGTCACGAGCGGAATCTTCAACGACTGTATCCGCCTTAACGGACGCGTCGAGACGGGCGTCACTGTCCAGGTGTCGGCTCTCGAAACGGGCATTGTCGACCGCAGATGGGTCGAAGAGGGTGCGATGGTGAAGGAGGGGGATATAATCCTGACGCTTCACAATCCTAACCTCCGCCAGCAGATTCTCGATTCTGAGTCGCAGCTCGCCGAAAAGCAGAACATGCTTCGCGACACCGAGTTGGCCATGGAGAAAGAGCGGCTTCAGGTGAGGCAGGACATTCTGTCGACGCGAACCGACTACAGCCGCAAGCAGCGCATAATGAAACAGCACGAACAGCTCTACAGGGAGAACCTCTGCTCGCGCGAGGAATATCTTCAGGCCCGCGAAGACTGCGAGCTGGCGCGGCGCAGTCTCGCGCTGCTTCAGGAGCGTCTCAGTCAGGATTCGCTCTACCGGCGCGAGCAGATAAGGATGATGCGCGAGAGCCTGCGCAATATGCAGGAAAATTTCAGCCTCGTCAGGCAGCGGGCCGACAATCTCAACGTCAGGGCGTCGCACTCCGGCCAGCTCGGCAACCTGACCGCCGAACTCGGCCAGAACATTGCCGCAGGCCAGCAGATAGGGCAGATAAACATTCTCGACGACTATAAGATAGCTGTGAAAATCGACGAGCACTATATCGACCGCGTCGAGCCGGGGCTGAAAGGGCGAATCGAGCGCAACGGCGCGAAATACGATGTTGTCGTCAGCAAGCTCTATCCCGAGGTTACCGACGGCACATTCCGGGCCGACCTCAGAATCGAGGGAGCGCGCCCGGAAAACATAAAGGTCGGGCAGACTTTCTATATCGACCTCCAGCTCGGCGAGCCGGCACGGGCGCTTCTGGTTCCGCGCGGCGCTTTCTTCCAGAGCACCGGGGGAAATAAGGCGTTCGTGGTCAGCAAAGACGGTTCGACAGCCACCCTGCGCGACATAAAGATCGGGCGCCAGAATCCTCAGTATTACGAGATTCTCGAAGGATTGACGGCCGGAGAGCGCATCATTACGAGCTCCTACAGGAATTTCGGCAATGCCAACAGAATAGTCCTGAAATAAACCAATTAACAACCGATAGACAATGAAACTTGAAATCAGCAATCTCGAGAAGATATTCCGCACCGATTCGGTCGAGACCGTGGCTCTCGATAAGGTGTCGTTCACAATCGCCGACGGCGACTATGTCGCTATAATGGGGCCTTCGGGCTGCGGAAAGTCGACCCTGCTCAACATTCTCGGTCTGCTCGACAACCCGACTTCGGGGAGTTACCGTCTCGACGGCGAGGAAGTCGCCAACCTCAGAGAGGCCGAGCGCACGGCCTGGCGTAAAGGACGCATCGGATTCATCTTCCAGTCGTTCAACCTGATAGAAGACATGAGTGTTCGCGACAATATAATGTTGCCGCTCAACAATCTCAATCTCGGCCGCGACGAGAAGAACCGCCGGGTCGACGAGGCCATGCGCCGCATGGGGATAAGCCACCGCAGCCGTCACTATCCGTCGCAGCTTTCGGGCGGTCAGCAGCAGAGGGTGGCGATTGCCCGCGCTATCGTAGGGCGTCCGGGGCTGATTCTTGCCGACGAGCCAACGGGTAACCTCGATTCGAAAAATGGCGGCGAGGTGCTTCAGATTCTCGATGAGCTGCATCGCGACGGCGCGACGATAATAATGGTCACCCACTCGCAGCGCGATGCCTCGCAGGCCGATTATATCATCAATCTGTTCGACGGCCGGATAGTTGAAAGTCTGAACAATAAAATGTAACTGCGATGCTGAAATTCTTTGTCAACGACCTGAGGCGGAACCTTACAAAGCTGTTCTGCCTGACAATAGGACTGGCTATCGGGCTTCTGCTCGTGGCGAAAGCGTATATCGAACAGTCTTACGACAGCTTTATACCTGAAAACGGGAATGTCTATGTCATTACGGAAAGCATCATCACCCACGGCGAGTTCATGGAATATCTCCAGACGCCCGGAGCTATCGCGCCGGGGCTGAAGCGCTATGCGCCGCCGGTCGAGAGCGCCACCCGCTTTACCCAGATAACCGGGGAACTGACCGTAAAGACTCCCGACGGACAGCTTTTCGATGCCGATGCCCTTATACTGGCCGACACCTGTGCGTTCGACGTTCTCCGTCAGCCCGTCATAAGCGGCAATCCGAAGGAGGCGCTCGCGGTCGAGAACCACTGTATGATTCCGCGCTCTCTGGCCGAGAAGATCGGCGGCGATGTCATCGGAACCACACTGTCGAGTCCTGAACTGAACGACAGCTATTCCGTGATGATCGACGGCATTTATGAAGATTTTCCCGTCAACTCGACATTCACCAACGCCATATATCTTTCGATGCCTTCGATCGGAAATTTCATGGGCGACGGAACGGAAAACTGGGTCGGCAACGACCGCTATAAGAGCTATGTGCGCCTTGTCGACGGAGCGACGGCCGACGATGTGCGCCCCTATATCGACCGTATGATACGGAAAGAGCTTCCCCCCGAGGCCATAGAGGTGTTCCATATGAATTTCGGGCTGATGCCGCTGACCGACGTCTATACCGCGCAGGAAAGTGTCAGGACAATGATATGGGTGCTCAGCATTCTGGCATTCATAATCCTCGTCAGTGCGTCGCTCAACTATCTCCTTATCGTGATCGGCCAGTTCGGCCGGCGCAGCCGCGAGATGGCCGTGCGCAAATGCTACGGCACGGGCAACGCCGCCATATTCGGCCGCATAATGGGCGAGAGCCTGTTCTTTCTCGCTGTGGCTATAGTCCTCGCTGTGCTGATAGTGCTCTGCCTGTCCGACCAGTGTGAGATGCTGCTCGGCTACAGCGTCTTTGATCTGCTTTCGAGCGGACGGGTGTGGCTCGTCGAAGGATGTGTTATTCTGGGCCTGCTTGTGATAACGGGTGTCGTTCCGGCGTGGATGTACTGCAAGACCCCTGTCTCGAACGTGTTCATGCATAATCCGCGCAGGCGCCGGGTCTGGAAACTTGCGCTGCTTTCGGTTCAGTTCTTCGCCGCCGGTCTGCTGTTCTGCCTGCTCGTGCTCGTGTTCCGCCAGTATCGCATGATGAGCCACGGCGATATGGGTTACGACAGCGGGAATATCGCTTCGGTCTATCTGGGCACGATGCCCGATAATGAGCGCGGCGCTATGGTCGCCGAGTTGTCGAGTCTCGGCTGCGTCGACGCCGTGACGTCGGCCGATCAGGACTTTGCCTATGGCGCTGCGGGCAATAACGTCTGGATTCACGACGATCCGCGCAAGGACAATCAGGTCAATGTGGCCGACATGTACTGGGCCAACGCCAATCTTTTCGATGTCATGGGAATGGAGTTCGTGCAGGGAGGCACATTCAGGGAGAATGCCGATTCGACCGTGAATCAGGTTATTGTCGAAGAACGGTTTATCGACGTCATGAAGACCCACTTCGGAGCCAAAGGCGACAATATCGTTGGCAAGCGGTTCTGCATCACGGAGCACAGCGGTGACGGCGGTTCGATAGAATTCACCATCTGCGGCGTCATAAAGAACATAAGGCGCGGCGGATATAACAACGACTATGCCGATCCACGCGCGGGAGTGCTGTTCCCGGCAACCTCAGTTCGCCAGAACGTCTACGTCAGGTTCGGCGAGCTCACGCCCGAAACCCTCGCCGAGGCACAGAAGATTGTCGACAAATTCGGAAACAATAAATATCTTGTTCCCTATAAGACGCGCGTCGAGGCGCTGTCGGCTCCGGTCAAGCGTTTCGGGTTCTCGGTGATGGCGGCCGGTGTGGCTATACTTCTCATAGCTATGGTGGGCCTGATAGGCTATACGGCCGACGAGGTGCAGCGGCGCGCCAAAGAGATAGCCATACGCAAGGTCAACGGCACGACCGTCGGGCAGATACTGCGGCTGTTCTGCCGCGACATTATGCGTGTAGCGGCGCCGTCGCTGCTCTGCGGAGGAATCGCCGCGGTGATAATCGGACGTAACTGGCTCTCGCAGTTCACCGAACAGGTCTCGCTGTCGCCCCTGGCCATGGCCGGCTGTCTTCTGATATTGCTCGCCCTGATAATTGCTGTAGTAGCGCTGAATGCCAGGCGTGTAGCCCGGAGCAACCCCGTCGATTACCTCCGCACCGAATGACCGGCGCGGAGGGGCCGTTGTCTGGCAAAGATTGCTATCTTTGCGAAAAATAACCCGACTATAGGCCCTATATGCCCTATAATCAAAGACCATGCCCGAAACTTTCCTAAAACCAAAAGGTAACTATCGCGACTTAATCGCATTCCAAAAAACGGAATGCATCTACGATATCACCTATTTCTTTGTTCATAAATTCCTCGCGGTCGGTGACCGAACCATCGATCAGATGATTCAGGCTGCCCGCAGCGGTAGGCAGAATATTGCCGAAGGATGTCAGGCTGGCACGACATCATCTGAGACAGAGATCAAATTGCTTAATGTCGCGAAAGCAAGCCTTCACGAGCTTCTTCTAGATTATGAAGACTATCTTCGTGTAAGAAATCTGAATCTTTGGGATATTAACTCTGAAAAATCAGTCAGAACACGGAGAATTTGTGCAACCCGAAATGATTCGGCTTATTACAGAGAGGCTGTGAAAGTCAGGAGCGACGAGACTATATGCAATATCGCCATTACTCTGATCCATCAGGCCGACGTTCTGTTAAGGAACTATATAGACCGGCTTCAGGAGGATTTCCTGCGCCGGGGCGGCATAAAGGAGCAGATGTATCAGGCGCGTGTCAGCTACAGGCGACAATAAAGAAGGGGACGGCCGAACCGGCCGCCCCCTTCATCTTTTAAGATTTCTTTTCTGAAGGCGAGCAGCGACACTCCGCCGTTGGTGTTGTCGAAAATACTTCTGAACTCTACATTCTCCGGCCCTGCATAGACCTGAGACAACAGGTTGTGCACCTCTCCGAATTTGTAACTTGTCTTTAACATAGTTGTGTGTTATTTATAGTTGTCTGAGAAAATTACTCTGGCTCTGTCGGCTGCCAGCCGGCGCCGGCAAGAAGTTCCTCGACCACCACGGCATTGTTATGCGCGCGGTTGTGAGAGGAATAGAGCAGCGTCACTTTCGGCTTGTCGGCGATTGTCTGGAGCATGGACTGAAACGCCGGATTGGCGTTGAGCTCGGCCTTGTAGCGACTGGCGAATTCGGGCCACAGACTGTCAGGCGACGTGTGGAACCATTCCCGAAGTTCGGTCGACGGAGCGATCTCTTTGTCCCACAGATCGTAATGAAATGTCTCGTGCGACAGTCCCCTGGGCCACAGGCGGTCTATGTATATTCTGAATCCGTCGCCTGGAGAAGCGGCGTCGTAGGTGCGTTTTATGTCAACTTTGTGTTCCATAGCATATCTAAAACGAACCCAAGTCCCCGATAGTTCATTCGCGCGGAATATCGGCGTGTGGCGAACCGCGGCGCGGGGTCAGGCGTTGAGATTGTGATGCGCTTAATGTTCATGATAACGACATTTATGCTGCTCTGCGGATGTTCTGTCGCAGAGCGTGGATCAGAACGACATCAAACTATAACATATAACGACATGAAAGAGATATATTTTGCCGGAGGATGTTTCTGGGGAACGGAACATTTCTTCTCACTGGTGCCCGGAGTGAAAGCTACCGAGGCCGGATATGCCAACAGCCTTACCGCCTCACCTTCTTATCGCGAAGTGTGCACTGGTGCCACCGGGGCTGCCGAGACCGTCAGGGTGGTCTATGACCCCGAGGTTGTGTCACTGCCATTCCTTATCGATCTGTATTTCAAGACGATCGATCCGACTGCTCTAAACCGTCAGGGCAACGACGTCGGCACGCAGTATCGGACGGGGATATACTATGGCGATAGCGCCGACCGGGCGGTCATCGATGAGGCCGTCGACCGGCAGAGATCGCGGTATAACGGCCCGATAGCGGTGGAGGTCAAGCCTCTGGAGAATTTCTATGCGGCTGAGGATTATCATCAGCAATATCTCGTGAAGAATCCGCGGGGATACTGCCATATCGATCCGGCCCTGATGAAGATGGCCGGGAAGGCCGAAGACCCGTCGCTGAAACATCCCGGTAAGACTGCCGGCCGATACAGCAAGCCGGCCGACGAGGAACTGCGGCGTCGGCTGACGCCCGAGCAGTATGCCGTTACGCAGCTCAGCGCTACCGAGCGGCCCTACGTTAACGAATATGACCGGGAATTCCGGCCCGGGATATATGTCGACATCACTACCGGGCAACCGTTGTTCGTATCGTCTGATAAGTTCGACTCCGGGTGTGGCTGGCCCGCGTTCAGCCGTCCCATATCGCCCGACGTGCTGACTGAGCACGCCGACAATTCCCATGGGATGCGGCGCGTCGAAGTGCGCAGCGCCGTCGGCGACGCCCATCTCGGTCACGTGTTCAACGACGGCCCGCGCTCGACCGGAGGACTGAGATACTGCATCAACAGCGCCGCCCTCCGCTTCATCCCTGCCTACGAGATGGCCGTCGAAGGCTACGGCGACTACCTCCCCCTCGTCGACGGCCGTTAGGCCGCCGACACATCGCGGCTTGCAAAATGGAGCTGTCGCAGTTCTTTATTGCAAAGTTAGATTGTGAAAACATTCAGATCAATAAGCTTATCACACACCGATAATTTTCTCATCCACGGATTATTGAACAAAAAAGCGATTGACAAGTTTATTCCGTTACTCGTCAATCGCTTTAATATTAATTATTTATGTCTTGGGTGCGGGCGATTTTTATATTAACCTACATTATTCATAGGGTGCCTTAACGTGCGGCACTGGGCTGAAACCACG
>OLYI01000021.1_pt1 | contig 84795 bp, 69 predicted proteins | sample 1644251 | NCBI WGS metagenome assembly OLYI01 (sample SAMEA103958140, study PRJEB25191) | human gut metagenome | biome: human-associated habitat [ENVO:00009003]; feature: intestine environment [ENVO:2100002]; material: feces | place: Germany | collected 2013/2015 | reverse complement strand
GTCGCGCGCTTTCAGCCAAACCTTTTGGGCTCAACGCACTAAGTTAATGGCATTGGGACGGTTCTCATAGGGAATCGGCTGTTCGTTTTTCAGTTTTTCGGGGATAGCGAACAGCTTTCCGACTTTAGCCGGGTTGTTTCGAAACCGTTTATAGTCTTTCTTGTACTGAGAAGATGCTTTTATTCTCAAGAACAGCTACTGACAAAACACTGACTCGGCGCCCGCGCCGCCTTTCCCAAATAGATAATCCGATAGATAAAGGCTTATCATGGAGCAAAACCCATTGATAAATCAGAACCGATATTTCTGCCAAGGAGTAGCCGTGGATGTTGCAGAACTCCTTGACATATCATAATCGACATCTCCGACAAATTGTGGCAGCGTGCCAAAGGCTGGCGGCCACATGCAGGGGCCGAAATCCGGGGGCATCCTGCCACCGCCCCGGGGTTATCTGTCGATGAGGAAGTGGAAGTGGCGGCTGATTATGCGGGCGCAGCCGAGCGAGAGGATGAAGGAGGCGAGGGCGAACAGGATGCCGTTGGGAATGTTGGCGGTGAGGACTTCGGGCTGAATGCGGAAGCAGTAGAGGGCAACCCCCTTTATCAGGGAGAACATCAGGATATGAAGTCCGCAGACGATGAGTGTCATGCGCGAGATGAATTTCACCGCCGGGTTCTCGCCGAGCCGTCCGAGCAGATATGACAGGCAGAAAACCAGGTAGCTACCCGCGAACGACGACAGCAGAAACAGTCCGTAGTTGCCGTAGTCGCAGACATAGTATGCGACGGGCCGGTTGAAATATATGCCGGCCGTGAATACCGGCAGCGCGACGAGAGCCACTGTCGGGCTGAACAGCCGCTGTCCGTCGAACCGGCGCCGGCTGAGGAATTGTCCGACCGAATAAAAGAATATTCCAGAGATGGCGGGGCCGAGAAGAAAAGGAAGCCGGCTCTGGAGCTGCGGAACAGTCACGTAAAGCAGAAAACTGAGCGCTAAAGCCGCGGAGCCTGTCAGCAGGGGGTTGCCGGTCTTTCGGTTGAGAGGATAAGACACGGCCTCTACGACAAACAGGCTCAGCAGGAACCATAGCGGGATGTCGGTCGTCATCAGATCGGCGAAACCGCCTAATATTCCTATAAGAGGTTCATACCACGACTGGTCGCTGCCGGCGTCGCTCCCATAATGGCGCAGCACGAGCAGCCATGCCAGATAGCCCAGCGCGCCTATCCACAGATAAGGAACCACGAGCTGGCGGAACCGCTTGTAGATGAACGGCCCGTAGGCGGGGTTGCGCCGATAGCTGAACAGATAGCCCGACATCATGAAAAACAGGGGGATGATAAAGCTGTTTATGACCTGTGCGAGGGTCTCGGAGCAATGTGTGTGGAGCAGAACGACAAGGAAAATCGCTATGCTTTTTGCGTAGTCGATCCAGATGATATGCTTCATCGGGAGATCAGGAGTTGTTGCGGTGGCCGAACACGCGGTCTACGATCAGCGAGAGGGCTCCGTCGCCGGTTACGTTGCAGGCTGTGCCGAAGCTGTCCATGGCGATATAGAGCGCTATCATCAGGGCGTTGTCGGCCTCGGAGAAGCCGAGCATTGAGGTGAACAGCCCCAGAGCCGCCATCACTGCGCCTCCGGGCACTCCCGGGGCCGCTATTATCGTGATGCCGAGCATGGCGATGAAGCCGGCGAACATGCCGAGGTCGTAGGTGTGGCCCTGAAGAATCATCAGCGCCAGGGCGCAGGCGACGAGCTTCAGCGCGCTCCCCGACATGTGGATTGTGGCGCAGAGCGGTATTGTGAAATCGGCCACGGCGGGGTCGACCCCCATTTCCTTGGTCTGGCGTAGTGTGACGGGGATTGTCGCTGCCGACGAAGCTGTTCCGAGTGCTGTGAAGTAGGCCGGAAGCATCAGTTTCAGGCATTTGAACGGACTCTTGCGGTCGATGGCGGCTCCGATGAGATACTGAACCACGAGCAGAACAATGTGCATGGCGAAAATGACGCCGATAACCTTGATGAAGGTTGTCACTATCGCCACAACCTGGCCGCTGCGCGTCAGATCGGAGAAGATTCCGAAGATATAGAGCGGCAGAAGCGGCACTATGACGTTGCGGATGAGCATGACGATAACCTCGCGGAAGTCTTTCAGCACGTCGCGCAGCGCTGTCGAAGGGATATGGGCCACGCAGAGGCCGAGGATGAAGGCGAGCACGAGCGCCGACGTGACTGTCATCAGCGGAGCTATCGTTATGGTGAAATATGGTTCGAGTGTGGTTGCCGATCCCAGCGCTTCGCTGAAATTGCCCGGGCTGATAATTTTGGGAAAGACTGTGGCGCCGACCCCGTATGACATCAGTCCGGCCAGCATTGTCGCTACATAGGCCAACGCTACGGTGAAGAGCAGCATGCGGCCGGCGCGTTTGCCGATCTCGACGATGGCGGGCGCCACCAGGCCGAGAATGAGCAGCGGAATTATGAACCCTAAAAGCTGTGAGAACAGGGAGTTGAAAGTGACGAACACTCTGATTACAGCGTCGTTAAGCCACGCTCCGGCGGCAATGCCGAGAATCATGGCGATAAAGATTCGGCCAAGCAGGCCTGTACGGATTTTTTTCATGGTGTTCAGGTGGCAGGTTGTATCAGAACGGCCGGCGCCGCTCGAAGGCGTCGATGTAGCTTCCGGGAGTGGCATTGTATATGGCTGTGCCGCGTTCGCGGGCCCATGGAGCGATGTCGTGGTAGGCGGCGAAGGCTATGGCGAAACTCCCGAGAATCTCATGAAGCCTGACGTCGCGGTATACCGAACTGACGCGCTGCTGCTCGCGCGGGTCTTCTTTATAGAAATGGGGCTGCACCGAAACAACGACGTTGTTGTCGGTGACGTCGAGGGTGCGGAGCCACGAATGGTCGGCCCCGAGAATGTAGATTTCGCGGAATCCGAGCCCTACGCCGATCATAAGGGCCGGAATGAGAACATTCCTCGGGCGCGCCATGGCAAGACGTCGGTCGTAGAGCCATCTGACAAGCTTTCTGAATCCCGAGGCGCCGACCATGTTGAAATGTTCGGTCGTTACATTCGCCGGCAGGTCGGGAATGGAGGTGCCGCGCGGAGTGAAGAGCGTCATGGGCCATGTCACCTCTCTGAGCCGGGCGCGCAGGCGATCGACGTTGACATCGCTGCCGGCGCTGAAGAAATGCGGGTCGGCCAAAAGGTAATAGCGCGGTTTCAGGTCGGTGAACTCAGGGGCGTTGGCTGCGAAATTCACCGCCATTGTCGTCGACGAGGCCAGCTCTGAAAGATGACTGTCGATTTCGGCGCGCAGCGACGGGCCGTTTCCCATTATCAGAAGCCGCGTCGGGTCGTCGGCAGGGCTTAATGCCACGGGGCGCGACTGGAGCGCCACCTTGACGAGGGTCTTCAGCGATGCCCCTGTCAGCGATGCCGCGCGGGCTATGCGGTCAGAGATCTTCATCGGAATAGACGTGGGTCGATATATATTCCAGGGTGTCGCGTGGCTCGAGCCCTATGGCGTCGAGCAGCGGACGGGCGTCGACAAGGCTGTCGGAGGTGTCGGCGCAGAGGCGTTCGCGCGCATGGGCTCCCCCGAGAGTGACAATATCGAGCAGCAGGGCCGTGCGACGGGCCTTTTTCAGGCTCATGCGCACGACGCGCTTGTCGTTGATGCGCTTTGCCAGAGCGGCCACGGCGTCGTCGACGAGATGGTCGCGCCCGTCGCTGAGCCACCATGCTCCGTTCATGCCGGCCGTCATCACGGCCGCACGGCCGACATCGAGGGCGTGAACCATTGAGGCGCGCGCCTTGTTGCCGTCGACGCGCAGATAGATGCCGCGATAGATTGCGTTGACCATATCGCGCCAGCGGCCGGTCATGCCGGTGCCGATCGTCGGCGCGCAGCGCAGCAGGGCGAGCGGTTTTCCCGCGCGGTTGCATGCCTCGCGCAGCCTGTCGGCCCCGAGATCGGCCATGCCGACCGCTACAACGCAATCGGCCTTTTCCGGGTCGGCCGCCTCAGCTGCCGCCTCGCCCACACATATCAGAGCCAGAGGCCCTTCGCCGTTGTCGGTGCGAAGAGCTTCGCTCTCGATAAAGCGGCCGGGAAACGTGGTTACTCCTTCGACTTTGAACTTCATGACTGCAAAAGTAGCATTTTTCAGTCAAAACAGCTACCTTTGCATCTTAAATCAGCCATTGAGGTCACACACCTATGAAAGAAGCCGCCTTAGACCGGACATTGAAGATCGACGTCGACGCCGTCCTGCGACAGCGTCTGGGGCCGCGTGCGCGGTTTATTCCGCGGGCTCTGACGGCGTGGGTCAAGAGTCTGATATGTCAGGACGGCCTCAACAAACTGCTGACCGACAATGGTGACAAGCGCGACAGCGCGTTCTGCCGCGGCATACTCCACGACCTCAATGCCTCCTACCGCGTTATCGGGCGCGCGAATCTGCCCGCTCCAGCCGACCGGCGTGTCATTTACGTGTCGAATCATCCTCTGGGAGCTCTCGACGGCATTGCCATCATCGACATGATAGCCGCCCATCATGGCTGCGAGCCATATTTCGTTGTCAACGACCTGCTCAGCGTTCTGTCGCCGTTAGACGGGGTTTTCGTGCCCGTCAACAAATTCGGCGCCCAGTCGCGGACAGCGACCGCGCGCTTTGTCGAGGCCTTCGACAGCGCCCGCCCTGTCATAGTTTTCCCCTCGGGGCTTGTCTCGCGCAAAGGGGCGGGCGGAGTTATCCGAGATCTGCAATGGCATAAAATGTTTGTCAATAAAAGCATTGCGTCGAAGCGCGATGTTGTGCCGCTCTTTTTTAGTGGCAATAATTCGACATTTTTTTATAACTTTGCAAAGTTTAGAACAAAACTTGGTCTGAAATTCAATTTTGAAATGTTGCTTCTGCCCAGAGAAGTGTTCCGATGCCGCGACTGCAACTTCGACATCCACGTCGGAGAGCGCATCGCCTACAGCTCTTTTTCAGGCGGGCAGCAGGCCGACGACGAAGCGCAGAAGGTCTGCGATACAGTCTACAGTCTCAATAACCCAACACATAGTCGATAGCCCCTACATTGTATGGACGAGAAGATTATTGATGAAATACCTGTCGAGGCCCTCAAGGCCGAGCTGACGCCCGAACGGCGCCTGCGCTCAACCAACAAGGGCGGCAACGAAATATATGTCGTCGACGGTCGGGAAGCCCCGAACGTCATGCGCGAGATCGGACGTCTGCGCGAGATCTCATTCCGTTCGGCCGGCGGGGGCACCGGAAAAGCCTGTGATATCGACGACTTCGATGTCATGGATCCCCCCTGCCGCCAGCTCCTTGTGTGGGATCCCGAAAACAACCTCATTCTCGGAGGCTACAGATTCATCACCGGACGCGACGTCAGGATGGTCAACGGGCAGCCGCGCATAGCGACCAGCCACATGTTTGACTTTTCGCAGCGCTTCATCGACGAGTTCCTGCCGAACACTCTCGAGCTCGGCCGCTCGTTCGTCAGGGTAGGCTATCAGTCGTCGAAGGCCGAGGCGAAGACTATCTACGCTCTCGACAATCTATGGGACGGCCTTGGCGCTCTGGCAGTCATCGATCCCGAAATCAAATATCTTTTCGGAAAGGTCACGATGTATCCCGACTACGGGCCCGAAGCGCGCAACATGATCTTATATTTCCTCAACAAATATTTCCCCGATCCCGACAGGCTTGTGAGGCCTTTCCGCCCGCTGGAGACCAACACCGACACCGCCGCCATGGAGCGCATATTCACCGGCGGCAGCTTCCGCGAGGACTACCGGATTCTCAACAAGCACGTGCGCGATCTCGGCTGCAACATACCGCCGCTGGTCAATGCCTATATGTCGCTGTCGCCCACGATGCGCATGTTCGGAACAGCCATCAACGACGAGTTCGGCGACGTCGAGGAAAGCGGAATATTCTTTGCCATCAGCGAAATCTTCGACGAGAAGAAAAAACGCCATCTCGGCACGTTCGTGCCCGAGGAAGGCGATAACCTCATGCGTTTCTTCGGACGCTAACCAATTCAGTCTGTCAGTCAAATGGCTCGAAACCGCAAACCGCTCCCGACGCTGGAGCATATCGCCGTCAGCGGTGTCGCCGCCGAAGGCAACGCCATAGCCCGGGTCGAAGGGCACCCCGTCATTTTCATTCCTTTCGGCGCCCCCGGAGATGTTGTCACTGTCAAGCTCGACCGAAAGAAAGGCTCGTGGGCCCAGGGCCACATTGTGGCTCTCGAACAGCCCTCGGAACTTCGCCGCGAGCCGTTCTGCGAGCATTTCGGAACATGCGGAGGCTGTCGTTGGCAGCACCTGCCTTATGAATTCCAGCTCCAGTGCAAGCAGCAGCAGGTTGTCGACGCTCTTGAGCGCATAGCCAAAGTCGGGCTTCCGCCCGTCTCGCCGATTATCGGCTCGGAGTCCGTTACGGAATACCGCAACAAGATGGAATATACGTTCAGCAACAAGTCGTGGCTCACCCCCGAGCAGCTTGCCTCGGCCGAGACTTTCGGTAACCGCGACGCTGCCGGATTCCATATTCCGGGCGCTTTCGACAAGGTGCTCGACATCAACAGATGCCATCTTCAGGAAGATTTCTCGAACCGCGTGCGTCTCGCCGTCAAGGCTCTTGCCCGCGAGAAAGGCTATACGTTCTACGACCTGAGAAACCACACCGGTCTGCTGCGCACTATGATGGTGCGCACAGCCTCGACAGGCCAGAAGATGGTGCTGATGGTTTTCGGCGAAGAGAACCGCGAGGCCATAACCGACGTCATGGAGATGCTGCGCCGCGACTTTTCCGAGATAACGTCGCTGCTCTGTTGCGTCAACCTCAAGCTCAACGACACTTTCGCCGACCAGACAATCGAGGTGTGGTCAGGCGAACCGTTCATCGAAGAGGCTATGGAGGATCTGCGCTTTCGCGTAGGCCCGAAATCGTTCTATCAGACCAACTCGCGTCAGGCCTACCGGCTCTACAGCGTAGTGCGCGATTTTGCCGCCCTCAGGGGGGACGAGCTTGTCTATGACCTTTACACCGGAACAGGAACGATCGCCTGTTTCCTCGCCCGTTCGGCCCGAAAGGTCGTCGGAATCGAATATGTGCCCGAAGCTATCAGCGACGCTAAGGTTAACGCCGCCGTCAACGGGCTGACCGACAAGACGCTGTTCTTTGCCGGCGACATGAAAGATGTGCTAACCGATGAGTTTGTCGGCGCCCATGGCCGTCCTGAGGTCATGGTTGTCGATCCGCCGCGTGCGGGAATGCATCCCGATGTCGTCGAGGTCATCAAGAGGGCCGCTCCCGCGCGTCTCGTCTATGTCAGCTGCAATCCGGCCACTCAGGCGCGCGATCTCGCCCTGCTCGACAGCCATTACCGCGTAGAGCGCGTGCAGCCTGTCGATATGTTCCCCCATACGGCCCATGTCGAGAACGTCGTTCTTCTTTCTCGGCGGTCGTAACTTTTATAATTTTTATAATTCTAATAATTTTTATAAGATTTCTAATTTCTAATTCTCTAAGAACTGCCGCGTCAGCCCGACGGCCTTTTCAAAGGCTTTCTCCTGTCCGGCAACCGTTATGAAGAGATGACAGGCCTCAGGGAATTCGATGCGCCGGACTCTGCTTCCGAGGCGTTCTGCGAATTCTATCCCCTGATCCCGCAATATGTCGTGTCCGGCGGCGACAAGCAGTGTCGGCGGCAGTCGCTCCAGGTCGCTGTCGCTGCAAAGAGCCACACTGACAGCGGGATTCCGCGGACTTTCTCCGGCGAGATAGGCACGGTTGAAGGTTTCCATGATTTCGGAGTCGAGTCCATATCCTTTGCCGAAGCGGTTCCACGAGTCAGAGCCGTCGGTATAGGCTTTAGTGACAGGATAGAACAGAATCAGGGCGTTCAGCAGTCCCTTGCATTCCGGCGCGAGGGCCGTCGCCACGGCGAGGTTTCCGCCCGAGCTGTCGCCCCCGATAGCGATGTGGTCCGGGTCGATTCCGAGTGAATCGCAACGCGAACTGACAAACTTCAGGCTTTCGATGCAGTCGTTCAGCCCGGCCGGAAACGGGTTTTCGGGAGCAAGCCTGTAGTCGACGGCTATGACCTTGATATTTCCGCCCGAGGCGACGGCGCCGCAGAAGCGCGCGCAGCTGTTGAGGCTTCCGAAAGTCCATCCTCCGCCATGGAGGTATATCAGCGCCGGCAATGGCTTTCTGCCGGCTGTTTTCGGCTCATAGATTCTCAGACGGTCGGTCATCTGCCTGACTTCGACATCCTCAGGCAGTGGCGGAGGCGTATTCCGTGAGTTCCTGACAGCCTCAAGGTCAGAAAGATTTCCGCCGATGGCTTTGATGATTGCCTCAGACTGGATATGCTGTAGATTTTCCGGCATATTGCTCAGAAAGGCTGAGGCCTCGTTCTTCATAATGAGGTCGTCTGACTCTCCGGCCCGGAGCGCCGGGGAGGATGAAGCGAGGATTGTCGCGGAAAGCAGGATATGGACGAATTTCATGTCGGGTTCTGTTATTATGCCCGCAAAGATATGGAAAAAAATGACAGCGGGATGAGTCAGAGGCTCATCCCGCTGCAAAAATATGTCAGGAGTTGTTAATTCTTGAATATGAGATCGTCGTTGGCTTCGTCGATAATGATCGGGTGGTCTTTGTCGACTTTCTGGGCCAGGATGTCTTTCGACAGACGGTTGAGGACAAGGCGGTGGATGACACGCTTGACGGGACGTGCGCCGAACTCGGGATCGTAGCCTTCCTTGGCGAGCAGTTTCAGGGCTGCCGGAGTGACTTCGAGGGTGACACCGTTTTTAGCGAGCATTTTCTTGACGGAATTGATCTGCAGCCCGACGATCTCTTCGATCTCACGCTCGTTGAGCGGAGTGAACATGATAGTCTCGTCGATACGGTTGAGGAACTCCGGCCTGATAGTCTGTTTGAGCATCTCAAGCACTTCGCCTTTGGTCTTCTCGACAACCTCGTCGTGGTTTTCGGGCGTCATCCTGGCGAAGTTTTCGCGGATGACGCTGCTGCCCATGTTCGAGGTCATGATGATAATCGTGTTCTTGAAGTTGACCATACGGCCTTTGTTGTCGGTCAGACGTCCGTCGTCGAGCACCTGAAGCAGAATGTTGAACACGTCGGGGTGGGCCTTCTCGATTTCGTCGAACAGCACGACGGAGTAGGGCTTGCGGCGCACAGCTTCGGTCAGCTGACCACCCTCGTCGTATCCGACATATCCCGGAGGCGCTCCGACAAGGCGCGACACGGTGTGCTTCTCCTGATACTCGCTCATGTCGATACGGGTCATCATGTTTTCGTCGTCGAAGAGGTATTCGGCCAAAGCCTTGGCGAGCTCGGTCTTGCCGACACCGGTTGTTCCGAGGAAGATGAAAGAGCCTATCGGGCGGCGCGGATCGTTGAGGCCCGCACGCGAGCGGCGGACGGCATCGGCTATCGCCGCAATGGCTTCCTGCTGTCCGATAACGCGCTTGTGGAGTTCGTCTTCGAGATGGAGCAGCTTGTCTTTTTCGCTCTGAACCATCTTGTTGACGGGGATGCCTGTCCATCGCGATACGATGTCGGCGATGTCTTCCGAGTCGACCTCTTCCTTGATGAGGGCCTTGTCGCCCTGCATCATCCTGAGCTGCTCCTGAATGTCGGCGTTCTCCTTCTCTTTCGACTGGATGCTGCTGTAGCGGATTTCGGCGACCTTGGCGTAGTCTCCTTCGCGTTCGGCGCGTTCAGCTTCGAAGTTGAGCTGCTCGATGTCGATCTTGTTCTGCTGGATCTTGTCGATAAGCCCCTTCTGGGCTTTCCATTCCGAAGTATACTGTTTCTCTTCCTCGCGCATGTCGGCCAGCTCGCGCTCTATCTCGTTGAGCTTGGCGGAGTCGCCCTCGCGCTTGATGGCCTCGCGCTCGATCTCTTTCTGGGCGATCAGGCGGGTTATCTCGTCGAGAGCCTGAGGCACGCTGTCCATCTCAAGGCGCAGCTTCGAGGCGGCCTCGTCGATGAGGTCGATAGCCTTGTCGGGGAGAAAGCGGTCGGTTATATATCGCTCGGAGAGGGTAACGGCAGCGATAATCGCTTCGTCGCGGATGCGCACTTTGTGGTGGTTTTCGTAGCGCTCTTTAAGTCCGCGCAGAATTGCGATGGCGCTGGCCTCGTCGGGCTCGTTGACCATCACTTTCTGGAAACGGCGCTCGAGAGCTTTGTCTTTTTCGAAATATTTCTGGTATTCATCGAGAGTGGTGGCGCCTATCGAGCGGAGCTCGCCGCGGGCCAGAGCCGGTTTGAGGATATTGGCCGCGTCCATGGCGCCTTCCCCTTTGCCAGCGCCGACGAGGGTGTGGATCTCGTCGATGAAGAGAATGATTTCGCCGTCGCTCTGGGTGACCTCGTTGACGATGGCTTTCAGACGTTCCTCGAACTCGCCCTTATATTTGGCGCCTGCGACCAGCGCGCCCATGTCGAGCGAGAAAATCTGCTTTGAGCGCAGGTTCTCGGGAACGTCGCCGCGCACAATGCGCTGGGCAAGCCCCTCGGCGATAGCGGTCTTACCTGTGCCCGGCTCGCCGATCAGCATCGGATTGTTCTTTGTGCGGCGGCTCAGAATCTGGAGCACACGGCGAATCTCGTCGTCGCGTCCGATAACGGGGTCGAGTTTGCCCTGACGGGCACGCTCGTTGAGGTTGATGGCATATTTCGACAGAGCGTCGTAGGTGTCTTCGGCGCTCTGGTCAGAGGCTGTTTTTCCTTTGCGCATCTCGTCGATGGCAGCCTGCATTTCACGGGCATTCAGTCCGGCATCCTTGAGGATTGTCGACGCCGGAGAGTTGATCTCGAAGATTGCCATGAGCATGGCTTCGAGCGTTACGTAGCGGTCGCCCATCTTTTTGGCGATGTCGAGCGATTTCTGAAGCACGTCGTTGGCCGTGCGGCTCAGATAGGGCTCGGCTCCGCTCACTTTCGGCAGCGATGCGATTTCGCTGTCGATGGCATGGTTGACCATGGCTGTATTGGCGCCGACTTTTGCAAAAATGAAATTTATGAGTGACTCTCCCTCGCTCATAACTCCTTTCAGGAGATGGACAGGCTCGACAGCCTGCTGGCCGGCGGAACGCGTCAGTTCGACAGCCTTCTGGATCGCCTCCTGAGATTTAATAGTGAAATTGTTGAAATTCATATCGCTGAATTACTTATTTTTCTTTCACTATTGAAACAAATGTCGTGCCAATAAAGTTTTCATGCCTTTTTGGCAGATTCGGAAAATCCCGGGCTCAGACGGCGGCAGTTATCTGCTGACGCGGACAAGGCTCATGAAGTTGTTGCAGCTGACGCTGACGGTGGTTCCGTCGATAGTGTCATCGATCTTATATGTTCCCTTTACCTTGACCGGTTCGGCGTAGGCGCGATACCAGTCGGAAGTGCAGTAGCAGACTCCGTTGCGCTTAAATTCTATCGTCATGTCGGTTCCGAGACCTGCCGCGTTGCCGCATCCGCTGTAGGTCTGCCCCACGAGCAGATAGTTCTTTACGCTGTCGTCGCCGAGAAGCAGCTCGTCGGCCCGTGTGTCAAAGGCGTGGAAAAGGCATATTGCCAGCACTGAGATCCAGGTAATAAGTTTCATGTCGTTAGATGGTTAAGGTTGCTTTTCAGCTGTAAAATTAATAAATCCAATCGACAAAACCGACATATCAGAACCGATCATGATGGATAAAAGCGGCGCCCCGCGGCGCGATGGCTGCGGGGCGCGGTATGCGGTTTCGGGTTTCGGCTCAGGCCTGGGGCTCTTCAACGCCGGCGAGTTCGGGGTCGATCATTATTCGGCCGCAGTATTCGCAGACGATGACTTTCTTGCGCATCTTTATCTCGGCCTGTTTCTGAGGCGGAATGCGGTTGAAGCATCCGCCGCAGGCGCTGCGCTGGATATAGACGATGCCGAGACCGTTGCGGGCGTTCTTGCGGATGCGTTTGAAAGCTGTCAGTGTGCGCGCGTCGATCTTGGTCTCGAGTTCTTTGGCCTTGGTGCGAAGGAGTTCTTCGTCCTGACGGGTTTCGCTGACGATCTCGTCGAGCTCGGTCTTCTTCTCGCCGAGAACGTGCTCGCGGTCGGCGAGAGTTTCTTCGGTGGCGGCGATTTCTGTAGTCTTGGCGTCGATCAGACGGGCGTTCTCGTTGAGGTGTTTCTCGCTGAGCTCGATTTCGAGCGTCTGATACTCGATTTCTTTGCTGAGCAGGTCGAATTCGCGGTTGTTGCGCACGTTGTCGAGCTGTTCGCGGTATTTGGCGATCTTTGTCTGCGATTCGTTGATCTTCTCTTTCTCGGCAGCGGTTTTCTGCTTCAGATCGGCGATCTCGCGGCGGTAGTTTTCGATTCGGGTGTGGAGGCCTTCGATATTGTCTTCGAGGTCGCGCACTTCGAGGGGAAGCTCGCCGCGGATTGTTTTGATGCGGTCGATCTGCGAAAGGATTGTCTGAAGCTCATAGAGCGATTTAAGACGCTGTTCTACGCTGAGGGTTTCGGGCTTTTGGGTTTCGGTAGCCATATCTGTTGTTGTTGATTACATATAAACGATGGGCGACTGTTCGGTTTCGCTCATACAGGCTGCAAAGTTAGGAAATTTTTTCGTAATAACCTCACAGAGCAAGCTTTTGGCACACTGTTCGGTGGAGTAGTGGGAGAGATCGACAAGAAATATGTCGTCGGCCCGGTCGACAAACGTGTGGTGTTTGATGTCGGAGGTAATGTAGGCCTGTGCTCCGGCGTCGATGGCGTTGTCGATGAAGTCGTCACCGGCGCCTGTGGTTATTGCCACGCGGGTTATTCCGATTGCGCCTGACGGGCGCGAGCAGCGGGCTGTCGAGGTGTTGCAGGCTTTCTTTGCTTCCGCGACGAGAGTTTCGGGCGTCAGTTGGGCTTCAGTGTCGCCGACAATGCCGAATCCGGCTTCGGGGAAGCGTGGATCGGGAGCCAGCACTTCGACATTGCGGAGGTTCAGTGTCTTGGCGACGGCCCATGATAGCCCTCCGTGGCAGCTGTCGAGCGGGGTGTGGCACGAGTATATCGCCACGCCTTCGAGCAGTGCGAGCATTGCCGCGCGCTCAACGCGCGATGATCCGCAGAGATGTTTCAGACCGTGGAACAGCAGCGGATGGTGGGCCACAATGAGATTGCAGCCGCGCTGCCTGGCTTCGGCCACGATCTCTTCGGTGACATCAACACATGTCAGAACACCCGTGCATTCCCGGGAGCCGTCGGTACGCACCTGCCAGCCCGAGTTGTCCCATTTCTCCTGAAGGGAGAGCGGGGCGAACTCTTCGATGGCTGAGGCTATGTCGTTGAGGGTCGGAGTCATTCTTTGTCGAGCGGACGGAGGTCGATGTGAAGCTCGTCGAGCTGGCTCTGATCTATTTCAGAGGGGGCGTCGATCATCATGTCGCGGCCCGAATTGTTCTTCGGGAAGGCGATGGTGTCGCGTATGCTGTCGAGTCCGGCGAGAATCGACACCCAGCGGTCGAAACCGAAGGCGAGGCCTCCGTGAGGGGGTGCGCCATATTTGAAGGCGTTCATCAGGAAGCCGAATTTATATTGCGCCTCTTCTTCGCTGAGGCCGAGCAGGCGGAACATTTTGTCCTGAAGCTTCGAATCGTGGATACGAATTGAGCCGCCGCCGAGTTCGGTTCCGTTGACAACCATGTCGTAGGCTGTGGCGCGCACGCTGCCGGTGTCGCTGTCGAGCTTGTCGATGTCGTCGGGGTTGGGCGAGGTGAAGGGGTGATGCATGGCGTAGTAGCGCTGCGTTTCGTCGTCCCATTCGAACAGCGGGAAGTCGATGACCCAGAGGCATGAGAAGTTCTGCGGGTCGCGCAGTCCGAGACGTGATCCCATCTCAAGGCGCAGCTCGCCGAGAGCCTTGCGGGTCTTGGCGGTGTCGCCGGCGAGAATGAGCATGAGGTCGCCGGGATTCATGGCGGCGCGCTCGGCCCATGCGGCAAGCTGTTCGTCGGTGAAGAACTTTCCGACAGAGCTCTTGAACGAGCCGTCGGCCTCGCGTTTGACCCACATCATGCCCTTGGCGCCGATCTGCGGGCGCTTGACCCATTCGGTCAGCTGGTCGAGCTGCTTGCGGGTATATCCGGCGCATCCCGGGGCCACGATGGCTCCGACATACTGGGCGTCGTCCATGACGGCGAAGCCGCTCCCTTCGGTGAGGTCTTTGAGTTCGACAAAAGTCATTCCGAAGCGGGTGTCGGGCTTGTCGGAACCGTAAAGACGCATGGCGTCGGCCCACGTCATGCGCGGGAACGGGTCGGTGAAGTCGATGTCTTTGACATACTTGAATATATGTTTGACAAGACCCTCGAACATCTGAAGAACGTCTTCCTGCTCGACGAACGACATCTCGCAGTCGATCTGGGTGAATTCGGGCTGGCGGTCGGCGCGCAGATCTTCGTCGCGGAAACACTTGACGATCTGGAAATAACGGTCGAAGCCGCTGACCATCAGAAGCTGCTTGAAGGTCTGGGGTGACTGGGGCAGGGCATAGAACTGGCCCGGATTCATGCGCGAGGGAACGACGAAGTCGCGTGCGCCCTCGGGGGTCGACTTGATGAGCACCGGGGTCTCGACCTCGAGGAAGCCTTTCGAGTCGAGATAGCGCCTGATCTCGAAGGCCATGCGGTGGCGCAGCTCGAGATTGCGGCGGACGGCGCCGCGGCGCAGGTCGAGATAGCGGTATTTCATGCGCAGGTCATCGCCGCCGTCAGTGTCGTCTTCGATGGTGAAAGGGGGGACGTCGCTGACATTCAGAACCTTGAGGCTGTCGGCGATGATCTCGATGTCGCCTGTGGGAATTTTGGGATTTTTCGACGAGCGTTCGGCTACGGTTCCCGTGACCTGAACGACAAACTCGCGCCCGAGGCGGTCGGCTTCGTCGTGGAGAGCGGCGTCTTTCTCGTTGTTGAAGACAACCTGTGTTATTCCGTAGCGGTCGCGGAGGTCTATGAAGGTCATTCCTCCCATCTTTCGGGAGCGCTGGACCCAACCGGCGAGGGTCACGCGGTTTCCGGCGTCGCTCAGACGCAGTTCGCCGCATGTGTTAGTTCGATACATAGCGATATATGACGATGAAAAATGGTTTGTTATTCTAACCCGCAAAGATAGCAATTTTCGGCGAGTTGTGCAATAACCGTTTCCGCGGGCGCCGCAGGGTGCGTCAAATTCGAAATATAAATGGGGCTATCGCGACTTTCTCATGCATTCGATGTAAAATAATCGCATTTTTGTTATATCTTTGTCTCGAGAGAATATTGCATGACAATGGACAAGAAAAAACTGAAGTCCTCAGTCGGTTGGGCTGTTGCAATCGTTGGATACTACGTCTGGTTCCAGGCGTTTTATAATGCCGTGAGGTTCAACGAAGTGCTTCCCTATTCCGACCTGTTTGACATGGCGGCCGGAGTCGCCCACAACTTTCTTCCGGTGCTTGCGGTTTTTCTGTTGAATCTTTTTATTGTCTTCAGTCTTGTCAGAATAAAGGATCTTCGAATCAAGATCTGTGCCGACGTGCTTCTTTCGATATTTTCAGCGTGTATGGTCAACTGGCTTTATCTGCTGATTATAGGAGCTTTCAGGAAAACCGGTGTTGACTGGGCAGGTTCTATACTGAACGATGTCATCATTCTTATGGGCGTCGAAATGGTCTATTATTTCAACAGGCTGTCAAAAGCACGTCAGGAGGCAGAGAAAGCGCGTCTTAACGCCATACAATATAAATATGACGCGCTTAAGTCGCAAATAAATCCGCACTTTCTTTTCAACTCGCTTAACCTGCTCTATTCGCTGGTGTCAATAGATTCGGTACGTTCCAAGCAGTTCATACGCGAGCTGTCGCGCATGTACCGCTATATCATGTCACAGCAGAATCGCGACAGTGTCAGCACAACTGAGGAATTCGGCTTTCTTGCGTCGTATGTCTCGGTGCTCGAAATGCGCTATAATAATAAATTCTCGGTCATATTGAACGGACGTCCGGATCCCGACAAGTATCTGATTCCCTTCACAATGCAGCTTCTGATAGAGAATGTGACCAAGCACAACGCCATAACCGGCAAAACTCCGATGTCGGTAACGATCGACATAACCGACGAAGAGATTACGATCTCCAATCCTTTGCGTCCGAAAGAGTCGGAATCGGTGAGCCATATAGGGTTGCGGTATCTTTCGCAGCTCTATGACGCCCGCGGCAGAAAATTCAGAGTCGAGAAGACCGATACCAGCTTCACAGCCCATGTTCCGTACCTATAATTAATAAACCAGACTCCGGCAATGAAATATGCAATAATTGAAAATGAAGAATTCGCGCGCATAAATCTCAGGGAGGTGATCGAGAGCGTGCGTCCCGGCTACAAATGTGTCTTCACGGCCGAGACAGTTGAAGAATGTATCGGATATTTCAGTGCCGACCCCGACATACAGCTGGTTTTTATGGACATCGAGCTTGACGACGGCAACTGCTTCGAGATATTCCGCCGGACAGAAATCAAGACTCCGATAATATTCACCACGGCCTATGACGAATACGCCATTCAGGCTTTCAAGGTAAACAGTATTGACTATCTTCTCAAGCCGGTATCGGAAGAGGATGTCGATAGGGCTCTCCGAAAATTTGAGTCCATCCAGTCCCATTCCCCGCGCGACTACCGCGATATGGCCGCAGAGATCACAAGCAGGCGGCGTCATAGAATTCTGATCAGTGACAGCGGGGGGTATTCGTTCGTATCGACCGACGACATTGCATGGTTTGAGGCGGAAGACAAGTATATTTCAATAGTGCTTCTCTCGGGGAAGCGTCTGCTGACAGATTTCGCGTCGCTCTCAGATGTCATGGAAGCTCTTGACCCCGACCGTTTTTTTCAGATTTCGCGCAAAGTGGTCGCCTCAATAGAGTCGATCGGGAAAATATCAAAATACTTTAAAGGAAGACTACAGGTAAATCTCGAAGTCTCGAACGAAAGGCGCACAGAGACTGTCAGCGCGGCGCGCCGCACTGAATTTCTCGGATGGCTGGGACATACGGCCAGAAAGTAGGGCGCCAGGTTGCGGTCAGCAAATTTACTCCCGCGAAGGGCGCTTTCTTCCGCCGGAAATCCCGATTCTTCAGTTTTCTGTTGATTTGAGCTACGGGTGATGCTAACTTGCCGTTGTAATTCTTACTACAATGGCAGACAGAATTTCAAAATATATTATCCTCGAAGACGCCTATTACACGGCTCTCGACATAAGCGAGACAGTGAGGCGGCTTCGTTCCGGCTACCGTCTCATCGGCATTACCGACGAGACGTCAGAGGCAGTCAGGATGATCTACAGAGAGGATGCCGATATGATGATTGCCGACACGTCGGCAAGCGACGGCGATTCTATAGGCCGCCTTAAGAAAGAGTCGGTCAGCATTCCGATAATATTCATTTCCGAATATTCTGAAGATGCGGAAAGAGCACGGAATCTCAACATGGTTGATTTCATTCTGAAGCCTGTGACACCATCCGACCTTGAACGTGCGTTCTCACGTCTCGATTCCATGAACAATAATCTTTGAAAACCATAACCCAAACTCTATGAAAAAAGCATTATCCATTACAATGGCCTGCGCCGCTCTGTTTGGCGGATATGCCGCAGCCGATCCGGTTTCATTCGAGGGACTCAACTATGAGATTGACAAGACTCTCAAAACAGCGACTGTCGTCACCGGCGAATATTCCGGAGATGTCTTTATCCCTGAAACCATATCGGTTGAAGGAGTGACCTATGATGTGAAAGTAATTGGAGAAAAAGCTTTCTTGCAGAAAGCGATTACTTCGGTAGTCATTCCCAACTCTGTGGATTCAATCAAAACAATGGCTTTCTCGGGTTGCCGTTCTCTGACTTCGGTTACTATGGGCCGAGGCTTGAAATACAGCGGAAACGGAGCTTTCGGCGCGTCCACTAAAATTGCCACGGTCAATATCTCAGACCTTTCGGCATGGTGTGGCATTGAATTCTATGACTTTAACGCCAATCCTGTCAATTTTGCCAAATCAATCACGCTCAACGGCGAAAACATCACTGATCTCGTGATTCCCGACAACGTGGAGGCTATCGGTGACTTCGCTTTCTATAACTGCAATTCCCTGCAATCGATAACTCTTGGTAAAGGTGTCAAATCAATCGGACAATCGGCGTTCTATTACTGTTACAATGTTCCTTCGCTCGATGTCCCCGGCAATGTCGCGGAAATCGGCGTCGGCGCATTCTCAAGTATGCGCGGGGTAAAAGAGATGACGCTTGGCAACGGAATCGAAATTATCGACACCGACGCGTTCAAAGGATGTCAGGGCCTGACATCAGTCAGCTTTCCTGCTTCGTTGAAAAAAATCGGCTCTACGGCATTTGCTTCTTGCGGCGTTCTTGCGGAGGTCAATTTTGCCGCCTCTGTCGATTCAATCGCGAAAGACGCTTTCTCGCTCTGTAACAAGATTGCCAAAGTCAGCATTCCGAGTCTTGACGAATGGTGCAAAATCAACTTCGAGACAACAAAATCAAATCCCGTTTCTGTCAGCAAGACTCTATTTGTCAACGGTCAGGAGCTCACATCGATAGTTGTGCCCGCAGGCCTTGACAAGATTAAGGATTATACATTCTCCGGTCTGGCAAATGTAACAGACGTTGTATTTCCGGAAGGCCTCACCGAAATAGGGAATGCCTCCTTTCAGCTTTGTCAGTCTATCGAAGAACTGAATATACCGGAAACTGTGATAAAAATAGGTAATGCGGCGTTCCAGAGCTGTTCTGCGCTGACTTCGGTCAATATTCCCGAAGGTATCGACTCAATCAGCAGCAACCTCTTTGCTTATTGTGTGAAACTTCCGTCGGTCAAATTACCGGCCAAAACGGTAACAATAGGTGATTTTGCTTTTTCAGGATGCAGCGAACTTGCCGAAATTGAAATTCCTGACGGCGTGACCTATGTCGGCAACTATGCTTTCCAGAACTGCGTCCTTCTCGAAAGAATCGTTTTCCCGAATCTTGCCGAGGTAAAGGCAGGCGTATGTCAGGGCTGCACCGGCTTGAAATATGCCGAGATCCAGAACCCTGAGAAAAGTATCGGTTATAATGCGTTCGCCAACTGCACGATGCTTGAAGAGGTCTGGCTCAACACCCCGTTTGTATCCTACAAGCAGTTCAACACGATGACTGTTCCCACCTACTATGTCCCCTACGGAAGCGTCGACACATGGAAGGACGAATGTCCCAACAACACATTTAAGGAGAACAGCTTCATCGAAACCGATCCTAAAGGCTATGCCACATATTATATCTATGCTGACTATGTCATGCCACAGAACCTCGAAGGATGCGCTATAGCAGGCGTCTGGACTCGCGGTGACGGCGTCAACAAACTCGTCAGAGGCGATGTCTTCAAATCAGGTGAAACCGTTCCCTACGATACTCCGCTGCTCATTATAGGCGAAGCCAATGAATACAGGATGTTTGAAGTAGTCCGCGAACACGGCGACCGTTTCACCGGAGAAAATATGCTGCGTGGCTCGAACAGTGGAGACATAATCATGAAAGACGACAACAAGGCCTACTATATGCTCGGATACGACGAATACGGGCAGACATACGGATTCATGCCCGTACTTGACAACAATGCCTTTGAAGTTCCGGCCCATACTGCTTTCCTTGCAATTCCCGCCGAAGGCAGCTCTGAAACAGGCTATGAGATTCTCTTCAAGGGCGATGACCCCGATGACGACAAAAATTACGACGGAATCGAAGATGTCGCCTCAGAGAGTGCCAACCGCGTTATGGACATCTATCGTCTTGACGGCACAAAAGTGAATGCCGCCTCAACCGACGCTCTCGCTCCGGGCTTCTATATCATCAACGGCAATAAGATCGTTATCCGGTAATGCCAATTTAAATCCAACCTGATAATCATGAGAATCCAATCAAAGCATATCTTTCTGACAGCAGCATTCGTGCTGCTGTCAGCAATCGGGATTCGAGCCGCCGTCACGGTCGACGGCATCAGTTACAATCTCGATTCCGCCGACAACACGGCAGCTGTCGCTCCGGCAACATATTCCGGCGAAGTGACTGTGCCCGCGACAATCATTTCCGATGGAACGACATACACTGTTACTTCTGTGGCCGAGAGTGCTTTCGCAAATGCGTCGGTTAAAACAGTGAAGCTTCCGAATACGGTAAGGACAATAGGGGAATCGGCTTTCGCCAACTGCCAGTCACTCGAAAGCATCGAGCTGGGCAACAGCGTCGAGACGATCGGTCAGACAGCATTCTTTTATTGCAAGCAGCTGAAAGGTTTCACCGTGCCTCCGACTCTGAGAACTATCGACGGGATGTCGTTCTATGAATGCATCGGTCTGACTCGTGTCGACATATCCGATATCGGAGCATGGTGCAGAATGGAATTCAAAGACAAGTATGCCAATCCTCTTCTCATAGCCCGAAACCTCTATCTCAACGGCGAGCTTGTGACCGATGTCGTTGTTCCCTCTGACGTTAAAGCGATAGGCAATTATGTGTTTCAGAATTGCGAATGCCTTGAAAACATAACGTTTCCCAAAGGGCTGGAATCTATCGGCGACAATTGCTTTCAGAACTGTATCAAGCTTAAGGCCGTCGACATTCCCAACAGTGTCAAAACCGTCGGCAGAAATCTCTTTGCAAGCTGTTTTTCGCTCGAATCGGCCATAATCGGCACGGGAATGACCAGACTTCCGCTCAATATGTTCCTCTCTTGCCTCAACCTGGCAAATATCGAAATCCCGGCCAACGTTACCACCATTGGAGATAACGTATTCTTTGCCTGTGACAAAATCGAGAATCTCGACTTCCTACCTTCGTCGGTCGATTCGATAGGGGCCTCGGCTTTCCGCCGCTGTTATGGTCTGAAGTCAGCCGTAATTCCCAAGAGGGTGACTTTCATCGAGCATAACACATTTCAGGATTGTCAGGCGCTCGAGAAGGTCGTGCTACACGACAGAATCACCGGCATTGATATGCGTGGATTCTCCGAATGTGTCAGTCTTACCGACATCGATCTGCCCGCTTCGCTGACTTATATCAATATGGGCGCCTTCATGGCATGCTCGTCGCTCACCTCTGTCAAGATTCCCTATGGCAACAGCATAGTAGCCTATAAGACTTTCTATGGCTGCACTTCGCTTAAAGAAGTCGATCTGCCGGTTTCGGTAGGCGTCATCGATCTTCTGGCATTCGGAGGCTGTAAGTCGCTTGAGAAAATTAAGCTCCCGGCTATGCTCACCGAAATGGGCGATTCGGCTTTCGTCGATTGTTCCAGACTCGAATCGTTCAGTATTCCCGACAAAGTCAAAAACCTCAGAAACGGATTGCTGAAAAACTGTAAGTCTCTCAAAACTATTAAGATACCGTCGCAGATCGAAGAAATCGGCAATGAGGCATTTGCCGGATGCACTTCGCTCGAAGAGGTAATTATTCCCGAATCTGTAGAGTCTGTCGGCATTAGTGCATTTCAGAATTGCAGATCGCTCAGGGAAATCATTCTTCCCGAACGGTTGAATAATATCGGAGAATTCGCGTTTGACGGCTGCAGCTCTATCTCTTCGATCGTTATACCCGGCAATATAAAGGAATTGCCGAAGAATTCGCTCTCCAACTGCGCCGCACTGGAAAAATTACAATTGCCCGCGGCTCTTGAGAAAATGGGCTATCAGGCAGTCGCCAAAAATCCGATGCTATCTGAAATTGTCGTGCCGCAGAATATGCAACTCATCGAATATAAGGCTTTCGACGGTTGCACAGGCCTGAAGAGCGTTCGCTTTCCGTCTGCCGGACTCACTGTCAGACCTAACGTATTCGATGCCTGCACCTCGCTGACCGATATATGGTTCAACATCGACAATCCCGTCGAGCTAAAATTCCCGGCAGGCGTGACCCCGACATTGCATGTGCCCTATGGTTACACCTCCGACTGGAGCAACGCCTATCCCGCCAATGAGATCAAGGCTTGCGGAACGATAACATTCCCCTTCGGCGAGCAATACAGCACGTATTACACCTCGGGCGAATATATCATGCCAGACGGTCTCACAGGATGCATTGTCAGCGGAGTCGACGAGAGCGGTTCCGAACTGATTATAACCGACGCTTTTGCTCCGGGAGAGGTGGTTACCCCGGGTTCCGCATTGCTGATCAAGGGCAGCGAAACTACAATGTTCAACGTTCAGGAATCAGCAGGCCCGGAAGCTGACGACGCTGCCAATATGCTCCGCGGCACCGACGATACCCGTGTGTTCGAGACTATCCCCAACGAACGCTATTACAGGCTTTCCTACAATGATGACGGCCAGTATGGCTTCTTCTACGGCACAAGCGGTGGGAAGGCCTTCGAAAACAAGGCACACGATGCTTATCTGGCTGTTCCCGTAAAACAGGCGTCGTTCTTCGGATACGTGCTTAGTGAGAAAGATTCGATAAACGTCATCGAGACGACGGATGGCTTCGCGGACCGTGAAGTCTACACCATCGACGGCCGTCGTGTATATGTCGGCAATGACGGTCAGATTGCCCCCGGCTTATATATCATTAATGGGCGTAAAGTTGCCATAAAAAATTGATACAGTAGCCGTTAACCGTAAATTCCGCATAAATGAAATCATAGGTTAAGAAATGTGAATTTCTCGGGAGGCAGAGGTCTGTGACAGAATTCTGCCTCCTTTTGTTTTTGCCTGTCGGTTATCGATGCATATCAGCCGGAGCCTAAAAGCGGGGCGGCAACGCTCCCGTGAGGGGAGGCTGCCGCCCTGATGGGGTTATTGCCGGCCTGAGGGTCAGATGTCTTCGGTCGGGTCGAAGCTTTCGATGGCCGAGATGTCGAGCTCGTCGTCGTTATAGCCTGTCGAGCCGTAGAAATCCTCGTCCATGTCGTCGATGGGGGCGGCGGTTTTCTTGTCGGCTTTCTCGGTTATGTCGGCGAACGATTTCAGGTCGGTGTGTTCTGCGGGAGGATTGCCTTCAGAACGCGACACTACCGGATCCATCAGATGGCTTCCGGGCTCGGTGGCCTTGAGCTCAATGAAAAACGAGCGGTCAGTCAGGTAGTCGAAGGTGAAAATCAGGCGCTGCCCTTCGTCTTCGATGAAATCGGTCAACGGCGTTTCGTCCATAAGGTAGAAGTCTTTGTCGGCGTCGGTATTCATGTCTTCGAGGGTTATTTCCTGCTCCTTTTCCCAGTTGTTGTCACAGATGAAGAAAGAAGACAGTTGGCTTTTGTCGTAACCCACGCTGTCGAGAATTGCGTTGCGCAGGATAAGAAAGCTGGCGTCGGCGTCGATTTTAATTTCACGCATGAAGTTGTCGACTTCATCGGATACGAGCCTGAAAGTGTAGATCATTGTTCGGTGTTTGCGTTAGAAGGTATGATAGGGAGAGAATATTCGCGTGCAGATTTATTTTCAGAGATATTGGGCGTAGTCGACGTTGCGCATGTCGCCGCTGCGGTTGAACTCGTTGTGGAATGCCAGGGCGGCTTCGAGACGGTGGGGTGTCTGGCCCGGACGTCCGATCTTGAGGTATTCGCGCAGCAGGTCGCGGTACATCGGGTGAGCGGCGTGTTCGATGATCTCGTGGGCGCGCTCTACGGGGTCTTTTCCGCGGAGGTCGGCGACACCCTGATCGGTGATGATGATGTCGACTGAATGTTCAGAATGGTCGACATGGCTGACCATGGGAACGATGTTCGAGATCTTGCCCTCTTTCGTTATCGAGGGGCACGAGAAGATCGAGATATAGCCGTTGCGGGTGAAGTCGCCCGAGCCGCCGATGCCGTTCATCATCTTGATTCCGGTGATGTGGGTCGAGTTGACGTTGCCGAAGATGTCGGCCTCGATGGCTGTGTTCATCGAGATGATGCCCAGACGGCGTGCGATTTCCGGAGAGTTGGAGATTTCGGCCGGACGGATGATGACTTTGTCGCGGAAGAAGTCGATGTTGTTGAAGAATTCTTCTTCGGTCTTGTTGCTCAGCGTCAGGGCGCAGGTCGAGCCGAAGCGGCATTTGCCCTGCTTCATCAGCTCGATGACTGAATCCTGAATAACTTCGGTATACATTTCGAAGGCCGGAATGATAGTGGAGTCGGCCAGACCGAAGAGAACTGCGTTGGCTACGTTACCTACGCCGCTCTGAATCGGCAGGAATGTCTTCGGAATGCGGCCCTGCTTGACTTCGTTCTCAAGGAACTCGCAGACGTTGTGGCCGATGCGGGCGGTAGTCTCGTCGGGAGCGGTGAACGACTTGGCATTGTCGTAGTCGTCGCTGTGGACAACGCCGACGATCTTCTTGGGGTCGACCTGAAGAGTTGTCGAGCCGATGCGGTCCGATGGTTTGTAAATCGGAATCTCGCGGCGATAGGGAGGATCGAGCGGCATATATATGTCGTGGACGCCGTTGAGGCCGGCGGGCAGTTTCTCGTTTTTCTCAATAATGATTTTCTTTGCCAGTTTGGCATAGGTCGGAATGTTGCCGACTCCCATTCCGAGAACAAGTTCGCCGTTGTCCTTGATGTCGGCGACCTCGATGATGGCTGTGTCGATTTCGCCGAAGAAGCCATAGCGGACTTTCTGGGCCATCTCGCTCAGGTGGAGGTCGCAGTAGTGGGTGTCGTGGGCGTTGATGCGCTTGCGCAGGTCGGGAATGTTCTGATAGGGCGCGCGGCGGTTGATGGCGTTGGCGCGGGCCAGAACGCCGTCGGCGCGGTCAGAGGTTGATGCGCCCGTGTAGAGGTTGATTTTGAACGGGCGTCCGGCCTCGTGCTCTTCGATGGCACGTTCGGCGATAGCTTCGGGCACTTCTTTAGGCGCGCCCGGAGGTGTGAACCCCGAGAAGCCTACGTTGTCACCATTATTAATAAGGTTTGCCGCTTCGCGGCGTGTGATAACAGGAAACTTCATTGGTTTTAGGTTTTGTTACACTTGTGTCTGTCGATGGTATTTCTATCGTTTTTTGTAATTTTGCGGCAAATATAGTCAATATTCATTTTCCCGACAAGATTTTTTTGTCACAAGATTGCTCATGAAAGAAATAAACGGGCCCCGGAAGCTCTATATAGAGACTTACGGCTGTCAGATGAATGTCGCTGACAGCGAAGTCGTTGCCGCCGTAATGGCTACGGCGGGATATGAAACGGCCGACAGCGTCGACGAAGCCGATGCGGTTTTGCTAAACACTTGCTCGATACGCGACAACGCTGAGCAGAAGATTTTCGGCCGCCTTCAGGCTCTCAATGCACTGCGTCGCCGTCGCGGGGGACATCTTATAATAGGTGTGATCGGCTGCATGGCTGAGCGCGTCCGCGAAGAACTTATCTCGGAGCATGGGGTCAATCTCGTGGCGGGCCCCGATGCCTATCTCGATCTGCCCGCTCTGTTCGGAGCTGCCGAGGCGGGCCATGAGGCGATCAATGTCGAGCTGAGCACTACCCAGACCTATCGCGATATAATTCCGGCCCGCATAACCGGAAACCGTGTCAGCGGTTTCGTCAGCATAATGCGTGGCTGCAATAACTTTTGCAGCTACTGTATTGTCCCTTATACCCGCGGCCGCGAGCGTTCGCGCGAGCCGCGAAGCATTCTCGCCGAGGTCGAAGACCTCCGCAGCCGTGGCTTCAGGGAGGTCACTCTGCTGGGACAGAATGTCAACTCCTACAGATTCGGCGATATGGACTTCGCCGCCCTGCTGTCGGCTGTGGCCGAGGCGGCTCCCGATATGAGAGTCCGTTTCACTACGTCGCATCCCAAGGATATGACCGACAGGATTATCGCTGCGATAGCCGCCCACCGTAACATCTGCCGCCATGTCCACCTGCCGGTTCAGAGCGGTTCCGACAAGGTTCTGAAGGCAATGAACCGCAAATATACCCGCCGCTGGTATCTCGACCGCGTCGAGGCCCTGCGCAGGGCTATTCCCGAGATTTCGGTCACAACGGATCTTTTCACCGGATTCCACGATGAGAGCGAAGAGGACTTTCTCGAAACACTGTCGCTCATGCGTGAGGTCGGTTTCGACTCGGCTTTCATGTTCAAATACAGCGAACGACCCGGAACACTGGCTTCGCGGACTATGCCCGACAACGTTCCTGAAGATGTCAAGATCGAACGCCTGAACCGTATGATAGCCCTGCAGGGAGAGCTGTCGCTGGAGTCGAACCGCCGCGATATCGGGCGCAGCTTCGAGGTTCTTATAGAAGGAGTCTCGAAGCGCAGCAAAGACCAGTTCGTCGGGCGGACGTCGCAGAACAAGACTGTGGTTTTCGACCGTCGGCCCGGACTGGCCGTAGGATCGACAGCCGACGTTGTCATCGACGACGCCACACAGGCTACGCTGCTGGGGCATATAGCCGACCCTGAGGACACTCGCAAATAAAATTTGCCACAGCGGGCGTCATTGCTTATCTTTGCAGAGTTTTTCTAACGACCTACAAACTCATCAGATTGAGGAGTTCTCAATATATCATCATTATTGCGCTGATTATAACTGCTTTCTCTGTCTTCGGAAACAGTCCTTTAAGCAGCAGTGCTCCTGCGCCGGCCGCGACAATCGCCAAGACCGATTCGCTGCTCGCGCGCTATTCTGATGTAGCCGACAGTTTGGCGCTGACAGAAATTCTCTCGCGCAAAGCCTTATCCGACACTCTGACTAACGATTCGACGGCCGGCGATTCGGTGGCCGCTGACACCGTCGCCCTGCGCCGACACCGGCGCACGCGCCTGAGCCGGCGCCGCATCGAGGCTGAGCCTCCGTCGGGGAAGCGCATCAACCGCTCGAAAGTCGACCTCGACAATCCGGTCGAATTCTCGGCCACAGACTCAATGGTTCTCGTCGGGACAAATCAGGCGCGTATGTTCGGCCCGTCGGAGGTGACCTACGGCGACATAAACCTCAAAGCCAACGTCATCGAGATGGACACGCGCGACAATACCGTCTATGCCACCGGCGTTCAGGATTCGGTCGGAGAGGTTGCCGGCTCTCCCGTGTTCACCGATGGCGGAGAGAGCTATGAATCGTCGACAATGCGATATAACTTCAAGACGGAGAAAGGCTTCATAACCAATGTCATAACGCAGCAGGGGGAAGGCTATCTCACAGGCGGTCGCACAAAGAAAATCGACAAGAACACCTTCTTTGTCGAAAATGGCCGCTACACGACCTGCGACGATCATGAATGCCCCCACTTCTATCTCCAGCTCACCCGCGCCAAAGTGCGCCCGGGCAAGGATGTTGTCAGCGGCCCCGCCTATATGGTTCTGGCCGGACTTCCGTTGCCGCTTGCCGTTCCGTTCGGCTATTTCCCTTTCAGCGACAAATATTCGTCGGGCATAATCTTCCCGACATTCGGCGAAGACTATCGCCGGGGCTTTTATATAAGCGACGGCGGATATTATCTGGCTCTGAGCGACCAGATGGATCTGGCTCTTACGGGAGAGGTCTATACCAAAGGGTCGTGGGGCCTGCAGGCGCGTTCGAACTATGTCAGGCGCTATAAGTTCAGCGGTTCGTTCGATATAAGCTATCTCAAGACGGTTCTCGGCGACAAGGGAATGGCCGATTATTCCAAGCAGACCAACTTTCAGGTTCTCTGGAACCACACTCAGGATCCCAAGGCGAATCCCAACCTGAATTTCTCGGCGAGCGTCAACTACACCACGAGCGGATATTCGCGCAACGATCTCAACAGCTACTATTCGAGCGCTTTCACCGAAAATACGAAATCGAGCTCGATAAACCTGACCTACCGCCTGCCCGGAACCAAATGGTCGTTCTCGGCCAACGCGTCGATTGCCCAGCGCAGTCAGGACTCGACGCTGTCGGTTTCTTTCCCAAACATAACCGTTTCGCTGGGTCAGGTCGCTCCGTTCAAGCGCAAACATGCCGTAGGCGCCGAGCGATGGTATGAGAAAATCAAGCTGAGCTATCAGGGCGTTTTCAACAACTCCCTGACAGCGACCCAGAACCAGTTTTTCAAGAAAAGCCTGATCAAGGACTGGCGCAACGGAATGAAGCACACGGTGCCGATCTCGGCTACGTTCGCCCTGCTGAACTATATCAACGTAACGCCGGCGGTGACGCTCAACGACAGGATGTATACGTCGAAAGTGCGCCGCCAGTGGGATCCGAACCTGTCGGCCGAGGTGTGCGACACAACCTACAGCTTCTATAACGTATGGGATTTCAACGCATCGCTGTCGCTCGACACCAAGATCTACGGTTTCTATAAGCCACTGAAGATTTTCGGCGATAAAGTGAAGATGATCCGCCATGTCATAACGCCGACGATAACTTTCAGCGGTGCGCCCGACTTCGGATCGTCGTTTTTCGGATATTACGGCCACTACGACCGCCCGATGGCCGACGGAACCGTGCAGCGGCAGACTTATTCATATTTCCCGAATGCTCTCTTCGGAACCCCCTCGCAGGGAAAGTCGGGAACCCTCAGCGTTTCTCTGGCCAACAATCTCGAGATGAAGGTCAAGAGCGACAACGACTCGACGGGAGAGAAGCGAATTTCCCTTATCGAGAATTTCACAATCGGCCAGAGCTACAATTTTGCTGCCGACTCGCTGAACTGGAGTAATATCAACACGTCGATAATGCTCCGCCTGGCGAAGAACTTCAATCTCAATCTGGCGGCGACATGGGACGTCTACACCTATCAGCTCAATTCGGCCGGCAATCCCGTGCGCGTCAATATCCCGCGCTGGAAAGCAGGTAAAGGGTGGGGGCGTCTGTCGAGCACAGGCACGTCGTTCAGCTATACATTCAACAACGACACGTTCAAGCGAAAGAAGAACAACGACAAGAAGACCGATGCTGCAGAGCAGTTCGCTGAAGACACGTCGGACTTCGATACCGCGACGCCGAACAACAGCGACAGTGACGACGGCAGCGGTCAGATGGCGTTCCGGCGCGACGGCTACATGAAATGGGAGGTGCCGTGGAGCCTGACGCTGAACTACAGCGTCAACTACGGCTACGGAGCCTTCGACTACGATAAACTGGAGTATAAAGGCAAAATAACGCAGAACCTGTCGCTGTCGGGAAGCATCCGTCCCACCTCGAACTGGAATTTCAGTTTCTCGGCGTCGTATAATTTCGACACCCACAAGCTTGCCTACATGAACTGCAACATCTCGCGCGACCTTCACTGTTTTATAATGAGCGCGAGCTTCGTGCCCGTAGGCCCTTATAAGAGCTATTCGTTCAATATCGCCGTCAAGTCGTCGCTGCTAAGCGATCTGAAATACGACAAGCGCTCGTCGATCTCCAACGGCGTTACCTGGTATTGATTATTTTCCCTGTCGTTTCGGATTGGCGGGAAACCATCCTTTCGCAACGCGCTCGACCTGTTCGTCAACCTCTTTTATCGACCAGAAGCATGAGCAGGCGATCACGCCCAGAACCGTAGCTCCGAAAACGTCGCTGACGCAGAGCGTTGCCACAGTGGCGATGACTCCCGCGATGAGAAAAGCCCATCTGATTTTTCTCCCGAAATAATATTCGCCCTTGATGACCAGAGGGTGGAAGAGCCCTATAATGAGAAATGTGATTATGCCTATGGCGAGTCCGAGAAGATTGTGTGATGCAAGAAATTGAGTCATGATTTTGATTGAAATAGCGCCCCCGGCGTGGTTTTCGCCGCGTCGGGGGCTTAAAAGATACTGGTTTCAGATTGTCAGCTGTTCTGCTGGGCCTGAGCTTCGGCCTGCTTGACCATCTGCTCGTTGGCAGTGATGTAGATTTCTACACGCCGGTTCTGGGCACGTCCGGCGTCGGTGTCATTGCTGGCTACATAGTCCTGCATCGGCAGTCCTTTGGCCGTCAGTCGCGACGATGCGACTCCGCTGTTCATCAGATAGGTCTTGACAGCATCGGCGCGTCCGTTGGCGACTTTCGTGTTGGCCTCGAGCGAGCCGACATTGTCGGTAAAGCCTTCGATAGTAACATCGGTGTCGGGATTGTTTATCAGCGACGAGGCGAACTCCGAGAGCTCCTGTTTTGAGGTCTGGTTGAGAGTCGTGCCGTTGAAGGGGAAGAGGATGGCGCTTGCGAAGGTCACTTTGATAGCCTTGAAGCCGTTGACGTCGGTGACTTCCTGAACCTGGGCCGAATTGCCGAGCTGCTCTTTCAGCTCCTGAGCCTGTTTGTCCATTTTGCGTCCGATAAGCGCGCCGGCTCCCGCGCCTACAGCAGCGCCTATTGCGGCGCCAATGCCGGCTCCTTTACCGCCGCCGATAAGGGCGCCGATGCCGGCTCCGACGCCGGCTCCGCCTCCGCCGCCGATAAGGGCGCCTTTGCCGGTGTTGTTCATTCCGCAACTCGAAGTCAGGAGGAATGCGGCGGCAAGCGCCGAGATTCCGAATGTCTGGATGCGTTTCATCGTTGTCGTTTTTGTAGGGTTATTATTTGTTGCAAAGATACTAAGAAATTTTAATTTAATTGAGCTTCCGAGGCTTATGTCCACGCTTGTGCAAAAACTTTACAATAACAACAACGAAGAAGAGTTTTTTGGCTCGTTATTCAAAAACTTTTAACTATTTTTGTGGCGGATAGAAAAACCTACTGACATACCATGACACTGCACAATCTTCACGTCCCTACAATCAAGGACCGAAGCCTCCTGTTGGCTCACCTCGGTGCCCTTCTGGCCGTTCTGGCATGGGGTATCTCATTTGTCAATACCCGTGTTCTGCTCGACAACGGCCTCCATCCTGTAGAGATTTACGTCTACCGATTCTCACTGGCCTATGTGCTTCTTCTTCTGTTCTGCCATAAGAAAGTGTTCGGGAATTCATGGCGCGACGAGCTACTGTTTATGGTCTGCGGTCTCTGTGCCGGCTCAATATATTTCATAGCTGAGAATGTGGCCCTTGAATATACGCTTACGACCAACGTATCGCTCATCACGACAACTTCGCCGCTTTTCACGGCAATGCTCATCGGAACAGTCTACAAGAGCGAGCGTCCGACATCGGGCATGATGATAGGTTCGGTAGTGGCTTTCCTCGGCGTGGCCTGCGTTATCTTCAACTCGAGCTTTGTCATCAAGATGAACCCCATAGGCGACTTCCTGTCGCTCGCCGCCGCTATCAGCTTCGCAATCTATTCGCTGGTTCTGCGCAACCTCAACGCCCACTATACCGTAGCTTTCATCTCGCGCAAGACATTCTTCTACGGCGTCATCACCGCGTTGCCGTTCTTTGCCTTCGATCCGCCGACAACCCCGCTGTCGACACTGATGCGTCCGGCCGTGTGGGGCAATATCGTCTTCCTCAGCGTCTTCGCATCGCTGATAGGCTTTGTGGTATGGGCCCATATCGTCAAGCGCATCGGCCCGATCAAAGCGTCGAACTGGCTCTATATCCAGCCCATCATAACGCTGATCGCCTCAGCTATAATCCTCAGTGAGAAACTCACAATTGTCGGCATCGTCGGTTGCTCGCTGATACTTTTCGGCGTATGGCTCAGCGACTACCTGGGACGCCGCAGCGTCAGCAAGTCGCGTGAGACCGACCGCGCCTGAACAGAGCCTGAAACCCCTCATATCCTGCTTCAATCTGTCGAGGCAGGATTCGACTGATAACTGCGATTGTAAAAGAATCGGCAACTTTTTGAAGCTGCCGATTCAATTAATATGATTTTCCGCCTTCGGATGTTGCCGGAAGTTGCAGAACTCGTTGACATATCAGAATCGATGTTTCCGACAAAGTGTAGCCAAGTGCCTTCGGTTCATCTCATATGCCTGATTAAATCATATAAAACCGAAGTTGTGCTATCCACGGCTACTCTTTATTCTGATATATTGTGAGGCTCTGCAACGACCGGGTTTATTTCACTGAGATCTTTTTGACGTCGTTGCCCTGACGGATAATGTAGATGCCGGCGCCCAGCTTAATGTCGCTCTCGGCGCCTTTGAATATTCTGACGCCGTCAAGAGTGTATATTTCGACTCCTTCGTTCCGACCGCCGGTTATATTTTCGACCCCTAAGGTAACGTCTGCATAATTCTCGAATTCTCTCCATCCATCGGCATTCCTGTAGGATTCAAGACTGCTTAACGGTGCATAAACTGTCGCGTTAGATTTCACAGAACTATTAAAGGCGGTGGAAGCGAGAGTGGGAGGGGTGGCCCTAAGCGATATTATTTTATTGATTTTTGACGTCATCTCGTCTTCAGAGGAAAGGGCAAATGCTCCCTCACCGATTGAAGTGACATTTTCGCCGAGGATTACCGTTTCCAGATTGAGGCACTCCATAAAAGCATAGTCGGAGACTGTAGAATTTTGGATGTTAACAGATGTCAGGGATCCGCAGGCTGAGAAGGCATGTCGACCCATTGACGTGACGGAACCGGGGATGGTTACCGACGTCAGGCCGCTGCTAGAGAAGGCCTTCATTCCGATTGAAGTGACCGAAGCGGGGATAGTCACAGAGGTCAGGCTTGTGCAGTCGCTGAAAGCAGTTTGGCCGATTGAAGAAACCGAATTGGGAATAGTCACCTCGGCCAGATTGCTGCATCCGCTGAAGGCAGACCATTCGATTGATGTGACGGAGCCGGGGATGGATACCGAGGTCAGGCCGCTGCAGCCGGAGAAGGTACAGTCGTTGATTGATGTGAGGGAACTGGAAATGGTCAGCGAAGTCAGTCCGCTGCAGTTCTGAAAAGCATACGTTCCGATTGAAGTGACGGAATTGGGAATTGTCATCGAAGTCAGGCCAATGCAGTTGAAGAAAGCGTTGCCTCCGATTGAAGTGACGGAAGTGGGGATTGTCACTTCGGACAGGCCGCTGCAGCCGTAGAAAGCTTTTGTGCCGATTGAAGTGACGGAATACTCTGTATTATCATATATTACTGTTTCAGGTATCTCAACTTTGCCTGAGATATTTGCCCCGGATTTATTATTGTTGCTGTTCACCATACAGGTTTTGGCGTTTTCGTCGAGTATTGTGTAGCTCAGCGTTTGCCCCTGATTTTCATAAGTGAAGTCAGTTCCGAGAACGGGGAGTGACATAAGTCCTCCAAGCATGAAGAGTAAAATTTTTTTCATAGTTTTCGCATTTATTTGTTTCTTTTGTTCAGGTTATAGAAAAAGTTTTCTATATGCATTGTGTTCTATTCCCTCTATACCCTTATTTCTGTCGACATGGCTCTTCGGCAGGCCTTGTGGTTTGCGCTGAAGCACCTTGTTAACAAGAGCGTAAAGTCGGGAAATCCTTTTTCAGGCTTGTTATTTGTCGGAATAATGTAGCCGGAAACATTAGGTCTTAACTGTCACCATGACTTTAATGTGTTTGGGCCTCCGGCTTCCCCTCGTTGGCTATTTAACTGATTTACAAACGAAAAGCGTAGGAATCTGTATCTGTTGCCGTCCTACTGCTTGAGGCTTCTCGCATTGCCCATCGATAGTCGGACGGCAACGGAGAAGCCCTACGCTTGTATATGCAATCAATGCCCTCGGTTGTATTCCTTGCGGAACACTGAGCCGATTGCAAGATAATTACATATCCACGGGCATCTACCGTTGCTCGATCCCTGACTATTGATTGAAATTTTGCGAGAATTTCTGAACGTCAAGAATCAGCGCGGATAAACGCTTTCTATTATGTCTTTGCTTCCCGCCCTCAGAATCCCGACCGGGGCTTCCATGCGGTCTGCATTCGCAAAATTAATATATCAATCCGTATATTGCAATATTTATGCTGTAAAACACGTGCTGGAGCTCGCTCACATGACCATGCTTCCGTTTTGTTTCGCGGGTTGTTATCGGTGCATGGGCTTCTTCCCAGATGGTTATATCAGAGGTATGAGGCGTCGTCGATGAGGCGCGCGGCAGTGGTGCTGACGCGCTTGTCGGGATCGGCGGCGAGTCCTTCGGCGATGGATATGGCAGCCGCTTTGTTTCCGCTGTTGAGAAGGTTGTAGGCAAGCCGGATTGCCCCGTAGCGCGTCATGGCGTCGGTGGAGGCGGCGGCTTCGTAGGCGATCTTTTCGGCGTCGGGAAGATGGCGGAGCAGGCTGTGGCAGAGAATGTCGGTCACTTCGGGGGTGGGAGATTCCGAAAGCCACACTATGCCTTCGGAGAAGCCGTCAGGCTTGATCAGCATGGGCGCCAGAAGCATACTCTCGCGCGTCGACCGGTTGGCCCACAGTTCGCGCGCCAGCTCTTCGTCGGGGCCGAATTCTCCGGCAATCTCGCGCAACTGAGGCATGTTGAGGCCGAAGATTACGCGGAATGGCTGGCCTGCCAGGCGCAGTGCGTCGGCTGTGATGCCGTTGCGCATGGCGAAGAAGCGGCGCTTGAGCCGCTGCATCTTTGAAAATTCGGTCATTTCAGGATCTCGATAGCCTCGTCGACGGTTACAATCTTCTGTTCGCCGCTGTTCATGTCTTTGAGCGTCAGTTTTCCTTCGGCGGCCTCGCTTTCGCCGATAATGGCCACAAAAGGAATTCTGAGATCGTCGGCATATTTCATCTGTTTCTTCATCTTGGCGGCGTCGGGATAGATCTCTGCCGGGATTCCCGCGGCGCGCACTTTCGACAGGGCGCCGATGACAGCCGGAGCGAGTTCGTCGCCGAAGTTGACGAACAAAACGCGGGTCGAGCTGAGAAGGTCGGCGGGATAGAGACTGAGAGCGTTGAGAACGTCGTAGATACGGTCGGCGCCGAAGCTGACTCCGACCCCCGACACGCCCGGCATACCGAATACGCCGGTCAGATTGTCGTAGCGGCCGCCGCCCGAGATAGAGCCTATCTCGACGTCGCGCGCCTTGACTTCGACAATGGTGCCGGTATAGTAATTCAGTCCGCGTGCCAGCGAGAAATCGAGCTCGAGGTCGCAGCGGAGCGAAGAGGCGAGGGTAGTGACGGTGCGCAGTTCCTCGATTCCCTTGAGGCCGGTTTCTACTCCGGCAAGAGCTTTCCCGAGGGCGTCGAGTTTATCGGCGGTCGAGCCGGAGATGCTCAGAACCGGCATGAGGCGCTCAACCTCCGCGGGGGTAAGAGAGCGCTCTATGAGCTCGGCCTTGACGTTGTCGAGCCCTATCTTGTCGAGCTTGTCAATGGCGACTGTGATATCGATGAGTTTGTCGGGGCGCCCGATCATCTCGGCGATACCGGCGAGCACCTTGCGGTTATTGAGCTTTATTGTTATGGCAACCCCGAGGCGCGCGAATACTTCGTCGATCATCTGAAGCAGCTCGACTTCGTTGAGAAGCGAGTCAGAGCCGACGACGTCGGCGTCGCACTGGTAGAACTCGCGGTAGCGCCCTTTCTGAGGACGGTCGGCGCGCCATACGGGCTGAATCTGGTATCTCTTGAACGGGAACTGGAGATCGTTGCGGTGCATGGTCACGAAACGTGCGAACGGCACAGTCAGGTCGTAGCGCAGTCCTTTTTCGCAGAGACGCGAGGCGAGCCTGGCGGCGTTCTCATCGCTGCCGTCGAGAAGCGCCGGGTCGATGCCGCGCATGAAGTTGCCCGAGTTCAGAATCTTGAAGAGAAGCTTGTCGCCCTCTTCGCCATATTTTCCCATCAGCGTAGACAGGTTCTCCATTGCCGGAGTCTCGATCTGGCGGTAGCCATAAAGAGCGAACACACTGCGGATTGTGTCGAAAATATAGTTTCGGCGGGCCATTTCGGCGGGGCCGAAGTCGCGGGTTCCCTTAGGAATAGACGGTTTCTGAGCCATAACAAAAATTTTCCACAAAGGTAGTTAAAGGTGACAGCAATGGCAAATTTATTTACCATTGTCAGGTGCGGGTGTTAAGCGCAGGCTGTTGCTCCGCTCATTGTGTCAGTCTTCGAGGGAGCGGCGCAGTTTGTCGAGAAGCTTCAGATGGTTGGCGATTATTCGGTAGCCGACAATAGTGCCGATGACCGCACCGGTTATGCCTCCACAGACGAGCGCCGAGCCGTCGGAATGGTCGGAAATTATGACCAGAAACAAGATAAGGGCGGGAATCGTCAGGCCAAATCCGATGGCGGTGTTTATCATTGCGCGGTGGCGCATGGCTATCGTGAACCGCAGGGCGTCGGCGGTTGTCATCGTGGGGAGGTGACTCTGGTTAAGCCTGACTAATTCCACGAGTTTCATGGCTGATTCGAAAAGTAGAATCACGATAAAGAGGATTGTCAGCCAAAGGGGTACCTCGAGATACATCATTGAATATCCTATAAGCGGTATGACGCCGATGTTCAGGGTGAGAAGCACGTAAAGGCGCAGGCGCAGCCGCTCGTGGAGCGCGCGGATCCGTTTCCCGGGCCTTTTTGGTTCGGGAGCGTTTATCTTCTGATCTTTCCAGGCTGATTTCAAGCTTTCGACATCCATAGCTGTTATTGTTGAGAACGGTCGATAAGTTTCTGTTTAATGCGGCGCAGGCGTGTGGCCACGGTGTTTCTGGCCAGACCTGTCACTTCGGAGATTTCGTCGTAGGAATTCTCGTCGAGCCACATCATAATGAGAGCTTTTTCCATCGGGTCGAGCTGCGATATAAGGCGATACATCTCGCGCAGGTTTTCGGTGCGCCGTCCGTCGTCGCCGGGGATGTCGACTAGCGATTCTATCGGGGTGTTCAGGCTGTCGTGGCGGTGGTGGCGCCGAAAGAAGGTGACGCAGCTGTTGATGGCTATGCGGTAAAGCCATGTCGAGATGCGCGCTTCGCCTCGGAAGCTGTCCATGGCGCTCCAGATATTGGCGAGAGTTTCCTGATAGAGGTCGTTGAAATAGTCGACATCGGTGGCATACATATAGCAGACCTTGCAGATCAACTGCCGGTTTTCAGACACGAGGCTGTTAAACTGGGCCTCGCGCTGGCTATTGTCGGTGGAAAAGGCCATTGCTGTCATGTTTCTATGCTATTTGTCGCAGCAGGGACAAAATAGTGACAGGCTTAAACGTTTTTTAACACATCGGGCAGCTCTGCAAGGCTGTCGATGACAATATTGACGTCGGCCGACGCGGGCTGGGGGTGTATGTTGCGGCCTTTGTCGCGCAGCATGACGGTCAGCCAGCCGAGCGACCGCGGCTCAGCGAAGTCTTTGGCTGGATTGTCGCCTACCGAGACGAACAGATCGGCATCGATTCCGCCGGTATATACGGCAAACTGTTTTCCTGTGCCTCCTGCGCTCCGTGGCGATGCGATCAGGGGCTCGCGGGTCAGATAGCGCCGCAGGCCGAGGCAGTCGATCTTGTTGTTCTGGGTCGTCGGCCGTCCTTCGGTCAGGAGTCCTATGCCGCATCCCATATCGCGCAGTTCGGCGAGGGTTTTAGCTGTGGCCTCAGGCAATTCTATCGCAGGGCGGCAGTTGCGGTAGAAATCAACCATCTCGCCGACAGGACGCCCGGTCAGTTTCGCCGCGAGGTCGAAAGCGGCAGGGAAGTCGCCTGTCGAGGTCAGAGTTCCGGGCGCAATATTGAAGTTGCGTTCGAGCTCGGAAAGGGCGGCGATGACAAAGTCGGCCTCGGGAAAGAGGGTGTCATCGAGGTCGAATACGATAAAGAATCTCAAAACAGCTCTCTGAGAACAGATACTACGCGACGGATTTCGTCGTCGGTCAGCGACGAGCCGCTGGGAAGGCAGAGTCCGGTGTCGAAGATGCGACGCCCTGTGCCGTCGAGGGTCGACGGGGCGTCGGCATAGACCGGCTGCATTGTCATGGGGCGCCAGATTCGGCGCGACTCGATGTTGGCAGCGGCGAGATGCTGGCGCGCCTGCTCCGGGGTGACGCCCGATTCGGGGTCAATAATTATTGTGGACAGCCAGAAGTTAGAGTTATAATGGGCCGACGGATTGTCGTGGACTTTCACGGCGGGGAGATCGGCGAGCAGATCGCGGTAAAGGGTATGGATTTCGCGGCGCCGTCCGACGTGTTCGCGTACGACTTCCATCTGTGCGCAGCCTATACAGGCTGAAATGTTGCTCAGCCGGTAATTGTAGCCTATAACCTCGTGGTAATAGTAGGGGCGCGCCTCGCGGGCCTGAGTGGCGAGGAACTTAACTCTGTCGGCACTCTCTCTGTCGGGGCATATCAGCGCGCCTCCGCCCGAGGTAGTGATTACTTTGTTGCCGTTGAAGCTGAGACCGCCGTATAGTCCGAAAGTGCCGCACATCCGGCCGTTGAACTCCGAGCCGAGAGCTTCGGCGGCGTCTTCGATCAGCGGAATCTCATGCTCGTCGGCAATCATGCGGATTTCATCGATGCGTGCCGGCATACCGTAGAGATGGACTGCCATTATGGCCGCGGGTTTCACGGGACATTCCTCAATAGCACGGCGGAGCAGCTCGGGCGACATGTTCCATGTCGAGCTTTCCGAGTCGACAAACCAGGGTTTCGCCCCGACATAAACAACCGGATTGGCGCTCGCGGCGAAAGTCAGATCCTGACATATAACCGTGTCGCCGGGCTTTACGCCGCCCATTATCAGGGCCAGATGGAGGGCAGCGGTGCCGGCGCTGAGAGCGACGACATCATTGGCGCCGAGATAGTCGGCCAGCAGTTTTTCGAAGCGGTCTACATCGGGCCCGAGCGGCACGATCCAGTCATCTTTAAGGGCCTCTTCGATATATTTCATCTCTGTGCCCGACGGATGGGGCCGCGAGAGCATTATTCGCTTGTTTTCCATTATTTTATCGTCCGATACAGTGATATTCGAATCCGTTTTCACGAAGTTCGTCGGGGTCGTAGATGTTTCGGCCGTCGACGACGAGGTTTCCTTTCATGGCTTTCGCGACGACCCGCCACGAGGGCATCCTGAGCTGTTTCCATTCGGTCATCAGCGCTACGGCGTCGGCATCGACAACTGCGTCGTATAGATCTGATGCATATTCGACCGTGTCTCCGAGGCGCCGACGGGCTTCATCAGCGGCGACAGGGTCGTAGACTCTGACAGAGGCACCCTCTGACAACAGACGGTCGATTACGACCAGAGCCGGGGCCTCGCGCATGTCGTCGGTCTCGGGCTTGAACGAAAGTCCCCATATCGCAATCCGCTTTCCTTTGACCGAGCCGCCGAGCCCGCGTTTGATTTTTTCGAAGACAATCGCTTTCTGGCGGTTGTTGACGTTCTCGACGGCCTCGATGACGTTCATGGAATATCCGGCGTCGCGGGCTGTCTTTATCAGCGCTTTGACATCTTTCGGGAAACATGAGCCGCCATAGCCGCAGCCGGGGTAGAGAAATTTTGTTCCGATGCGGGCGTCGGTTCCGATTCCTTTACGCACCATGGCAACGTCGGCGCCGACGAGCTCGCAGAGGTTGGCGATGTCGTTCATGAACGAAATTCTGGTGGCAAGCATCGAGTTGGCGGCATATTTGGTCATTTCGGCCGACGCTATGTCCATGAAGATAACGCGATAGCTGTTGATCATGAACGGACGGTAGATGCGCTCCATGAGTTTTCGGCCACGTTCGCCTTCGACTCCGACGACGACGCGGTCGGGCGACATGAAGTCTTTGATCGCCGCGCCTTCCTTGAGAAATTCAGGATTCGAGGCGACTTCGAAGGGAATATTGATGCCCCGGCGCTCGAGTTCCTTTTCTATTGTTTCGCGCACACGCAGTGACGAACCTACGGGAACGGTCGATTTGGTGACAAAAAGAGTGTAGCGGTTTATCAGTCTTCCGAACTCTGCGGCCACGTTGAGCACATATCTCAGGTCGGCAGAGCCGTCTTCGTCGGAGGGGGTGCCGACGGCGCAGAAAACAACGTCGACATCGTCGATGACGTCGGCCAGCGATGAGGTGAATTTAAGACGTCCCTCGGCGCTGTTGCGTTTGACCAGCTCGGCAAGACCGGGCTCGTAGATGGGTATTTCGCCGCGGCGAAGCGCCTCGATTTTGTCGGCATCGATGTCGACACACGTGGTTGAGATTCCCATCTCGGCAAAGCAAGTTCCGGAAACGAGTCCTACATATCCGGTTCCGACGATAGCGATATTCATATATAATAGGTGCCTTGTTGGATTAGCGGCTGCAAAGATACGGAAATTTCCTCAGTGGCCGAAGAAAAAACGCCATCCGAAGTTTCGCCGGCAGGCGACTGTGGAAGGCGTTGATTCAGTTGTTTCCGGCGGTCAGTTGAGCAGCAGTCCGCTCAGGCCGGGCACCGACAGGCGCGGTTCGGCCGAATAACTGTGGGCGAATTGACGGATAAAGTCGAGTGTCGACTTCCGAGGCCCGGGATGTGAGGCGCTGTCAGATTGCCGGGAGGCTGTTTGAGGGGCCATTTTTGATTCTGTGGGGATAGTTAAAAGTTGAGTAGAGATTTTCTTCATGGGCAAGTGTTTTTGGAGAGTTATCACTGATAAAACGCTTGTTATGGCCTTTTATTATGCGGAATGAATGAAAAAACACACTTTCGGGCTGATGGTATTTATTGCATGGGCACGGTTAAATAGTGTTAATTGAAACCCGGAACCTTTGACAGTTTCGAATGAAATGCCTAACTTTGTATTAATAACGTTGGACAATCAACGTGAACTATTTACTTTAACCTAACCAAACCGAACTCTGCCTATTGATTGACATTACTCTAACCATCTAAAAACAAGGAAAGTAATGCAGAATATGACTAAGCTCACCGATGAACAGCTGGTGGTAGCTTATGCCAATGGCGACAATAAGGCTTTTGACGTTTTACTGACACGTCATCAGAACAGAGTCTTTACCTATATCATGTCGTTTGTCAAAGATGAAGACGTTGCCAACGACGTCTTTCAGGACACCTTTATCAAGGCTGTCACGACAATCCGACAGGGACGCTACACCGAAAACGGCAAGTTCCGCGCGTGGATAACGCGCATAGCCCACAATGTTGTCATCGATCATTTCCGTCAGGTGAAGAATGCTGCGCTCGTGAGCGCCGACGACGCCGAAGACAACGTGCTGAACGATCCGACTCTCTGCGATGCGTCGATAGAAGATCTCATGATAGGGCGTCAGGTCAATGCCGATCTCCGAAAGCTCATCCATGCCCTTCCCGAAACTCAACGGCGCGTTGTTCTGATGCGTTATTACCGCGATATGTCGTTCAAGGAGATAGCCGAGGAAACAGGCGTCAGCATAAACACTGCTCTGGGCCGCATGCGCTATGCTCTTCTTAATATCCGTCGCATGGCCAGGGAGAACAACATAGCTCTTTCGCTGTAACCACGGATGGCTCGTATCAGGCTGTTCATATATATAATTTTATTTACAATATTGCCGGCTGCCGCAGGCGTCTTTGACGCGACCTCGGCAGCCCGCCTTCTTTTTAACGCAGAGTCGCGCGCGGCTTACGACCCGGATGTTTATGCCGGAGTGCTTGTCAGGCTCGACGACGAAGAGCGCGGCCTCGCCACCCTTGCCGAAGCGCAGGCCAGAATTTTCGGGCGCCGCGGCGACATTGTGATCTGCTGTGTCCCCGTAGCGAATCTCGACATCATCGACGAGGGGGACGGTCTGCTCACAGCTTCACTCGCCGCGCAGGCCACGACACTTCTCGACGTGGCGCTCTCGACGTCCGGCGTTAACCTTGTTCATCGCGGGGCCGGGCCTCTAATGCAGGGCTACGACGGCACAGGTGTGGTGGTCGGTTTCGCCGATCAGGGATTCGACAGCAATCATCCGGCGTTTAAAGATGCCGTTGCGAAATATGTCAGCTATGACACGTCGGCCGCCACCAGAACCGAAGTTGATCCGGCGCTCGGGCTGTATGCCGATGCAGCGGCCCATTACCACGCAACCCATGTGGGCGGCATTCTCGCAGGCCGCAAGACCGCATGTTCGTCTTATTATGGAGCGGCTTACGGAGCAGAGCTCGTCGCGACGACAAGCGATCTCAACGATGTAGGCATTCTTGCCGGAGTCGACGATATTATCGCATACGCCGCTGAAAGCGGAAAGCCGGCCGTTGTCAACATGTCGCTCGGCAGCTATATCGGGCCGCATGACGGGACATCGCTTTTCAACCAGTACATGGCCATGCAGGCCGAAGAGGCAGTCATCTGTGTGTCGGCCGGGAACGAGGGCCTCAGCCGACGGTCGCTGCGCTGCCGTCTTGACGGCGATCGCCGGGTGCGCACGACTATCGCCTCTACCGACAATCTGACGCTCAAGGGAATTGTCGATATCTGGGCCTCCGACAGCCGGGAGATAGAGTTCGCTCTCGGGGTCTGGGATGAGGTTGACCGGACGTGGCTCGGCTTCACTGACTGGGTATCGTCGAACACCATAATATATAGTGACGTAAAACCTCTGGCGGGTGTTTATCAGGGTTCGGTAGCGGTTGCATCGGAGGTGAATCCGAATAACGGCCGGGCGCATATCTGCCTCGAAGTTGCGCTGACAACTGAAAAGCTCTCTGAACAGGGTAAATGGGCCCGTTATCATCTCGGCCTGATGGTGCGCGGCCACGAGGGGCAGACTGTCGATCTCTATGCCGACGGCTCGCCGCTCTTTTTCAGGGCTATTTCGGGCGCGCCCGGATTCCTCGACGGGAATGCCGATATGAGCATAAGCGATCTGGCCTGCACACCGGGCGTTATCGCTGTCGGAATGATGAACGACCGTGCCGTGTGGCCCCTTGCCGAGGGAGGTGTCACCGACGAAGGTTTTGCCACAGGAGTCGCCAATCCTAATTCGAGCTACGGAATGCTTCTTGACGGAACGCGCCTGCCTCATATTTCGGCCGACGGCAACCGGGTTGTCTCGGCGTATAACAGCGTTTATGCCCGGTTGAATCCGGGCGCGTTCGCAGTATCGTCGGCTGACCCCGACGGAGCCATGTGGATAGCTACCGGCGGAACCTCGATGTCGTCGCCTCTTGTGGCGGGAGCTGTCGCCGGATGGCTTCAGGCAGTTCCGTCGCTCACGCCGGCCGATGTGCGCCGCTATCTCATAGCGTCGGCCCGTCGCGATATGGCCGATGCTTCCGATCCGCGTTACGGTTCGTCGGGAGCGTTAGACGCCCGCCGCGGGCTGCTGATGGCTCTCGGATATATCGACGCCGGCGCTGAAGCCGTTTATTCAGACGATGATGTGATTGTCTCAAAAGTCGACGTGCTCGGACGCCGTGTCGCCGACAATACCCGTGGAGTTGTAATCATCACCCGCCGCTCTGCCGACGGATCGCTTCACACGTCGAAGAATTTGCAATAGTGTTGCACTGTTTTTTTGCGACCTTTGCACCAAACAAAACTATATCATCATGCAAGAATATATAATTCCATTCGTCAGCCTGCTTCTCGAGATGGCTCCGTATCTGTTGCTGGGATTTCTCGTGGCCGGGCTGCTTCATGCTTTTGTCCCACCATCGTTTTTCAGCCGCCATCTCAGCGGTCCCGGATTCCGTCCGGTTGTCAATTCGGCTCTGATGGGTGTGCCTCTGCCGCTCTGTTCATGCGGTGTCATACCGACAGCCATGGGGCTGCGCAAGAGCGGGGCGTCGCGCGGCGCCACAGTCTCTTTTCTGATCTCGACGCCTCAGACCGGTGTTGACTCGATATTGGCCACTGCCGCTACCATGGGGTTGCCTATGGCTCTGATGCGTCCCGTCATAGCATTTGTCACTGCCATTTTCGGAGGATCGCTGGTGTCGCGTTTCTGCCCTGAGCCTGCTCAGGCAAAGACTGTCGCCGCTGTCGCCGACGAGCGGCGCCACGGTTTCCGGGCCCGCGTTGTCGATGCTCTCCACTATGGCTTTGTCGACATGATGCAGGACGTCGGCAAATGGCTCACGATCGGTCTCGTCCTTGCCGGAATAATAGCTGTGGCTGTTCCCGACGGTTTTCTGACGGGGCTGCGCGATTATCCGCTGCTCAACATGCTTCTGATTCTGGTTGTGGCAGTGCCGATGTATGTGTGTGCCACCGGTTCGATTCCCGTAGCTATGGCGCTGATGCTCAAAGGACTTTCGCCCGGCGCGGCACTGGTATTCCTTATGGCCGGCCCGGCGACCAATGCCGCCGCCATGATTGTTATCGGAAAGGCTCTCGACCGGCGCGCCATGGTGCTCTACACACTGTCAATTGTTCTGGGAGCGATAGTTTTCGGTCTCGTGATCGACTATCTTCTTCCGGCGAGCTGGTTCGCTCTGTCGTCGGCCGGCGATGCATGCTGCGAGATGGACGCTTTTCCATGGTGGAAAATACTTTCTGCCGTTATCTTTGTTATTCTTCTTATAAACGCCATGCTACATAAACATCAACACCATCACGAGGCATCGGTGTCGGATTCCGACGCGGCCTGCTTCATAGTCAGGGGAATGCAGTGTAACCATTGCAAAGCCTCTGTAGAGCGCACCGTCGGCGCTATCGACGGTGTGACCTCGGTAGATGTCAATCTCGCCGACGGCACGGTAACCGTTTCGGGCAATGTCGATCCGGCTACGGTTGTCGAACAGGTCGAGGGGCTCGGATTCAATTGTTCTCCGGCCGATGACAGACATTGAAGAGCGTCTTGAGGCGCACGCCATACGTCCGACCGCGATACGCATTATGGTTCTCCGCACCATGCTTTCCGAGAACCGCGCGCTGAGCCAGACCGATATCGAGTCGCTGCTCCAGACGGTTGACCGCTCTACGGTTTCGCGGACGCTGTCGGTATTCATCGAACACCATCTGGCCCACAGTTTTGTCGGGCCGGATGGCATAACCTTTTATGCCGTCTGTCCGTCGGCTGAGCATAGCGACGTCCATGCCCATTTCACCTGTCTGCGCTGCCGCCGGACAACGTGTCTCAGAGAGCTGCCCGTTCCGGCGGTTTCGCTCCCCGACGGCTACAGGGCTACGGCTGTGTCTTATCTGATAACAGGTTATTGCCCTGATTGCCGCTGATTTCCGATGTCTGATTACGAGAGCTAATTCGTTAACGCCGACAAACAAAATTTGTTAACGGGTTGTTATAGTAGCAAAGAAAAGAAATAATCACTTTGTTCACTAAAACTTATTTATTATGAAAGCTCTCAATGTTCACTTTTTCGGCGAGACCCGCGCCTGGTGGGTTGTTCTTCTCATTGGTATAATGATGGTGCTTTGCGGTTTTGCCTATTGGTTCTGGCCTGTCGCAGGCTATGCCATCGCATCGCAGATTTTCGGATGGCTGCTCGTTCTGACGGGTATCGTCCAGCTATGTGTCGGATCGGGCCCTGACCGTGCCCGCGGCTGGGGATGGTGGATCGCCGGAGGCATCATAGACCTGTTCATAGGCTTCATGCTTGTCAGAAGTGTGGTCCTGTCTGAGGCTGTATTCCCGTATTTCATTGCCTTCATTTTCATCTACTGGGGCATCAGCCAGCTGATGTCGTCGGTTTCGGGAAGTAACCGCCGCTATTGGTGGCTCTATCTTATCAACGGTGTGTTGATGCTGATGATCGGTTTCTTCTTTATCGAGGCCGGATGGGTCGGCGACATGGAGATGACATCGTTCCTTACCTCTTTGGCGTTCATCTACTGGGGATTCACGATTGCCATGACTTCTTACGACATGAAGCCCGCTAACAACAAAGCCGAATAAGTTTCCAATATTACATATCATTGTCAGTCGGCCGTCCGGAACAGTATCACCGGACGGCCGACTCATTTTTGGATTTCCTGACAACTCTTTGGCTTCCTGATTTGTTAATTAAACAGAATAATTTCATTGCGAACACCTTTTTTCAACCGAGATTAAAATGAAACGTTTATTTGGAATGTTTGCTGCTGTGTCACTGCTTCTTGCAGTTGCCGGATGTTCATCGGCCTATAATCTGGCTCAGAAGCTGCTCGGCGCCTGGAGTTCGGTGCCCGAGCGTCTGATCGATACAGACGCCAGTTCTGCGACAATTATCGAGACTTATGCCTTTAGTCCGCTCGACAGTGTAAAGGACGGCGGTCTGATTCAACTGACTTCGCTGATTTCGGTGACGGGCGCCGTGCAGGGCACTCCCGGCATCAGCACACCTGTAAGCCTGACGGCAAGCGGCTATGCCACTGTCAGCGGAAAATGGACGGCAACGTCGTCGGAAGCTGTTGAGATTACCCTTGATATGTCAACGCTCGTTGTCAATGTCGATCCCGAAGCTGTGTTGATCTCGACCAATATCTCCGACGATGTCGACAACGCCGTTACCGAGCAGCTCAGACCGCAGTTTGCCAAAAGTGTCAGGAACCAGTTGCTGAAGGCTGCCACCGAGCGTTATTCCGGCGTCATGAAACTCAATGATGTCAAAATCATAGACGATACGACCCTGAAGTTCAAACTTAACAAGAATCCTTACACTCTGACCCGTCAGCCCGAATGATTATGCGCAAGTTATTGTTGTTTTTAGTATCGGCGGCCGCCATATTGCCGGCAGGCGCGCAATCCGACACTCTGTCGGCCGATACTCTTCATTACCGGATGAATTATCACTGGGGGTTTATCAGCAAGACTGCCGGCGAGGGCACGGTCGTCACCCGTGAGTCGGGCGATACTGTCAGTGTTTCTTTTTCCGCACGCAGTATTCCGTGGGGCGGCCGGTTGTATTCGGTTAAAGATTCTCTGGTGGCAACCCTGAAGAGCGCCCCTTCGCTTTCAGAAGATGTCATCTATGAGAACGGCACTTATACCAAACCGACGGTATCAGTCGGCCCAGACGGCGTTCTTAATGTCCAGCGCAACTATCCCTATAGAAATATCATGGGGAAGGGGTCTCTAAGCGCTTCCGACGCCACTATGCAGGCCATTACGATAACGGCCGATATGCTGAGCCTGTTCAAATGGGGCTCGGTGTTCGATTTCGACTCCATGCACCCCGGTCAGCTCCGGGATGTGGTAATAACGGGCGCCGATCCGGGGAAGCTTCAGATCCGCTATAACGGCAAGACGAATCTCCGGCTCGACGGAGTGACATTGCCGGTCTATTCCATCGTTTTCACTTTCGAATATGAGGGCGCGATGTCGGACTACCCGGTTACAGCCTATATCGGGACACCGAGGATGATCCCTGTGTTCTTCTCGGCCGATCTCAAGATAGGCCACGTTCAGATGGCTCTTGAAAATGTCGGCGAGCTTTTTTCTGACAAGAGCTGACGGATCTACATACGGCCGTTGTCGTTGTAGCTGTAGAAACCTTTCGAGGTTATGATGATGTGGTCGAGAACACGAATGTCGAGCAATTCGGCTCCCTGTTTGATTTTGCGTGTCAGCCGGTCGTCTTCGGCGCTTGGCGAAAGAGCTCCCGACGGATGGTTGTGGACAAGGATCATGCCGGCCGCAAGATGGTCGATGGCTTCGCGCATTATTATTTTCGGATCGACGACAGTGGCGGCTGTTCCTCCGCGGCTTATGAGGCGGTCGGCTATCACGGCGTTTGAGCGCGATAGCAGAATGATGCGGAATTCTTCATATGGAAGGAGTGCCATGCTGTCGCGCAGAAGCTTGTAGGCATCTTCGCTCCCGGTAATTTTATTTGGAGCGGCAGAGCGGTTCATCGCCGACGAACAGCGCGCTCCGAGCTCGAACGATGCGGCGATGCTGACTGCTTTGGCGTCGCCGATTCCCTTGAAGCGGCGCGTCAGCTCTTTTATCGACATTCGCGCTATGTCGGGCAGGGAGCCCGAAGAGGAATAGAGCATATTCCGGCTCATGTCGAGAGCCGACATTCCCGGAAGGCCCTGGCCGATTATTATGGCCAGTAACTCGGCGTCGCTCAGGCTTTTTATTCCGGATCGGATAGCTTTTTCGCGCGGCCTGTCGTCGGCGTTGAGGTCGGTGATTCTGACGGTGCTCATTTTCCGCGGCGCATTTCGATCTCACGCTGGAGGTTACGGCCGCGGCGCAACAGAATATTGTTGATATAGGCGCGGATGAATCCCGTTCCGTAGCCGCAGATCTGTATGGCGGCGGCAGGAATGGCAAGGCAGGCGACTTCGGGGGATTCTGTCGAACACAATGCGGCGACAAACAATGCCGCGATATAAATTCCGATCGGAAGGAGCCACCAGGGGCTGACGAATATGCCGAGAAGCAGAAGCACGAGCCCTATGACAGTGGCTACGGCAGGCAGAGTGTGGACGATTTTGAGAGATCCCGGATAAAGTTCCTTAAGGGTTATACGCGACATTCCGAAAACATGAACCTGCCGCCAGAATTTTGCAAAGTCGACACGCCTTTTGTGATATACTTTGGCGTCGGGAATCAGGGCTGTCGAGAATCCGGCCTGACGTATTCTCGTCGACATATCAATATCTTCGCTGAACATTTCGCGGAATCCTCCGACTTTGTCGTAGACTTCGCGGGTATAGCCCATATTGAAACTGCGTGGCACGAATTTCTCCATCGAATGGCGGCCGCCGCGGATTCCGCCGGTGGTCAGGAAAGATGTCATGGCAAAGTTGATCGCCTTCTGTGTCGGCGAGAACGACTCGTGGGCCGCATCGGGGCCGCCGAAGCAGTCAACAGGTTTTTCGGCGAGGCTCTGCGACAGAATTTCGAAATAGTCGGGAGGAATAACGCAGTCGCTGTCGAAGAAAACGAGCATTCGGCCGCGCGAGCGTTCTATGCCGTAGTTTCGCGCGATCGAACGTCCCTCGTTGGATTTGGGGTAGTAGTGGAGATCGAGCCGGCCGGCATATGCGTCGCATATATATCCGCAGGGCAGTGTCGAGCCGTCTTCGACGATTATTGTCTCGAAGTCGCGATATGTCTGTTCGGCGAGGCTTGCCAGAAGATCCTCGACTTCGGCGGGACGGTTATAGACCGGTACTATTACTGAGAATTGTGGCATAATGATCAGCTCATTCTGTTTTTGTAGTCGTTGTAGTCGAAATGGCGGAGAATCTCGATGCGGCCGTCGGCGCGCTCAAGAACGATGTCGGGGTGTGACAGACCGTTGAACATTGTGGTCTTCACAGTGGTATAATGGTTCATATCCTCGAGAGTAAGCCTCTGTCCGGTTTTGAGCGGGTCGGCGAAAAGCCATGGCCCGGCAAAGTCACCGCTCAGGCAGGAGTTCCCGCCCAGACGGTAGGGGAGGCCCGATGTCGCGTCGTCGGCAAGAGCTTCTGTTATAGCCGGCCGATAGGGCATTTCAAGTGTGTCGGGCATGTGGCAGGCGAAAGATGCGTCGATGATGGCTGTTTTTATTCCCGAGTCTTCGACGACGTCGACAACCGAGGTGATCAGATCGCCCGTGCGCCATGTCCATGCGCTTCCCGGCTCGAGAATAACCTGTAGATTGGGGTGACGTTTCCGAAAGGCTTTAAGCAGCCCGGTTAGATGGTCGGTGTCGTAACCTTCTCGTGTCATAAGATGTCCGCCCCCCATGTTGACCCATCTGAGTGTCGGGAGCCATTTGCCGAACTGCTCTTCGAAGGCGTCGAGAACACGTTCGAGATCATGGCTTGTCGACTCACACAGGGCATGAAAATGGAATCCGTCGAGTTCCGGGGGGAGTGTGTCGGGAAGTTTGTCGGAGGTCACTCCGAAACGCGAGCCGGGCAATGCCGGGTTGTAGAGGTCGGTTTCGACAACACTGCAGCGCGGATTGACACGGAGCCCTGTTGAAACGCCCGCATTCTTGGCCCGGAGACCGTATCGGGCGAGCTGGTCGAGCGAGTTGAAGGTGATATGTGATGCGTGGGCCAGAAATCTGTCGATTGTGGCGGGAGTGTAGACCGGGCAGTAGACGTGGGCCTCTCCGCCGAGAGTTTCAACTCCGAGCCTCAGCTCATTCAGCGAACTGGCAGTGAAGTCGCGGTTATATGGCCTGATAATGTCGAATGTGCGCCATAGGGCATTTGCCTTGAAGGCCATGATTATGTTTACCCCGGCGTTTTTCTCTACGCCGGCGATAAGCTCGAGATTGCGGCGCAGACGGGTCTCGTATACTATATAATAAGGTGTGGTAAGATTCTCTTGTGTCATTTTTCGATGGCGAATTTGGCAAACCGCAGAAGCATTGTCTTGCGTCCTTCCGATGAGAAGTCGACTGTTACGCGCGGATCGTCGGCAGTCTCGATACTTATTATAGTTCCGCGGCCGAAATGGCTGTGGACTATGCTCATACCTTCGGTGAGTTCCGATGCTTTATGGTGAGCCATGTCGCTTTGCTGAACCGCCGTATTCTGTCTTGTTGCCGACAGAGGAGTGAAGCGCGGTTTCGGGGTCGACGGCATCTCGGCAAAACTGCGACGGTAGTTTGATATCGGATTACCTGTAGAAACAGTTTTTTCAGGACGGCTTCCTTCTTCAAAGTTTATCCATTCAGAGTCGATGTCGCCGAGGAACCTCGAAGGGCGGCATCCCACAGTCTGACCCGACCTGAATCGCGACCCGGCATAGGTTATCATGCAGTAACGGCGTGCGCGCGTTATTGCTACATACAGCAATCTCCGTTCCTCTTCGATGCTTTCGGCTGTTTCGCCGCCCATGTTCGACGGGAAAAGGTCTTCTTCGAGTCCGACAATAAATACATTATTGAACTCAAGGCCTTTTGCGGCATGGACTGTCATGAGGGTAACCCTTTCGTCGGCATCTTCGACGCTGTCCTGATCGGTTGCGAGGGCAACGTCGGCCATGAAAGCCGCCAGCGACGGATCGCCGTCGGGTGTTTCGCGTGCCATGTCAACCATTGAGCGTATGCCTGACATCAACTCTTCGAGATTCTCGACTTTCGCCACATTCTCAGGAGTGCGTTCAGTGACGTATTGTTGCATTATCCGGGTTTTCTCCATAACGGCGACGGCGATTGTATAGGCGTCGGCACCCGATTCGTTGAGAGCCCTGAGGCTTTCCATTAGCGTCACGAATTCGCCGATGCGTTTTCGGGCAGCCCCCGTCAACGGGGCCTGATAAGCGTCGGGGTCGGATATGACGCGGCCTATGCTGACGCCATGTTCCATTGCGGCTGTGGCAAGTCGTCCGACGGTAGTGTCGCCGATGCCGCGCGCCGGAAAATTTATGACCCTGCGCAGGGCCTCGTCGTCGTCGGGGTTAAGAATCAGCCTGAAATAAGCTATGGCGTCGCGCACTTCCTTGCGCTGATAGAACGACAGGCCTCCATAGATGCGATAAGGAATCGCACGGCGCCGGAGCATTTCTTCGAGAACGCGGCTCTGGGCGTTGGTTCGGTAGAGAATGGCATATTCATCGAGGCTGTCGTGGGCGGAATGGCGGCGGCGCGTGATGGCCTGAGCCACGAGGGCGGCTTCGTCGTAGTCGCTGTAAGCGCGCGCCACTCTGACTTTTTCACCTTTTATTTCGCGGCCGAGAGCGCTGACAACGCGTTTCGGGATCTGTCTGACATTCTTCGCAATAAGCGAATTGGCGGCTTCGACGATGGGCGTTGTCGAGCGGTAGTTTGTTTCGAGCTTGAAAGTCCGCAATCCGGGATATTGTTTTTCGAGCGCGAGGATATTCGATATGTTGGCGCCACGGAACGAATAGATGCTTTGGGCGTCGTCGCCGACGACAGTCAGCCCATTGCGCCCTTCGGTCAGGCGGCGTATTATGCTGTGCTGGGCAAGATTGGTGTCCTGATACTCGTCGACAAGGATATATCTGAACCGTCGGCGAAGAGCGTCGCAGACTTCCGGCTGATCGCGCATCAGAACATTCATGTAGTAGAGCAAGTCGTCGAAATCCATTGCCGACGCGGCGCGGCACCGTTCGCTGTAGAGCTGATAGATCCGGGCTGTCATCGGCCGTCCCGCTTTTTCGTCGCGTAATCTGAAATCCTTGTCAGAAGCGTATTGTGCGGGGCCGACAAGGAGGTTTTTTGCCCGTGAGACAGTGGCGGCTACAGCCGCCGGTTTATAGGTGTTGACATCAAGCCCCATTTGCTTGATAATCATTTTTATGGCAGCTTTTGAGTCTGCTGAATCGTAGATCGTGAAGTCACTGCGGAATCCGATATGCGAGGCATATATGCGCAATATGCGGGCAAAAATACTGTGGAATGTTCCCATCCATATTCTTGAGGCGCAGTCGCTTCCAACCGATGACTCGACACGGTTGCGCATCTCTCGCGCAGCCTTGTTTGTGAATGTAAGAGCCAGAATGGCCTGAGGGGGCAGCCCGAGACGAAGCAGATGGACTATCTTGCGGGTCAGCACACGTGTTTTTCCCGATCCGGCGCCGGCGATTACCAGAGACGGAGCGTCGACGAATACAACGGCGTCGCGTTGCTGCTCGTTCAGGTCGCTGAGATATTGTTCCATATTCTTTGCAAAAATAGCAAAAAAGCCCTGAACGGCAAAGCATAGTCAGATGTCAGTCGGTATTGATGTCTGACAGAATTTTTCTGTTGACGCGTCGACGTTCGGGATCGCGCAGCCAACCCCATTTGTTGAAGTAGCGGGCCATGTTGATGCAGTGGATTGCCAGTAGACGCAGGTTTCGGTATGATGCAGCCCGATGACAGTGGACAACTGTTTCCGAGGGATAATACAGTGTCAGATAGCTGCTGTGGATTCTCCGCGTCAGGTCAATGTCTTCGGGATACATGAAGAAACGCTCGTCGAAAAGCCCTGTATGGCGAAGCGCATCGACGCGGAGAAACATGAAGCTTCCCTGATGATAGGCGACATTGAGTTCGCGTGAATGGTCGAATTCCGACAGCAGATAGCGTTCGTTGCGGCGGCGCATGAGCCATTTGGGAAGGAAACGGCGTCCGAAAACATCGAGAGGTGTCGGAAGAAGCCGCACTGTCGGCTGCAACCGGCCGTCGGGATAGACGATCTTAGGCTGCAACTGTCCGATTTCGGGCCTTCTGTCCATGACTCCGGCGATTCTGTCGAGTATTCCGGGCTCGAATCTGACGTCGCTGTTGACAACGAGATGGTAGCGGGCCCCATCGGCGATGGCACGGCGGATGGCTTTGTTGTGAGCCGCGCCGTATCCGACGTTTTCCGATGCGATATATTCCACTTTGTCGAACCCTCCGACAAAGAGCCTCAGCCGCTCTTCAGAGCCGTTGTCGACAATGAATATACGGCTTACGATTGCTGAGTTCAGCGATTCGAGACACTGCCGGAGCTCGTCTTCGTCGGTATGGTATGTTACTATCGAGACTGTCATCATGGTTTTGTCATTTTTTCTGACCCGGGGCGGAAGATGGCCGTGATTTTGCCGGCGACGCTACCGTTGTCAGAGGAAGCCCGGTGAGATCGGTCAGCGCTGTTTTCAATGTGCTTGAATATGACGATTTTACGAGCTGGGTGCCATATTGGTTCCAGAGTGTGGTGAAATATTCCTCGACTTCGCCGCTCCGCTGCTGCATCTGCCGTAGCCGCTTATAGTCTTCGCGCCAGTGGCGAGCCTTGTCGCTGTTGTCAGCGAAACGACACGATTCGCTGACTTTTACTTTGATGGTATATTCGCCGGTGCCCCACATCGGGCGTCCGTTGCTGAGCGGCATGTAGGAGCGCGGCACGACAAAACTGTCACCTTCGACGCGCAAAAGGTGGCTGTTCAGAAAACTCTCGCGCTCGTTTTCGGGCAGTTTCTGCGCCCGGTCGATTATCGCTTTTCTTGAATAGCTGAACAGCCTGACGTTGTCGGGTATGGCGATGTCGAAGGTGAAGTTTCCGAGTTCTACATCTTTATGGATTTGTATTGCCTGATTGATCCACGACGAAAAGATCGAAAAACTGATTTTCACCCTCAGGTCGTTGCGCTCGTCGAATGAGAAGCCGTTTCCTCCTGTGCCGGGGCGCACAATCGAATCTCCTTTTAACGCGGTACGGCCGTGGCGAAGGTCGCTTATTGTCTTGATTCCGTTGGCTGTGAGGTTGGGGAGATGGCAATTGTAGGGATAGAAAGCCATCGAGTCGATGACGAGTGTGAACTTGCTGTGGCGGAAAAGATGCTCGAGATTATTGCGGTCGATGCTGCAACTGAGGTAGATGACCTCGTTGCCGTTGCGGATTCCGCGAATCTCTATTCCGTCGAAGTTTATGTCGCTCGGGTCGAGAGCGCCGAAGCGCGAGTTTGAGGCGTAGAAATCGCGTATGCCGCGAATCGACGAGATGCTGTCGGTGTAGCTGTTCTCGTTCATGATCATTTTCATCCATTCGGCCTTCTGTTTTTTCCGATAGTTGATGAGATTGAAAGTTTCGGTCACGACGGCGTCGACGATGCCACCGACAACACCGATTCCGAGTGTCGTTCCGATGTCGGCGAGAATACCGCGGTCTTGCGCCGAGCCGTTGAGCTGTTCCATAGTGCGGGTTATCTCATTGCGGGTGTCGGCAGGCATCTGGCGTACATAGACCTCCCAGCTGTCGACGTTGACGGCCGGATTATTGTCGCGGGCCGCAATCTGCAAAGCGGCGAAAAGCAGTGTCAGAATGATGATAGGGTATTTCATAGTCAGTGAGGATTTATTCGAGGGCGTCGATAAGAATGAACGCATTGCTTCGGGAGGGCGCCTCAAACGGGTGAAGGTTTTCGGTCGTTTCTTTATATGATAGTGTGGCCGGATCGAAGACATAGACTGTCTGATCCGGCAGGGTTACATCGATGAGCGCTTTGCGGGCAGCGGCGAAAGCGCGCCGCGGTGTCATGCCTTCGGCGAGGTTGGCATAGAAGAGGCGCATGAGGCGGCTGGTGGCATCGCTCTCCACAGTCCATAAGCTCAGCAGCATGGCGTCGACTCCGGCATTTTTCAGCGCCCGCTGAATGCCGAAGACGCCGTCGGAGGTTATGACTCCGAGGGCGCTCTGACATGCCGCAACGGTGAAAAGCCGGCAACGGCGCAGGTCAAGATCGCGGATCTCGCGTGCCGAAAGAAGTCCGTCGGCCATTGTATATGGGTCGAGAGAGCTGTTGCCGAGATTGGGATTTACGCCTGCAAAGGCTATTATGTTCTGCGACAGACAATCATCGGTGGCGGTAGGTTTGATGTCGGTAGCCATCGGTGTACGGCCCCGGAAGCATCCGTGAGTAGAGACGATTATTGATTCGTAATCGGGCGCTTCGGTTCGGAACGCCGCCTCCGAGGCATACTGAAGAGCCATTCTGCGGTCGAGTTTATTGTTGCGGTCTTCGAGAATGGTCGACGTCTCGTCGAACTGGGCGGCGAGGATAGGGAAGAATGTGCCCTGATAGCTGCTGAACGCCCTCTGATCGTTGTCGGTGGCGCTCAAGTCGAGCCACGCGTTGTAGTTGATGTCGCCAACCAACAGCATTGGCTTTTCAGCTCTGACGCTGCGGGGAGGTTCCATGAGGCGGCGTGTCGAGGTCAGTCGGTAAACCTCGCGTTCAGCCGCTCCCTGAAGGTATTCGATTGCAAGACGATGGATATATCCGTCTGGCGCAAAGTAAAGCCTGTCGACGCCCTCGAGCGACTGGATAAGCGGTTTCGTCCACACCAGGTCGTTGACGCTCTCGCTTTCATAGATATAGTCTTTGTCATATATTTCTGATGTTTCCAGACCTTCGCCGGCCTCTTCCATAACGCTCGCCGGTCGAGAGAGTTTTATAAATTTCGGCTCACCTGTCGGATATACGATGACAACCGCCATCTCAGCCACACTGTCTTTTTCGTATGCAATGAATTCGGCTGCTGCCTGACCGCGCTTGAGCTTTTTCTGGATATCAGTCCATCGGTAGTTGAGTGACTTGAGAGCTTTTTTCGACGCTTTTCCGTTTCCCGACCGTTGAAGAAGTTCAAGAAGCAGCCCCTTTGAAAAAAGAGCTACGTCGTAGATAAATCCGGGGTCGGCCTCTTCGAGCAGATAGCAGTCGGCTATGAACGGACGAAGCTGATGCCAGAACTGTTCGCGCTCGATGGCGTTCATGTTGGCGAAGTTTGCCATGGCATATTTCTTCTGCTTTGCAAAATATTTTTTATATGCCTTGAGGGCTCCCTCTCTGTCGACGTCGGCCAGAAGAAGAATCTTTGCATACATCCGTTCGGCGTTGATATAGGCACGGCTGTTGCGGTCGAGCACTTTCGCAAGTTCTCCGGCCGCCATCTCCAGGGCCTCGTCGATTTTTCTGTTCCGAGCCATTGTCAGTGCGTACGACAGCTTGTGGGTAAGATAGTTGTCGTCGCCGACGCGGTATCTTCCGCCATATTCGATTATATCGTCGGCTGTCTTCAGCAGTTCCTCGGCCTGGTCATATTCGCCGAGCCGATAATGGAGCTGGGCACGTTCGCGAGGCAGAAGAAGGTCGAGTCCATGGAAGTCGACGCCGCTGTTGCGGTCGATAAGGTTTTGTGCCTCGCGATAGCAGTAATCGGCCATATAAAAACGATCATCCTCATAATACTGGTTGCCGCGGAGTTTCAACAGCGCGGCCTTATAATCGATGAGGTTGTTATTACCCATTCCCCCCGAATTGAGAATAAAGTCGATAGAGTCGGCGCATGCCTTGATTTTGTCGACCTGTCCGAGCTCGTATGCGCGGTTGCCTTCGCTGATGAGCGAGTCAATCAGCTTGTGGGCGTCGGCTCCGAGCCGGATGGCGAACACCATTAATATATATATGGCGAGCCGTCTCATTTCCGCGTGTTATGGTTGATTATGACATAGGAAACCGGCTCGTCGGAATTATTCCCGATCTTAAGCAACAGCGGCTTGTCTTTCAGAGCGACTCCGGTTATACACACTTCGCCGTCGTGAAGTTCCCTGACGGAAAATTTTTGCCCTTCATTGACGACCGAAACCTTAAGCCGCGCTTTTTCACCTCCGTAGGGCATGACGATGAATGTCTGAAGACCCCAGCGCCCCGGCAGATTATAGGTGACGGATTTTTTTGCTTTAATGGTTTTCTCGACGAGAGAGTAATTATACCTCATGTCGGCGCCGTTCAGATATAATCCTGTGGTTGTCTGATAGCGTTCGGCGTTTTCGGCATTTGTCATGACAGCATTCAGTCTGAATCCGGCTACGCCGTCGCTTATCCGGCACTCGGCATTGCGGTCGATGCGCAGCTCGTCCATAGGCGTCCATAACTTGTCGGACGAAAGCTTGCTGACGGCGTTTCTGAAGGCTTTTTCGCCTCCTTTGCGCAGATTGGCCACAACAGACTGCAGTTTCTGCATTTCGGGGTCGAGGGCGGCGGCACGGGCACCGACTACAGATAGCAATATAATCGTCAGGATAATAAGCTTTTTCATCGTTGTTCCATAATTTCTGGCCAGTATTTTTCGAGATTTCCATCGGTCGGGAATGCCGGGGCGGGTGTATGTGTCTGCCCGCTCTCGCTCTTCGCGGACGCAAGCTGCTGCAGCTCTTTTTCGGCGATAGCGGCGATTGATTCAAGCGTAGGACGATTTTCCGGATTAAAATTCAGGCTGTCGGCTATAATTGAATTGAGGCTGTCGAGTCCTTGCCGCATAATGGGAATCAAGGTGCCGGCGGTCTGCGCTGAGCCTCCGCGCCCGTGGAATATGTCGATACCCATGAATATGAAGAAGACCGAAGCTGCCAGCGCCCACGAAGCTGAGTAGCCTTCGGGCGCTTTATAGCGGGTGTTGTCGCCTCTGTTGTTTTCGGCGAGCGCGAAGCCGCTGTTGTCGATGAATATGGTGTCGGGACATATTGCGATACGCGATGTATCGGCGCTTCGGGCTATGTCGTGAAGAATCTGCCATGCCGTTTTCTCGTCGATTTCTCCGGCCAATGCTGATGCCGGGCCCTCAGGGTATTTTTCGGAATATTTGATCATTTGAGTGTGTTGATCTCTGGTGAAGGGACTGAATAGGCCCGGCTCATCCGTTTGTCGTCGACAACCGAGACGATGCCTACGGCGCGGAATCCGAACCTGTCGCGGACTATGACGGGGCCACCGGAGTATCCCGGCGTGAGGCCGCCTTCATGGGTGAGCAGCATCAGTCGGCCCGGCTGTTCGGTCAGGTCAGACAATGGCAGCCGCAACTCATCGGAGCAGTGTTCAAGGCGCGCGCCGTTGACGCCTGTCACAGGATAACCGAAGAAGGTCAGCCGTTTGCCTTCATGGAGCAGACGCCTGAGGTCTGTCGAGTCGGCCAGCGCTATTGAGCCGGCGCGGTTGAAACGGGTTGCTGCGATGTCGCCGAGCATCATGTCGCAACGGCGGTAGCGGTGAGAGATACTGCGCCAATAGAACGGGGTGGAATAATCGCCGAGTTCTACGATATCGTCGTTAGAGGTGTTAAGAGAGAATCTGTCGGAACTGACAACCGTCTGGTGGCCGTTTTCGTCGGTGAGGGTCATGAAGGAACGTAGCCTGAGACTGTCCGTGCCGGAAATCTGATTGGCTGTCTCGACTGCAAGCGCCCGCGCGATCGGCCATTCCGACAGGGTCGGCAAGCGCCCGAAGTCTACCGGATTGACGGCATTGAGCCATGGTTGCAGACAATGGCGTGCGGTGACGAGCAGCGAGTCGGTTGTCAGGAAAGCCGAGCCTACGGGAGGCGTTTCGTAAACGAATGATTCCATGACTTTTCCCGAAGCGACGTCGACGAGCTGAATGGAGTCGACGCGAGTCATGAACATTGACGATGCGATTTCTTCAGCCATGGAGCCGGTTATCCGCTCGCGGTTATAGTCATAGATGAAAAACGCTCCTACAGCCGCGACGGTAAGAACCAGAATTGCGAGAAGCTTTGTCAGAGGACTTGAACGGTGTTCTATTCTGATTACACTGTGGCGTTCGTTGGCATCTCTCACTTCGTTGAAACGAAACCGGCTGCCGCCTGCTTCGATGACGTCGCCGTCGGTCAGATAGCATACTCGGTTTATCGGTTCTCCGTTGACAAAAACAGCGACAGACGGGCAGCATCTGATTATGTGCCATCCGCGACCGTCTGTGTCGGGCTTTATCTTGGCAACAACCGGGCAGAAGGCAGATGAAGCTTCAGGCAGCCTGACGTCACACCCTTCCATGCTGCCGATTACAGCCGTGCGGTCGCCGGCGCCGTGGAAAATACAGCTGTTCGAAGTCAGGGTGTAGTGCTTATCCATTGTAACGATCGCTGAATGTCTTGACTATTAGCGGTATGGCTGCTACGAGGTCTCTGTCGTAGCGCGTGACTGGCAGTCCGGATTCGTCGACACCCAGCTCATCGAATGAACACAGGTCGAAATGGGCACCCCGCTCCAGTTTATACTTTTTCTTGAGCGATACGGGGTGAGCTTCACGATATGCGCTGTCGGTAAGTCTGCGGCGCATATCCTCTTCTATCTCAGTCCGCTCTTCGTCTGTGCACGGACGGTTTCCCTGCATCAGGCGTTCCACAACCCATCGGTTGTGCTCGATGGCTGTGAGGAATTCTATTTCGTCGGCCGAAAGGGCGTAGAAGTTTGCCCAGTCGTTCCGATTATGCCCCAACAGCAACATCTTCTGCTCGATAGACATTACATTGAAGAGGTTGGAATTACGGGCGGTGTCGTCAGTGACCTTTTCCCATGCCTCATCGACCTCGTTCTGAGGAAGCTCGTTAGGAACACCTCGCTTCGCGAAACTGAGATTGTAGACATAGTTGACATATTTTGCCATTTCGGTGAATTCTTTTCTCATGGCATTTTTCGCAGACCGATCATCGTCGCGGATGTCGACAACCGGTTTGCTGCCGAGCCGTCGCCGAAGAATTTCAGCATAGATTCTGTTGCGGTCGGGATTGTCGAATCCCAGATAAACTGTCAGCTGTCTGTCAGGGCCTGAAGCCCAGAGTCGCATTTTTGCCTGAACCGCGTCCGATGAGATTTTCCCGATAACGAATTCCCATTCCGTGCCAACGAAGTCGGGCCTCTTTCCGTAATACAGCGGCTTATATAGTCTGACTTGCGGAATTTCGCCCCGCAAGTCGACGACGCGCCTGAATGAGTTTTCAATCAGCTCCTTACGTATGAACATGAAGTCGTCGATGAAGTCGGTGTCGTCGGTGACGACACTGATGCGGGTTCGTTTCGACGGATTGCTGACATACGCTCCGCTCTGGTGGCTGTTGGCATAGAGCGGAAGGACTTCGCTAAGAGCCTCGGCTTCACCGAAGCAGACAATATGTGGAGTGGGGAGTGGCTTGCGGGTTATCATGGAGTCAGTTTAGAGCGTCGATCAGAATAAACGATGCCCAGGACGGGTGTTTAGTTCTGATTGTGGCCGATGATTGGTATGCCGAGCGAGATGTCGACTACATTGTAGTCGTAGGCCTGAGTGTCGGCTGACAGTTTTTGCCAGGCCTTGAGATATTTATGTAGCATTTTCACTTCATCTTTTACGGAACCTGGCGAATATCCGAGAATTTCGTGAGAGGCATTCCATCGAAGATGTTCGGTGCGCGCCAGATTAGTCAGTATGGCCGCGATGTCGTCAGGCGCATCGCGATAAACGGTGCTCATATTGTTGCGGCTTATTGTCTGCCAGTCGAAGCCCTCTTTGCCTGATGCGCGAAGCGCCATTCCGGCAAGCTTCTGTTTTGTGAGGATATGAAGGCTGTTGGCGAAATCCTGTCCTCGCATACGGCGCAGGGCCATGGCAGCTCCGTAGGGAGGGTAGTAGTTCAGATGATCTTCGTCGAGCTGCATCAATTTCATGTATGCCGACTCCCAGGCGTCGGCAGCGTCGGGGAGTTTTGTCGTTCCAATGACAGAATCGTAAAGATTATGGAACTGACGGGCTCGTTCCTCAAGATTGTCGGATATGATGTTTTCGTAGGTGAAGATTTCTTGATCGCTTCCGAAAAGGAATATGGGGAGACTGAGATTGGCATTCCGTTTTATTCGGGTCTGTGTCAGATTGTCGCCGGCTTCGGTCTGGGCGCGGGCCATACGGTTGTAGTGTAGGGCGATTCGCCTGAAATAACCGTTGGTGTCGTCTTTTATTCGCGCAAGAATGCGGAATCTGTCAAGGTCTGTGCCGCAACGCAGGGCGAGTTTCAGTATTCTGATGGCGAGCGAAATGTTGAGCTCGTCGTTTTCGGTGGCAATGACGATGTAGTTGAGAGAGGGAAGGCTCTTTTCAAGTTTGAGGTAAAACTCGGCACTGCGGCAGTCGAGGCTTTCAAGTGTTATCACGGCATCGCTCCTGTTGCTGTCTTTCAGGAACGGCATGGCTACGGGGACTGCCGGCGCATTTGCAACGAACGGCCCGGCGAGGTCTGCCATATCACGGTCGACGACGTCGATATGAAGGGGGGAGCGTCGGACATCGCAGGGTGTGCTGCGGCTGTCGACAAATGATCCGAACTCATAGAGGAACCTCACGGCGTCGCAGCCGACTTCGCCGAACCCGATTACAAGAGCGTTGAACGGCGAGGCAACCGTTGCGTCTTTCCCGACATCGACACAGTTGACCGGGAGAAGTTCTTCGTGAAGCTTCAGCAGTTCGACACAGATATGCGAAGAGTCGTCGATCTTGACTCTTATCCGCTGTCCGGCGTGGCTGTCTTCGATGGCACGGTGGATGCTGTTGATTCGCGCGCGGCAATGGAAAATCACCTTTCCGCTGTTACCGGCGAATTCCTCGATCACATTGTCGTCGAGAAGAAGTTCTGCGGCCTGAATGTTTTCGCGCTCGTCGTTGCCGAGGAACATGAAGTCGATGCGGCCTTCACATCGGGTTGCGATCAGTCGCGACAGGCTGTGGAGGTGCAGAACCGAATGAAGAATATTGCCACGGGCCTTTTCAACCCTGCTCTCCACGTTGGCCGGGTTGACGTAGGAGCTTGTTGTCAGGCACCGGTGTTTTTCCATGAACTCGATCTCGTTGCTCTTAAGCGACAGAAACTGGAAAACGCGGTCGATGCCGATATGGGAATCGGCTTCGTCGTCGACGGCATTGGCGCGGATTATGATAATGCGGAAGTCATCCGACCCGATGGCTCGATAATGGTCGAAGATACCCTTGACGAGATTCTTCGAGGCTTCGTTGAAGCCCCAGAAGATATAGGTGTGGTTTACTTTTTTCCCAAAGCGGCTGACCTTGAACAGGCGCAAGCGCGACATCAGGTTGTAGCCAAAATGCTTTATGATAAAAAGAGTGCTGACAATGGCGGCTAACAGATGGCCGAGCGAGAAGAAGAGCATGAATATCCAGCTCTCGTGGAAAGGAGCGTGAATAGCGCTGACATCGCTGTTGAGCAGAAATGCCTCGAAGGCATGGATGATCGCCATCGGCGCATTGCTCCATAGCGACGTAAAGTCGCCGGTGCACATTCCGACATCATAAACGATAAAATTGAAGAGTAGGGCACATATGAAGAGGGTCTGGAGCCGTATCGAGGAAATATGTTTATTAACAGGCCGAATGGCCAGCCAAAGCAAAACAATAATCCCGACCGTAACCAGACATACTATTGAACTCCACATCGCAACCTTCGACAGGGAGAGCCATTGATCGGAGGTGCCGATGGCGAAGTTAAAGGCATTAGAGTTGACAATGTCTTCTATTGTCTTTGATTCGGAGACAAATAAATCTGAAAGCATTTTTCCAAAGATATACCGAATTGTTTCTGTTTCAAGTCGGCCGGTCACTATTTTGCAAATATAAGTTTTTTATCCGAGAAAAGAAAATCGGGCCTGAGCATGCGAGATTGACGCGGGCCGTGCATCCGGTCGGATTCAATGTGATTATTCAATTCTCAGAGGCTCTTCTGATGAGTTAGCGATTCAGTAATGACTGTCGTTCTTTATTGATTTATCGTTTGTTGCCGGAACGGTTATGTAAACATTAACTACGATTTTTTAACTCTTCAGCGCAATCTATTCAGGAGTCGGGGATGTTTATAGAGTATGAAAGGGCAGAAGAGACTGCCGGCATTCCGAAAAGTTTGGAAATGCAACATCGACATTTGCAAATAGCAACAGCGGAGTTTTGAAAATGAAATTACGATTTGTGAATTTAAAGCCAAAGATCAGTTTGAGAATGTAAATATTGGTTTTTATCATTGTTTTCAAAATTGGGAATCGCAGAAGTTGCCGGATGTAAAATTAAATCGCTATGCCTATAATTAGGTATTAGCACCCATGAGTCTTTATGGGTAATTAATTGATACTCATGGATGCTATGCGCTAAATTTGTGTTTACACTTTAAATTTTAGGGCATCGACGCGCCTATAGGACTATTTTTGTCTGATAAGTGCGTTTTAATTTGCGCAATTCGGTGCTCAACACGTTATTATCTCTATTTATTGAAGCTTTGCTTTAATGCGTGTGCGCTGTTTGTAAACTCCATTGTTGATTGCAAATGTCAATTTTGCAAATGCAAAGCGATAAATTTGCATTTAGACATTTGCATAATTAAAATAATGTCATTACATTTGCAACCGAAAATGCAACTCTAAATTTGCAAATGTTATGGATATTGTAACCCGTCTTAAGAGCTTCATCGACAGTCACCGCATTCCGGTGACGCAGTTTGCCGACCAATGCGGCATTCCGCGACCGACTTTGTCGCAATTGCTCAATGGGCGCAATAAGAAGGTGAGCGATGAAGTCGTCGCTAAAATCCATGCAGCCTACCCTGATCTGTCGATCATGTGGCTACTGTTCGGCGAAGGGTCGATGGAGAGTGGAGAACAGCCTGTTTCCACTGCTACAATTCCGGAAAATGAATCGCTGATGGCTCAGCCTGCGTCCGACGCTGACCGCCTTGACTTCACCGAGCCTTTTGTGTCGCAGACGGGTTTTTATGAGTCGGAACGCGCCGATAGCGGTGCCGTCCCTAAAGAGCAGAAGCCCACTATAACATTTGCCCCCGACCGTTCGGAACGGTCAGGCAAGAGAGTTGTGAATATCGTGGTTTATTACGATGACCGCAGCTATGAGTCGTTTGTGCCCGATCCGAGTGGGCGTGCGCCCTTTTAAACGCCGGTTTCATTCGGCCAAAGCGTCGATCGTGTGGCGCGCTACAGCAGCATAAAGGGCCGCTGTTTCTGTCCGTAGCCGGTTTCGTCCGAGAGTCGACGGAACGAAGCCTGCGGCAACAACACGGCTGATTTCATCGGCTGTAAAATCTCCTTCAGGACCGATAAGGATAATAGTTGGCGTATTGGGCTTCATCTCTGCCGCCATCGATAGCAAGGGATAGTTCTCATCGCAGTAGCCGACGAAGCGCTGAGCGCTTTCTGAGGCTGTTTTCGCTATAAATTCATTAATAGGGGTCATTTCCCATATCTCAGGCAAGGTCGCTTTGAGAGACTGCTTCATAGCCGAAACAGAAATCTTTTCGAGACGCTCGGTTTTCAGCACACGTCGCTCGCTTCGCGCCGTCAGAACCGGCACAAAACGGTCAATGCCCACTTCTGTCAGCTTTTCCACAAGCCATTCCATGCGGTCGAGATTCTTTGTAGGAGCCACGGCAACGGTAATCCGCCCTTTCCATACCGGAGGCAATTCTGTGCGTTTCTCGACGGCTATAATCGCTCTTTTGGGGTGCGCGTCGATCAGGCGGCAGTCGTAGAGACCTCCACGGCCGTCAACGGCCTGAAGCGTATCTCCTTCGTGAAGACGCAGCACTCTGACGGCGTGTCCCGAATCAGATTCGGGCAACACAGTGTCGTCGGGAAGTCCGGGAGCGTAGAAGCGTATCATACGGTCATTCCTTCAGGATCGTTCAGAATGCGGTCTTTTTCTTGTAGAGTCTGTGACTGGTGTTCGTTGTCGCGGAAGAATATCCAGAACAAAATGGCCACAACGAGTGCGTAAGACGCAAAGATAAGCCACGATTCGTGCCATCCGTTGATCTGTGCCACCCCCTCGGGACGGGCCAGAACGTTGCGGTCAATTATGGCCTGTGCGCCGAGAGTTCCGATTGTGGCGCCTATCCCGTTGGTCATAATCATGAACAGACCTTGTGCCGACGAGCGCTGGGCAGGCGGGGTCTGGCGGTCGACATAGAGCGAGCCGCTGACGTTGAAGAAGTCGAAGGCGACGCCGTAGACTATCATTGACAGAATAAACAGTATTACGCCCGGCATCGTAGGATTGCCTAAGCCGAACAGTCCGAAGCGTAAAACCCAGGCGAACATGGCTATCAGCATTACGCCTTTGATGCCGAACCGTTTCATGAAAAACGGAATCAGGAGAATGCAGAGTGCCTCGCTCATCTGAGAAAGCGAAATCAGCGCGTTGGCGTTGTCAACTCCCCACGTTCCGGCATATTCCGGAAGTTTTCCGAAGGCCTGGATGAAAGGATTGGCAAAACCGTTGGTTATCTGTAGCGACACACCGAGAAACATACTGAAAATGAAGAAGATCGCCATCTTGCGCTGCCGGAAAAGGGTGAATGCGCGAAGTCCCAGAGCGTCGACGATGCTCCGGCTTTCACCTTTGTCCGAAACCGGGCACTTCGGCAGAGTCAGAGCATAGAGGGCTGTGACGAGGCTGAGAACAGCTGAAGTAAGCAGCTGTGCGGCAGTGTTCTGGAAGCCTGTGAAGTTTACAAACAGCATTGTAACTATGAAGCCTATCGTTCCGAATACTCGTATCGGAGGATAGTCTTTGACTGTGTCGAGGCCGGCTGCTGTCATGGCGGAATATGCCGTTGAATTTGTCAGTCCTATCGTAGGCATGAAAAATGCTACCGATACCGTATATAGGCTGAAGAGCACAGCGAAGTCAGGTTGGCCGCTTGAGAAGGCATACAGTCCGGCGGCTCCCATGAAAAGTCCGGCCAGAAGATGGCAGAGACTGAGGGCCTTCTGTGCCTGAATCCAGCGGTCGGCGATAATGCCTATAAGTCCGGGCATGAATAGCGACACAATGCCCTGAATGGCGTAGAACCAGCCGATTTTACCCGCCAGCCCTATGCCGGCGAGATATGCTCCGAGAGAGGTCAGATATGCACCCCATACGGCGAATTCAAGGAAGTTGATTGTGATAAGGCGTGCTTTTAGAAGTTTCATGGTGTCAGAACGCAAAGTTAAAGAATGAGGAAAGATTATTTGTTGGTTTTCTTGCGGATTATCTCGCGGATTCGGGCTGCCTCTTCATATTCTTCGCGCTCGATAAGACGATTGAGTGTCTTTTCGAGTTCCTCAAGGCTGTATTTCGATGGGTCGGGCATCCGCTGGGGCTCGGCGGGGTTATATCCGCGTTCCGGCAGTTCTCCGCTCTCGCTGTTGTCTTCGTTGGAGGTGAAGGGGTCGTTTTCGATCACAAAGCCGGTTTCTTTGAGGATCTGCGGAGTCGTGTAGATCGGTGCTCCCGTGCGCATGGCGGTGGCGATGGCGTCGGAGGTGCGAGAGTCGATGGTCACCTCGCGCTCTGAATCGAACAGGGTGATCTCGCTTGAGAAAATCCCGTCTTCGAATTTATAGATGAAGACTTCTTTGACCCCGATGCCGAAGGCATGGGTTATGTTTACAATGAGGTCGTGGGTGAGAGGGCGTGGTGTGTTTATGTTTTCGAGGCGTGTAGCTATGGCTTTTGCCTCGGTGGCGCCGATAACAACTGGAATTCTGACCGGCCCGTCGGTCTGGCCGAGAATCAGCGCATAGGCTCCGCTGTGAGTCTGGCTGTATGATATTCCCAGCACTCTGAGCTTTATCTTTTCTTCCATTTTGTTTGGTTGTACTAATTTGTGGGAGCTGTAATAAGTCCGCTGCCGAGACAAATACGTCGGTCGGGAGTGTATATGACGGCAAACTGGCCGGGTGCGATGCCTTGCACGGGTTTGTCGCTGGTCAGCATGAATTCTCCGTCATTGTCGCCTGCCAACAGAGTGCCGGTGATGAAATCGGGGGTATGGCGGTTTTTGAACGATACTTTCAGGGGAGAGCCTACCGTGCCGAGTACCGACGCTCCCGAGGGTGTTATCCAGTGCATCTCGGTCAGAGGCAGCTCTGTGCCGTATTGCAGGGCGGTATCGTAGCCTCTCGACACGTAGATGACATTGTCGGGGATATTTTTCCGCACAACAAACCAGGGGCCTCCGCTGAGTCCGAGTCCTTTGCGCTGGCCGATGGTGTGGAACCATAATCCGCGGTGTTCGCCGAGTTTGCGGCCAGTCTCGATCTCGATGACAGGGCCGGGGCGCTCGCCGAGATGGCGGCGGATGAAGTCGTTGTAGTTGATGTTGCCGAGAAAACATATTCCCTGACTGTCGCGCCGGCGTGCATTCGGGAGATTTGCTTCGAGGGCTATGCGGCGCACTTCGCTTTTTGGAAGATTTCCGATAGGGAACATCGCGTGGCAGAGCTGGCCGTAGGTTATCGAAGCCAGAAAATCGGTCTGGTCTTTAACCGGATCCACGGCAGTGCCGAGATATGTCAGTCCGTCGGACCCTGTCAGGGTTGTGGCATAATGGCCGGTTGCGGTGAGGTCATAATTCTTGCCTGCGCGTTCCTCGAAATATCCGAACTTGATAACGCGGTTACAGGCCATGTCGGGATTCGGTGTCAGTCCGCTGCGCGCTTTCTCGAGAGCAACGTTCATTACGTGTTCCCAATATTCCTTATGGAGCGGCACGACCTCAAGCCTGAGTCCGTAGCGGCGGGCTATGAGGTTGCACATCTCAATATCTTCCTCGGCCGAGCAGTCGCCCGAGTCGTCGTCCATGCCTATGCGGATATAGAAAAGATCGACATCGTGGCCCTCTTCAACGAGCTTGTGGACAGTGACAGCGCTGTCGACGCCTCCGGAGATCAGTGCGGCGATTCTCATACCTCGTCCATTTCCTCTTCTTCGGTCTTGCCCTGACGTTCGAGCAGCCTCAATGATATGAAGTAGTCGAGCGACACACGTCCGGGACCGGCTATCATTATGAAGATGAATATTCCGATAAACATTATCGGCAGATAAACCGGCGCGGTGTCGTTGAGCACGTAGATGTTGTTATGCATGATATGGTTGACTACATAATGGTCGGCGCAAATCATCGACACCAGTGGAGGCAGGCATGACAGGCGTGTCAGCAGGCCGAGTATTATCAGTGTTGAGCATACAATCTCGATGGCGATCATGCAGATAAGGGTCGTCTGACTCGTCATTCCGAGCACGGTTGGGAAAGTGTCGGATAACTGGGCGAAGTTCTCCCAGTGGCGAATGCCGAACTGCAGGAACATGATGCCTACGAACAGGCGCATATACAGGCGCGCCATATTGCTGTAGGTCCAGCCTGAGAAGCGGATGAAAAGACGGGTTGCCCGTTCTTTAAGCTTGTTCATAGGCGCGAGAATATATTGAGAAGTTGATCAACGAGAATGCGTTTGCGCACGAGTGTGCCGTCTTTGGCCACTACCCAGAAGTCGGGAGTGCCGTTGCGGAGGTCGAGAGTCAGATCAAGGTCGGGATTCGCACCGACTTTCCAGTTCTTGGGGTAGTCGACGGCCTGTGCTATCCATCCTGCCTCAACTTCGACAGGCGACAGCGCCACAACCTGAAGACGCCCCTCGTCGATAAGGCGGTTCAGCGTCGGATCGGCCTTGAGGCGCACGCGGGCGAGATTACAGTCGATACAGTCGGGGTCGTTGAAGAAAAGAATCGTCTCTATCGAATCGCTCGGATTCCAGACCTGCCGGTTGCCGTTGACGTCGGTGAACTCGATCGGGTTCATCTTATGGCCTTCCATAGAGTTGGCCAGCTGAGTGGCCTGAAGCTCATAGCGGGCCTTGTTGGCTTTCGGGACGCGCCTGTTCTTCAACACCGGACGGATGAAATCGAGATAAAGCTCGTCGCTCAGATAGAGGGCCGAGTCGCCGTAGAGGCAGTCTTCGGCCAGACGGGCAATATAGAGCTGGTTCTCGGAATTCTTCTCGACGCTTTTCATCAGGTCGGCGACCGACTTCTCGACGACGCTGCGCTGTGTGTAGCGCAATGGCGATACATAGTCGACGAAAGCAGCCGCCAGCAACTTTCGGTTCGAGAACATGCTCTGGCGGTTTGCACGATCCCAATAATGGCTGACGTAGTAGTTGTAGCGCTGGGTGATATCGGTTATGCTGTCGGGGATCGAGGGCAGCTCGAACAGACGCGGCGTATCGGCTGATGTCTGGGCCGATGATGTCAAGGCCGACAGCCCGACGATAGCGGCAGCGATGATTGATTTGACTTTCATAGGCTGGTATATAACAGACCACAAAAATAACAAAAAAATCCGAGAATCTATCTTCGCGACGCTAAACCTCATGAAAACGGAGCGGGCGCCTTCCGAAGCCGGAGGACGCCCGCTGTAGATTGTCAGGCTGATGTCAGCGGATGAAAAGGAGTTCGCGGTATTTGGGAAGAGGCCACATTTCGTTGTCGACGAGCAGTTCGAGCTTGTCGATATGGCGGCGGATCGAGTCGAGGTAGGGGGCCACGGTGTCGTGGTAGGTGATAGCCTTCGTGCGCTCGTCTTCAATCTTGTTGGCAACTTTGCGGGCATTTACCATGGCGGCGACGCCGTTCTTGATGGCCTTGTTATGGTCGGCGATGCGGTTGATGGTGTCGATGTCCTGTTCTGCCATCTCCCTGCCGTTGTCGAAGAGTGCCTGCATCTTGCTGACGTTGTCGAGCAGAATGTTGAGATAGCGCGAGGCCACGGGCACGATGTGATTGATTGCCAGGTCGCCGAGAACGCGGCTCTCGATCTGAATTTTCTTGGTATACATCTCCCACTTGACCTCGTTGCGGGCTTCGAGCTCACGGCGCGAGAAGACGCCGGTGCGGGCGAACATCTCTTCCGATTCTTTCGAGAGATAGGCGTCGAAAATGAGCGGAACCGAAGTCTCGCAGTCGAGGCCGCGGCGCTTGGCCTCATCTTTCCATTCATCACTGTAACCGTTGCCGTCGAAGTGGATCGGGCTGCTCTCCCTGATGAGCTTCTTGACTTCGGCGAGGATGGCGTGGACAGTGTCGGCACCGTCGGCGATACGGCGGTCGACGGCAGCTTTGAATGCATTGAGCTGGTCGGCCACTGCGGCGTTGAGGGCAATCATGGCCGACGCGCAGTTGGCGCTTGAGCCTACGGCGCGGAACTCGAAGCGGTTGCCGGTGAAGGCGAAAGGTGACGTGCGGTTGCGGTCGGTGTTGTCGAGCATCAGGGTCGGAATCTGGGCCAGATTGAGGTCTACGCCCGATTTCTCGCTCATCGAGATGAGCTCGTCGCTCTCGGAGCTCGAGATCTTGTCGAGGATAGCCGCGATCTGCGAGCCGGTGAACACCGATATTATTGCGGGAGGAGCTTCGTTGGCGCCCAGACGATGTCCGTTGGTGGCCGACATTATCGAGGCTTTCAGCAGGGCGTTGTGGTGGTAGACGGCTGTCAGTATGTTTACGAAGAAAGTGATGAACTGCAGGTTGCCCATCGGGGTCTTGGCCGGTGAGGTCAGAAGCACGCCGGTGTCGGTTCCGAGACTCCAGTTGTTGTGTTTGCCTGAGCCGTTAATGCCGTTGAATGGCTTTTCGTGGAGCAGTACGTGGAAATTGTGGCGGCGCGCTACTTCATGGATGAGCGACATGAGCAGCATATTGTGGTCGTTGGCCAGATTGGTCTCTTCGAAGATAGGGGCGAGTTCGAACTGGTTGGGGGCAACCTCGTTGTGGCGGGTCTTGGCGGGTATGCCGAGGCGGTGGCATTCGATCTCGAGGTCAAGCATGAAGGCTTCTACGCGCGAGGGAATGGCTCCGAAATAGTGGTCGTCGAGCTGCTGGTTCTTGGCGCTTTCGTGGCCCATCAGGGTACGCCCGGTCATGACGAGGTCGGGGCGAGCCGAATAGAGGGCTTCATCGACGAGGAAATATTCCTGTTCCCAGCCCAGATAGCTGTCGACATGTTTTACATTGGGATCGAAGTAGTTTGCTACGGCAGTGGCGGCTTTGTCAACGGCCGAGAGGGCGCGGAGCAGGGGAGTCTTGTAGTCGAGCGACTCTCCGGTATATGAGATGAACACTGTCGGAATACACAGTGTGTTGTCCATTATGAAGGCGGGCGACGAGATGTCCCAGGCCGAATAGCCGCGGGCCTCGAAGGTGTTGCGGATGCCTCCGTTGGGGAAGCTCGAAGCATCGGGTTCCTGCTGCACGAGCAGCTTGCCCGTGAACGATTCGATTACTCCGCCTTTGCCGTCGTGCTCGACGAATCCGTCGTGCTTCTCGGCGGTTGTCTCGGTCAGGGGCTGGAACCAGTGTGTGTAGTGGCGGGCTCCGTTGTCGATAGCCCACTGTTTCAGCCCTGTGGCCACGCTGTCGGCATACTGGCGCGGCAGCGGCTCTTTATTCTCCACTGCGTTGACGAGGGCTTCGAAAGTTTCGCGCGGAAGATACTCAAACATTTTCTGACGGTTGAATACCTGCTTGCCGTAGTATTCGTTAGGCCGCTCTTTGGGAATCTCTACCGGCACTGCTGTGTGGTCGAATGCCTCTTCTACAACTTTGAATCTTAAACTTGACATTAATAATACTATAAGAAAGGGTTTGGAAACTCAATGTGTAATTTTCTGTCAGAGTGTTTTGAGGCGTTCAACAGCCTCGAGGGTGGCTTCGCGTGTATTGAAGCCTGTCAGGCGGAAAAATCCCCGGCCTGCGGGCCCGAATCCGCTGCCCGGTGTGCCGGCAATCTGGAGCTTGTCGAGAAGCAGGTCGAACATCTCCCACGAGCTCATTCCGTCGGGAGCCTTGAACCAGACGTAGGGCGAGTTGGTACCTCCGACGGCTGTCAGTCCTATTGATCTGACTCCGTCGAGAAGCAGCCGGGCGTTGGTTCGGTAGTAGTCGATTGTTTCTTCGATTTCGCTGCGCCCTTCGGGGGTGAAGATAGCTTCGGCAGCCCGTTGGATGATATAGCTTGCGCCGTTGAATTTAGTGGTCTGGCGGCGGTTCCAGAGTTTGTTAAGGCTGACAGGCTCATTGTTCGAGTCGAGTCCCGTCAGGTCGCGCGGAACGACTGTATAGCCGCAGCGAAGCCCTGTGAAGCCGGCTGTTTTCGAGAAGCTGCGGAATTCGATCGCGCAACGGCGTGCGCCGGGAATCTCGTAGATGCTGTGGGGCACGTCGGGCTCGCTGATGAACGCTTCGTAGGCTGAGTCGAACAGAATCAGTGCTCCGTTCTTCAAAGCCCAGTCAACCCAAGTCTGAAGCTGGGCGCGGGTCAGCGTTGTGCCTGTCGGATTGTTGGGGTAGCAGAGATAGACAACATCGACATTGTCTGAAGGAAGCGACGGCACGAAGCCGTTTTTGTCGGAGCAGGGAAGATATTCGATGTTGTTCCAGCAGCTGTTGCCGCCGAGCTCGCCTGCGCGTCCTGCCATGACATTGGTGTCGACATATACAGGATAGACCGGATCGGTGACTGCCACTTTATCGGTCAGCGAGAGTATGTCACCTATATTGCCGGTGTCGCTCTTGGCTCCGTCGCCGACGAAAATCTCGTCGATGTCGATGTCGAGTCCGAGACGGCGGTAGTCGTAGTCGCGGATGGCCGTGCGCAGGAATTCATAGCCCTGCTCGGGCCCGTAGCCGTGGAAAGTTTCGCGCCGCGACTGGTCGTCGACGGCGCGATGCATGGCTTCGAGCGAGGCGCGGCAGATGGGGCGCGTAACGTCGCCGATTCCCATCTTTATGATTGTCTTGTCGGGGTTGGCTTTTGAGTAGGCTGCCAGACGGCGTGCCACTTCGCTGAAGAGGTAGCTGCCCGGAAGCTTGCAGAAGTTGTCGTTGACTTTAAACATATTCGCTTTTATCGTTAGTTCGTTGTCGGTAATTGAGCCGGGCAGAGCGGGAGAGTGTCGTTAACTTCGGAGGTATGTCCCTTCAAACACCGTTTCCGCGGGCCCGGTCATCATTATGTGGCCGTTATCTTTGTTCTTGTCGATTATGAGATCTCCGCCGAGAAGCCTGACCGTGACCGGCCATGTGCACCGCCCGGTCAGAACCGCCGCGACAGCCGTGGCACAGGCACCTGTCCCGCAGGCCATCGTCTCGCCGCTGCCGCGCTCCCAGACGCGCATCCTGACGGTGTGTCCGTCGATTTTCTGCGCCATCTCAATATTGGCGCGGTCGGGCCACATGGCGTGGGTCTCGAGCTCGCGGCCGAGCCTGTGGACGTCGACGCTGTCGAGATCGTCGAAGAATATCACGCCGTGGGGATTTCCCATCGACACGGCTGTAAGTTCGACAGGGCCGAAACTTGTCGCAACCGGCATTTCCCTGATTTCATCTTCGGGAGCTATAGCGGGAATCTCCCGCGCTGTCAGGACCGGCGCTCCCATATCGACAGTGGCGCCTGTGGCTTTGCCGTCAGGGCCGATCCGGAGGTCGATGGTCTTTATTCCGCTCAGAGTCTCGAGCTCTACGCGGGTTCCTTTGACTATATCTTTGTCGTGGACATATTTGGCGACGCAGCGCGAGCCGTTGCCACACATTTTGACTTCAGAACCGTCGGCGTTGAATATGCGCATTTTGCAGTCGGCTATGTCGCTTGGGAGAATGAGGATGATGCCGTCGCCGCCGATACCTTTGTGGCGGTCGCTCATCTCGATTGCCAGAGAGGGGAGGTTGGCGGGCACCGACTCTAAGCAGTCGATATATACATAGTCGTTGCCTGCGCCATGCATTTTAGTGAACTTAATCGCTTCCATACAGCGCGCAAAGGTAATCTTTTCGTAAAGAATTCACAAACAAATCGGGCCAAATTTTTATTATGCGTAGTTTTTGTCGGACGGATTATTCCGAGGCGGTATTTTTTTTGTAACTTTGTAGGCTCAAATGTCAAAATTGTGGACCAGAAACGACCTGCAAACAAACCTGCCAATCGTGTAGTGCTTGTCATCGCTAATCTCTTGCTGATGGCGCTTATATCAGTCGCTTTAGGGTGGCTTGCCCTTTCGTTGCTTGACGTGTGGAGCGGCCACGGAAAAGAATTGACGGTTCCTGATGTTGTCGGACAAAATTATGTCAGTGCCCAGGAGAAGCTTATAGCCGGCGGTTTTCAGGTCGAGGTCGCCGATTCGGTCTACGACAGTCGCTACGGACGCGGCGTTGTGGTCGATCAGAATCCTCATAAAGACACCCGGGTCAAGCCGGGACGTCTGATTTATGTTACTGTCAATGCAACGTCGCCAAAGTCGGTAACCGTTCCGCGCCTTACCGACATTTCCTCGCGTCAGGCGCGCGCGATTCTGATCGGTCTCGGAGTCAAGGATATCGAAGAACAGCTCGTCATGAGCGAGTTCAAGGATCTTGTTCTCGGTGCCCGTTATAATGGCAAGCGCCTTCAGCCGGGAGCCCGCGTTCCTGTCAATGCCCGCATAGTGCTTGAGGTCGGCGACGGTATGCCTGAGTTTGACGGAATTGTCGACACAATGGCAAATGCGCCGGCTGAGCGCGTTGAACATCTTAACCTCGACTGATGGACGACGAAGAACTCCTTGTTGATGACGCGCGGGAGTTGTATGAGCATTTCCGTTTTGTTGCCGACAAAGGTCAGGCATTGCTGCGTGTCGACAAATTCCTGACCGAACGGCTTCAGAATTCATCGCGCAACCGTGTTCAGCAGGCTGCCGACGCAGGCTGTATTCTTGTCAATGGACGTCCGGTCAAAAGCAACTATCGCGTCAAGCCTCTCGATGTCGTCACGGTTGTGATGGACAGGCCGCGGTATGAAAACGAGGTGCTTCCAGAGCCTATTCCGCTCGACATAGTTTATGAGGATGACACTGTGCTTGTCGTCAACAAGCCCGCAGGGCTCGTTGTTCATCCCGGACACGGCAACTATAACGGCACGCTTGTCAACGGACTGGCTTATCATTTTAAAGACAATCCCGATTACGACGTCAACGACCCGCGCATGGGCCTCGTCCACCGCATTGACAAAGACACCTCGGGACTGCTCGTCGTGGCCAAGACACCCGATGCCAAAACCAATCTCGGAAAGCAGTTCTTCAATAAAACGACCAAGCGCGAGTATCTGGCGCTTGTATGGGGCTGTCCTTCGCCGTCGCCAGGCACCATTGTCGGCAATATCGACCGTGACCCGCGCGACAGACTCCGCATGGCGGTCTTCGATCCTGATTCAGGAATAGGCAAACACGCAGTGACCCATTATGAAGTGCTTGAGCCGTTAGGCCCTGTCAGTCTTGTGAAATGCGTTCTCGAAACAGGACGCACACATCAGATCCGCGCCCACATGAAACATATCGGCCATCCGCTCTTTGCCGATGCCCGCTACGGCGGCGACCAGATTCTCCGTGGGGTCAATTCGGGAGCCTACCGCAAGTTCGTGGCCAATTGTTTTGAAGTATGTCCGCGTCAGGCCCTTCATGCCCGCACGCTTGGCTTCGTTCATCCGGTAACGCGCCGTGAGATGTTTTTCACATCGGAGCTTCCCGGCGATTTCAAGGAGTTGCTTGACAGATGGCGCGCTCGTGCCGCTCAGGAATAAAAATCAGATTCCGAACAGACGGACGGCATTTTCTGAGGTTTTAGCGGCAAGCTCTTCTATATCATATCCTTTTCGCGAGGCGATAAAGCGGGCAGTGTCGGCGACAAACGACGGCTCGTTGCGCTTCCCCCTGTTAGGCACAGGGGCCAGATAAGGGGCGTCGGTCTCAAGCAGAAGCCTTTCAGCGCCGATGGCATCGAGCGCGTCTGTGACATGACAGCTCTTGAAAGTGGCTACGCCGTTAAGTCCGAAATAGAAGTCTCCGGCGTCGTGGTGGATGCGGTCGACGTCGCGGCTGTCTCCCGTGAAGCTGTGGAACACTCCTGAAGGCACGTTGTCAAGACCGCTGAGGACTTCGAGAATCTGATCGAGGGCTTCCCGACAATGGATGATGACAGGCAGCCCCAGACGAGCAGCCATGTTCATCTGCCGTTCGAAAATGTCCATCTGTTCGGTCTCGCGTGAGCGGTCCCAGTAAAGATCAATGCCGATCTCCCCGACGGCGGCAAATTCTCCGGGATTCTGTTCAAGCAGCTCTGCGACCGTATCTACAGCAGCCTTCAGTTCATCGCCGAGTTCGGTCGGATGAATTCCGGCGGCGAGAGCGAAAACGCCGGGATAGCTGTCGCGAAGTTTTCGCATCGGTTCTATCGACGAAAGGTCGACGGCCGGGAGCATCATTTTCTCAACCCCGGCTTGTCGGGCCCGCTCAACGACTTCGGCGCGGTCGGCGTCGAAGTCGGGCATATATATATGTGTGTGGGTGTCTATGAGCCTCATTGTTTGCGAGAACTCAAATCGTTGACGAGGTCTGTGAAGAACGTCGTAGCCTCAGGGCTGAGATCAAGTTCGCCGAGGTGTTGGAGAGCTTTCGATGCGTAGTCGTCGACGAGAGCCGCGCATTTTTTATCGAGTTCCATTTCGCGGTAGATTTTCGTGACGGCATCGATTTTTTCCTGTGATGGCGAAGCTTCGAGCCATGGCAGCAGGGCCGGATTCTCCATTGCGTTGACAAGAAGCCATGTTTTCTTGTTATTGAGGATGTCGCCCCCGATTTTCTTGCCGAAAACAGCCGGATCGCCGAAAGTGTCGAGAAGATCGTCGCGGAGCTGGAACGCAAGCCCCATGTCAGTGGCGTAGTCATAGAATCCGTGCATGGCTTTCTCGTCGCCGCGGGCCATTATGACTCCTATGGCACAGGCCGCACCCATCAGAACGGCTGTCTTGAGATAGATCATGTCGAGATACTCCTTGACGGTCACATCGGAGCGTGTCTCGAAATCCATATCGAACTGTTGTCCTTCGTAGATCTGCATGGCTGTCGTGTTGAACATCGACAGCACTTCAGGCAGCCGATCGCCGGAGTTCTCGACAACGAGCGAAGTCGCCATCGTAAGCATCGCGTCGCCGCTGAGAATTGCCGTGTTTTCATTCCATTTCACATGAACGGTCGGACGGCGCCGGCGGGTGTCGGCTTTGTCCATGACGTCGTCGTGGAGAAGAGTGAAATTATGGAACATCTCGATGCCAAGAGCCTGATTCAGCGCCAGCGACGGATTAAGCCCGAGGGCGTCGGCCACTGCGAGGGTCAGAACCGGACGCAGGCGTTTGCCGCCACCGTCGAGCGTATATTCAATCGGTTGATAGAGTCCGGCCGGTGTGCCGGGGAATCTCAGGGCGCCGAGGCCGTCTTCGACGAGGCGCAGATATTGGTTTACAGTTTGCATCAATAGAAAAGTTTCGGGCAAAGATAGCGAAAGGTGAGTGCAGTGGCAAATGAAAATTCATTTTCAAGTGACAATGCCGAACCGCATCCTATCTTTCTGAAGATAGCGAAACCTTATCGGAATCCGATGGGTACGACGCAATATACGGCCACATCCCTGTTATGGCGCCTTCCTGCTTCCCAGCGCGGCATTTCCTCTATAAGCCTCACGGCCTCACGGTTGACAGCCTCATCGACGCCGCGCAAGACGCTGATGCAGGTAAGCTGGCCGTCGGGCATGACTACGAACCCGCAGATCACCCGCTGAGGTTCGTCAACCCTTATTCCGCGGTCGCGGTTCCGATTTATATATGACAGCATCGCACGTTCGCCTCCCGGGAAAGTCGGCTGAACGTCTACGACACTTGCGTCATATACAGTCATTTTCTGTCCCCGGCTGTCGCGCGGCCTGGCTTCGGAGGGTAGGGTGACGGCCATCGCCAAGGCTATTAGAAGTGAGTAGAGAGCGATTTTCATCGTTTGAAAGTCGTAGTGTGATGTGAAAAGGTTCACAAATGTAGTCCGTCACTGTCATACTACCAAAGATATTTCGAATCCTTAACGACTTTCACATTCTTTAAGCACCGGGCGGTCAGACAGAGCGTCCCCTATGAGAAATCAAACTCTTCGGCATCGCCGAGGCTGATTCCCGAACCGGTGTATGCCTGCCAGCTTCCCGTCTGACCGTCGAGGCTCTCGAAGTCATAGAGCCGCGGAGGAAGATTATTAAGGAAATACAGTTCGCCGGCGTCGAGCGATTCGAGAATCTGAGCTGCCCTCTGGCTGCGATAGACCAGCAGGCGGTCTTTGGCGCGCGTCATGGCTACGTAAAGGCAGCGTCGGTCTTCCTCGATGGCGTCTTCTCCGTTGGCTACGGCTTTGGAAGAGGGATATTGGTTATAGTTGACATTGACCAGATAGCAGTTTCTGGCTTCGAGACCTTTGGCTGAATGTATAGTTGTCAGTATGACGCAGTCTTCGGGGTCGCTCTCGTTTTTCACGGCTGTCGCGAGCGACGGATCGAGGATATAGTCGGCTATGAAGGCTGTCAGGCTTTCCGAAGTTCGTCCGATTTTGGCTAAAAGCTCTACATCTTTGCGACGTCGTTGCCAGTCTTCTTTATATTTTCGTTCGAGAATGCGGTCGAGGCCTTCGAAGGCTGCCTCGACGGCGCGGTTCACTTCCGCAGCCAGATTATGTATCGCCAGCAGTGTGGCCGAAGCCGAGGGGTCGATGACTCGGCTTTCAGCGAGGATGGCGGCGGCATCTTCGACCGACTCGCTCCCGAGCAGTTTGTCGATTAGCTTGGCTGCCGTGATTTCTCCTATACGCGGGAACAGGCATAGGTAGCGTTCCCAGGCGAGCTCGTCAGACGGATTTGCCACGACCCGGAGAGCCGAAACGACGTCTCTGACGTGAGCCGATGCCAACAGCGACGTGCCACCATAGACTTCATAAGGAATCTGAGCCTCGAGCAAGCACGTTTCAACAGCCTTCAGGCCCCAGTTCGAACGCGACAGAACCATATTGTCTTTGTATTTGCAGCCCTCTTCGCCCTGGGAATTTTTGATGCGCATAACTATGTCGCGTGCCTCGTCCCATTCCTGAGAGAAGTGGAGCAGAACCGGTTTCAGGCCTGAGCCGCGGTTGGCCTGAAGCGCCTTGTCGTAGTGGAGAGGCGAGCGTTCGAGCAGCCAGTTGCTCAGGTCGAGAATTTCCTGAGTCGAGCGATAGTTTATGGTGAGCTTTTTGACCTGTGACTGCGGAACGAGGTTCGTGAAGCCGTGGATCGACTTGAAGTCGGCTCCGCGGAATCCGTAGATCGACTGGGCATCGTCGCCAACACAGAATAGATTACACCTGTCCCAGAACGCGCTCAAAAGAAGATATTGCAGCGGATTGGTGTCCTGCATCTCGTCGACGAGGATATGGTCGTAACAGCCCGCTATGAATTCGCGTGCCTCCTTGTTCTTGCTCAGGCCGACAGCAACTTTCTGAAGAATGTCGTCGTAGTCGAGATAACGCCGCTCGGCTTTGAAGGCCAGATATTTGCGGATGACGTCCTGATAGACCGGGAGCTTCTCGAGAATCTTGCGGCGTGTCTCGTCGTCGAGCTGGCCGTTGAACAGCCGTTTCGACAGGGCGGTCGACAGATTGCAGCGGGCGTTGACAACATAGCTGTAGACCTCGGCGAGCTGCGACGGCTCGATGAAGTTGCTCTTTTTGAAATGGCGGCCGCATACGAGTCTGAAGGCGCTTTCGCGGTCTTCTTCGTCAATTACGGTGAATTTTCCGAAATTGAATATGGCCGGATTGCGGTCAATGAGATCCATACACCACGAATGGAAGGTCTGGCCTTTAAGACGGTTGCTGTCCCCCTCTTTGACAGATGACCTGAGTCGGTTGACAATCTCGCGGGCCGACTTGCGCGTGAACGAGAGAATGAGCAGCCGTGCCGGATCGACACCGCTGTTCAGCAGATATTTGGCACGGGCGATAATAGTGCGTGTCTTACCGGTGCCTGCTCCGGCGAGCACGAGAAGATTGCGGCCGTCGAAAGTGACGGCCTCACGCTGCTGCGGATTCAGTTCGTCGAGATAGGAATCGCTCATTGCGAGAAAGAGTTATTGGACTTTAATGCAAAAGTAGCGATTTCCCCTGATCTCTCAAAATGGCTATAAAAGATATTTTGCTAAGCTACAGATTCTTTTTAACTTTGCGGAGCATTTCTAAGAAAAGGATATTTCAAGAAATTGTAGAGAAATTTCGTGCTTGCTTAATATGTTGAAAGTCAACAAATTACCCCCCCCCTCATCATTGCTCTGTATGGCGCTTAAGCGTCGGCAGGTGTAGTCATGCTCGCCCGTGTCCGGCTGTTTCTGATTCGGGAATAATTCCTATTCCAGTTTTTATCGAGATATTTTCTCCGTCATCCTGAGGTGGCGGAGCAATCCTTTATTTGTCAGAATTATAATCAGTTCATTATCATAAATTCATCTAAATGACAAAACACAAACTTCTATCTTTTGTTTTATTGATTGTGGCTTTGTCGGCCCGCAGTGCCACTGTGACGGGCGACAACGAAATCGTCTACACGATCATAAGTGAAGCCGATAAAACGGTTTCAGTCTCTCTCGAAAACAAATCAATATTCAGCGGCAATGAGACCGAGCTGACTATCCCGGCCGAGGTGAATGGCTATAGGGTAGTTTCAATGGTCAATCAGGCTTTCCAGAATTGTCCTATCAAAGGAATGACTATCGAGGCGCCGCTGACGGTTATCCCCGACAACAGCTTTCAGGGATGCGAAAAACTCGAGTATATCATTCTGCCATCGACCATAACGTCAATCGGAACCTATGCTTTCAATGGTTGCACGTCGCTGGCAATGCCTGATTTGCCCGAAGGTCTTGAAACTATCGGTATGGGAGCATTTACAAATTGCAAGAATCTCGGAAGGGTCACGTTTCCTTCGACATTAAATAAAATAGTAAGTTCTCCCTGGGGGCCGACTTTCGGTTACTGCAATATTACGGAACTTATATGGCCTGACAATTGTCAGGATATTTCTATTGACAGCTACGCATTTGCCTATGTGACGGGGATGAAAAAAGTAAGTATTTCGCCGGGTCAGACTGAACTTGGCGGTTATCAGTTTTTTCAGTGTCAGGATCTTGAAGAGGTAGATCTGTCGAAAGTAGGCAACGGTTTTGTTGTCGGAGACTATTGTTTTAAAGAATGTCATAAGCTGACGGCCGTAACTTTTCCGACGAGAATTAAAAAGATTGGACTTCAGGCATTTTACTCATGCAATAACCTTGACGTCAGGAGTCTGCCCGCTATGACAACATTGGGCAGCGAGGCATTTGCGCGTTCCGGAATAACTGAAATGGGTCTTGGTTTCTGGCCTTCTGAACCGATTGTCGAGCTCGGCACCAGTATTTTTTCGGCTTGCCTGAATCTGTCGTCTGTGGTTGTTCCCGACTGGATGGCGGAGATTCCCGCCGGCCTTTGTGACTGGACTCCTGAGCTGGAGTCACTGACCATAGGCGAAGGGGTGACTTCGATAGGTGTCGGAGCTTTCACACGATGCAAGTTCACCAATGTCAGTCTGCCTTCTACACTTGTTTCAATCGGCAATAATGCGTTTCAATATAGTGCGCTGACTGCAATTGAATTTCCGTCGTCACTGAAGAGCGTAGGCGCTTACGCATTTGCAAATACCGCCTTACAGGCGATTGATATTACCGGAGGCGTCACCTATGGCAACAATGCATTTGAATCCGCAAAGATTGTGAATGTCACCTGGCCGGAGCATCCGGTTGCCATTGGAGCGAATTTGTTGAAAGGAAATCTGATTGCCAATCTTGTCGCTCCTGCGTGGATGACAGAGATACCGACAGGTCTGCTTATGGAAAATGACTGGCTCACGTCGGTAACATTTGCTGATGCGACAACACGCATCGGCGACGACGCTTTCAACGGTTGCCGGCGTCTCACTCTTGAACCTGAGGGGCTGCCTGAAACAATCATTGAATATGGAGAGCGCGCTTTCCGCAGAGGCGGCAGTCTGCTCGCTAACGGCATGTTTCTCTGTTCGGTAGAGTTAGGTGACGATATCGAAATAGCCGACAATGCTTTCGAAGAGGCTAAGATTCGTTCTCTCGGATTCAAGGGGTGTGATTTCATTCTCGGTGGGAATGTTTTCCGCAATGTGACTACTATTACAGAGATTGTGTTCCCCGACTGCATGACAACCATTCCAGCCGGATTCTGCAATGGCTGGACGAGCCTGACGTCGGTAACCTTCCCCGCTTCAATGACGGAAATCGGCAGCGAAGCGTTCAGAAACTGCCCCAATCTCGCACTCGAAATAAACTTCAACAAAGACCCGTTTTCATCTCTGACAAAGGTAGGGGATTACGCTTTCTCTGGGGCAGGAGTCAGTGGAGTAGTACTTCCGGACTCACCGATGGAACTCGGTGAGAACCTTTTCAATAACTGCCGCGCAATTGCCTCGGTCGAGATTCCTGCATGGATGGACAATATCCCTGTCGGTTTTTTCCAGGCATGTTCAGGTCTGAAAAACGTCACCTGGGAAGAACCGTCCGATCGCTCGTCGCTTGCTATAGGCACTTATGCGTTCTATCAGAGTGGAGTCGAAAATTTCAATTTTCCTGACGTTCCGACTACTTTGGGTTATTATAGCTTTGCTTCTACGCCGCTGAGAGCCATTGATTTTCCCGAGTCGGAGATGACACTGAATGTAGGATCTTTCATGGATTGCACAGAACTGACCGAACTCAACATTCCCGAATATGTGTCTGAAATTCCGCAGCTCTGTTTCTCCGGCTGTAACAAACTGACCACTGTTACCCTCGACGAGAACATGAAGTCGATGGGACAGGCGGCATTCTCAAACTGCACCTCTCTTGAATCGGCCTATGTCCGCGGAGCCGTGACCAATATTCCCGAGCAGGCTTTTTCGGGTTGCAGCAGTCTGAAAAAACTCGAATGGGGCTGCGATGTCGCCGATGTGGGCATCAGTGCGTTCTATGGTTGTCAGACCCTCGAAGCATTCCCCGACATAATCACAGCTGAGACCATTGTGCGTGATCATGCATTCTACGGATGTTCCAGTCTTAAAACGATTACGTTGCCCTCGTCATTATGGTTCACAGGAACGCCGGCATATCCGGATGGCTACACGATGTTTGATTGCGCACAACTTCAGAGCGTCCATTTTATGGCTAATGGTGAGGTGAGGCTTTTTGCCAATGACTTTATCAACGCCCCGCTGAAAGGTGTTTCATATCTTCACGGCAAGGTGACGGATATGGACAGAATTGTAGAATATACCGGCGATGACCGTGCCGAAAAGGGGATACTTATGGTCGAGCGCGACCAGAAATGGCGGCTCATGGAGAAAGGCTACGGGCGTCTGTTCGATATCCGCGAGGTTCATGCTCCCGAAATTACTGTCTACAGCGATCTTACCTCCCAGTTCAGCGTTGACGAAAACGTCAACCACTATACAGGTTTTGTACGTTGGGAAATAACACTCAGCGACCTCAATCCTGCGGGCCCTACGAACTATACGGTCTACCGCCGCGGGAATACCGAGTCGGAGCGCCGGAAGGTCGCGACTCTCAGGTTCGACAATATTCGAGTCGTCGACGGCATATCAGAGCTTAATCTCCAGACTTCGTCGCCTGCACTGGCTGTCGACATCACCGTTGTCAGGCCCGACGGGACCGAGTCGGAAAAGAAGTCGGAACGCCGTGACATCTATTTCCAGCAAACCGAAACCGATTTTATCCTGACATATATCAATCAGCATTCCAAGCTATATTTCGAGCCGTCGACCTCTCATCGCCTCGGGCTTAATGAAATGATGGGCCCGAACTCGTGGCTTCTGTTTATCGACGAGTTCGATAGTCCCGACCTTAATTCCGACAATGTGCCCGACAGCTATTTTTATACTGTCGAGCTCGTCTCCTACGACTATACCGAACCTGTCAACAACGACGGTTTTATTCCGGGAGAAGACGGCTTGGTATGGCACGAAAGTGACATCCGCTCAATAGGCACTGCTGCATCGGAACCTTCGGAGGTTTACACGGCTATTGCCGTGCCGTCGCTCCACGGAGCCGGAGTCTATACTCTCGAAGAGATTGCCGGAGACACACGTGGAGAACTTCCGGTGTCGGCTGCCTGTGACCGCTCGTCGGCATCTGTCGACTATCAGCTGAACCGCGACCGTGTTCTGATGAAATTGATAGATAATGGTGTCAGCTATATTATCAATAGCGTTGACGCCGTCGACGTCACTTCCGGACGCGAGATCATCGGTAGCGTAGATATAAACGGAATAAGAGACCGGGGCAGCATACAGGTCGGCAGTGTGTCGGACAACACTCGCCTTCAGACTGTGACCAGAACGCTTCGCGGATCGTTCGGCTCGCGCGTTGTAACGATTCCGGGAGTCCCTGATCTCGATCTGACGGCCGGCCCGATTACCGATGCCGCAGTCGGACATGACCATGGCACCGCGCTGAAAACTGTCGCTATCGATATTTATCCTTATGTCACATCAATCGGCTATGATGACAATTCCGACATCAACAGTGAAAACCATCGCGTCGGTGTCTGGCGGTCGCCGGCCACAATAACCGGAGTTAACGCGCTTACCGATGCTTCAGAGGTTCCGGTGTGGCATGTCAACGGAGTCGTGGAGCAAGACTGGATGAGCGGTTGTGACATCTGTCCGACATTGCTTTCATACGACGGAGATTCCCGGAAATTCAACGATATATTCCCTGCCGATGATGTTGCCGGGCCACGTTACAGAACCCGTCTGTATGTTCAGCTCCCTGACGATCCTTCGAGATGGATGATAGCCGAGAAGCAGGTCAATTTTGACTCAACAACGGAATTGGAGACAATCGATGCCGATAACTCAGATATAGAAATCTATACGCTTTCGGGAATGCGCGCCGGTGATAACCCGGCACCCGGAATCTATATCGTCAGATCGGCAGCCGGAACCAGAAAAGTGATCATCCGCTGACTTTGTTCAGTCAATTATTCACGAGAGGGTGTATCAAAATTCTGATGCACCCTCTCTTCATAAGCTGTTGTAAAACATG